>Ga0268299_1000116_pt1 | contig 316837 bp, 248 predicted proteins | sample NOBtaG_FD_193484 | JGI IMG/M metagenome (GOLD analysis project Ga0268299, IMG submission 193484) | Activated sludge microbial communities from bioreactor in Nijmegen, Gelderland, Netherland - NOB reactor | ecosystem: Engineered > Bioreactor > Aerobic > Activated sludge | place: Netherlands... | reverse complement strand
CGGTTGCCGCCGGACCCGATGTCTAACCACGCCCGCTTCGCCCGGCTGGTGTTCTCGGTGTAATCCCAATCAAGCCGAACCAGGAACTCGATCGCGCCCGCGTTCGCCGAGATATTTCCGGCTGGGTTATAAACCACATGCGCCGGTCCATCGCCGTCCGCCAGGCGAAGCGCCTGTCCCTGTCGACCTTCCGTGAAAGACGTTCGCACTTGTCGCACGGGTTCGCCGCTGCCGCCCGCGACCTGCGCGGTGAGGGTCCCGTCGAAGCTGCATGCGAAGCGCGGCGCGACGGACTCGTCGGCCCGCGCTGCTCCCAGGCCTCCCAGAAGCGCCAGCGCGACCCATGCCAATCCGCGACACCGCATCAGTTCAATCCTCTTCGTCCGCGGTCGGCGCCGGATCCTTGCTTCCGCCGAGGTAGCCCAGTGCTTCGAGCTGCTTGCGTAGCGCCGGCGCGAGCCGCGCCCGCGGATCGCGGTGGATGTCCCACGTCGCGGGCTTCAGCGCCCGCACGGCCTGCATGCGTTCGGCGCAGAGATCTGGCAAGACCTTCGCCACGTTGGCGGTTTCGCCCGGATCGGTTTCCAGATCGTACAACTCCTCCTGGTTGAAATGATCGACGACCACGTATTTCCACTGCGGCGTGCGATGCGCCAGCTTCAGGACAAACAGGCTCTCTTTCTTTGGGTCGCTCGTGCTTTCCGCCTTCACCTCCGTCATCGCATGCGCCGCGCGGTTCTCGTCCGGCGGCCGTTCGCCGACCAATAGGGGAGCGAGCGACCTGCCGGTAAACGAATCGGGCTTTGGAATTCCCAAAAAGCCCAGCACCGTCGGCGCGATGTCGATCAGCTCCACCTGCCGGCGTACGCGACGGCCGCGCGGCGTCCTTTCGGACATCGGCGGCTTGACGATCAACGGAACGTGCTGGGTTGTGTCGTAAAGGTGCTCGCCGTGCCCGCGCTCCGTGTAGCCCCAATGCTGTTCGCCGAATCCTTCGCCGTGGTCCGACGTCACCACGATGAGCGTTTCGTCATAGAGCCCGCGCTGCTTCAGGTTCGCGATGACCTGCCCGACTTGCGCATCAACATATGACACTTCCCCGGCGTAGAGTTCACGCTCACTGCGCATCGGTGTGTCGGGGGCGATGATGTTGGTGTACATCGCATCGTACGGCGGCGGCGGGGCGTACGGATGGTGCGGATCGAAGTAATGCAGCCAGCAGAAGAACGGAATGTCTTCGCGCGTGCTCAGCCAGGACAGCGCCCGCCGCGTGACCACATCTCCGCGGATCTGGCTGTCTTGCGAGATTCCGAGCATATAAAAAACCAAGAGGTTCTGAAACTCGTCCCGGCTGAAGATCTCACTCCAGGCCACCAGTGAGTCCACATACCGCTCGAAGCCCTTGTCCAGTCCACTGTTCACCGAGCGTGTTGTCGTGGCCGACGTAAAGGCAATGGTCTCGTACCCGTTTTCCCGCAGGCACTCAGCCAATGTGGTGCTTTCGCGGCGCATCGGCTTGCCGTTCATTCCGCCGTGGACCGTGGGGTATACGCTGGTCATGATCGAACAGTGCGAAGGCGTTGTCGTCGGCGACTGGCTGATGGCCTGGTCAAAGCGAAGTCCCTCCGCCGCCAGCGCGTCGAGGTGTGGCGTGCGGATCCACGGGAGCAAGCCGTTGCACCCGACGTAATCGTAGCGCAGCGTGTCCAGCGTGATCAGCAGCACGTTGGGCCGTGGGCCTTCGTCGCCCAGCGGGATCGCTGCGGCGTTCGCCTCGAACTCGCCCTGACGGGAATACGCCGGCAGAATCAGCAGAATCAGTGCGGTCGCGGTCACCAGCCAGCACACTGCGGGCATCCGCGCATGCAGGCGGCGCAGACGGTTGAGCAGCCAGGTCACCACGGCCGATAGCGCCGCCACCGCCAGCACACCCACTCCGGCTATAAGTCTATAACTCCATGTGCCGCGATCGGTCGGCGGCAGAATGTACAATCCGAGCCAGCCGATCCACAGAAACGTCAGTGCCGCGGTCATGGTCAGCCAAGTCACCGCGAAGCGCCGGTCGCGCGCCGCCGACGCGCCCGCGAAAATATCGCGCCAGACCGCCAGCATGCAGCCCCCGCCCAAGGCGGCCAGCAGCACCACGGCTGTGTCCGTAATCACCGCGATTGCCAGGAACAGGCTCAATCCGCCGATGGTCGACGGCAACGCCGCACGCCACTCCGGATCAATGTCGTTGATGCGGTAAAGCCAGCAGATTTCCGCGAGCCCAGTCAATAGGCCCACAGCCAAACCCACCTTCAGCACGCGCGACCAGAGCGGTGGATGCGCCACGCGTGCGACGGCGCATTCGGTATCGGGCGCTGCGCCGCCATCCATGATAGAAGTCTCTTCACTCATCCGGCCCATTCCTTCGCTATTAAGTAATTCCCAATACGCTTCATTCAAGCATGCGGCGCAAGCAACTGGTCTTGCGGTCAAGGCTTACCGGCGAACTCCACCCGGCTGACCAGTCCCGCCGGACTGAGCACGTACCGGTCGAGCGCCAGCGCGGACCACACATAACCCGGCTCACCGCCCACGCAGAACAGGCGGCCATCCGCGACGAACTGCGCGACGTCGTCGGCGTTCATGCGCACGAGATCCGCGCGCGGGCGCCATTTGCTACCCACGAGTTGGACGTCCGGTCGCACGTTCTCCGTCGCTTGAACATAGTCGATCGGTCGCCGCGTCGTCGAGTCCGCGAAGAGGATCGCCCCGTCCGGCAGGCTCTTGAGCACTTCCCGCGCGAATCGCGCCGCGCCGTCGTCGCCCGCCCGCCACGGCTGAAGAAACCAGGCATACGCGTCGCGATAGGGGATTTCTCGATCCGGAAGCCAGCGCTGCACGCGCGGCACACTCCGCGCCGCCGTCGGCGCCCAGGCATAGAGTAGCGGTCCGCATAGCGATAGGGCCAGCACGGCGCCGGCGCGAAACCGCGAAGGTCCACCGCCGCACCACCAGCCGATCCCCGCCGCGACAAAGAGCGCCGCAAACAGGTACGCATGCACCAGAAACGTGTACTGATCGGGCACGCGGTAGCGCGCGCCAAAAAGCGCATACGTGGCCGCCGCAACCGAAAGAAACAGCCAGACACCGGGCGCGCTGGTGCGCCGCAGCGCCATCCATCCCCAGGGCGCCAGCAAAACCAGCGGTGTAGGAAAATTAAACGTAACGTATGCCAGCACACGCAGCACGCCCGAGCCCGTCACCTGGTAGGCGAACACTTCCTCCGCGTACACCCCAACCAACAGCGAACGCAGCGTGTCCCAGACGCTGCGCAACTCCGCGTACTCGCGTACGGCCAGCACGAGCAGCGGTACCGCACCGGCGATCCACGCCAGGGCCATACCCGCCAGCCAATTGGTGGTCAGCCGCGGTAGACGCCGGTGATGCACCGTCAGCAGCGCGGCATACGCCGGCCAGGTGAGCAGCGAAAGGTTGTGCGTTGTCCATCCCAGACCGTTCGCGAAAACCGCAAAAAGCAACCAGCCGCGGCAACCGGTCTGCAGAAAGCGCACCATCAGCACCAGCTCAGCCGATACGAGCATGGTTGAGAACGTCATCACTTCTGCCCCGCAACTCAACTGCCACAGGGTGTGCGACACGGCCAGCAGTGCCGCTCCCGCGACCCGACCGACCCAGGACGGCACCAGCAGACCGATCAGCACGCAGACATTCGCGACGGTGACGGCCCCGGCGATCGCCGCGACGGCATTGGCTGCGGTCGCGGCGCTGACCCCGAGATTCTGGTGAACCAGGCGGGCTGCGGCATAGTAGGAAACATGAGACCGTGCCAGGTCCCGAGGGTCATTCCATGCGCCGGTCAGCACCCGAACCTGTGCGTCGCCCGAATCCCCCCAGAGTGGTCCGGGCGCCATCGTGCAAAGATACAGCGTGGCTGTAATCGTAAACGAGGTCAGCCAAGCGAGGACCGATCGGCGATCAGCATGACCGCCGGAGGACGCCGTGACGTTGTGATTGGCGTGATGCTTGGGCATAGGTCGAGCAAGCGCCGGGAGACAGCCGCGGGCACAGTCCGGCGGTGCAGATGCGACGGATCATGACACCACGGGGTTCAAATCGATTATCGGCCGACATCCCATCCCCGCAACGAGTTTCGCCCGGCAGATGCTCCGGTTCGCCAGCCAAGAGTTCTCTCTACTGGCCAATACCGTCCACCGCGTACCATCAAAAGGTGATTCCGATGACAAAGGCGTCGCTGACGTCCGTAATCTAGGCAACTATTTCGGAGAGGGACTGGGCGGGCACGTGCGCTGCTCACCAATCGCTGACAAAGGACCGATAATGCCATTCAGGTGGCTGCGAGGACCGACAGCCTACCGACTGCGATTGGCGATTGGTTCAATGCCCAGCAGGCAGGTTGTGTTGATCGAGAATCCTGCGGCTCTTAGAATCGCCTGAACGCGCCGATGAACAGGTTGAATGGGATATCAGGCTTGGGGGCAGTTGCGGCCGCTCGGCGCGGACGCGGAAGGGAACAGGTCATGCGAATGATCTTGGGTGCCGGGCAAACAGGGCGCGGCTGGGCCGTCGCCCTGATGGCGACTTGGATCGCGGCTCCGTTCGCCGCCGCCCAGGGTCTGCGTACCGACAACGTGACCACCTCCCTGAATCGCACACTCACCTCGGGCCGGCTGCTTGGCCGGCCCCAAGGCAGTAGTGCACCGCAGCAGCCACGTAGCGCATCTGGCACAGGCTTCCAGCGTCGCGATGAGCCGGCGGCCCGCTTCGGCGGGCGCGGCGGCGGGGGCGCCCCGGGTTACGGCGGCACCACCTCGTTCTCGCAGATGAGCCGCACGCACATGATGGTCCCGTTCGGCAGCAGCCTGGCCCGCGGCTTCGCGCCTCCGGCCTACTCGGGATACGGACGTTATTCGCCGCCCATCGGCCCGGCCTACACCGATGATTCGACGATTTCGATTCTGAATCACAACTATCGCATCATCGCCGAGTCCACCTACCACGCCCGGTTGTTCCAAGACCTGCAGGGCGGTTCGGTTCGCGACGAATTGACCAACACCACGCTGGACAATCCATACGCCTACACCGAATTGGATCTTTCGGCGCCGCGCAAAAGTCACGCGCAGATCGTCTCCGAGCGCATGCACGCGCTCAGCGATCGGAACATCGAGCTGGGTTGGACCTATGTCCGCGAAGGCAAAGAAATACTGGCGCTCGACGCCTTTGAGAGCGCGCTGCTGGTTCGCCCCGGTGATTTCGACGCTCAACTGGGGCGCATGCTGGCTGCCGCGCTCAACGAGCAGTATACCGCGGCCGTGGCGTATTTCCGGAGCCTGCACACCCACCACGATGAATTACTGTCCGCCCGGCGTCCGTTCGCGGACACGTTCGTTGAGACCAAGGCGACCGAACCGCGGCGTGGCGAAATGCTGCTGCGCCAGTTCTCCAGAACGGTTGACCAGAACCCGTCGGACGAGGCCTACGCGGCGCTGCACGCGTACCTGCTCTGGCTGGACGATCAGCGCAGCCTTGCCCGCTCGATCGCCGACAAGCTGCAACGCAACCACCCGCAATCGCCCTTCGCGGATCTCGCGGAGCGCATGCGTTCCGAGGACGAAGCCGGGGAATTGACCGAGGAACCACCCGCGGACGAAATCGACTTCGGCAAGCTGCCGAAACTGCGGGCGCTGTCCCAGGGCTATCTGCCTTGACCGCCTGCGCCTCGCCCGCCCGGCGATGTCGATCCCGTGCAGGCACAGCCCTGGGCCGGCCCGACGCCTTGCGTGTGGGCCGTTGGTGAATCCGATATTGACGATGCCCAGACGCGCCGCCAACAACAGCGCCGAAGATTCACTTGCCGATCGACTCTTCGCCCTCGCGGCGCGTCATCGCGATCGCATCTCGTTTATTGCGCACACGTTTGTTTTCGCATTCAGCCTGCTGCTCGCATTCGGGCTGGCATATAACTTCCACGGCCTGCGGAGTGGTTTCGGCGGGGTCTTTCCGCGCCTGCTCCTGCTCGTCGTTCCGGTGAAGGTGATTGTCTTCGGCGTGATGCGCCAGTTCAGCGGCTCCTGGCGCTACGTGAGTCTGCGCGACCTTTTCTCCATCGCCGTCGCTTCCCAGTTCAGTTCGTTCATCATTGTGTTCGTTTACTTTCTGGTCGAGAACGTGATGAAAGCGGCGACGGGTTCGTTCTTCTTCGACCCCGAGCTGTCCCTGCGCCAGTCCGTCTTTCTTCTCGACTGGGCCGGCACGATCGCCTGCGTGTCCGCCATGCGCATGCTCGTCCGTTCGTATTATGAATTCATCCGCGGCGGGCACGCCGACGCGGCCACCCGCGTGCTCATCGTCGGCGCGAGCGATCCTGGGGAAAACCTGATCCGCGAGATCCTCCGCCGTCCGGCGCTGGGGTACGAGGTCGTCGGCTTTGTCGACGACGACGTCACCCGCCTGGGCCACCGCATTCACGGCATCGAAGTGGTCGGCCGCACGCATGAGCTCAAAGACATCTGCGAGCGCCACGAGATCGACGAATTGCTCATCGCCATGCCCGAGGCCAAGCCGCGCGAACTGCGCGCCGTGATCGACCTGTGCAAGGGTTACAACCTCCGTTTCCGCACCATTCCGCCGATGTCCGCGCTGATCACCGGCGGCGTCGAAGTCACCCAGCTTCGCCCGGTCGATATCGAAGACTTGCTCGGTCGCGAACCGGTGAGTCTCGACCTCGACGCAATAGGCGCCCAGCTCAGCGGCCGGCGCATCCTGGTCACCGGAGCGGGCGGCAGCATCGGCTCGGAAATGTGCCGCCAGATCGCGCGCTTCGCGCCCGAGCGCCTCATCCTGCTCGAGCAGGCGGAAAACGCGCTTTTCCAGATTCACCGTGAACTCATCGCGTCGCACCCCGCGATCGACATCGTGCCGGTTGTCGCCGACATCTGCGACACCGCCCGCGTGCGCGATATCTTTCACCACCACCGGCCGAGCACCGTCTTCCATGCCGCCGCGCACAAGCACGTACCCATGATGGAGTGCAACCCCGGCGAGGCGATCAAGAACAACATCGTCGGCACGCGCACGATCGCGCTGGCCGCGGACGAGGTCGGCGTCGACAAGATGGTGATGATCTCGACCGACAAGGCGGTGAACCCCACGAGCATCATGGGCTGCTCGAAGCGCGTCGCCGAGATCATCGTGCAGCATCTCGCCCGCCAGTCGCGCGTGCAGTTTGTCACCGTGCGCTTCGGCAATGTGCTCGGCTCAAGCGGCAGTGTGATTCCCATTTTCCGCGAGCAGATCGCCAGCGGCGGGCCGGTCACGGTCACCCATCCGGAGATGACCCGCTATTTCATGACCATTCCCGAGGCGTCGCAACTCGTCCTGCAGGCCGGCGCCATGGGCCATGGCGGAGAGATCTACGTCCTGGAAATGGGCGAGCCGGTGAAGATCGTCGACCTGGCCACCAACATGATCACGCTCAGCGGCCTGCGCGTCGGCGAAGAAATCGAGATCGTGTTCACCGGCACCCGGCCCGGCGAAAAACTCTACGAAGAACTGCTCATCGACGGCGAGCACGTGACCGCGACCAGCCACCCGAAGATCGGCATCTGGACGTCGCGGTCCGAAAACTGGGACGAAGTTTGCGAGCGGATCGACAACCTGGTCGCCTGCGCAGACACCGCCGACGCCGTGACCATTCGCGCCCTTCTGGGCGAAGTGGTTCCCGAGTATCGGCCCGCCGGTGAAACCGCGCCGGAAAGCCCGGCGCCGCGCGGTCAGCCGCAGCCCATCGCCGACCACGCCTGAGCGATACCAGGCGCAGTCGCCGCGACCATCCGGAGGGGCGTTGCATGCCCGAGGCCAACTGGACCGACATCTGCATTCGCTTCGGCGTTCACAGCCCGTTCGACGCGGAGGAACGCAAGACCATCGTCGACATCCACAACCGGGTCCTCGCCTCCGGCCACGCCGAAGCGGAGGACTTCAGCCGCGAACTGTGCCTCAAGGTCGATTGCCTCGACAGGCTCGGCGCGGTCGTCAACCTCTATCCGCTGCCCAGCGCCGACCAGGCGCTTGGCTCGCGCACGCGCAGCCTGCACACCCTGGTCGACACGCTTTCCCGCGCGAACGCGTCCAACTTTGAGTTCCTCCAGCCGACCCGCGCCATCGTCGGCCGCGCCCTGGTCATGGCCGAAAGCAATTTCTACCGCTTCCTGCGGCACGTTTGCGACGAAGCGCTCACCGGCGAGGAGCATCGGCGGCTGCGCAGCGCGGCGGTTCAGCGCATGCACGAGTGCCTCTACACCAAGCTGGTCGAGGACGTGCTCTCCGGGCTGGCCTGCGATCCCGAACTGTCGCAGGACGTACGCAGCCGGGCGGTCGCGGCGCTCTCGCAGATCTGGGAGCATCGCCTGACCTACCGCGTGTGCGACTTTTTTCCCGTGCTCGAGGCCACGTGGTCCGCGCGGCAGCAATTCACCGCGATCGGCGGAACGCTTAGCGGCACGCAGGAGATGTTCTCGCTCTTCCAGGCGGGGTGCGACGCGCGCTTCGTGGATTTTTTCGTCCGTCCGAACCCGGACGCCGACGAGGTCGAAGCGTTTCGCGAGTTTCTCTTCGGCGCCACCAGCGAAGAGCTGGAGCGCCTGAGCCAGGACATGCGCGCCAGCGGTACGACCAGTGTTGCGCTCACCGACCGCGCGGTCAGCGGCGCTCAGGACGGCGTCACCGTCTTCTACAGTTTCTTCCGCATGCGCCACCTGAAGGCCACCGCCCGCCAGCTCGCCGGACTCCCCGGCCCGAAGCGCACCGCCGAAGCCTATGTGATGATCTCCTACCTCATGCAGCGCCTGTAGCGCGGCAGCTTGGCCAGATTAATCTCATGTCACTTCTCCTTTTCGTTGTTTGAGTCTAAGAGCGTTCTTTCGTCAGGCTCGAAACGGGGAAAGTCGGAGTTATGTTCGGACCACCAGGATGAGGCGGCTGCTTCGCTTTCAAATTTTTGATTCGTTAGTCGCGAAAAGGCCGCCAGAGCGCAACGACGTACTTCCGGGTTTTCGTGATCAAGCCACTTTGCGATCAAATCAAGGTGCCAAACATCACCAAACCACCCGATGGCGTAGATATGCTTGTGCAGATTTCTACATTGCCAAAAAGAAATTCTTGAAACAGTCAGCCATCCTACGAATTTGTCCGCACCGATTTGACGGACCTGATCGGCGTGATAAGGAAGAGGGGGCCCCAGATCTGTCTGGCGGGCGTCGTACATTTTGCACGCCAAGTCCTGAACTTGGTCAATGATGGGCCCGAACTTCGCTGACGCGTACAGCGAGCACCCCTCCACGCATGGCAACGCGACAAACAGGAACAGAAGTCTTCGCCCGAATGACTTGGTCAATGTCATGCCAAAGTCGGATGGCAGAATAGAAATCGGAGCTGAATGATTCAGCGGCCCGATCCCGGGGTGGTGCGCTCCGCAGGCGCGCCGCCCAGCGTGGGTTCGGAGATTTGCAGGTTTTCGGCGAGCTTGAACTCTCCGTCAATCGCCTGTCGTCCGCCCACGCCCGCGTGCAGTTCGTGCCAGTGCCCGATGCGGTCTTCCCCAAGACGCCAGCAGAGATAGACCTCTTCGCCCTCGCGCAACGCGCGGAAATCCACCAGGCCGGTCTCCCAATCCTTCAGCTCACAGCCGATGGCCTGAAGCTCGCCCATCAATTCGTTCAGCCGCGCAGTGCCCGTCCGCGCGTCGTCATCCAGCTTCGCGGCTGAGGCGTGCTCGCCGCGGTCGATCCGCGCATTGCGCTCCGTCAGCAGGTCCGACAACGCGCGATAGTCCGTCACGATATCCGCGACGATGCGCCGCACCAGCGGCAGGCTGCGTTCGGCCTCGGCCAGGGTGAACAGCCGCCGCCGCGGATTGCGCTTCGGCATGTCAGGATGCGAAACCTCGAACTTGCTCATACGTGTTCATCCGGGCCCGGCTGTGCGACAACCGACACTCTTCCGCGTCTTCACTGCGTCGGATTGTTGTGCGCTGGATGCGCCGCGTCAAGCGTGGGTTCCGCAACCGCGCCGAGATTCCCTACGGCGCGGACGCCGCGGACAGCGCGCGCTCCCCGCCGATGCGCAGTTGCCGCGTCGTCTCGTTGGTCTTCTGCGCGACAAGGTCAGTGATCGTCGCCTTCAGCACGTACTGACCGGGGCCAAGTGTAGCTGGAAACGTCACCATCTGGGCGATGAAAAAGTCCTCGCGCCGCTGACGCGAAACATCCTCGATGCGCGATTCCTCGTGCAGCCAGACCGAGCGGCCGTCTTCAGTGAACAGTTCCAGACGGGTGGCCAGCAGCGAACGGTGCCGATCGGCGCCCTGCCGTTCGGACGCGAGATTTCGCACCTCGCAGTAGACGATCGCCCGGTTCGCCTGGTACGCCGCCAGCATGCTCTCGGGCATTTCGTCGTACACGCCAAACGTCGTCACCCGCGTACACAGCGTCAGTGTGGGTAAACTCAACTCAGCGTCCGTCCGCAGCGCGTCGCGCAGCGCCTCGACGGCGGCATACGCCGGTCCCGGGCCGCTCGCGCTGTCGGCCAGCACGTTCGCCAGCGCCGCCTCCAGCGCCACCTGCCGCGCCAGCAGCCCGCGCTGCCGCTCCGTCAGTTCCGGCGAAAGGTTGCCTGCATCCGCGATACGACCCGCGGCGAGCTGCAGCAGGCTCAACCGCCATTGCAGCCGCGCGTCAGAAGGTTGCCGCGCCAGGTCCGCCGCCGCCTGGTCGATCAGCCGGTCGATCGACGCCGCGCCGACGGTGGAAATCCCCGTATTGCTGACTGTCGTCGCGCCGTTCGCCGCCGCAGACGGCTCCGGTTGTCCCACCAGCGATACCGCGACAACGCGCGGTCGCGCCGCGCTCACGTCGAGCATTTGCACGACATCCGTCGGCGCTGAGTTCTGCGCTGCCGGTTGCGCTGCAGGTTGCGTATCGCCGGCGGACGCCGCGGCTGTTTCGATCGTCACCGGTGTGTTGGTCTGGATCGCCTGCGTCGCCGCGATATTCTCGATCCGCGCCGCGGGTTCAGCGCCGCGCGGATGAACGGGTGCGGCAACTGCCTGGTCAGAGGTGATCGTGGCATTCGCACTGGTCGTATCCCGGACCGGGGCCGGCTTTGCCGCGGCGGCGTGCACCGCATCCAGGTCCGCCAGGTACTGTTTCACCGCTTCAGCCGCGATCGTGTCCCCGGGCGCATCCAGTTGATCGCCTGTCGGCGCGTTGGCCAGGTCGGGGTCGTCCGCCGAGACCGGCTGGGTGATTTTCGCCTGCGCGGGCTGCGGTGTCGTGGCCTCCGGCTGCCATCCCCACTCGGCGCAACCGACCAGCGCCGCCAGGCCGCACGCACCCACGATGAATGGTTTCGCATGAATCATAATTCGCTGTTCCGCAAGGCCGGCTGCGTCCAATGCGCCGGCTGAATGGGTTACGCCCGCCGTCGCATTGGCTGCGGGCGCATGCTGTGTTTGATGATGAATCGTTCGATCGCCACCGAGGCCGTTGTGCTGAGTCCCGTCTTGATCGCGGCATCCGTTTCCATCAGGTCGCAGAGCTGCTCCTGCAGAACGCGCACGCTGCACCCCCGCAGCCGCTTCTCGAGCACTTCCGGCTTGCAGAACGCCTGCTTGGAAAGCGCGAACATGGATGCGCCCTTGTCCGCCTGCTGCTTCATGTCCAGCAGCTTGCGCACCGCGTACGCCAGCCCGCCCACCGCCCGCAGCGGCGCCGCCCGATCCGTCGCCAGTACCTGCTCCCAGTGGGCCATCGCCCGCGCACTGTCGCCCTCGGCGATCGCGTCCATCACGGCGAACACGTCCTCGTCCGCCGGACGGCCGACCAATGCGTCGATATCCTGCACGGTGATCGCTGCCCGTTCACGCGCGAAGAGCGCGAGCTTCGCGATTTCGCTGTCGAGCACACCCAGATCGCTGCCGTAAAGCTCTCGTAGCCGCCATCCGCAGCGCGTGTCCATTTTCTTGCTGTACTGCGCTTGCGCTCGGCTGACCATCCACGCCACAAGATCAGTCGCCTTCATCGCCTCGAAACGGATGACTTCGCCCTGCTTCGCGATAATCTTGTGAATCTTCTGGTTGCCCGGCGCGCTGCCGCACACCAGGATCAGCGTCCCCGAGTCGACCGGATGTTCGCAGAAGCGCTCCAGCGCTTCGCGGTGGAGCGAAACAAACTCGTCGGCGTCCTGCACCACCACCACGCGCCGTCCGCCAAGCAGCGAAAACGTGCGCACTTCATCCAGCACGGCGGCCAGTTCCGCTTTTTCGCCTTCGAACACGGACGGTCCCTGGCCGTCGCCGTCCGCCGCGGCGATGCGCGCGCAGAGTTGCTCCAGCGCCTCGCGCCGGCGAAACGCGTCGCCGCCGCAGATCGAATACACTCCCGCGATCGCTGACCGGCTTGCGGTCATGGGGTCTCCGCCTGTTGAAACCGTCGATGCAGCGAGGGCAAGTCATCGAGTCGGGCCCGCGCCCGCGACACGACCGACACCGCTTCCGGCGCGAGCGTCGCCGCCTTGAGGTAATAGTCCCGAGCCGTCACTTCCTGGCCCTGGTAAATCGCGATGTCGCCGAGGTGCAGCCAGGTTTCCGCATCGTGCGGCTGATGCTTCACGATGGTCAACAAGCGCGCTTCCGCCGCGTCGTACTTTCGCATCGCGACCAGCGTGCGCGCCAAGCCGGAAAGCGCTTCGCGATCTTCCGGCAGGCTGCGCAGGGCCAGCTCGAACGCCTGCGCCGACGGCAACATCTCGCCCAGAGCGTACAGCGACGTCCCCAGGTCGACAAGCGCCTCCGGCATCTCCGGATCAATCTTCAGCGCGTCGCGCAGGCGCGCCACCGCCAGGTCGTGCGCGCCGTGCAGTTGGTGCCTTCGCCCTTGGCGCAGCAGTTCGCGGGCGCGCTTCATTTCCTCCGCGCTGAGCACGCGCGAAGTCTTTCGCGCCGCGGGATTCGCCGGTGTGACCACCGGCGTCAGCGGCGCTTCCGTGATCTCGACGGTATCGCTCAGCGCCTCGCTGCGCCGGCCGGCCCGATCCAGCACCCCGATGCGAAACGTCACCACGCCGCGCACCGACGGCGGAATCGACCAGTCGTACGCCCCGGAATTGGGAAGTGCCGTACCGATCTCCCGCCAGGCACCATCCGGTTCGACCCGATACGTCAGATCCACCGGCCGCTCCGGCAGCGCGTCATCCAGCACCGTCCACCGCAGACGTGCCGTCATTTTCGGCCCGCCGTCCCCCTCGATCATCGGGCGGTGCATCTGCACGATCGGCGGCGTGTCGTCCACCATCACCCACAGGTGCGGGACCGTTCCCGCCGCCGGCGGCGCGTCCGATGGCCCTGCAAGATTGGTCACGATGAAATACAGCCCGCACAACCCTGCCTGCGGTGCGTGAAACGTCATCGGTGGCGTCAGATCGCTATCGCGACCGAACACGCGCCAGGTTGCCCCGCGATCAAACGTATACCACAACTCCACGCTGCGCAGCGGCCCGTCGCCCGCTTCCACGTGATAGTGCACGTCGAGCGAACGGGAAGGAACGACGGTAACGGATTCCTCGGGAATCGGAGTCTGGGCAGAGGCCAGAGAGGAGAACAGCGCCAGTATGGCCGACAGCAGGCGTCCATGCCTCATGGGTTCGTCATCCTGACCGTCAAATGGGTAAGCACGGCGGCGAAGATCAGCGCGCACCCTATCTCGCGGCGATTCGCCTGGATAGTCCCCTCATCGGCTGGATTTTTCGACCTGCTTCACTGTTTTATCGGCCCTCGCAGGTCTGCCAAGCGGGTCTGATTCCGAATCCGCCGACAAGCCCCCGCGCGATACCCATGTAACATGTTTACTTTCAATAGGTTATGATCGTCCGGCGGTCATCATCGATTGGAGTTTAGGCTTGTCAGGGTTGTGCGGCGGTTGATTGCCTGGTGCCGGAATCGGCGATTTCGACCGCGCCGATGGGGTTTCAGACGTGCTTTTGCTTTGCGTGCCTCCCGAGTGTCGGTTACACTCCCGCCCGAATCGGGCCCTGTCGCAGGGCTCGCGGACCCATAACCAACGAAGATGCCATTGGCATCGGCGAGGGAGTCAGTCATGGAAGCCTACGAACGCCTTCGACAACTGGTCGAATCGGCTGCCGACGACGTCAACAAAGCGCAGGGGGGGAACAAAGCCGCCGGTACCCGCGTTCGCAAGGTCATGCAGGACATCAAAGCGGCTGCCCAGGAAGTGCGCAAGAGTATCCTCGAAAACCGCTCCGGCAGCGAGGGATAGCTCGCTATTGCAGAACGGCTGTGTCGTCGTCGCCATTTGCGGCGGCGCGGCGATGTTGTGCGCATAAGCCGGGTACCGCGCGGTTGCAGCGAAGCGCTCATCCGGCCCTTAGCATCACACAGGGGGAATCATGCCGCCGCCGCTCCTTGTCGACCTGGACAAGCTCAACACCGACCGCGTGCTATACGATCGGTCGTTCATCTACTCGCGGTTGCCGCAACGCGAGGAGTTTTCGATTCTCGACGGCGTCGTTTTCCTGGATCGCGAAGCGGGTTTGTGCGTCGCCTATCATGATTGCCGGGTCGACGCGTGGTGGGTGCGCGGGCACATTCCGGGCCGTCCGATCCTTCCCGGTGTGTTGCAGCTGGAGGCGGCTGCGCAGTTGATCGCGTTCGCCACGCGCTACGTGGACGGGCTCGATATGTTTGTCGCTTTTGGCGGCGTGGAAGTATGCCGTTTCCGCGAGGCGGTGGTTCCCCCCGCGCGTCTCTGGCTGATCTCCCGCATCACGGAGAACCGCACGCGCCGGGTGGTCGGTGAGGCGCAGGGCGTGGTCGACGGGCGATTGGTGTTTCACGCCACAATTACCGGCCTGGCCATGCCGGATTCAAAATAGCTCCTGCTCGAAATCGCCCCTGCTCGAAGTCGCCGCTGGCGCGCTCGACAACGGATAACCATGTCCAGCCCGCGCGATGACTTGCGCGCTGCGTGGCGGAACGACGCGATGATCCAGCGCCGATACGACGTACTCTTTCTGGATTTTTATGGCACGCTGGTCACGGGTGATCGCGACGCCGTCGAATCCACTTGTGCGCAGGTCGTCGCCGATCTAAACCTCCCGCTGACCCCGGCCGATCTCGCCGTTTCATGGGGCCACCGATTCTTTGCCAGCATCGAACGCAACAACGGTGATGCGTTTCGCACCCTGTTCGAATGCGAGTGCGAGACCCTGCGCGAAACGCTCGCGCCCTGGCATTGCGACTTCGACCCCGCACCCTACGCGCGCATGCTCAAACGCTACTGGGCCGATCCGCCCGCCGCGCCCTTTGCCCGCGAAGTCCTCGCCGCGCTGGATCTGCCCATTTGTGTCGTGTCCAATGCCGATACCGAGGATGTCCACGCCGCGATCGCCCGGCGCGGCTTTCGCGTAGACGCCGTGGTCACCTCCGAGGACGCCCGGTCCTACAAGCCGGACGCCGCGATTTTCGAGGCCGCCCTGGCCCGCATGGGGGTATCACCCGACCGCGTCCTGCACGCGGGTGACTCGTTGCACAGCGACATCGGCGGGGCAGCCGCCCTGGGTCTGGGCACCTGCTGGGTGTGTTACGAACACCGGATTCTGGATGTCGGAAATGCTCAGGCCATGCACCAGATCGACGATCTACGCGGGCTGGCAGGCCTCCTGAACGGCCAATAACCGGATTAATTCTTGCTTTTCATTTGCCAGTCCGGTATATTTAACTTGGCAAAACTATTTCTGGCTGGGCCCCATTCAGCTCGCCCAGGGCGAGCATGCTCACGGAAGCGAGGTGGCGCCATGATGACCCGAAAACGAACCATACGCTATGCCCTGATCGCGATGATCTCGGCACTATTCCCCATGGCCGACGCGGCTGAAGCTCAGGTCAAGGGCAAGGGTGGCGGGTCCTCGGGCGGACGCTCCGTTTCCCGGGGTTCGAGCGGCATGCGTTCTGCCGCGCCCCGCAGCAGCGGCGGCCGCAGTGTTGGCCGCAGCAGCATGTCCGCGCCCTCGCGGTCCAGCGGACGCTCCGCCATGCGCGGAAGTTCCGGCGGTCCGTCGGTCCGTTCATCGCCAATGCGCAGCGGATCATCGCGTTCCTCATCCATCGGTTCGCGCAGCAGCCACTCGGGTTCATCGCCGGCGCAAGTTGGCCGCGGTGTGGCCAGCGGCTCGTCGGGTTCACGTGGTTCCTACAACGCGCCGGCTGCCCGGTCCAGCGTGCGCCGCTCGGACTCCGCACCGTCGCGAAGTACGTTCTCCCGGCCATCGGACGCAAGTGGAAGTCAGCCGCGGCGAAGCATTGCACCGAACTCGTCTAACTCGATCGGCCCCGTGCAGCGCAACAGCCCGGGAATCTCCGATCGCGGTGGAATGGCCTTGTCGCCGCGTTCCTCGATTTCAGAAAACCGCACGGCGCCGCGGCGCTCGTTCGACGCACCGAACCAGTCGGTGCGCACCGGACGTTCCGACGCGCCGCGCAGTGTGCTCGATTCGTCAGGCAACCGCAGCGCTCAGCCGCAGGTCGCCCGCCGCAGCTTTTTCACCACGACGCCCAATCGCGGCAGTGTCAATGCGCCCGCGTCGCGCAGCGGCGGCATCAACGCCATCGCCACGCGCGACCGTGAGCCCCAGGTCCGCCGCGAGCTGCCGGCGGTGGGGCGGTCCACCAGCACGCGCGGTGACCGCGGGGTCACCGCGGTCGGCCGTCGCGGCGGTGATGCCTTGTCGCGATCCTCTTCGTTGCCGGATTCGTATTACTCGGCCTACAGCCGCGCGGAGTTCGATTCGGGCCGCATGGAATGGTCGCGGCGCAACAACTACGGCGCGCCGGCTCACGGCGTCGGCTACGGATTCAATGACACGCGGGCTATGGCGCGCAGCTCCGTCGGTCGTGGCGCGTTTGACCGCCGCGGCTTCGGCCGCGACGGCGCGGTCGGCCGATGGTACGGCCGCTCCACGGACATCGATATCGATGTGAACATCAATCGCGGCCCGCGCTACGGCTACTGGAGAGATAACGACTGCTGGCCGTCGGTGGTCAGCGTTCCGCGCTATTGCGGCGTCCGCAGCTGGTGCTACCCGCGTTACTCGACGACGTTTTGCGCGTCCTGGGGATGGGGTTATCCCTGGTACGGCTGGGGTTGGGGCTGGGGTTCGTATTATCCCTATACCGGCCTTTGGGGCATTGGCGAGACCGAGTACGAGGTCGAAAACACGTACGTGACCAACAATTACTACTACGACGACAACCAGCAGGTCAGCACCGTGCCGCCGAGCCAGCTCGCGCCGGCGCAGACCACGACCGGCATCGTGGCGACGCCGGTGTCGCCTGTGCAGGAAGGTCTCGACGCCTTCGCCCGCGGGGACTTCGAAGCCGCGCGCCGCGCATTCGTCCGTGCGATCCTGACCGAACCGGACGAAGCCCAGCTCATCATGCTTTACGGCTACGCCCATTTCGCGACGGGTGACTACCTCGTCTCGGCGATGGCCATCCGCCGCGCCACCGAAATGGACGCGACGCTGATCGATCAGCCGATCGACTTGGCGGCGCTCTATCGCGACCCGGCGGTATTCCAGTCGCACCTGGGCCAGTTGGATGCGCACCTTGCCGCGGAACCGAAGGACATCGACGCGCGGTATCTCGCGGGCTTCGCGCGGTTCGCTTCGGGCGATCCGAACGGGGCCGGGGCGTTGTTCGCCGAGTGCATGGCCGCCGCGCCGGATGACACCACGTACTTCATCCTGCGTGACGCGGCGCTGCGCGCCAGTGTGGCGCAGCAGGCGGCGGAGCGGGCAGCGGCCGACGCGGCTAGATCCGCAGCGACGTCCACCGACCCCAAGTAAAGCGCACCAGCGCCATCAGCGCGCGGATCGCCATGTCCACGCACACGGCGATCCACGCGCCGAACAATCCGCCGCCGAGCATCACCCCCAGCAGGTAGCCGCCAGGCACGCGGATGATCGCCAGCCCCACGATGCTGAAAATCAGCGGAAACACCGTGTCCCCCGCGCCGCGCAACGCCCCCTGGTACACGATGCTCGTCGACAGCAGCGGTTGAAAAATCCCCGACAGCACCAGCACCGGCGCAGCCAGCGCGATCACCTGCGGATCCTTGTTCAGCAGTCCGCACAGCGGCGCGGCGAACACCACGAACATCAGACCCACCAGCGCCGTCAGCAGCCCGCACTGCACCACGCCTTCGTGGCCGCAGCGCCGCGCCCGCGCCGCGTCCTGCGCGCCCAGTGCCTGTCCGATCATCGTCGCGCACGCCACCGACCACGCCGACGCCGGCAGGTACGTGAACGCGAGGATGCGCACCACCACGATGTGCGCCGCGAACGCCGCATTCGCCGCGGCATCGCCGCCGCCGCCCAGCCGGCCCACGATCATCAGAAACAGAAAGTGCCCGCCCCACATCACCGCGCCGTCGGCTGCCGCGGGAATCCCGATCCGCATGATCCGCCGGATCGGCGCGACGCGCGGAGACAGCAACCCAAGCCGCAGCCGAAGCCCGCTACGCCCGCGCAGCAGAATCGTCAGCATGAGCAGCCCGCCGCCCACCCGCGCGCACAGCGTGCCGATCACGATGCCGTCCACACCCAACCGCGGGGCCAGTCCCCACCCGTAGACCAGCGCGGGCGAAAGCACCACGTTCAGCACGTTCACGATCGCCAGCACCTTCAGCGGCGCGCGCATGTCGCCCGCACCGCGCAGTGCAGCCGCACCCACCAGGCTCACCGACCAGATCGTGTAGCCCGCCGCGTCGATGCGCAGGTAGCGCACCGTGATCGTGTACGTCTCGCCCGTCATCTGCAGCCAGCCGGCGAACGTCGGCGCCAGCGCGAAGAGCGCCACGGTCGATGCCGCGCCCGTCGCCAGCGCCAGTATGAACGCCTGGTTGGCGATGTGATTGCCGGCGGACCGGTCGCCCGCTCCGTAGCTTCGCGCCACCAGCGCGGTCGTGCCCGTGCCCAGCAGCGCGATGAGCATCGTGACCAGCCAGCCGACATACGCGGCAAGACCCACCGCGTTCGTCGCCGCGACGCGCGCCGCCGGCAGGTTCCCGGCCAAGTACGTATCCACCAGCGCGACCAGCGTGTTGAGAAACTGCTCAGTCAGCACCGGCCAGACCAGCGCAAGCATCACCGGCCGCACCGAACCGGTGACGATGCGGTTGACCGTCGGCCGATCAGAATGGGCGATTTCGTGCTTGTTCATGCGCGCGCCGGGTGCCATGCTCACGCTTGCGTGAGCATGTTTCCTGGATCGAGTTTTTCTCCGATTTGGGCGCATGTGTGCTGGTGCGGCTTACGGCAAACATGGCCACGCAAGCGTGGCCATGGCACCCATTACGAACATAGCCATGACACTTGCTGCAAGCGCGGGCGTGACTTCCGCCGCGAGCATGGCTGTAGCACCCACGGGTGCGATTTCGCAACCGAATTGTACGGGTGCGTGACAGAATCGGCGGTTCTTCAGAACCCCGGACGGAAGTCCGGGGCAGTAACGCGATTGGGTTCCCTCGCGTTGCGGATACTTGATAGTCCCTACCACGCCGGCCCCCCTCTTCCGTGGGGGGTTCTGATTGTTCCTCAATCTTCCGCCGATTGTGTCACGCAGCCGAATTATACCGGCACATACGGTCCGTGTTGACCGTCTATCGGCGGACACCTACCATCGGCTCCCGCGCTGGAGAGGGGTGCGGCGAGTTTGATCTGGAGGCGGCGCATGCAGCGCATCGGAATCCGTCGCGAAGACAAGAACAACTGGGAAGCCCGCACCCCGCTGACCCCCGAGCACGTCAGCCGGCTGGTGCGCGACGGCAAGCTGCGCGTCAGCGTCGAATCGTGCGACCGCCGCGTGTTCACCGACGCGGAATACGCCGCAGCCGGCGCGGAAATCGTCCGTGACCTGTCCGCCTGCGATATCATCATGGGCGTGAAGGAAGTGCCGGTCGCACGCCTGCTGCCCGGCAAAACCTACGTCTTCTTCTCGCACACCATCAAGGGCCAGCCGCACAACATGGCCATGCTGCGCAAGTTGATGGAGCTCGGCTGCGACCTCATCGACTACGAACGCATCACCGACGACCAGAATCGGCGGCTGGTGTTCTTCGGATATCACGCCGGGCTCGCGGGGATGATCGACACGCTCTGGGCGCTGGGGCAGCGACTGGCGGTGGAGGGACGCGAAACGCCGCTGGCGCGCATCATGCAGGCCAATCGGTACGCCAGTCTCGCGGATGCTGAGGTTGCGCTGCGCGCGGCAGCCGCGGCGTGCCGCGCGGGCGCGAGCCTGAACGGTCTCGGGCCGATCGTCGTCGGATTCAGCGGATACGGCCAGGTGTCGAAGGGCGCACAGCAGGTCTACCGCTGGTTCGATCCGCAGGTCGTCGAGCCGGACGATCTGGCAGGGTTGGATTCGCGTGCGCTCGACGGCCGGTTCGTGCAGGTGGTGTTCCGCGAGGAGCACATGGTTCAGCCGGCGACGGCGAACGGGCGGTTCGAATTGCAGGATTACTACAAACATCCGGAGAAATACACCGGGGTATTCGACCGGTTTCTGTCGCGGCTGATGGTGCTGGTGAACTGCATCTACTGGGAGGCGAAATATCCGCGGCTGGTGACGCTGGACGCGCTCAATGGCTTGTACGGCACCTACGGCGGCGCGCCGCATCCGCGCCTGCGGGTGATTGGGGATATCTCCTGCGACGTGCAGGGCTCGATCGAGTGTACGGTGAAGGCGACGGACCCGTCGAATCCGGTGTACGTCTACGACGTAGGCAGCCACGAGGCGCGGGACGGATTTGTCGGCAACGGCCCGGTGATCATGGCGATCGACGCACTACCAGCCGAACTGCCGCGCGAGTCGTCGCAGGCATTCAGCGACGCGCTGGTCGGCCTGGTGCCGGGATTGGCGGCGGCGGAGCAGGTGGACGAGTTTGAGTCTTGGGATTTGCCAGCCCCGCTGAAGCGCGCAGCGATATTGCACCGTGGAGCGCTTAGCCCGCAGTACGGGTACATGCAGAAGTTCGCGTAACGAGCAAGCCGTCAGGTTGCGAGGTAATCGTGGGACAGTCTGTCTACATCGAAACGACAATTGTAAGCTACCTGATGGCTTGGCCAAGTCGAGATCTGGTGCGCGCCGCCCATCAACGCACTACGCGCGAATGGTGGGACACGGAACGTCCGAAATTCGACGTATTCACCTCGGAGTTGGTGCGAATCGAGGCCGCCGCTGGTGACTCGGATGCGGCGGCTGAGCGACTTGCCATTCTCGATGGGATTGCCCAACTGGAAATAACGGCACAAGCGCTGGAACTGGCGGATGCGCTGATTGCAGCATCGGCACTGCCGCCGATCGCGGAACGCGACTCGGTACACGTGGGTATCGCCGCTGTTCATGGAATCGAGTTCCTGCCCACATGGAATTGCCGGCACTTGGCCAATGCCCTGTTGCGGGATAGAATAGAGGAGGTTTGTGAGGACGCAGGATTTCAACCTCCCAAGATATGCACTCCCGAAGAGCTGCTGGAGATGAGCGATGATCGATCCCTTGGTTGAAGAAGCTCGCCGGGCTGGCCAGGAATACATCGCTTCATTCAAAGGCGACCGCGATGCACTTCTCGCCGACCTTCGCCGAAGGCAAGAGGAAGCCGGCGTTCACGTGTGTTCGCTCCCCCCTAAGCCGCCGCGCCAGCGGAAATTCGATCGGCAGCCGAATCGAGAGTAGGCGGGCGAGCGAAACAGGAACGCAACCATCATGTCTACTGAATTGAGACCAGCGGGCGATTGGGTTCGCGGGGCAGAGGGCGGCGCAAGCGTTGCGACGCCCGACGAAGCTATGCCGTTCGCTTACAGGTGTCGGCAGCAAGTTATGTCTTCGTATTGTTCCCGTTCGTCGCCGGGCGAGACGGGGGACGGAGAGTCGGGGAACAGAATGGAATGAGAAGGCGCATCTTGTTGTCCGTTTGCTTTGGCTGTGTCTATGCCGTTTCCGTGCTTTTAGGAGACGCAGCATCAGCCGGTAGTACATTGCGGGGTGGTTTCGGACATGCTTTAATCTTCGGAACATTCTTCGTCGTTATGACGCTTCCAGTCATCCTGCTCATACAGGCAGGACTTACGCGGCGGGCACGACGACGCCTGCAAAGCGAATCAAAGACCGTTTCAGTTCTGGAGTTTGTTCCGATCACGCTGTTGTCACTTCTCTTCCTGTCGGCATTGATCCCCAAATCGCCGGAAGATCACTTCACTCGCTTTGTAGCAGATGAGCCACCCGCGTCTTTGCGTGACGTACGTTGTTGGCATGCGTGCGGCTACGGTAATGGAATGGCTGTAGTCAGCTTCAGCGTGTCTCCAAGTGAGTTTGAACAAATCCTGACGCGTTACGCATACACGAAGAGGGATCACCCGGATGGAGTGTCCCTATCGTTACTTAGGAGCCTCTGCGATCGCAAAGATTTCCCCGTGGAGTATCCATCAGAGCCAATGGTTGTTGAATACAGTTACAGCGTCCCACGCTCTAATGGAGATTTTTTCGTTTCCATCTACGCCAATGCAGCGCACAGCTTAGTTTATGTGATTCGTGGCGACGGCTAATTGCGGAAGTGGCGCGAGCCAAACAGAGTTTAGCAGCAATTTCTCATCTCTTTGCCCATCGGGGCGGGAACGCCTGGGTCTGTTCTCAAGGTAATCGCGGCGCAAGGGGGCGCCATCGCATGGCTTGCTCGCACTGTGTTTTTTTTCATTCTCGTTAATCGGTCGGCCTCGAACACAATGCGGGCGCCTCTCGGATCGGGCGCCGCTACGCTGCGCCTTCGAAGAGCGGGGTGGACAGGTAGCGTTCGCCGGCGCTGGCCAGGATCGCCACGATGGTCTTTCCGCGATTCTCCGGCAGGTGGGCCACCTGGTTCGCGGCGCAGAGGGCCGCGCCCGACGAAATTCCGCACAGGATGCCTTCCTCGCGGGCGGCCCGGCGGGCCCAGGCGAAGGCGTCGTCATCGGACACGCGCACCACCTTGTCCACCACATCGAGATTCAGCGTCTCCGGAATGAATCCCGCGCCGATGCCCTGGATGCGGTGCTTGCCCGGCTGAAGTTTTTCCCCATTCTTGATCTGCGTGATGACCGGGGAAGTCTCCGGTTCGACCGCGTAGCACATGAAGCTCTTCTTGCGCCCCTTGATCACTTCGCCCACGCCGGTGATGGTCCCGCCGGTGCCCACGCCGGAGACGAGCACGTCGGCCTCGCCCTGCGTGTCGTTCCAGATTTCCTCGGCGGTCGTCTTGCGGTGAATCTCCGGATTCGCCGGATTGCGGAACTGCTGCGGCATGTACGCACCCGGCGTTTCCTCAACCAGCCGCTCGGCGACGCGCACCGCGCCCGGCATGCCTTCCGCAGCCGGCGTCAGCACCAGGTCCGCCCCCAGATGACGCAGCACCGACCGCCGCTCGATCGACATGCTCTCCGGCATGGTCAGCCGCAGCTTGTAGCCCTTCGCCGCGCATACGAACGCCAGCGCGATGCCCGTGTTGCCGCTGGTCGGTTCGATGATAACCGTGTCCTTCGTGATCTTGCCCTGCTTTTCGCCCGCCTCGACCATCGCCATGCCGATGCGGTCCTTCACGCTGGCCAGCGGATTGCGAAACTCCAGCTTGGCGTAAACCTTCGCCGGCGCATCGATGATGCGGTTGATCCGCACAAGCGGCGTGCGCCCGACGCTGGCGACAAAGTTATCGAACCGATTGCTCATGGCGTTTCTCCCGATGGGTCCTGGCCGGCGCAAGTGAGCGCGGCAGGCCTGTTCTCCGTGCCCTGATCCCCGTTTCGATGGTAGAAACCGGCCCGAAACGTGTCAACCTGCGGCGCATCTCGTTTCAACCGCAACGGATTCACCGTCGCAGCCGGCAACGCGCCGGCTACCCCGACGAATGCGTGCGTTCCCACGCATAGACGCCGCCGCCCGATTTCTGACAGCGACCCGACTGCAAGTTACAATTGTGGTGCAGGCGTTTTGTTGTGGTGCAGGCATCTTGCCTGCACCAGGTCATGCACTGTCCGCAATCTCGCAAAACGCCGCGACAGCCGCGTCGATCTCCGCGTCCGTCGTGTACGGCCCGGGCGAGACCCGCACCGCGCCGTCGGGAAACGTCCCCAGCACCCGATGCGCATACGGCGCGCAGTGCAGCCCGGTGCGCACCGCGATGTCGAACGACTCGTCCAGGATCGCGCCAGTCTCCTCCACGCCCATGCCGTCAATCACCACCGCGCAGGTGCCCACCGTCTGCGCGACCGGCGCGGACGCCAGCCGGCGAATGTTCGCGTTTTCCCCAATTCCCTCCAGGAACCGCGCGAGCCGCGCGCGCACGTGCGCCAACGCAGCAGCCGGATTCAGCACCGCCAGCGCCGCCCCGAGCCCCGCGATGCCCGCCGCGTTCGGCGTGCCCGCCTCCAGCCGCGCCGGCCACTCCTCCGGCTGAACCGGATGCGCCGAGTCGCCGCCCGTGCCGCCCTGGCGCAGCGGCTCGACCTCCACGCCGCGCGCGACGTACAGCCCGCCCAGCCCCGGCGGCCCGAGCAACTCCTTGTGCGCTGGGAAAGCCAGCAGGCCGACGTGCCACGCCGCGACATCGACCTCCACCAGTCCCAGCGTCTGCGCCGCATCCAGCAGGTAGAGAATGTTGCGCTCCGCAGCAATCGCCCCGACTTCGGCTACCGGCTGAATCACCCCGGTCACGTTGCTCGCATGATTCAGCGTGATCAGCCGCGTCTTCGGCGTAACCGCCCGGCGCATTTCTTCCGGATCAATCGCACCACTCTCACCGAAGCCCACGCGCGAAAGCGTAATCCACCCGCAGGCGCGCAAAGTCTCCAGCGGCCGCGACACGCTGTTGTGCTCCAGCGCCGTCGTGACCACGTGATCGCCTTCGCGCAGCACCCCGTGAATCGCCAGGTTCAGCGCATCCGTGCAGCTCGACGTAAACACCATCCGCGCCGTATCGTCGCCGCCCACCAGCTGCGTCAGCCGGCGGCGCACATCCGCAACCACCCGCTCAGCCGCCACCGCCGCCGCATATCCCCCGCGCCCCGGACTGGCCCCGCACTCGCGCATAAAGCGCACCATCGCCTCCGCCACCCCCGCCGGCTTGGGAAAAGTAGTACTGGCGTTATCCAGGTAAATCACCATCCGCCCCGCAAACTTCAAACTTCAGACTTTTGACTTTTGACTTCTAACCTTCGACCTTCGACTTCCGATCTATCACTGCCCCACATACTTCGCATACACCGTCCGCGCCTCGTCCGCGATCTTCGTCCCCTTGATGATCGCCCGCCCGTCGGCGAACACGGTCACGCTGTACCCGTCGATGTCCGCCCGCACCATGAAGCGGCTGCGGCTCACCGGCCCGCGCGCCGCCTTCGCGAGCTTTTCCGCGATCGCGTCAAAGTCGACGCGCACCGCCGCCCCCGCAGCCGGGGCGATCTGCACCGCGTTCCGCCCGCACAGCGTCGTCGTACTGCTCATCATCTTGCCGTCGAGATACGCGAAATCGCGCCGTCCGCAGCAAAGACACGGCGCGTCGCCGCGCACCGGCTGCACCGAAAGTTGCGAAACCCGCCCGCTCCACACGTCGATCGTCGTGAGCCCGCGGTTCACCTCTTCGCGTTTTCCCATGAGCAGCTTGAACGCCTCGACGCATTGCAGCGACGCGACCACGTTCACCACCGGGCCGATCACCCCGGCTGTGTCGCACGTCGGGCTCATTTCCGGCGGCGGGGCGGCCTCGAACACGCATCGCAGACACGCCGTCTCGCCCGGCAACACCGGCATCAGCAGCCCCGTCGTCCCGATCACCGCGCCGTACACCCACGGCGTCCCCGACTTCACCGCCACGTCGTTGATCAGGTAGCGCGTCTCGAAATTGTCCGTGCCATCCAGGATGAGCTGCACGTCGCCCGCCAGCCGCTCGATGTTGTCGCAGTTCACGTCCGCGACCACCGGCTCGATGGTCACCGCCGAATTCGCCAGCCGCAGCTTATCCGCCGCCGCGATCGCCTTCGGCAGCCCGCGAGCGATGTCCGCCTCGTCGAACAGCACTTGCCGCTGCAGGTTGTTCAGGTCGATGTCGTCGCGATCGCAGATCCGCACGAACCCCACGCCCGCGCGGACCAGCGTCGTCGCCAGCACCGTCCCCAGCGCCCCGCAGCCGACCAGCAGCACGCGCCCATCCATCAGCCGGCGCTGCCCATCCGCGCCGATCCGTTCGCAAAGCACCTGCCGGCTGTAACGCTCGAGTTCGGGGGGAAGCGACGTGTCCGACGGCTGAGCGGTCATGCCGGGATTCTAACGCGAATCATCCGATCCGGCGGGGCGGGCGGCCAGTGTGCCGTATTTCCTGTCGGCCGGGTGGTTAGGTGCCCCATCTCCAGGGTGGCGACCCAAGTTCACCGGCCAACACCGGGTGCGTGACCGAATCGGCAGCGGCAATCAGAACCCCGGACGGAAGTCCGGGGCCGATGGGCGTGGTGCGATCGATGCCCCCACTGGCGTGTGGGGTTCTGAGGACTGCGTAACTGGTCGCCGAGACGGTCACGTACCGCAAAACCCCTCCCGCGTGCCAAGCAGTTGACGAACACCCCCCAAAACGCCAAGATACCTCGCCGCTGAGGGCAGGTAGCTCAGTTGGTAGAGCAATGGACTGAAAATCCATGTGTCGGCGGTTCAAATCCGCCCCTGCCCATATCAAAAACGCGGTTTTGACCCCCTCGACGGTAGCGCGGTCGCAGGGCGGTCGCAGGATTAGGCCAGCCGGGCCACGGCTTCACGCTTGTCATCGTCGGTCCCCACCGCGTTGTAGTATTCCATGATTACCGCGATGCTGTTGCCGCTCAGCTTGCTCACGGTCGGCAGCGGCACGCCTGCCCGAATCAATCGGCTGATGTACGTGCGCCGCAGGTCGTGAAGTTGCACGCCGGCCAGCCCCACCGATTTGCGGATGCGCCCCCATTGCCGTGACAGGTTGTCGTCCATCCCCTTAAACGGGCCATCCAGCCGGACAGCCTCGATGTTCCGCAGCAGTCGCCGCAGCGCCCGCACGGTCGCGGGGTTCACCGGGATCCTGCGCGGACGGTGAGTCTTGCTCTTGGGGATGGTCACGATGGCGCGGTCCAGGTCTACGTCGTCCCAGGACAACGCCAGAAGCTCGCCACGCCGCGCACCGGTGCCCAGGGCTACCGCGACGAACGAACGCCACCGCGTGCCGTACAGGTCGCCTGCGGCACGCTTCAGGGCCACTTCCTCAGCCGGGGTCACTTCGCGTATCGGGCGCTTGTCCACCGGCTCCCATTTCCACCGGCGCGGCATGGGGTTCGCCCGCAGGTGGTGAAGCTCGACGCCTTCATTGAAGGCCAGCCGCAGGTAACGAAACACGCCATTGATGCTCGCCCCCTTGAGCTTCTTTTCGCGCAGCCTCTTGGCGAAGTCGCGCAGGTGGGGATAGGTCACGTCCGCAGGGTCGCCGGTGAACGATGCGCCGAAAAGGTTCAAGGCATACTGCGCCTTTATCCGGTGCGACACACCGGGGATGTTCGCCGCGATGTCCTCGACGAACGCCGCCCAGGTGATGTGCTTCAGGTGGCGATAGGTTCCGGCGCGGAGTTGCTCTTCATGGTTCAACCGCTCGGCGTCGGCGCGGCGCTTGTCCGTGCATGGCTTGCCGTCGATGTCGATGCGCTTGGACTTCCAGCCTTCGGTGCGGTCAATCCAGCGCAGGTAGTAGCTCCGCTTCCCGTTCGCCAGCTTCTTACTCGACAGCCATACTTTCGTTTCGTTCGCCATCATCGATCCTCCAAAGCACCCGGCGCGTCGCACGGACCGCGCCGGGTTCCCGACGTTCACGCCCCTTCACGGCTAAGGGTTGGGTTCATCATCCGTTTCGCAATCGAATACTCAACAAGCAGTTTGTCTAGAGCATCACGAATCCCGCGCTTCTGTTCAGGCGAAAGCCTGCGATAGACGAGGATTAGCTTTGCTTCGTCGATGCTCATGCTGAAGGGTTCTGCGGGCTTGGGTTTCTCGGTTGCGGTCGCCATCGCTATTCCTCCTTCCGGTGGGGCTTCCACTTCAGGTCGTACTGAATCATTACATCTTTTGCGTGTACCGCGCTCTCCACCGATTCTCTGGCAAGGTCTTCCATGATTTCAGCGGTACAACGGATGGCGAATGAAAGCGTGTTGGTTTCGTCGCGTTCGCAGCCATCCACCCTATCGGCCAGGGCCGCGATGCTCAGGGACATCGCCCTAAGACTCGTCAGGGTTTCGCGCGCACGGTCAAGCGCGGTAACCCCGGCAGTGTGTTGTTGCGTGTATGCGTGTGCCGGGTTGGTGTCGGGGTTGAAGCTTCCGTCGCCCTTCTTGGGCGCTTTACGCTTCGCGGGCTTCTTCGATTTCGTTGCTGCCATTGGTTTGGCCTCCAAATGAGCAGCCCCAAGCGTGTCGGGCTATCCGCTCGTCAGAGCGGTCGGGCCGTTGCCGGTATCCGCCGGCACGCTTGGGGACGCTCGGTAATGCGCACGAAGGCGCACTTGAAGGCTTACGATGAAGTGACTGACGATTCATAGCAATTTCATCATCGGCACGCCGCCGCCGCGTGTCAAGTTTTACCCGCCAGCGTATCCACGGCCTTCGCCGCGACAGCCGTCGTGCGCTTGGAGTCGTCCTTGGCGGATCGGTTCGGCAAACTTTTCCGAACTGATTTTGCCGCCGTCGATTTCCTGTCGCCGCCCGCAGCAGCCTGCCGTTCCCGCGCCAGCGGCTTCTCGATGGCGACGATCCGGTCGGAAAGTTCCACGCGCTCCGCGAACTTGGCGTCACGCTGGATGGTCTTGGGGCTGACCTTGAACCGGGCCGCGAGCTTTTCGCGGGTCTCCCCACTAACTTGGTCATTTTGACCAACTTTCCCCGGCCTATGCGCTTCCCCCTTCGTCGCCTGGTACATCCGACCGCGAAGGTTCACAGCCGGGCCTCGCTGAATTGAATCGGTTGCTTGCCAGCGTTCGCGCTCGTGATCTCGATTAGCCGGTCCAGCTTCGCAGCCAGCGGGGCGACGGACTTCGCCGTCTGCTGTGCCGCCTGCACGCCCTTGTCGTTCACGCCCGGCGCTTTCGTCAGAAAGCGTTGTTCCGTCGCAGACAAGCCGGGGATTCGGTCGGGTCCGCCGGGCTTCTTGCGGGCAAGCGCTGCTTCGCTCAGATCCAGGTCCAACAGCGTCCGCAGCCGATCGGCTTTCTCGGCTTCGCCGGCCTTGCTCGCCGCGTCGATGCGCGCTTGGTATCGCCGCTTGATGGATTCGATTTCGGCCGCTTCTTCGTCGCCGATGGCGCGCAGACGGGCTACCGCGATCTCATCGTCCAGGTTCCGCAGCTCGGACTTGCGGTCCAGTTCGGCTTTGAAGCCGCGCTCGGCGATTGCGATTTCCCGCTCAAGCGCCGCCTCAGTCGCAGCGCGTACCTTGTCGTCAACCTCGCGGAATGCGGCCTCGCGGGCCGTCGCCATATCGCGCTCAAGCGCTTCCACCTGCGCCCGTTGCTCTGGCGTAATCAGCTTCATGTTGCCGATGGCTTCCAGCCGCTCGGCTATCTTGTCGTACTCCGCATAGACGCCCGTCAGCAGTCTGCCTTCTTCCGTCGTCTGCGCCGCGAGTCGCACCTTCAGTTCAAGCTGGTCACGGATCGCGTCGAGCTTCTTTTGCTCACCGCCGACAATCTCCATCTGCTCTTGCGTGTCGCGGTCAATCTTCGCCAGCACGTTGGCCAGTTCACCCGCACCCGACACCGCACGATACAGCGCCGCTCCGAACCGCTCGCCGGAATCGGCCATCGAACCGAGGATAGGCAGGTTGCGCGCAAGGGCATCGGGAATGCTGCGACCACTGTCCGCGATGGACTCCATCGCCTTCGTCACGCCCTCAGCAGCTTGGACCATGATGCCAAGCGAAGCAGCGGCGCGGGCGAAGTCCAGCGCCCGGTTGGTGCTCTGCGCCATCGCGTTGACGCGCTTCTCAACCGCGTCAATCGTCTTGCTCACGTTGTCCCGCGCACCGAGCAGAAGTGTGATGTCATCGGCCATGGGCGAATCTCTCAAGCATCGCTTTAACTCATTATCAAGTCACAGTTTAATCCGTCGAACATCGCTCAAATGTTGCGGCTACGGTCCGCCCGCAGGCTTCCTTTGGCTTGGGAGGACCCGAATAGGGTATACCCTTAGTCGGCTTGTGGTAATGGGAAACCCCAGCGCAGGTCGTGCGTCCTGCGCCGGGGTTTGGAGCAAACCGCAACGCGACACACGTGCGGAGATGACCAGTTGAATTCAGCATGGTGGTTATCACGCACCCGCACAGAGCACAGCCGACCGATGGTCCGCGTTGCCGGTGCCAAAGTCCAAGTACGCTCTCATTTGGACTCCAAGCTGATTGAAGTCGGCCTCGGCCGTCTCGATAGTCGGAGTCTCTTTGCCGTCCAGGAACGCCACCACCAGTGTAGGATTCTCGGGTCCGCACGCAAGCAGCCAGTGTGTATCGGATGCGTTTGCGTGAAACGAATCGTCCGACAATCGCGGCTCAACTTCGACCGTCAGCCGACCCTGGAACGGGTTGCCTTCGGGCAGTTGGTCTTCGTCCGCGATGCGGCTGATGGTCGTGGAATTCACAAGCTGGAGCGCGTAGGCTTCAAGCTCGGGGCTGACGACCAGGACTTTCGGCACAAGCGCCAAGATACGGTTGTCCGCGTCTCGCCGCTTTCGCAGGTTGGAGATTGCAGCGGACAGCCCCGCGACAGTCAGAACCGAACCCGCACCGGACAGATAGTTACCGTTGCCTGACACAAAGAAACTGCCGATGCCCGCGAGCATACGAGTATATAGACTATCATTCACCGCGCGCGCTGCTTGTCTGGCAAGCTCACTTGCGAGATCGCCAAGCATGTTCAGACTATCGTCGATGATGCTCTGCCGGGTGAGACTCAGCATACGGGCCTTCGTCTCAATGGAAAATTCATACCACTCTTCTTCGAGACTGCCATGCGTGATTTCGCCGTTCGGGCCGACGGCCTGAAAGTCAGAGTTTGACATGTACGGCCGCAGCGCCTTGTGCGTTCGGAATGACTTTGCGGTCTTCACGCCGCACCATGATCGCCAAGTCTGCGGCTCCATCGCGTACGCCTCAGCCATCACGCGATCGAGCGAACCGCCCAGCGTTTCAGGCAGGGCCATCGACGAAAACGCCAAGCGTACAATTTCGCTCGACGTGCGCCCCGTCGTGTCGGCCTTGCCGCTCAGTCTCACACTCTCGCGGCACAGGTCTTCGGCGTTGCGAATTCCCAGCCGACGTGCCGCCTGGATGATTTCCGGCTTGTGGGCCTTTTCGGCCAGCTTGGTGCGACCCAGGTGGAGAAGTGTCGCCGCGTCCAGCACGGCCTTGTTGTCGGCAGCGGGTGCGCCGCCGGTGATTCGGCCCGCGCTCATCGGTGTAGTCATGCTATCCAACTCCTGTCTGCGCGACAGCACGACACGTTTTGCAGCGTCGAACGTCGCGCCCTTGTCAATCAGTTCGTCCGCGGTTTCGGTGGGCAAGTGCATCGCCTTGCACAGTCCGCGAATCTGCCCAGCGCGTAGGCGCTCGGACTCGACGGCCGTGCGCACCAACGCGACAGTATCAGTACCAACGGCCGACAGCGTTTCTTCGTCGCCGTTCACGCCATCCTGGAGCGCTTGGATCGCAGCCAGGATATCCTCGATGGTTGCGGTTTCGGGAAGTCCGAGCACCGCGCGCAGCTCTACAAGTTTTGATTCATCCATCTTCAATTTCCTTGACAATAGTCCGTTCGGTGTGACTGCGCCGATTCCGACGAAATCCACCGCAGACAGTGACTTGATGCGAGCAACGCGCCCGCTTTGAGTTTCAACGTAGTCCGGCTTGAACTCGATGCTCAACGCGATATTCGCTGGCATCTTGCTTGCGACTTCAAGCAGGAATTCGCGGTCGCGTGCGCTGGACAGTAGATGCACGTCGGCACGGGCGGACTGCCCGTCGAGTCTCGCATTGCGAATTGAACCACACAAGCGGGGCAGAGGGTCTTCGTTGTCGTCGGGATGCACGCACCGCACGGGTAACTCGCCGGCAGCGTTGATCGCCTGGACGATCTGCTTCAGGCTGGTGTAGTCCAGGGAAAACCCATGCCCGACAGCTTCCGTCGCGGTTGCGACCGTCGCGCCGTAAATGATGCCCGCCTTCGCATCGACGCGCACCGCTCCGGGCATCGCCCGCAGGCTGACGCACTTCGCGCTCTTGGGTTTCTTCGATCGCGGCTTCACGCCATCACCTCCGGCTGGATTGACAATTCCGCCGCTCGCTGTGCAAACTCACCCGGCTCGGCACCGGCGCGGACGGCCTCGGCTTCAAGATGAAGTCGCTGCATGAATCGTCGCAGCGCAGCATCTTCAATTCGCCATTGCCGCCCAGCGCGGATACCTTCGAGCAGCCCCCCATTCAGCCATCGCCGCACGGTGTTGACGTGCAGATTAAGGCCGTCCGCGACTTGCTGGACGCTCCACCATTTCCCAATTGCCTGAATTGTGTCGCCGCTCATTTTCGCCTCACTTGTACCATAAGGTACACAGATAACCATAGGTGACAATTTACACTTCGTCAATCCGATTTCTCGCCAGCCGCCGCCGCCTCAGCTTGCAAGCGCTGTTCGCCAAAGTGCAAGATCGCGGACAACCAATGCCCGTCTAGGTCGTCGTGCGGGTGAGTCTTCTCAGCGCCCGCGGCGCTGTATTTGCACGCCACCAGCAGCCGGGCCGCAAGCTGGAACGCCGTAGCGTCGGACATATGCAGGTCCGCCACGCCGGGGATGGTGAGGCGGATTGCGCCGCCGGCAATCTTGCCCACCGCCGCAAGGAAGTTTTCGATCTCGATTTCGCGGGGGTCCAGAATGAGTCTTTCAGTCATGGCTCAGACTCCAAGTAGTGCGTGAGTGTGCTCACTTTCCCGTGACCCCAGGCACGGTAAACGTGCACTGGGGGGTACGGGGGGAAGCGCGCACACACACAAAAGTCATTTTCAGGCCACGTCGGCCAGCTCCGGTTGACGCTCCGTCGAGTAGGTCAGGGGCTGTTTATGCCCGTTGTTCCACGGGTGAATCAGGCCACGTCCGCAGGCGCGCTTGAGCAGATTCGATGCCCGTGTCTGCGTCACGCCGGCCAGGACCGCCGCGTCCACAATCGCGGCCTTCGTCCGCGGGGTCGCGCCCACGAACCGCTCCGCGAAGTCCGCCGCCTCGTCGGCGACAATCGGGTCCGGGTCCGGCTCTGCGGGCTTCCGTTTCTTCGCCCGCGAGTATTCGGGCTTCAGGTCAGCCGGGTCCAGGGTGTCGTCGGGGTTCCACACCGGGAACTCCCACCGCAGGGCCACGGGTTCAATCGGCTTCCAGGATCGCACCGCAGCCTCCAGGACAACCGCTTCAGGCTCGGTATGCTGACGGAGCACCAAGTGCGTGTCGGTCGCCCGGCTCTGCGCACCGGCTCCGCTTCCAACATCCACCACGGACTTGCCGGACTGGTTGCCCTTGCTGGAATGGTGAATCAGGACGAAAGAGCAGCCCAGCTTCAGGGCCAGCCGGTCGAGCACGTTGTAACAGTTCGCAATGGTGGCGTTGTCATTCTCACTCACGCCGTCAGGCAGGAAGCGATAGAACGAATCCAGGATTATGACTTTGAATCGGAACGGTTCTATCGTCGAGAAATAACCTTGCTCCATCCGGTGCAGGTCGGTCAACCTGCCGCGCATCACGTCAACGAAAACGTTGTCGCCGTAGTGCTCGATGCTCAGCCCGCGTGCCTCCGCAATCTTGGGAACACGCCCGGCCAGCGTTTCGCCGTGCAGCTCGTTGTCAATCAGCAGCACGTCGCCGCGTTCGGTTTGGTATGATTCCAGCCACGGTTGACCAGTTGCGACAGCCAGCGCCAGGTCAACGGCAAACCATGACTTGCCGCGTTTCTGCGGCGCGATGATGTTCATGGTTTCGCCGGAGCGTAGCAGCCCGTGAATCACGGGTTGCCGCAGTTTTGGGAATTCATGTATCAGAGCGCGGATGCTCTTGAACGTCGGCGGTTCGGGCTTCGGTTCTGGCTCGATTGCCCCAGGCTCCCATAGCGGAGCAGTCTTACCCAATTCCCGCAACGTCTTGGCTGGATTGTCGCCGCCGTACTTCGCGGCCAGCCAGTCGGACGCATCGGCCTTTTCGGGCATCTGATAGAGTGCGCCAAGATGGAGAATTCTAACTTCCGATGCGATGCCCTGAAGTCCTTGACCGATGCTATCGGCATGGTCGCGGCCAGGATTGTCATTGTCGGGAATTACGACTACGCGCCGCCCGGTGAATGCCGCAGTCTCACACTTATGGAACTTCCCAGCGCCCTGCGGCGAAGTCGTCGCAGTCAGTCCGATGGCGCGAAGGTTCAGCACGTCCTTTTCGCCTTCGACGATGAACACAGTTTCACTGTCGTCGGATGCAAGCAATTCTGGCAGCATGAATGGAACTCGCCTGCATCCGTCCATGTTGCCTTTGCCCGTCAGGTACTTGCTTCCATCCCACCGTTGTTGCGGGAATTGCTTGTTGGCCTTGCGTTGCACGCGGAATAGCGGGTTCCCGTGCTCGTCTCGATAGACGTATTCGGCCACCACGTCAGAACCGTCAGACCACAGCCCGATGGCCTTGAGCACCGATTCATAGCCTGCGCCGCAGACGATGCAATGAATGAGCAGCTTTTCGCCGCTTGGGGTTATCCCCAGGCTTGGCTTGTGGTCGTCGTGACATGGGCAGCACGCAACAAACCCGTTACCGTTCTTCTTCCAGCCCTTCAGGCGGTTCTGCAGGTCGGCAGTTGTCAGACTCACGCGACGGCCTCCACGCGGGCGCATCGCGCACAGTAGAACTTCCCGCGACATAGCCAATGCCGTTCGATGTGGTCAACGTCGCCGCATTCCTTGCATCGCGAATATCCGACGCGACGGAGCACAGCGTCAATCAAAGCGCCGATTGGCAACGGGCCAACGAACCCGCGCCTCAATTCGGTACGGGTCGCATCGCGCCAGAATCCGCAGCCCGCTTCGGCGCATTCAACCTCCCGCTTGTCGAAGTATCTCGACCGGCGGACTACTAACCGTCCGTCGCACCACGGGCAACGATGCCACTGAACCGCGTCGGGTCGCATCATTCGCCGGCCTCCAGCTTGCTGACGAACCGCTCCACGCTCGCCCGCGTCCAGCGGTTGACCTTGCCGATGCGCTTCGCCGGGAGTGCGCCGCTCCGGTGCAAGTTGCGGACCTGTTCCTCAGTCAGCCGCAGAAGCGCGCCCACGTCGGCGGCGGTCAGCAGTAGCGGTTCGCCCGTTGTTGCTGGTGGTTTGTTGTGGGGGCTGTTGTTGTCCATGCTTCAACTATCCCGCGCAATCGGGGGTAGTCAAAACAAGGCATTGAGATTTCACTTAGATTCACTCAGATTCACCCATGCGTGAACTTCGCGTGCCATTCTCTGTGAATGTCTGCATCGCTGAAGGTGGCATCCTTGCCGGTGCCACGCTTGCGAACCTTGCCAGCCGCATGGGCCTTGTGGATGGTCGTGCGTTTGATTCCGATGTTCTCGTAGGCCGTCGCCTTCACGTAGCGGTCGGCCTGTTCCATCGCCCGCCGCGCCGCGGCCTCGACGGTTCGCAATTCAGCCAGCATCGCAAGCAGGTCTACCCCGTCCGGTGTGTGGTACTCGGGCAACACCTTCAGCACCGCCGGCAGATCGGGCAGTTCAAGGCATACCGCCGCCCACAGCCGCTTGCGGGCCTTGTCGCACTCTGCCCACGCCGCATTGACCGCGGCCAGTTCACGACGCTCGGGGTCGCTCTCGCGGACCCACGCATCCGCCGGGTAGGGTTGCGTCGAGTCCCACGTCTGCCGGAGCATTTGCAGACTGCCCACGATGCGGGACATCCGCTCGACGTGCGCCGGGTAGGCGTCGCGCAGCCATTGGCAGGTTGTCACGATTTCCCGTTGACGGGCTTCGGCTTGTGTCGGTTCCGTCGGCATGATGCACCACCTATCCGCGGGCCGTCGCCCGCTCACCCGTCGAGAATCTACCGCGCGCCACCCAGGCCGACAACGCGGTACGGTAAAACCACCAAACTCGACGCCGCGACGGTCGCAGGATGGTCGCAAGCGCGGTGCCCGTTGACACCCATTTTCACCCGTCCACACCCACCAACAACCGCATTGGCGCTATCGTGAGTGCGTTTTTCGGCAACGGCGCGGGGTTCAAGACCGACTGAAAATCCATGTGTCGGCGGTTCAAGTCCGCCCCTGCCCAGTCATCATAAACCCCTGCAGGGCAAGAGTTTGTAGGGAAAATCCGGCGTTAGTGGTGTATTGGGCGGCTCTGCCACCTGAAGTGAACCTTCGGCTTCCCAGGTTTGGCGGAGTCGGTCGGAGTCTCCGCATTTGGGCACGATGTCAAGACCCGCATAAACGCCGCGAAGTCGCGCACGTCGAAGTCGCAGTCCCCGTCGTCGTCGAAAGCACCCAAGCACGCAGAGTCGCACAACTGATCTGCATCTCTGGTCATCCTTGGGGCGCTTCCGGAACAACCGGGGCACCGCACTCCGGGCATATGCCACTGGTGTTGCCTTTGAGATTGTAGCCACAGTTGATGCAGCATCCGGCTTGATTACGGCACCTGCGTTGGAGTGAACGAACGATCTCCCACGTTGGGAATGCAGCCAATAGGAGAGTCATCAAGTAAAGCGGAACTGTGAGGATATTGACAGAATAGTAATAGCTAAATAGACCACCAGGATCATTCAATCTTGGGTCCGGATTAGCGACAATCAGCATCGAAGATGCGTCGGTGGAAATCCGTGGCAACCAAGTTGCTGAGTTTGAATAGACCGTTGAAGCTATTAGCATCTTCCGGTAGCGCTCATCGCCGGTGTACAGAACATTGGCAATACACAAGCCGCCACGTTGTACGCAGATCACCCAATGTCGTTGCCGTCCTGATGCGAAATCCCATTGCAACGGAACAAACCAAGATACGATCAATGCTGTTGCAGACGCGATCGCAAAAACTGTCGCCGTATAGAACATGACGCGACGCAAATGTGATGCTCCTCACGATGCGGCGTGAGATCATAAATGCTTCCGTAGGTTAGTCCAAGTCGGATTTTCCTGCTGCGAAAGTTTGCGTTGCCAGGTCCGCTACTCCGTCACCCCCCGCATAAACGCCGCGAAATCCTGCAGATCCAGATCGCCATCCCCATCATCGTCGAATGCAGCCAGGCACGCCGGAACGCACAGCGGATCACCCGGCGTCGGTGACGCCAGCGGGCCAGCCAGGCACTCGACAAACGCTTCACCATCAAGCGCATCCACGCTCGCGTCCGCGTTGAAGTCGCCCCCGGCGATCAACTCGCAGTCGTCCGGCGTCGCGTTCGCGTTGCAGTCGAGGCTGAAACCGCTAACCACGTCGCACTCGTCCGGCTCGCCGTTACCGTTGCAGTCGGTCGGCGGCAGCGTCACCCGCACATTGTCGTAAATCACGAAGTTCAAAGCGCCCGGCCCGGAAATTGACGCGAAAATATCCTGATACCCAAGCATGATGTTGCCGGATGTGACCGTGGTATCCGCGCGCGATGCGATCACCGTGCCGTTCATCGCCCAGGTGATCACGCCCGCATCCTGCATGATCGACACGCGCACCCAGTTCTTGCCGGGCGAACCCGGCGACTCGAAGTCCGGATGGGGAAATAGCGCCTGGTAAAACGCGTTGCTCGCGTTCAGGCTGTTGGCCACGAACCCGCCCTGCGCGGGGGTGAGCACGGTCGCTCCGCGCACCGCCTCGTAGTCCTGGTTGGCCCCGCCTTCGCCGGTGACCGCGAACCAGAATCCGTCGCTCGCGGCGTTGCTCCGCCAGACCACCTTGTTGCCCAGGTGATTGATGCCTGCCGTCGCGTACTCCGTCGTTCCGGTGCCGCCGCCGCCGGCTGGCCCGCCGTTGTAGTTCATCCACATGTCGAACTCGAGCGCGTAGTTTCCGCTGAAGTTCAGGCCGATCGGGTACGCGCTCACCGCGTCGATCGCGGCGACGCCGTCGTTGCTGTTCACCGTGAACTTCAGCCCGCGGGTGGTGCCGCCGACGGTGCTCGGCGCGGGCGGAATGCCGTGTACCGCGTAGTTGAAGAAGAACTGCGCGGTGTAGTCGCCGCCGTGGTTGAACAGCGCCCAGTCAGCCGCGGTGTTGCTGTCGAAATCGTCGGACCAGGTGACGATGCGTAGAAAATCGCACTCGTCCGGCACGCCGTTGAGGTTGCAGTCGTTGTCGGTCAGCTCGCACTCGTCGGGCACGCCGGACTCGTTGCAGTCCGCGCTGGTGCCGCCGGCCAGGTCAATCGCGTCGTCGACGCCGTTTTCGTTGCAGTCCGGCGGCGTACACGCGGGCAGCGGCGGGCCGTTGCCGCAGTCCGGCACCACGGTGATGCTGATGTCGTCACCGTAGTAGAACTTGAGGATGTCGACGTAGTTCCACCCGTTGTCGCTCAGCGTGTCCGACCCATTCTGCGACATACAGCCGCGATTGTCGGGAAAATCCAGCGGATTCGGCGTGGTGAAGCCCAGCGTGGTCTGCTCGATGTCGTTGCCGGTCAGGCCGAAGTTGTACGTCACGTACTGCTCGGTGTTGAACGGGTCCGAGCCGATGTTCATGAAGATCGGCGGAATGCCGTTGTACGTGGTGAGCGCGCCCGCGACGTAGAAGCTGGAGATGACGCCGCTGGCCAGCGTCCCCGGAAAGGTCAGCACCTCGCACTCCGTCGCGTCCACTGCCGCGTAGTGCTGCGCCTGCGGCTGATTCACGCAGGCGTACACCTGATCGCCCGAGCCGTTGGCGATCGCCCCGGTCCGCATCAGCCGGTAATACGCGTAGGTCCGCGCCGCCACCGCCTGGGCCTTGAGCGCCTCGAAGCTCGCCCCGAAGTTCTCGCACGCGACCACGTGCGGCACGTAGTCCGATTCCATCGGGATGCACCCGAAGCCGATGACGTTCGCCTCGGGAATGTCAACGATCTGGGCGTGGGCGGTGCCGGTTACGAGCAACATCGCGGCCAGCGTTAACGCAGCCGGCGCGCACCATGCGCTTTGTTTTGAGTTCACGATCGTTTCGCCTGGTTGGTTGTGGTTCGGCCCTGTGTACCCCGGCTGACTGCGCAAAAGCCGCGTCAGCCGCCGCTCCTCCGTGTCGACCGCGCCATTGTACCAACAGGCCCGGGCCCGCTCCAAACAACCACCTCCGCACTGATCGTGCTGCTCCGAAAATGCCCCAGGGTGGCACTGACAAGCAGCCGTATCGCTTGTCAGTGGTATGGCCCAAGGGACTCATTTTCATCCATCCGGGCGACGCCCGCATCATGAGTCCTGGTGCGTGAATCCTGCCCGCCCTTGACGCGGCCGTATGTGTCAAGGGTCTCGCACCCGCGTCCGCGGGAATCCCTTCCCGCGAAGGCTGCGTAGATAAACCTGAACGAATCACAGTTGAGAATACGCGTGCATCCATTCGCAGGTAGACGATTGAGCGGGCCATGGGCACACATCAGAACCCCCCACGGCAGTGGGGGGCAATGCGGCACACCGCGCCCGAAGCAATCAGCCCCGGACTGGCGTCCGGGGTTCTAATACGCGCTTACTGTTTGTCAACACGAAACCAAATACCTTCACCTTGCTGGTTCGTTGGTACCATCGCCTCAACCACTCCATCGCTCCACATGCGCCAAACAAACGTGCGCAAGTCCGGCGTAGTCACTTCCATATCAACCACCCGGCGCTGCACATCCGGCGCCTGCGCGTTGGCTTGTTGAACTCCACGTCCCGCGAGGACTGTGAAGAGCACGGCCGTAACCACAGCGCCAATCAGCACACCGACGATCAACTCGCGCGATTTCATCGCAATCCTCCGGACAGCCTCTTTCAGAATCCCCCACGCCAGTGGGGGGCCATGCCGCAACACCGCGCCGCGCCGTCACTTCACCGTGTGCCTGCCTTCCTCCCGCCTTGTTCAAAGCAGCGCAACGAATTCATCCACCGACATGCCGGCTGCTCGGATCAGCGCACGCAATGTACCGGGTGCAATCTCGCGGTGCTGTGGAACGGACAAGCTTGCGTTGCGGCCTTCCATCAGCATGACGACGTGGCTGCCGCGTTGACGATCCTGTTTCCAGCCGGCCCGTTCAAGTGCGCGCACCACCTTCGCGCCGGAGATCACCGGAAGCGGGGCCATCAGGTGTGTACCTCGACCTCGCGGGTGGCCACGGTGAGCGGCATACCGTTGGCGGCGCGCGCTTCCAGGCATGCCTCGATGGCCTCACGGATATTGGCCAGCGCTTCGGCCTCGGTCTTTCCCTGCGAAATGCACCCAGGAATTGCGGGGCACTCGGCCACGAAAACGCCCGACTCGTCGCGGTCCAGGTTGACGATGAATTTCATGGATTACCGCCTCAATCTTTGGGAATAACTATCTGTGTCTCCCATTCTATTATGGGCGACACATCACGTCGAGGCTGTGGACGCCCCTTGAACGGACGACGGTATGGGCCGGAAACTGTTCAGTTCTCGCGACTTCTTCACGTTCCTTTTCAATCGGAACGCAAAAAAATAGAATCAGGCTCGCAGCACAATAGAAGGACGCAGCGCTGTCACTTCCCCGGGCTCGCCACGTGCTGATCCACCAGAATCGGGTTCCCGTCCGGATCGATCAGCACCAGGCTCCCCGGCCCGGTCGTCGACTCGTCCGCTTCCGTCGCCGGCGTCAGCCCGCGAGCCTTCAGCGTCCGCTGAATCTCGCGTACGTCGTCATAGTCCGCCAGCGTGCCGCAGTTGCGGTCCCAGCCGGGATTGAACGTCAGCATGTTCTTCTCGAACATCCCCTGGAAAAGCCCAATCGTGGCCGTCTCGTTCTGCATGATCAGCCAGTTCTGCGCCGCCTCGCCCGCGATCACCTTGAACCCCAGCTTCTCATAGAACGCGCGCGACGCGCCCAGGTCCTTGACCGTAAGGCTCACCGAAAAATTCCCGAGTCGCATCGTTGGTTCTCCAGAGGGTTGATGGGTCGACTGGCCCGATGGCTGGCTTGCGAGCTGCCCTGATGATTGCTCAGTTGACTGCCCCGACGGTTGACTGCTTGTCGAAACGGGCGCCTGCGAAGACGCACAGCCGCCAAGGAAGCACACCAAGACGCCGACATTGGTTCGTGTCACAAATCGCTCCAGGTTCAGTCCGGACGCCGCCCGTACGATCAGCAGGTCGCCGCGCATCGTACCCGCGACGTTCGCGACGTACAGGAATGGGCGACCTGCTGCGACAATGTGCCGCCAGCCCCGAAGTTTGGGAAGTGCGCTCGGCGTGTTCTACCCCATGGACGGCACGGCCAAGTTCCCCTGCGGGCCGCGGGTCTGCCAGCCGCCGCCGGGAGTCCACCCCGAATGACTCAGCCGCGAGCATCCCAGGCATCGCAGCCGACGCCAGACCGCCGCGCATTCTCGGTTCGCTCCTGGCATCCAAGGCGAGACCGCGCGCACAAAAAAATCGCGTCCCAAACCCGATTGCCAGTACCACTTCAACGCAGGGCGCAACAAAAAACGCGGGTCACCCCGCGCCGCGACCCCGAGAACCCGGTTAGGCTTTTCCAAAGCCACACTTCAAATAGGCTTTGGCGTTTTTCCATCAGAAAACGCATTTCGCGCGCAACGACCTGTCGCCGAAGAACTTACGACCGTGTCAACGCCGAGTCGGCGTGCGCGGACCTATCCAGGGCGCGCCAAGGAAACTCAAGTGCAGGAAGGTGGAAATGTCCGACCATCTGACCGATCAGTGCGGCCGCGGCTCAACGCGACCGCCGGCGCGACACCAGCGCCGCAATCCCCATGGTGAGCAGCGCCATGCTCGTCGGTTCCGGCAGATTCACGAACGCTTCGCTGCCGCCTCCGTCAAAGCCCTGGCCGCGGATACCGATGCGCAGCGTGCCGTCGTGCAGTTCGTCAATCACGTCCTGCAATGTTCCGCCGTTCATCAGGTCGAAGACGATTGCCACCTGCTCGCCGGGACCGACGCCAGACTGAAAGGGCGGCGACGTTGGCTCGGCGAGGAACCCCGCGGTTACCTGAAAGGGTGGCGAGATGTTGTTTGCGCCAGGAAGGTTCGACGGGGAGGCGCCCTGCACGTAGTCCACCGATGGCGGATTGTCGATGATGGACGAAATCCCCAGCAGGGTGCCATCGTCGAAGTAGATTTCCGTGATCACCGCAGTGAGCGGACCTTCGTTGCGAAAGGTGAACGTGGCCGATTCGCTGCCGTTGGTCACGTCGACGAAGAATTGGGCTTCACCAATTCCGGCGTCGACCAGGTTGTTGTTGGTGATGCTGTAGAACCCGAATGTCGCCGCCGAAACGGACGACGCCGCAGCCAGAACACAGGCTGCACTGAGGGTGCACGTCAAGAATCTGCGGATCATGGCTTCTTTCCCTTGGTGAATCCGGCCCAGCCGCGAAGGTACAAAAAAAAGAGTGCGCCCCTTCTCGGGATGCACTCTCTCTCCGCACTTCGTATCAACTCCCCGATGGGGAGAATACCCGAAGCGGCACATGAAAAGCAACAGCTTTTTGGGGCGCGCAAGGCTCAGCGGCGCATCAAGTGACACTTTGCTCGGCGTATCCGACTACCCCGCTGGAATGGTCCTATCGGCGATTTTTCGAACCGGCCAGCCGCTACGCTCGGCACCGCTGGAAAAAATCACCCATCTTTCCAGCGTTGAGCCGCGTGACCGATCTGACACGAACGGGGTTGCGATGCTGTCGCCGGCGAATGCCTGCGGGACCGCTACCTGCCGGTTTTGGAGGATAGACGCACGGGGTCTTCCAGGACCCGAACCTGCGGGCGATCGGCGTCGACCTCGACGAGCACGCCGAGCGGCAGCGTGGCGTTGTTCGCCGCGTGCCCGGCTGGGAAGTTGGCCAGCACCGGCACGCCAAGATGTGCGAAGTAGTCGTCGAGCACTTCGTCGAGCGAAAGACTTTGTTCATCATTCTTGGGAGCGCAATCGGTGAACTGCCCGAGCAAGACAGCCGAGACGTGGTCGAGTTTGCCTGCGAGCCGAAGTTGCGAAAGGTAACGGTCGATGCGGTACGGTCGCTCTCCGACATCCTCGATGAAGAGCACGCAGCCGGCAGTCTCGATCTCATACGGCGTGCCGAGCAGCGCGCAAATCAGCGACAGGTTGCCGCCGGTGAGCCGGCCGCGCGCGACGCCCGGGGCCAGCGCCCGCATGGGCGGCATGTCGACTTGCAGGGTGAAGGCGTAGCCCGTGGGCAGGCGCTGTCCGCCGGCGGCAAAGTAGCGCTCGGCGAGCAATGCACGCCAGAAATATTCGGCGGAGAAAGGTTTGAGATTTCCATCACTGCCCAGGCCCCACATCGGGTTCGGGCTGTGAAACGTGACCAGGCCGGTTTTTTTCTGAATCGCCAGGTGCAGTCCGGTGATGTCGCTGAAGCCGATGAAGATCTTGGGGTTGCGGCGGATGACATCGTAGTCGAGGCGGTCGAGCATGCGCGTGGTGCCGAAGTTGCCTGTACCGGGAAAGATCGCCTTGACTTTCGGATCGGCGAACGCGGCCATCAGCTCAGCCGCACGCGCCTCATCCGTGCCTGCGAGGTATCCGCGCGCGCGGTAAAGATCATCGGGCACGCGCACGCGAAAGCCCATCTCTTCCAGGCGCTGCCGGGCGAGTTCCATGCGCTCCCGGTCAAGCCTTCCCGCCGGCGCGACAAACGCGATGGTGTCGCCCGGCTGAAGCGCCGCGGGCTTGATCGTCGAAACAAAACGATGCATGCGCGAAGAACAGCCACTGATGGATAATCCAATGCCCAACGCAAACAGGAACAACTCCGGGCGGCAAACGCGCCGAATGCCCGTTTGCGAACGATCCGGAATAAACTGAATCGGTGCGGTATGCACAATCAGCCCCATGGCTCTGATTCCTTGTCAACTGTCTGTTCAGCTCTGCGGGTTGGTTTCGTCTCCTGCCTTCGGCGGCGGCCAGCAGAAAACACCCTCGACCGCGCCCATCGCCGCGATCGCCATCACCGAGTCGAAGAGATTGCGATCCAGCACTTCGCGCCAGAACGCCTGTCCGCCGTCCGCTTCCATGGGAATCGCAAAGCTCTCCGCGCGACGCGAGGTGAACACGTAGATTCCGTCGGAAGTCATGAAATCCTCGGACTTGAAGCAGATGCGTTCGATATCCGCCCAGCGGAACTGGTCGGTCCACGGTTCGCGGCCCGGCGGGCGAGCCTCGAGCGTCACGATCTTGTCATCGAAACGGACGGAGAACCACTTGGAGACGGAGCGCTTTTCACGATTCGCGCCTTTCAGGCGTGCGCCAAGTTCCGCGAGTATCTGTTTGATCCGCCGAAACACGGGAAACGGCACTCACTTTCGCGTAGCGCTATGGGGTGGCATCCTTCACCAGCACCGGAAGGTTTGCGGTGGCCGCGTTGTTGTGGCCGTCGGCCACGTAGACGAACAGGCGATACGCGCCGGGCTGGTCAGGAAGCTTGACCAGCACCAGGTTCTCGTGGGGCTTGACAATGGCTTCGGGAATGGGTGGCGGGACCGCCTCCGGATCGCCGCCGGACTTCTTGTCGGTGGACTCCGCGCGCAGCTCCCAGGTGATCGTCAGAACGTCATTCTCCGGATCGCTGGCGAGCACGCGGGCGAAGACGTGCGTTCCCGGTGGATAGATCGCTTCCGGCAGGCGCACGGGCGGCTTTTCCTTCGTGGCCTCCTGCATCTGGACGTCGGTAATGTCCGGACAGCGGTTCGGCGGCCATGCGCCGGTCCAGACCTTGGTCATCACGTCGATGGCGGCGGTGCGTTCACCGGTGGGCAGAAACATGCCGAACCAGGTGTGCGTGTGCTCCTGCTTGTCGCCCCAGAGAAACGCGTATGCGCCGAAACATTTCTTCGGCTGGGCAAGCACGGCGGCCTCGTATCCGGCAAGATAGGTCTTGGCTTTTTCCGTACTGGTCGGTTCGGGTTCAGCGCCCCAACTGGTCTTCTTGACCTCCCACCAGCCGGTGGGGCCGAACTCGGTGAGGACGTAGGGGCGGTCGAGGCCCTGCGCTTCCAGCTCGCCGGGGACGTAGCGCAGGTCGCCGTAGGCGTTGACGCCCAAGACATCGACATCCGGGCAGTGCCTGACGAACTCGCGGACCTTGCCGTCGCCGGTGCCGGCGATGACGGTCATGGTGGGATGATTCGGGTCGATCTCCTTGATCATGCGAGCGATGTCGTTGACCGCCTGCCATACTTTGGGATTTTGCCCATTGCCCTCCATTTCGTTGCCGATGCCCCACATGAGCACCGCGGGGTGATCCTTGTAGCGGGTGACTGCTTCGCGGGCTTTTTCCTTGTCAGCGGCGACTTGTTGGGGGTCGGAATAGTCGAAGCCGTGGCGTTCATGCCCAAGCCAGATGCCGGCTGTGACCGACAGGCCGAGGGCGTGCGCGCGGTCGAGTGTCTCGCCGAGATTGCGCACGTGCCAGGTGCGGATGGCGTTTCCCCCGGCGGCGACGAGTTCTTCGAGCCGGCTGCTTCCGCCGACGCCGCGGATGATGTAGGGTTCGCCGCCGCGGAGAAGACGGAATCCGCTGTCGACTTTTTCCACGGTCGTGTGCACGGCCTTGGGCCCGTCGCCCATGGCCGACGGACCGTACGCAGCCAGCAGCAGCGCAACGATACTGCAACTTGTGGTGGTGTTCATGGCCACAGTTTAGGGGCGGATTTGCGGAGCCGCCAGCACCGCACCGGTCGGTCGACGGTGCATGCGCGGCGACCTAGAATGCAGCCGGTCGATTAGGCAATGCGATCCGCGCTGGATCGTGAGGAGGATGCGATGCGACGGACGGTTCTGGCGGTTGTGTGCACGTTTCTTATAACTTCGCCAAGTCTACAGGCGGATGACTGGCCACAGTGGCGCGGGCCGCAGCGTGACGGCGTCTGGCGCGAAAGCGGTATCGTCGAGTCGTTTGACAGCCCTGAGATTCCCGTGAAATGGCGCGCGCCGATCGGGAACGGCTATTGCGGACCCACGGTCGCGGGCGGCAGGGTCTACGTGACCGATCGCGTGATCGAACCGTCGCAGCAGGAGCGCGTACACTGCTTTGACGCGAACACGGGCGCGCGGCTGTGGTCGCACACGTACGAATGTGCGTACCGCGGCGTGGACTACGACGCGGGTCCGCGGGCGAGCGTGCTGATCGACGACGGCCGGGCGTATGCGCTGGGCGCGATGGGGCACCTGTTCTGCTTTGATGCGGCTGACGGCAAGATCAACTGGCAGCGCGATTTGGGCAAGGACTTCAGCATCCGCATGCCGGTCTGGGGAATTTCCGCGGCGCCGATCATCGAAGGGGACGTGCTGATCGTGCAGATTGGCGGCGAGCCGTGGGCGTGCCTGGTGGGGCTGGACAAGCGGACGGGCGCGGAGCGCTGGCGGGCGCTGGATGATCCGCCGTCGTACTCCGCGCCGATCGTGATCGACCAGGCGGGTCAGCGCGTGCTGGTGTGCTACACCGGCGAACGCGTGGTGGGCGTGGACCCGCAATCGGGCAAGCTGCACTGGGCGCACCCGTTTCCGCCGGCGCGAATGGTGATCGGTGTGGCTTCGCCGGTGCGGTACGAGGATTACATCTTCGTGACGGACTTTTTCAGCGGTTCGCTGCTGCTGCGGCTGGGGCGCGATGACCTGACCGTGAGCGAGGTCTGGCAACGCCGCGGCGAGAGCGAGCAGAAAACCGATGCGCTGCACAGCATCATCGCGACGCCGGTGATCGCCGGCGGGCACATTTACGGGATGGACAGCTACGGTGAGCTGCGCTGCCTGAAACTCGAAACGGGCGATCGGGTGTGGGAGGACCTGTCGGTGGTGCCGCGCGACCGCTGGGCCATGGCGCATCTGATCCCGAACGGCGACAAGGTCTGGCTGTTCAACGAGAAGGGGGAATTGATCATTGGTCGATTGTCGCCCGCGGGTTTTGCGGAGATCGACCGTGCGAAACTGATCGCGCCGACGTTGCCGCAACTTCGTCGTCGCGGCGGGGTGTGCTGGTCGCACCCGGCATTCGCCGAAAAACACGTGTATATCCGCAATGACGAGGAACTGGTGTGCGCCAGCCTGGCGAAGTGATGCGGCTGCGACGTTATTGATCAACGCGAACTACTCGTTACACGCGTATCGAAAACTGTCGTCCAGGTCGACCGGCAGGATTAATGTGTGCAGTTGGTCGGCGAGCGCATCAGCGCAGAGGACGGCGCGGGCGGCTAAGTCGCTGACGTATGCGCCTGCATACTCGGCGTTGAACACGGGTTTTCCAGCCTGGATGAAGGCTGTATACGCCGCGCATTCGTCAAACTCGTAGCACTGCTCGTTCACCGCGAAATCGAAATAGGCGACAAGAGCCGGAATCTGCGCCAGGTCGTTCTTCAGCCCGACGGACAGACCGCGCTGGTGCGCGGCGTTGGCCAGGAAGCGGTTGAATGCCAGTTGATCCGTTGCGGTGATCGGAAAACCGGAATCGTTTTCGAACGCCGTCACATTGTCGGGTTCGACACCGTCGCATCCCTTGGAGCGTGCGAGGTCGAGACGGTCGAGCATGATCGAATGGACATCCGGCGAGCGAATGTCCAGCCAGCGTTCATCAGGAAAGCCATCCAACGGGTTGCCCAGGTCCGCGGGGTCAAACGCCGCCGCGTCGTCGCGAAATTCCTCGTAGCTTCCGGCGGAGAAGTAGCAGATGACCCGCCGGCCGGCGGACTGCAACGCGGTGATCACCGCCTGGTCCACGTCGAACAGGTCGATGTCGTAAACCGCAACGTCGTACGTCGCGTTGATGGCGCCGTTCGCATTGGGCTGTAGCTGCCATTGCCACGTGTCGCTGACCGCAGGGCGATACCAATTGCCGACGGTGACGGGCGGCACGTTGGGATCGAGCGGGTTCAACGCGCCGTTGTCGCCGACCGGTGCGCAACGGACGGCTGCGAGTAGCCAGATTGCGGCGGCGACAATCGCGGACGAGGCGTGCTTCAAGTGGCGACAACCGGCGTGACAGGTGAGACTTTGCGGCTCAATGGACAGATCGTGCATGGAATGGGTCCTTGCAAATCCTTGGTCGGGCGGTGACGCCGCCGCAACGGCCAGCAGCGCACGGTTTCCGGCAGGTTCATATCCGCCCATTCTGCGGAAGTCACGTCAGGTCCGCGGACGCGGTCAGGCGGGCAGTGAATCCTGCGACTTCTTCCCTCAAAAAAAGTTCCCACATGTGAGTTTCGGCGGCGTGGGCCATGAGTGTTTGCGCATTGCTGAAGTTAGCGTGCCTGTCGGACCACAACTCACAAGCAGTCGTGGATCGACACGCGTTGACCTTGCGCCGACGCCCGACATACTGAGCCCGCGCTCTTGAAATTGCACATGCGCGGCGCGTGCCAGCGCCGCATTTCCTGAGGAGCATACGATGGGATTCGCATCGGGTCGGGTGACCTTTCGTCGATATCGCCTGGGTGGTTTTGTCCACGACAGCGTGGATGATCTGTTCCTGGAGAAACTCAACCGCGCTGCGTTCGGCCGCTACGGCTCGGCGATGGCCGATGGCAGCGAGATGGGCTGGATCACGCCGCAGCATCTCTTTGACGTGAACTTCGCCGCGGAAAAAATCACGGCGGGGCGGTTCGTGCACCTGCTGGTGCGCGTCGATCGCAACTCGCCGCCCGCCGCCATTCGCCGCAGCTATTTTGCGATGGAACAGCAGGCGGCGCTGGCCGCATCCGGCAAGGAATTCCTCAGCAAGCAGGAGCTGCGCCTGGCGAAGGAGGCCGCGGGTGAGCGGGCGGATGTGGAGGCGCGCAGTGGCGCGTTTCGGCGAATTTCCGCGTTTCCCGTGCTGCTCGACTTGCAGGGCCAGCGCCTCTATTGCGGCAGCGCATCCGCGGGGGCGAACGACCGGCTGCAGCGATTGTTCGCCGACACATTTGAATGCGCGCTTGAGCCGGTAACGGCACACACGCTGGCGCTGGAACTGGCAGTTGCGCAGGGAAGCCGGCGGGCGCTGGAGGATGCTCGACCGGCGCACCTGATCGCGCCGCCGGACGATGTGGATGGTGACGTATACGGCCTGGATCCGGAGGATCGCGGCTTTTTTGGCCGCGAGTTTCTTACCTGGCTGTGGTACGGAGTGGAGCACGCGGAGGGTGTGTTTGAACTGCTGCAGCGTGCGGACGTCGCTGCGTCGATTGCGACGGGCATGCAGCTCAAATGCGATTTCAACCTGACCGGGTCGGCGGCGCTCCGCTGCGATGCGCCGGCGCGGGCGGCTGAGGGGCGAGCTGCGCTGGCAATCGGCAAACAGCCGGTGCGGATGGGATTGCTGCTGGCGGCACGGACGGGCGAATGGTCGTTCACGCTGGATGGTGAGAAGCTGGATGTGAGCGGGCTGGTGCTGCCGGCTGGCGAGTCGGATGAAAAGTCGCCCCCGCTGGAGACGCGAGGCGAATCAATCGCGGCGCTGGGTGAGGTGCTGGACGGGCTGTTCGCGGCGTTTCTGCGCGTGCGTCTGTCGGGCGAATGGGCAGCGCTGGAGCGCGACATGCGGCGCTGGGCTGCAAGTTCGAAGCGAACGGAATCGCGGACCGCGCGGCTGGCAACGGCGGGCTGAGTGTGCGTTGCGCGATACGGCGGTGGGACCGGAGTTGCGGGAATCGGACTGATAGGGAAAAAGGAACCCAAGTACCATACCGCTGATAAGCGATACGGCTGCTTGTCCGTGACACCCGGAGGATCTTCGAGGCTGCCTGATGCGGGGCTCAATCGGCGAGAAGCGCGGGCACCTGCTGGTCGTGCAGCACGCGGAGGATGTGCAGCAGTTGTCCGCTGTGGATGATACCGTAGCGGACCATGACCAGGCCGATGAGCATTTTGGGAAATCCACGACTTGCCAGGTCGCGCTGAATCTCGACCGCGCGGGCGACGTCGCGCTGCGTGCAGTATCCCATTTCGACGGCGTACTCTCCGAAACGCCTGATTTCCGGCATGCTCGACCTCCTGGGCGGGACGCCGGCGCTGTTGGTGTGGTCACTTGCACCGCGGCTCCGCTGGTGAAGTCATCGGCAATTCAGGTGGGATCAATCGGTATGTCCGCGAATGTTGCAGTTGAGTGCCGCGCGGGGTTTTCGTCCGATAAGCAGCTACTCAGGTGCAGGCAGGGTTCGCCCCCAAACGAGGGCATGCCCACGCAAGCGTGGGCATGGCACCCAACGGAGCACCAACACCGGCGTGCTCAGGCGCCGCCGCGCTCGGCGAGCAACGCAGCCAGGGCGGTGTAGCCGTTGCGCTTCGCGTAATCGAGCGCGGTAGAGTGGGTCGCATCGAGCAGGTTCACATCGGCGCCGGCGGCAAGCAGTTCAACCGCGGCGGCGGTGAGCATGGCATCGACCTCGCGATGTCCGTGCGCAGTCGCGGCAAGGACAATCAGCGCAGTCGCCTTCTGGGTATTGAGCGTGTTGACTTCCGCGCCGTGCTCGACGAGGGCCTTGATCGCATCCTTGCGAAAGCGCATGGCGGCGGCATGCAGGGGGGTGTTGCCGTCAACGTCCTTGAGGCCGATGGCGGCCTGGTGATCGAGAAGTTCGCGGATGATGTCCACCTGGTTGCTCTGCGCGGCCCAGTGCAACGGGGTGCGCTGGCGGGCATCGCGCGCGTTCACCTCCGCGGCGGCGGCGATCAGAAGTTTGGCGGACTCGACCCGGCCGCGGGCGGCTGCCACGTGCAGCGCCGTCGCACCGTCGGCATCGACCGCGGCAAGATTCGCGCCGCCGGCGATGAGCGTGGTCACGGTTTCACCGCGCTGCAGGGCTTCGGACTGAAGATTTACCCCCATGAGCACGGCAACGTGCAGCGGCGTTTCACCGCGCGAGTTGGCCGCGTTCGCATCGGCCTTGGCGTCGAGCAGAGCCTGGACAGCCGGGGCGCGCAAGGTGCGGGCGGCGACATGCAGCGCGGTGTCGCCGGCCTTGTCCTGGGCGGATACGTCGGCCCCACGGGCGATCAGCAGTTTCAGGGCCGGCACGGGGTCGCGGGCGAGGGCCGCATTGTGCAGCGGCGTGTTGCCGGCTGCATCGTGCGCCTGAATTAGCGTGGGGGACTCGGCGAGCAACGCTTCGATTCTCTTCAGATCACCGGATTGGGCGACGGTGTGAATGGTCTCGCCTCCGGCATCCGCCAGGCAGATCGCCGCACCGACGAAGAGCAGCGCCGGAATTGAAAAGGCATGTCGCAGCTTCATGGTGTTACCCGCTTTCCCAAAGCACCCCGCGCAGCACCGGTTCAAAAGGCGCGGCGGCGAGTCGTCCGGGCGTCAGTTTGTCGGCCCGGTCATCTGATTCGCGAACACGGCGAAGTCGTTCAGGTCAATCATTCCATCGGGAAGATATTCAAACGCCGTTGCGCAGTCGCCCGCGGGCACCGTGCCGTGGCACTGCTGGTACGCGGCGAAATCGACCAGGTCAATCAGTCCATCGTGATTGAAATCGCCGTCGGCGTTGGGCGGCGCGATGGTGAGCGACAGGCTCTGCTGATCGGTGCGCCCTTCGTTGTCTGCGACCTGCACCATGATGTTGTACGTTCCCCAGGTGGTCGGCGTTCCCGAGATTACGCCGGACGGCGACAGGGTGATGCCGTCGGGCAGCGCCGAAGTCGGCGTGAATTCGAGCGAATTCGCGTTCGCCAGCGAGCCCGAGGCGTTGTGCGACGCGAGGGTGTAGCCGATGCCGTCGCCGTTGGACACGCCCACAGTCGGCGTGACCGGCGAGTTGCTCGCGCCGTAATGGAACTGGATCCGGCCGTCGTCAAACAGTACGGCTGACACGTCCACCGGGTGTTGGCCGGAATAGGTGACCGCGTCCCAGCGCACGGTGACCTGTCCGGGGACGGATTCGTCGATGTAAATATCCGCTCCGGCGACGTTTGTGCGCAGGTCGTCCCACAAGGGGGCGATGCGCTTGTTGGCGATGAGCAAGGTGTTGGAATTGTTCGTCGAACTGCCCGTTGAGGTGCCGAAATTGATGAACCCGTTCGACCAGATGTACGCGCTCGTCTGGTCCGTGCCATAAAACGGAAACGCGAACGGCAGGTTGTAGACCCGGAAAATGTCGTCGCCGTACCAGGCCTGCGGTACGCCGACTGGGGCGAACTGGCTCGATCCCAGGTCGCTCTCGACGTAGTTTGAAACGGAAACCAGGCTCCAGGTCAGCGGCGGTGTGCCATTCTCGGCGACCAGCGCTTCGGGCCCGTACGGCACATAGGCATTTCCCTGCGGTAGCGCCCCCGTCATGATACTGGGCGGCGGGGCCATGGTGACGTCCAGCCGCGTGGCGGGACCGTTGTTGACCACCACGTTGTTGATTGTCTTGCTGCCGTAGCCGGCCGCGGTGAACGTCAGGTTGTACGTGCCGGGCAGCAGCATGCGGTGATAGTCGCCCACGTCGGGATCGGTATACACGGCATGGTCCCGGCCGACGACGGTGACGGTCGCGTCGAGCGGTTCGCCGGTGGCCGCGTCGGTGACCAGGCCGCGCACGCCGATGAGTGCGGTGTCCATGTACGCGAGCAGGGAGTTGCGATTCTGGCTCCAATATGTGGGGATCTGCGCGGCGCTGGGGATGAAGGTATTGCTCAACTCCACGGTGATCTCGTTGCAGCCCATCCAGTGATAATTCCAGTCCTGCATGCCGCCGTCGATGGTGTACCAGTCGGCGCCGTTGGTGATGCCGTGGAAGAAAGTCGGGCTGTTCCACATCGGCGAATTGTGCTGCGAATACTGCTCGCACACCCAGATGAACAGATCGTCGTCGGGGCAGGGGGTGTAGACATCCGCGCCGGAGTTGTTGTTGTCGTAGGGGTAATTGGCGACCAGCGCGCCCGTGTGAAAGTTCGCGGAGGCCGTAAAACTGCGCGCAAAGCTCCAGTTCATCACCGCGGCGGTTTCCGCGGCCCGGCCCGCGGTGGTGTTGACCGGATCGGAAATGCGATCGGGAAAATCACGATTGAGATCGACGCCATTGATGTTGCCGCGCTGGGGAATCGCGAAACCGTCCGGGTTCATCACCGGAACGATCCAGATATCCATCTCGTCGACCAGGTTGGTGATCTGCGGGTCGCTGCCGTATTCGCTGAGGAGTTCGTCGATGAGGTAGAGCATCATCTCGTTGCCGACCCATTCGTTGCCGTGCATGGTCGAGATGTACTTGAACTCGGGCTCGTCCTCTTCGACGCCGATGTTGCCGGAGATATTCAGCGCCCAGATCGGCTTACCCTGCACGCTGGTGCCGATGCTGACACGCTGGCAGAGCGTGGGATGCGCCGTCTGCGCATCCTGCAGCAACTGTGCGATCTGCGTGTAAGTGCGGTACGATTGGGCAGAGGCAGCCGTCGCAAAGAGGCCCGTGCAGGCCGCAATCGCGCCGACGGCGATTCCACGTGGGACCATGTTGTCACTCCACCGACGTAAGATCTGTCCCGCTGTGCGGACGCAATGCTGGATACGGGCCTACTGAACACCACCGACTCCCGCAATTATAGCTGTCGACGAATACCGCCACAAACAAAAGCTCTGGGTAACGCGCCGAGTTACGCCGAACATGGAAGCATTCCGGACATATTCGGGAGCGATCTGCAGAATTACGACTTGGCGGGCGGACCATGACTTCAAGCTTGCGCATGCAATCGGGCTATGGGACCCGAGTTCCGACTTGTCGCCATCCTGTAGGGTTATTCCCAACGGGGCCGGACCGCGCGCCGCCGCGAAGTCAAGCGGGGTGCAGCTGCCGGCGCACAACGGCGGCGGTGGCATCGACGACGGCGTCCGCGGCGTTCTCCAGCCCGGTCGCGCTGCTGGCGGCGACGTCGGATACGATGCCGCGCCAACGCTCGCGGGGCAATTCGACGCGCCCGGCGATGACGGCGACACGGACGCCGAGGTGCGTCCCGAGTTTCGCGACTTCCGATACGAGCTTGCCCGCCAGCGACTGGGCGTCGAAACTGCCCTCCCCGGTGAGCAGCAGGTCGGCGCCGGCGCAGAGCCGCGGCAACTCCATGAACGCGATGATGGTTTGCGCCCCGGGTTCAAGCCGACCGTTCGCGAACGCCACCAGGCCCGCGCCTAGGCCGCCGGCTGCTCCCGCGCCCGGCAGGTCGCGGATGCTCCGGCCCACGTCGCGTGCGATGAGGTTGGCCAGGTGTTCGAGTCCCCAGTCCAGCCGGACGACATCGTCAGGCGTCGCCCCCTTCTGCGGACCAAACACGTACGCCGCGCCGTTCGGGCCGGTCAGCGGATTGGTGACGTCGCAAAGCACGCGCGTGGTCATTGATGCAAGCCGCGCATCGCGTTCAGACAGGTCAATGTGCGTGATATCCGCGAGCGCGCCACCGCCGATGCCGGGCGGAAGCAGGGTGCCGTCCGCGCGGCGAAACCGCACGCCCAGGGCCTGGGCCATGCCGCACCCGCCGTCGCAGGTGGCACTGCCGCCGATGCCCACAAGCAGTTCATCGGCCCCACGATCCAGCGCGGAGCGAATCAGTTCGCCGGTGCCGAATGTACTGGCGCGGAGCACGTCACGCGGTCCGGGTGGTGCGAGCAGAATTCCCGACGCAGCCGCCATCTCGATGACTGCGCGGCGACCGTCGTCAAATGCGCCGTAGGCCGCGTCCACCGGCTGACCCCATGGACCGGTGACGCGCACGGTGCGACGTTCGCCGCGCCGCGCAGCGAGCACGGCATCGACCGTGCCCTCGCCACCGTCGGCCAGTGGCGCTTCCACGATTGTGGCGTCCGCGAGCACCGTGCGCACGCCGCGGGCCATCGCGGCGCAGGCTTCACGTGCGCTGAGCGTACCCTTGAAGCTGTCCGGCGCAATGACGATTTTCATGACTCGGTTCGTATCTGCGGCTGAATGCGCAACCGCGGTGTGTGGACGCGGTCCGCCGTGGCTGTTTCACAGCGCCGGCGTGAGCAATTCCGGCAGGCGGACGACGAACGCGGATCGAGGCAGCACGGTATCCGCGCCCTGCGCCCGGGCGGCTTCCGCCAACTGTGTTTGCGCGTGGGGATAAAACGCCACGACGCGGTCCACGCCGGCAGCGCGGGCGGCTGCGATTGCCGCGGATGTGTCGGCGGGCGGCAGATCCAAATCGACGATCAGCATGCGCACGTCGCCGGCGGATATGCGAGCCATCGCGTCGCTGGCCCGTGCGACCGCAACCAGCGAGGCGCCGACGGCGCGCGCTTCGCCCTCGATCCTGCTGCGAAAGATAAGGTCGGAAATCAGCGCGACGGTCGCGGACACGGCATCCCCTGGCGAAGCGGTGAAAAAGCGCAGACAACTGACGATTGCGGCGTATAATACAACCAGTTTCCCGTGGCGTCATCGGGTCGCCGCGGAAGATTCAATCTGTAAAATCGACCGCCTGCGCGGGATGACCATGAAGTTTCTTTCGCGATTGACGCTTCGCCGTGACACGGATGCGGCGGTGCACGACCTGTGCGTTGACCTCAAGACGTTTGAGGCCGATCTGGCCATCGTTTTCGCCTCGCACCATTTTGGTCCCGAATTCGACGGGCTGGTGCAGGGCATTCACCAGCGCATCAACTGCCGCAACCTCATCGGCTGTACGGGTGAGAGCATCATTGGCCCGACCGCTGAAATCGAGCGTCAGCCGGCGGTGGTGCTCTGGGTGGCGCAGCTACCCGACGTGCGCGTGCTGCCGTTCGTCCTCGATCAGGAGGATGTGCAGGCGCTCGGCTCGGATCTCAACGCCTGGCGCGAGCGGCTGGGGGCCGCTCCGGACGATCAGCCGGGGATCATCATGCTGCCCGATCCCTATTCGGTTGATGTGCAGACCTGCATCGCACGCATTGAGGCAAGCTATCCACGGGCGACGCTGGTCGGCGGCATGGCCAGCGGGGCGACGGCGCCGGGGCAGAACCGTTTGTTCCTCGGCGAGCAGACGTTGCGTCGCGGCATGGTCGGCGTTTCGCTTTCAGGCAACATCGAGATCGCAACCGTGGTATCGCAGGGCTGTCGTCCGGTGGGTCAGCCGTTTGTGGTGACCAAGGTCGAAGAGAACTTCATCCAGGAGCTTGGCGGGCGGCCCGCCTATGCCGTGCTGCAGGACGTCTATCGCGAAGCCGGCGAGGCGGACCAGCAGCTCATGCGTCAGGGGCTGCACGTGGGGCGGTTGATTGATGAGGCTCGACGCAACATCGGCGTCGGCGGGTTCCTGGTGCGCAACATGATGGGCGTGCGCGAGGACCAGGCGCTGGCGGTCACCGACTACCTGCGTCCGGGTCAGACGGTGCAGTTTCACGTCCGCGACTCGCACACCGCGGACGAGGAAATGTCGCGCCTGCTGCAGGCGGAGCACGAGCGCGACCACAAGCCGGTGGGCGGGGCGCTGCTGTTTTCCTGCAACGGCCGCGGGCGCGGGTTTTTTCGCGAGTCGAACCACGATATCGCGCTGGTCAATCGGATCATTGACGGGTGCCACACCGCCGGCTTTTTCGCCCAGGGCGAGATCGGCCCGGTGGGGGGCAAGACCTTCATCCATGGCTATACCAGCAGCCTGATCCTGTTCCGCGAGCCGTGAATTCGTGGGAATACACACGGGCGGTCGATACGCTATAATCCACCCGCCGACGGTTCGGGTGCCGGTCGTGACTCGACCTTCTGGAAGGCAGTTTGCTTAACACCGCGAAAGCGCGCGAGGTTTTCGACGATGCCCATTCTCGATCCCCAGAAGTCCCAGCCGCAGGTCAAACCGCGCAAGAAGAAGCCCAAGGACATCGCGGTCATCAACGACGCGTGTACCGGCTGTGCCGGCTCACCCGTGTGCATCGAGCTCTGCCCGGTGGACGAGTGCATGATTCTGGTGAAGGACGACGTGTATGCCCCGGACTTCGGGCGGGTGATCGTCGATCCGCTGGCCTGCATCGGCTGCAAGCGCTGCATCAGCAAAGGCCCGATGGACATGTACCTCGACGGCTGCCCTTGGGACGCGATCGACATGGTCGAGACCCCGGACTTCGAGGAGCGGTTTGGGGAATTGCCGTATTGATTATTGCGATTTCCAGCCTGTCCCCTCGCGATTGAATCATTCCGTCAAGATGACAGACATCGGTCGCAGCTTCCTGCACATGGATACGGCAAAGCCAATAACCATGGCGGTGTTCAAGGCGACCGCGATTCGACGGGCACACGCTTCGCCCGATTCTCAATCAGCTTGATGGTCATTTCCCCCTGCTCAGCCGCGCGGCTCGTGGTGTAGCTGCGGCCCAGGGCGGTGCGAATGGCGTCGATGTCTTCGGCTGTTCCGATCACAGCCAGTGCCCGGAACGCCTCACGCATGTCGTTTTCGCCTGGGGACAACTGGCAAATGGTTTCGCCGGCTGCGACCTTGCTGCCGTTTCCGTGGCTGATCGCGAGGATGCGGCCGTCCAGCGGGGCGTACAGTTTGCGGGCGACGCGATCATCGCCGGTGATGGTCGCGAGGTGCGAATGCGCTTTGACCGCCCGGCTGACGGGCGGTAGGTCGGTGACCTCGCCCGCGTGCGGCACGACGACATCAAATGGTTCGAGCATGGCACGAAGCTGCGCGCGGCATTCGCCGTCGCGGAACTTCGACAAGGCCAGGGCGGCGTTGCGCCGCACCAGCGGTGCATCGTCGGTCAACAGAGTGCGCAGCGCTTGGTGAAAGTCGTCGGATTCCGCGTCCCAGCCCATGGCCCAGGCCAGCGTAGAGCGAACCTCCTCACGCGGATGATCCACCAGCGCCACCACCTGTGGATAGAGCGTTCGCACGGCGCTGTCGCCGCGCTCCAGCCGGCTGGTGAGCTGCACCAGGGCGTGCTGCACCTTTCGCGGATTCTCGCGATCCTGCAGGTACTCCGCGAGCTTTTCGTCAGAAAGCGCGGTCCCGAACCAAGTACCCTGCCAAAAGACGACCGGCAGCAGGATCGAACCGATCACCAGCAGCGTGAGCAGCGCTGGCGACAAACGCTTGCGGCGCGCAGGCGGGCTGCCGTTGGAAGGCCGCAGGTCGTCAGCGTGTGGGTTCATGGTCCGGAACTGTCTGGAAAGCTGGTCCCCACATGGCGGGGACAAAATGAACGTGCGCGGTGACGCACCTCCGCGCCTCTGCCATGGCCCGTTCCTTTACGGTCGTGGCTCGGATCTACTGTGCGTGATTGTGCACATTGAGCTAGACGTTGAACCAAGGCGTCACCATGACGTACTTGATGCGGAACACCAGCCGGGCAATCATCTTGACCGGCAGGCCCATCATCATGACGAACATGCTGTTGACGAGCAGGTACTGCCAGATGTTCATCGCGCGGTAGGCATTGGCCGCGAACTTCTTGAACAGCACGTGGAAAAGCCCCATGCCCACGGCGAAGTAGCCGCCGACAACAATGCCGCCGAAGATCCCGGCAGCCGGCTGACCGGTGATGCCGAGGATCTCGTGCAGGTCGCGGTTCACCTCATGCACCACGCGGTGGTGATCCCAGAACTCCCCCGGCCAGAACCAGAGCCAGCCCGGCCCGCGGATGAACGTGCCGATGAACACGAGGAATACCCACAGGACCAGGAAGCCGAACAGAAACGTCCAGATCGCGAACTTCCTCTGTTTGTAGGTGTAGTAGCCGTTGCCCAGTGGGTTCACGTCGACGTAGGGAATCACGATCAGGCCGATGATGATGATCGTCGGCAGCACCACGCCGGCGATCCACGGATCGAAATAGACCAGCATCTCTTGCAGGCCCAGGAAGTACCACGGCGCCTTCGACGGGTTCATGGTCAGCGACGGGTTCGCGGGTTCTTCCAGCGGGGCGTCCAGCGCGACCGACCAGACGATGAGAATCGCGGTGACGATGATCGCGGCGAGGAACTCGATCTTCAGCAGATACGGCCAGACGTGCACGCGTTCCGCCCAGCCCTGCTGAAAGGGCAGGCTCTTGCGGTGGTGCGTCTTCTGCATGACCGGATCGGCCTGCAGTTCAGCGGCGACGCGGTCATTGGCGAATGCCTGCTTGAAGGCATACCAGGTGTAGAACGCCACCAGGCCGAGCATGATGATGATCGGCACGTTGTCCGGCGCGGAGGCAATCTCCCAAAGCTGTGTCCAGTCCATGGCGGCGATCATGTTGCGTCACCTGGGCGATAGTTTCGAACCGCAGATTGCGCCGAGGTCGCGGAGAAAAGCGACCCTGTTTGGCTCGGCGCTGCTGCTCTGCAAATCACTGGCAAGCGAAACGGTTGCCTGTCAGTGCCACCCTTGAAGTCAGTCTCGCAGTCCTTTGCGTCAATACCCAAAGCCCTTCACGCTCCAGCGGCTGGTTTGACCTCCCAGTCCTTGAATTCGTGCGGAAGCTTGATCGGCGCCGGGCCGGAAATGCTTCCGTCCTTGCGGATGCGCCAGAAATGCACGATCAGGAACACCGAGAGAATCACCGGCAGGCCGATGCAGTGCCAGATGTACGCCCGCAGCAGCGCGTTGGAATCCACAATGGAGCCGCCCAGCAGCGCGAAGCGGATATCGTTGAACGCGGTCATGCCGAGTTCGGGACCAAACGGCCCTTCGTGTCCAAGCAGCGGTGTCGCGCGGGCCATGTTCGTACCCACGGTGACCGCCCAAAAGCCGAGCTGATCGTCCGGGAGCAGGTAACCGGTGAAGCTGAGCAGCATGGTCACAACCAGCAGGATGACGCCGACGCCCCAGTTGAACTCGCGCGGCGGCTTGTAGCTGCCGGTGAGGAACACGCGCATCATGTGCAGCCACACGGTGATGATCATCGCGTGCGCCGCCCAGCGGTGCATGTTGCGCAGCAGGTTGCCGTAGGGCACGTCGTGACGCAGATAAAGGATATCGCGGAACGCGTCGGCCTTCGTCGGGTGGTAGTAGAACATCAGGAACACGCCGGTGAGCGTGAGCACCACGAACAGGTAGAAGGTGATGCCGCCCATGCCCCAGGTGAAGCCGTAGCGCACCGCATCGCGATTGATCTTCGCGGGGTGCAGGTGCAGGAAGACGTTCGACAGCACCGCCAGCGAGCGGTTGCGCGGCGAGTCGTCCAGCTTGTGCCGGAAGACCGACGTCCAGACCTGCTTTTCCTTGATGTTCTTGAACGCTTCGGGCGCTTCGCGCAGCTTGGAGACGAGCGAATCGCCGTTCTGCGGGCCGCCGTTCTCCGACGCTGATTTGGGTTTTTCGGTAGACGGCTCAGTGGCCATGGGCCTTGCTCCGTGGCACGTTCCGCGAACGGCTTACTTGATCGACCGGCGAGCGATTCCCGTCGCCAGGGGAGGCTTATGCGACGCTCGCACGCGCCCGCGGATCAGACCATTTCTCGAAGGGGAACAGCACCGCCTTGTCGACGACCAGTTCGCCGGTGGCGTCGATTTCCACCAGGCAACGATCGAGCGGGCGCGGCGCCGGGCCTTCGAAATTCACGCCTTCGATGTCGAAGCCGCTGCCGTGGCAGGGGCATTTGAACTTGTTGTCGGTGAGCTTCCAGTCGGGCGTGCAACCGAGGTGCGTACACTTGGCCAGCAGCACGAAAATGCCCTGTGCGTCGCGCACCACCCAGATGCGCTGCGACTGCTGCCACTTGGTGTCCACACCCATCGCGTAGTCGGTCGGATAGCCGATCTTGAAACGCGTCTTCGGCTCGAACAGCACGCGTGGGAAAAAGAACCGCATGCTGGCGAGAGTGCCGCCGATGATGGTGCCGAAGGTGATGGCCCAGACGATGTTGCGGCGCTTTTTCTGGTCCGGCGACAGGTCGCGGTCGGCGCCGGTGCCCGCGCCCTGGGTGCGGGCCTTGTCGCTCTGCAGCAGGCGATCACGCAGCGGAACGAGCGGGCCGACAGGGGCGGTCGTCGTTTTCTCGGCGGAAGCGCCGGTTGGTTTTTCCGATACGCTCGTGCTCATGATTTTCCCAATATCGATCGCGGCGGCGCGCCGCCGAGGCATCCGGTCAGGCTGTTCGGTGTCTGGCGGACCCGTTTCGGGCTCGTTACGCCCGACTAAGCAGCCAGCCCGCGCCTGTACTTAAAGTGACGCTGTAATCAGCGCTGCCGCATGTCGGGGGGCGAAGCACCCGCAAACTGCAGTCGATGACGCTACCCAAACCCGTACCCGCACAATGGTTAGCGCGATTCCGAGCCGTCGGACAGACCGGAATCGTAGATGCTGCCGCAGGGGCTGTCAACTCAGGAAAGGTCGCTCCGGTAAAGGGAGTGGAGGTAACAACCCTGTTTCGAATTATCTACACAAGAAAATAATTCACGCATGCTAACTAAACCCCGGATCGAGCGTCTATCCCCGTGGATGTACGGATTCACGCGACGCGACAGCCTCCAAGGGAGCGGATGAACGTCGCGGATGGACACGAACGCAAGGAGACAGGTCATGAAAGCGGCATGTTCAATGGGTTCGAGCCGATTCCGGATGGGTTTGGCTGGTCTGGCTGTGCTGATGGGCGGTTCGATGGTGCTGGCGGCAAGTGCGACCGCGGTCTCGACCGCGAGCAACGGAGGATCCGCCACCGCCAACGCCACTGCGGTGGGTAACGCCGAGGCGAATGCCATCGCCGGAGCCACTCGCGGTGGCCGCGCGATCGCGAACGCGGACGCTGAAGGTCGTGGACGTGGTGCGGCGATCGCGAACTCGACCGCGGCGGCGGATCGGGGTCTGGCAGTGAGCAATTCGCGGGCGTATGGCTTCGGCCGGCGCGGCGGAGCGGGTATCGCCCGCAGTGACAGCCTGGCTGCGACCGTCGGCGGTGTCGCGATCAGTGACAGTTCCGCACGGGCGGTGGGGCGGTACGGCGGTCTTGCGGAGAGCGACAGCATCTCGACCGCGACGAGCGTGGGCGGCGTGGCGATCAGCGACAGCGCTGCGGTGAGCGACGGACGGTTCGGCGGTCGGGCGACCAGCGTCAGCGATGCGCTGGCGGATACCTGGGGCGGCGTCGCGGAATCGCGGGTGCGGGCGGTGAGTAGCGCATCGCGTTACGCCACCAGCTCCTCCGACGGCATCGGAGTGAGCATCAGCGGTCCGTACCGCGAGAGCCGCGCCGACGTGCGGGCCGAGAGCCGGGCGCACCTGTTCGGCCGGTCGCGGGTGAACGCGGCGGCGGTGGAGATCCGGCGCTAGCGTGAACGGAAACATCGGGGTGGCGCGTGTCGACGCGGAGGCGCGACGAGTTTGAAAGGGAACTGAGCGTCGTGGGTGAGCACCTGACCGAGTCGCGATCACCGCAGGACGCCACGCGTCACCCCCTACGAGGAATGCGAAAGCTGCTAGAACTGAATCGCGGCAATGTGCATGGGAGTTTGAGAAAGGCCAAGAACAAGGGGATTGGACAAGAGCGACGCGAACGGGAATCCGGCAACGGCCCAGCGCGTCGACAAGGAGGACGAACCATGAAAGCGCGGCGAGAAAACTTGGTGATGCTGGCGGCTCTGCTGGGTGCGCCGATGATGGCCCTGGCCGGTGTCGCCGAGACTTCCGCAACTGCGGGATCCAGCGGCCGCGGTCCGGGGAATGCGGCTGCGACGGCAACTTACGACGGCGACGGCATCGGCCTGACCCGCACGAAGGCGACCAGCGGTCGGTTGAACATCGCCCGCGGACTGAGTGTCGGCCTCGACGCGGACGGCCTGAGCATCTCGCACAGCTACGCGTTGGCGGGCCGCTTCGGACCGGCGGTCGGCGGGACGTTTAACCTGCACGTGAGCCCGAATGGCGAGAGTTCATTCAGCACCGGAAATGCGACCGCGTCGGGCGATCGCGAGCGCAGCGTGACCGTCGGTGGCGCGATTGGTGAAACCCATGGCCGCGGCGTCGCGGTGGCCAGCGCTGGTGGAAACACCGGCCCGCGCGGCCGGGTGGAGGCGACGACGCACGCGAGTTCGGCGCGCAACCTCCGCGGATTTCGGGCGGCGATCGGGCGGCGCTGATCCTGCGGGCCGGGCGGGATCCGGCGCAATCCAATGACCACATGGTACGATCCGCGGCCGGGGCGAGCAGTTTGTCCCAGCCGCGGGTTTGCTTTGGGTGAGCGACGTTTCGTAATGTATTGCAAATACAAGAGTTGGCGAAGTGCCTTTGCGGACTTGATTTGCGGCGATGTTCGGTGTATGTTAGGTATCTGTATGGGGTCACGGGGCACATCGAACGGGGGGTGCGAACATGTCAGCAATCGACGGTCCGGGCGGGGACGCCGCGCTCACGCCAGAGCAGCAGGCCCTGGTGCAGGAGAACGTGGGATTGGTGCGCGTGCATATCAACCACCGTGTGCACAATCTGCGCACCAGTCACGTATCGCGCGAATACCAGGACGTTTTTCAGGAAGGGTGTTGTGGTCTGGTTCAGGCCGCGCGCAGCTTCGATCCGTGTTGTGGAATTCCATTCGCTGCGTTCGCGCTTCCGCGAATCCGCAAGGCGATCAACACTGCGCTGAATGAAAGCGCTTCGCTGATTCGCCGGCCGCGGAAGCGCAAGCGAATCGAATCGGTTGCGGTCACTTCAACAGTGGCGGCGCCCAGCGGCCAGGATGCAATCGAAGGCGCTACTCAGGACTTGCCGGCGTGGTCGTGTTTTCCGCGCCGCAGCGCCCAACGCATCGAGCGTCTGGCCTTGCACCTGGCCGCGCCACCCGAGCACGACTCTGACGGGGCGATGACGGTCGGCGAGCGCATCGGCCAGCGATACAGTTGCGCGGTCAAGGCAGCAGCCGTGCGCGCACTGGGCCGCCGCGGCGCGCGCGACGACCGGTCGGCATTGGTCGCAGAGATCGTCAATGAACGGCTGATGATTCCGGAGCCCACCGCGCGAACAGCGCTGCGGCGCATCGCACGCGCGACGCGATCTTCACTATCACGGGTGATGCAATGCGAGCTAAAGCTGCACGCGGAGCTTCGGCGCGCGCTGTCCGCGGATCTTGAGTTCCGCCGGCTGCGGCAGGTGGCGCGCCGCTGTCCCTTGGGACATGCCATGCCGATCGATTCTGAGCTGCATGCTGAGCTGCGCAAGCTCGCGGGTGAGGATTTCTGGCGGAGGGTCGCGCTTCGGCCTGCGTCCGCACAGGACAGGCTCATTCGCGAACTCTGCGCGCGTTCGACTGGCGGATTGGCTGCGACCGTCAGGCGCCTGCTGGCGGATTTGCCCAACGACACGGCGGACGAGCTACTGGCACTGGCGGATGAGGATGGTCCAATCAGCGCGCGGCGTGCATCGGTTGCTCCGCGGGGGCCGGCGGATCGAAATGAAGATGCGGTCCCACGCGGGCGACGGTCCGCGGACCCACGCCGCGTACGCGGTCGAGATCGTGCGCCCGTTTGAACACCTGCGCGTCGCTGCCCGCCGCAATCTGGGCTTCGCGAAAGTCGACGATGGCCCGTGCGGTCACCTCGCCGACTTGCGGCAGGGCGGTGAGTTCCCACCAGGTCGCCGTGTTCGCGTTGAGTGTCGAAGCCAGTATGTCTGAACGGGAGCCGGCTGTGGAGCCGGATGCGATGGGCGTACGTACGCTCGTCGCCAAAGTGATCCACCACGCCAACGGCAGTAATATGACCAAGGGAGCCGCCACGCTTACGGCACGGCGTTCATGCAATGCGCGGGAAGTGCTGTCGTTTGGCGCGTCCTGTGCGGGTGATGGATCGCGTTTGTCAGACATTTGCGGGTGACGAGCCGCGTTTGGTCTCGGCTGCAAGGTCCTTGCGGATCGCCAGCAGTTCGCCGAACGCGGGCTTGGGAGTTGCGTCCGTGCGCAACAGGCCGCCGTGCGGCACGAACACGGTGTCGCCATCGGCCAGGCCGCGCCAGGTGATGGCCTCGACAAAGGGCTTGCTGAGGGCGATGTGATACACGCGCCGCAGCCAGGCACGCTGGGTTTCTTCGCTCCAATCGCGGTGCCAAGCGCCGCCGGCGCGCACCGATGAGCGGTCACCCCAGATACTCTTGGGGACTTCGGTGATGTCTGAAGGAACCTGCAGTCCGGTGAGGTGCAGCGGCTTGCCGAAGGCGGCGAAGCGGTCGAGCATCGCGGAAATCTGAAAGATGTCGCGGACGAACATGCTCTCCACACCCAGGCCGAAGTAGCACTGCAGGCCGAAGGCGTCGAAGTTGATGCCGCTTTGCACGATCATTTCGGCGTAGAGCAGCGGCGGAATGGTCCGTTGGTTTCGCGCGTAGTACTCACCCCAGGGCGTGATGACATCGACCAGGATCGTCGAGCGCGGAGCGAGCTGCCGGGTGACCGCGGTGGACATCCGCGTGAGCTCCATGAGTTGCTCGAAGTTGAAGTTGAAGGAGTTTTCCGCATGGATGCCGCTGATCACTTCCCAGACCTGAATGTGCTGGCCGTAGCGCCCGATGATCCGGCGAATGTGCTCGTAGATCAGGTCGCGTACCGCGTCGAAATCGTGTTCCCAGATGAACAGCCAGTCGGGCACGCAGCGCTCCTGGAAGCAGACCAGGCTGCTGCCGCGAACGGGCACGCGGTGTTTCGCCGCCCATTCGACCCAGCGATCGATCTTTTCCCAGTTGAATTCCTTCTCGCGCGCTTCGATCTGCCTCCAGTTGAACGGGATGGAAATGTACTCGAAGCCTTCGAGCAGGTGTTTCTGGTAGGCCGCGTCGTTGCGGTCGAGGTCGACCACGCAACCGAACAAGCGCTTGGGAAAGCCGCCGACCTGGCGCCGGCGGTTCAGGAATATCTGCGCATGGAACGCGGTGAGTCCCTCGGCAGCCAGCAGCCCGACGCTGAGGCCCTGCTCCGCAGCCGCCGCCGCGTCCGCCGGTGAGTTCGCCGTCAGCGCGCTGACGAGGTGATTGCGCGCCTTGTCGATCTGGGCGTTAATGTCCTCGGTGCCTTCGAAATCGTGCAGCCCCCAGTCCTCGCGCTTCTGGGCAATGCGCATCAGCCTGCCGCGGAGCAGCTCAACGTGGAGGTTGTACGGTTTGTCGCGCTCGGGAAGCCGCGTGGTTTCAATGATCATGCGACCGCTGTTGCCCACGGGCCAGAGCAGGGCCAGACCGGCGGGTCCGGCGGTGCGCTTGTTGCAGATAATCTCGCCGCCCTTGAATTCGATGTCGGCGCGCACAGGCACGCCGTCGCTGCCGACGAGGTACGCACCGGCCAAGTCGGCGGTGCGTGCGGGTTTTCCATTTTGATAAACTGCGAAGCGAAGCATGCGCAGCCTTCAGGAGGGGTATCGTGTGGTCGCCGCTGCCGCCGGTATGGGCCGCCCAAACCGCCGATCAGATCCCACCTTGTTCAGCACGCCCTGACTGAACCACCTGCCGCATTATGGCCGGTCGTGAATCGACCGTCGAGGAGCGCCCTGTAAGTTTTTGTCCCCGGCCAATGTCCCGGCAAGTCGGCAGAATCCACACCCATGTTTAGTAGTTGAATTGGCGCAAACCTCCTCGCGTTTCAGTGTTGCCGGGGCATGGGGCGGTTCACCGGATTGGGCGGAACGTCGCCGCGCAGGCATGCCAGTACGTTGCAGGCGGCCACTTCCGCCATGCGGGCGCGCGTTTCGCGGGTGGCGCTGCCGATGTGCGGCAGGCAGACCACGTTGGGCGATTCGAGAAGTTCGCGCGGGATCCGCGGTTCATTCGCGTAGACGTCGAGGCCGGCGCCAGCGATGGTTCGCGCGTGCAGCGCCGCGATCAGCGCGGGTTCATCGACCACCGCGCCGCGGCTGGTGTTGATGAGGAACGCCGTGGGTTTCATCCGCGCGAGTTCGCTTCGCCCGATCAGCCCGCGCGTGTCCATGTTGAGCGAGACGTGCAGGGAGATGAAATCCGCCAGCGCGAGCAGTTCGTCCAGCGGGATTCGGCGTGCGCCGAGTTGCGTGAGCGCGGGCTTCTCGGTACGGCTGGTGTAGAGCACGGGCATGTCGAAGCCGCGCCCGCGGCGCGCGACGGCTGTGCCGATGCGACCGCCACCAACAATGCCGAGAGTCTTGCCGGCGACGTCACAGCCGAAGATCAGCGTGGGGGCAATGCCGGTCCACGCGCCGCCGGCAGCGAGCAATGCGGCGCCCTTCAGGTCGCGCGCGACGGCGAGAATCAGCGCGAACGCGAGATCCGCGGTGGCGTCGGTGAGCACATCCGGGGTGTTGGTCACTTGGATGCCCAGGCGGGTGGCGGCATCGAGGTCGATGTTGTCGACGCCCACGCCGTAATTGGCGACAACGCGACAGGTTCGCGCCGCCGCCGCCAATACGTTGGCGTCGATGGGATCAGCTACGAAGCAGAGCACCGCGTCCACGCCCGCGACGCGATCGGCCAACTCCGCCGAGGTGGGCGAGCGCCCGGCGGGCCCGAAGATCACATTTGCCTCGGCGCGCAGCAGATTCAACCCATTCTCCGGAATCGGCTGCGTCACGTGGATGGTCGGCGGCATGCTGTGAAATTCCGTCGGGGTTCGGCGCTTCGCAACGCCTGCTTCGTCGAGTATATAGTGCATCCTGCGGACACGGAATCCTGGCGGACGATCGAAGAGGGCCCCACGAGATGACGGCGACGACTCAGGCGGCGGTAACCCGGACGCATCTTCCGGGCTTTGAGGTTCGGCGCGGCAAGGTGCGCGACGTATACGATCTGGGCGACCGGCTGCTGCTGGTGGCGACGGATCGCATCAGCGCATACGACGTGGTCATGCCCACGCCCATTCCCGGCAAAGGGCGGATGCTCACGGAGATCTCGCGCTTCTGGTTCGAGTTTCTCGGGGACGCGGTGCCGAATCACTTCATCGAAGTAATTGAGGATCAGGCGCCGGCGGGGCTGGAGTCGTACCTGGGTCAGCTCAGCGGGCGTTCAACATTGTGTCGCAAGGCAAAGGTCGTGCCGATCGAATGTGTGGTACGCGGATATCTCGCGGGCAGCGGCTGGAGGGAATATCGCCAGTCGCAGACTGTGTGCGGCATTCGGCTTCCCGCTGGGCTGCGCGAGTGCGAACAGCTTCCTGAGCCGATCTTTACGCCGGCGACCAAGGAGGAGGAGGGGCACGACGAAAACATCTCGTTTGAACGTGCGTGCGAAATCGCGGGTAAGGACGTGATGATGCTGCTGCGCAAGCGCAGCATCGAGATTTACCAGCGTGCCGCGGCGCATGCGCGGACGCGGGGCATCATCATCGCCGACACCAAGTTCGAGTTCGGACTCGTGGATGGTGAGTACCTGCTCATCGATGAGGTGCTCACGCCGGACTCATCGCGGTTCTGGCCGGCGGACAAGTACGCCGCGGGACGGGATCAGGACAGCTTCGACAAGCAGTACGTGCGCAACTACCTGACCGGTCTGGTGGAGGCGGGCAAATGGGACAAAACGCCGCCCGGCCCGGAGTTGCCTGCGGGAATCGTGCAGAACACAGCCGCCAAGTACCGCGAGGCGTGCGAACGGTTGATGAAGTAAAAATACCCAACTCTGCGAGGCACATGCCAACTCTCGACTACCGCACCGCAGGTGAATCGCACGGACAGGCTCTGATCGTTCTGATCGAGGGGCTACCTGCGGGTTTGCCGCTGGATATCGATTTCATCAACGGCGAGCTGCGCCGGCGGCAGGGTGGGTATGGACGCGGCGGGCGGATGAAGATCGAGACCGACGTGGTCAATGTGCTTTCGGGAATTCGCAAGAGCATAACCATCGGCTCACCACTGGCTGTGCAGATCGCCAACAAGGATTTTCGCATCGACACGGCGCCCGCGGTCAACCGCCCGCGGCCGGGGCACGCGGACTTGGCCGGCAGCATCAAGTGGCTGACCACCGATTGCCGCGAGACACTCGAGCGGGCTAGTGCCCGCGAGACGACGGGGCGGGTAGCGGCTGGAGCGATCGCGCGCTGCCTGCTGCGAGACTTCGGCGTGGAGACCGTCGGGTTTGTGCGGCGCATCGGGCAGATCGAAGCGTGCATTGATGAATCCCAATCGCCTGCGCAGCTCCGCGCCGCGCGCGACGCCAACGACGTGTACACGCCCGATGCGCAGGCGGCGGATGCGATGATCGCCGCGATTCGCAAAGCCAAGGAAGACAAGGACACACTCGGCGGCGTGGTCGAGGTGCAGGTGCATGGCCTGCCGCCCGGCGTCGGCTCCTGTTTTCGCTGGCAGGACAAGCTGGATGCGCGCATCGCCGGGGCGGTGATGGGCATTCAGGCGTTCAAAGCGGTGGCTATCGGCGACGGGTTTGACGTCGGCGCGGAGCCCGGCAGCCGGGTACACGATGCGATCTATTTCGATGCGGCGCAGCGCGACACGCCCAATCTTGGCTTTACCCGAAAGACGAATCGACTCGGCGGCCTGGAGGGCGGCATGACCGACGGCATGCCGGTCATCGTGCGCGGAGTGATGAAACCGATCGCGACGCTCTTACAGGGCATGGACAGCGTAAACCTGATCACCAAGCAACCGGAGCGCAGCGACTACGAGCGCAGCGACGTGTGCGCCGTGCCAGCCGCCAGCGTCGTCGTGGAAAACGTCGTCGCCTTCGAAGTGGCCCGGGCGTTTCTCGAAAAGTTCGCCGGCGATACACTGAACGAAGTGCGCGCGGCGTACGCCCACTACCTTTCCGAAGCGCGGAAGCTGTAGATGCTCTGGCACCGTCGCATCCTGCTCGCCTTGGCGATCCTGCTTACCTTGGGCTCGCTCTCGACCACGACCGGGTACGCGCTGTACATCCGCAGCGACTCGTATCGCAATGGCGTCGCGGAGGGCGTGGGCGCGTTTCTGTCGCTGCCCACGGAAATCGCCGGCGTGGTTCCGCGTTCGCATCGCAGCCGGGGTTTTACGAGTATCCGACTGTTCATGCCCGGCGGGCAGACGCAGGTTTTCGATGCCGCTCGCGCCGTCTGGCAGGAGGCCGAGGTCAACGGCGCCGCGGTCAACGAACTGGATGTCTACGACGGCTGGCTGCGGCTCGGTTCGCGGCGCATGGGCGAAGGCAACTACGCGGATGTGCTCCGCGGCGGGCTCGCACACGACTTCGCCCTGCTGAATCTGGCCAATGTGCGGTTTCACGATATCGATCTGCGCTGGCGCCAGCCGGAGCTGCGCATGGAGGCGGCCAACGCGAGCGGGCTGGTGACGTTCGCGCCGGACGGCACGGGCCGTGCGCAACTCGAGACGCGCTCGCTCAACGGCACGACGGTGGACGAGCCCATCACCATCCGGGCGACGTTTCAGTCTGGAGCGGAACTGGACTTTCGCAACATCCTGCTGAATGTTCCGCGCATGCCGCTGGCCTCACTGGCGCTGGCGGACATGACTGGCGCGGATATTACGCAGGGCTGGTACGAAGGGTCGGTTTCGTTTCGCCCGTCGGATGAGTTGCAGGTCTACACGCTCCGCGGGTCGGTGGGGGAAGCGCGGCTGGAGGATTTCACGCGCATGCTTCCCGGCGGATTGGTGCGCGGCCGGGTAGACCTCGACCTGTCGGAGGCGCGGGTGGCGCCCGGCCGTGTGCTGGGGCTGGCGTTCAGCGGGGAACTGAAAGACATCCAGATCGAAGATCTTGCGAAACGATTCGGAATTGGCGATCTGCGCGGCCGGGCGGCGTTGTCGGTGGCGCGGTGCGCGTATACCGAGGGATCGCTCGAACTGGTGAGTGCGAAGGCGGATGTCCAGGACGTTCCAGCGGAAGCGGTGACCCGGTTGATCGGGCGGGGAAAGATCACGGGCACGGTGCGCGCGCGGGTGAATTCGCTGCTCATCGAGCACGACCGGCTGCGGCACGCGGACATCAGCCTGGATGTTCAACCGCCGGCGAACGGTCCGGGTGTGATTGAGCGTGCGGTCGTGTTGGCGCTGGCTCGGGAAGCGCTGGGCGTTGATCTCGGCCGGATGGGGGATTACCTGCCGGAGACGGTCGAGTATGCGCGGATGGGGTGCCGGTTGATCGCGGACGGCGACGAACTGCGCGTGAAGGGCACGCACGGGGCGAAGGGCGAGACGGTGTTGACGCTGCGCGTGCTGGGCCGCGATGTCGGCGTGCTGGATGCGCCGGCGCGGACTTTTCCCGTTGGGGATCTGATCGAACGCTTGCGGGACCAGATCGACGATTACGACACGCGGGAGCTGCTGCGCCGGCTGCAAGGCGCTGATGGCGAAAGCTGAAGCGACCGTCATTCCATTTTGCGATCGAGGATGCGCGCGACTTCGACCACGTCCTTGTCGCCGCGGCCGGAGAGGTTGATAACCAGTATATTGTCTTTTCTCAATTGAGGGGCCAGGCGTGCGGCCTCGGCGACTGCGTGCGCGGACTCGAGCGCGGGGATGATTCCCTCGGTTTCGCAGAGCAGCAGAAAGGCATCGAGCGCGGCCTGATCGTCGATATTGGTGTATTCCACACGCTTCGTGTCGTGCCAGTAGGCGTGTTCGGGTCCAACACCGGGATAATCCAAGCCGGCCGACACCGAGTGGACTGCGCTGGTCTGGCCGTCGGCGTCCTGCAGGACGTAGGTTTCCATGCCGTGCAGCACGCCAGGTTTGCCGGCGGAGAGCGTCGCCGCGTGCAGGCCCTTGCCGACGCCGTGGCCGCCGGCTTCGACGCCGATCAGCCGCACCGACGTGTCAGTGATATATGGTGCGAAGACGCCGGCGGCGCTGCTTCCGCCGCCGACGCAGCCAATGATCACGTCCGGTTGGCGGCCGAATGCGGCCTGCGCCTGTCTGCGAAGTTCCCTGCCGATGACCGACTGGAAGTCGCGGACCATCTGCGGGAAAGGGTGCGGCCCCATGACGCTGCCGATGACGTAATGCGTGGTTTCGCAACTGGACATCCAGTCGCGCATGGCGGCGTTGATCGCGTCCTTGAGCGTTTTCTGGCCGGTTTCGACGGGGATGCAGCGGGCGCCGAGCAATTCCATGCGGAAGACGTTGAGCTTCTGGCGGCGGACGTCCTCGGCGCCCATGTACACGACGCACTCGACGCCGAAACGGGCGGCGGCGGTCGCGGTGGCCACGCCGTGCTGGCCCGCGCCGGTCTCGGCGATCACCCGGGTTTTCCCCATGCGGCGGGTAAGCAGGAGTTGGCCTAGGGTGTTGTTGATCTTGTGCGCGCCGGTGTGGTTGAGATCCTCGCGCTTCAGGTAAATCTGCGCGCCGCCCAGCCGCTGGGTGAGCCGCTCGGCGAAGGTGAGCGGGCTGGGCCGCCCGGCGTAGGATTTCAGCAGGCCGTCAAGTTCACACCAGAAGTCGGGGTCCGCGCGGACCTGGGCGTAGGCCGCGGCCAACTCGGTGACCGCGGTCATCAGTGTTTCAGGGACGTACTGTCCGCCGAAACGGCCGAAGCGACCTGCGGCATCGGGAACGGTGAGCGCGCAGGGCGCGGCCATGATGTCCGCAGCCGCGAGTCGGGTTTCGGCAGCAGTGTGCGTGTTCACTTGCTGACCCCGGCGGTGAATCCGTAATCCGGAGTGGGCACGCCCAGCACGGTGATCCAGCGGCCGATGATCTGGTACTGCTTGTCGCTGGAGCTCTGGAAGAGCGGCCGGATCTGCGTGGGGTGTGCGGTCGACTGGTTTCCGGCGACCGGCTGGCCGAATACAAGGAGCAGGCTGTCCTTGGGAAAATCACGATTGAGCATGCGCGCGTCGCCCCGCTTATAATCGTGCAGGATGAGGTAGTTGCTGTAGTGCATTTCGTCGGTCATGCGCCGCTCGTTGTAAAAGAGGGGCTCGGAACCCTTCGGCCCGCTGTGGCACCCGGAGGTGGCGCAGCCGCGCTCGATGATCGGCCAGACGCGGGTCACGAATTCCTTGAAAATGAGCGGGTCATTCTTGATGATGACGTCCTGCGAGAATTCGTCCTTGAATGGGCTTTCCGGAAGCGCTTCGCGATCGTACTGGCGCATCTTTCCGAGAATGAACTGGGCTTTGTGCAGGGGATTGAGTTTCTTGAACTCGATCGCGGTCTGCTGGGGAATGCCTTCGCGGGTGATGAAGTATTCGAGAAAACGCTCGTCAACCTTGTTGCGCAGATCGACCTGAACGCGCTCGGACCCGTCGAGCCGCAGTTCCTTGCGGCGCAGTTCCTGCACCTGGTCAGCGGTCAGCAGTCCGGCCTTACCCGGCGTGCCGGTGGGCGCCGGACCGGCTGGCGCCGCGGGATCCGGAGTCGCCGTGGGCGCGGCGGCCCCGCTCTTGGAGTTGGCGAGTTCCAAGAGTAGGTTGGCCAGCCGATGCTCGTCGTCGAGCGTGAGCACGTACCTGCTTTGGGTGGTGAGCAGGTCCCAGGCCTCCTGATCGCGACACCAGAGCGCCAGTTTGACATGGCCGTCGATATCGTCCTTGTCCAGCGCCTGGAACTGGCGCTGGTACTCCGCGAGGGTCTGCGGATCGGCTGCGGTGCTGCGCGCGGTGAACGCCGCCGGCAACAGCCCGACGATGAGCAGCCAGCGTACTGGAAAACCCGCGCGTCGCGGCGACTTCGCCGTGTCATCGTGCATGGGCATGGTCAGTGTTCTCCGCACCTCAATGGTCCGCGCGTCGTGCGATGGATTGACGGTCCGCACCATCGGCATACTATAGGTCGGCTGCAGTGGCCGTTCAACATGACGCGCCTCGGCGATGCCCGCGGGCGGAACGGCCATTCGCGCGTGCGGGAGTCAGCACAGCATGAATATTCTCGCGACCGGCGGGGCGGGCTACGTGGGCAGTCACTGCGTGCGGCGGCTGGTCGCGGGCGGACATCGCGTGGTGGTGTACGACAACCTGTCGAGCGGGCACGCCGGCGCGGTGCCCGCGGGCACTGTGCTGATTCGCGGCGACCTGGCGGATGAGGCCGCGCTCGACGCCGCGCTGGCCGGCATCGACACGGTCATGCACTTCGCGGCGCACCTGGACGTGGGCGAGTCGGTGCGCGAACCGCTCAAGTATTACGCGAACAACCTGGCGGGCACGGTGGTGCTGCTGCGGCGCATGCAGGCGCGCGGAGTGCGCCGGCTGGTGTTCAGCTCGACGTGCGCGACTTATGGAATACCCAAGGATGTGCCCATCACCGAGGATGCGGCGCAAGCGCCGATCAGCCCGTACGGGCGGAGCAAGCTGGCGGTGGAGTGGATGCTGCGCGACTGTGCAGCCGCCTGGGGTCTGGGGGCTTGCGCGCTGCGTTATTTCAACGCGTGCGGGGCGGCTGCGGATGGGGCGATCGGCGAAGACCACGATCCGGAGATTCACCTGATCCCGCTGGTGCTGCAGGTGGCAGCCGGCCGGCGGGCGCACATCGATATCTACGGGACGGATTACCCGACGCCGGACGGGACTTGTATTCGCGATTACATTCATGTCGAGGACCTCGGCGAGGCGCATCTGCGCGCGGCGGAGGCGCTGGTTGATGGGCGGTTTGACGCGTACAACCTGGGGACGGGGCAGGGGGTCAGCGTGCGTGAGATTATCGACGCGGCGCAGCGCGTGACCGGGTGCGCGATCGCTACGCGAGAAGTTGACCGGCGGGCGGGCGATCCGCCGGAGCTGTTCGCGGACGCGGGGCGGATTCGGGCGGCGCTGGGGTGGTCGCCGCGGTATACGCGGATCGACGATGTGATCGCGACGGCGTGGGCCTGGCATCGGGCGCATCCGGAGGGGTTTGGCGACTGACGGGTGGAGGCGGCGCGGGGGGTTGGGATGGACCTCGCGCGAAAAACGAACCCACCGCGCGGCGACAATCGGCGAGTGGGTTCTTGAGCGGCTGACGAGGGGGGTGTTGGCTTTTTGATGGCGGCAGGGGCTTGAAGGGAGACTTGCATTTGGGTTCGTTTCTTTCATTTTTCTTGAGTTGAACCACCGAGAGACCAAGGCGCGGAGGCAACGTAAGTAGGCACTAGGCACTAGGCACTAGGCACTAGGCACTGGGCATTGGGCATTAGGCACTAGGCTCTGGGCACTGGACATTGGCACACCTCCAACTGTGTTAACACGCGGGGTGTACGCTTTATTTTCGGGTTGGGTGTGGGGACTGGGTCGCAAGGTCGCAGGTCGCAGGTCGGAATGTCGTGTTTGAAGGGAGCTGGTTATGGCGATGGGGGTGGCGCAGTTTCGGAAGCTGGTGGCGCTGGATGGGGAAGATGCGTTGAGCCGGTTCGGGCTGGGGCAGGCGCTGTTCAAGGAGGGGGGCGAGGCGGCGCTGGCGGAGGCGGCTGATCATCTGGCGTTCGCAAATGCGAGGGATCCGGAGCATCTGGCGACGTATCATGTGCTGGGTCAGGTGCTGATCCGGCTGGGGCGGCTCGAGGCGGCGCGTGCGGTGCTGGAGGCTGGTTGTGAAAAGACCAAGGGGATCGGTGAGGGGATGGGTCGGGACCTTGGTCCGGCGATGGCGGAGTTGCTGCGCGGCTTGGCGGGGCAGCGGTGACAGGTTTCCTGACACCAAGGCATGTTAACACCAAGGCACCAAGGCACAGAGACACCAAGGGGATGTTGGACTCGCGATCATCGTGACTCGTCCCGTATGGGATTGGGCATCCAGGCGCTGAAATCATCATCCTGGCACTTTTTCCGATCCGACACCTATTCCGACCTTAGTCTTGCATGCTAAGAGTAATCAAAATCGCGTTCTTTGCAGTCCTACTCACAGTTGGCCCATGTGTGGGTATCAGGAAATACATGCAGTCGTTGGAAAGCCATTATTATGAATTCCGTCGCATGTCAACCCGTGATGGGATCGAGTTTGTTTTCTATGCCGCAGCCTCGTATATGTCTATTGACAATGACGAAACAAAAAGCCGAATACAGATTCTACTTTACGAAGTATGGAATGGTGGAGAATTGGTGGTCCCTCGAAGCCGCCTAAGTGTCGCAAACTCAGATCCGCAGAACCTACGCTTTGTGATCCTGCGTGCACAAAAACAGGATGGCAATTTCGTGGCCATCGTAGATCCTGTACATGCAGATCAGGTAATATGCATGTACAGCATCGCAACTCACGATTCATGGCCATGGCGACATGATACAGAAACCCAGGCTGAGTATGGGCGTCGCAGCGATAGTATGCTGGCTGAACTAAGAGCGGAAACTGGCAGTAATGGACTCGTGCTTTGGAAAGGCGAATTGCCCGTGGAGTGAGACATGCGGACCTGAAAACGGGACAGGTTTGTTTTCAATGGGCTTGCCCTACGCAGCCTCGTTCTAACGGCAAAGATCAGCCGGGCCAACGCGCCGCCAGCGCAGCGCCCACCATCCCGCACCCAAGCGTCACCGACCCGCATCATCGCGACGTTACCCCAAGGGGGGTGGGCCACCCGGCCGTCGTCGAGTAATGCAAAGGGACCAGCTTACCGGCACATCCAAACGCTTTGGATTCTCCATCCAAGGGGAGTTGCCACCCAATCGGTGTACATGAAACCGTACTGGTGTCCGCCAATTGTGAACGCCCCATTGCCTTCGGCTTTTGTGGCTTCGTCGAGCCACTTCCTGTAGTCGAACGCCTGGTTGCACGCGCGCAGTTTGGGCCAGAATCTCTCCAACTGCTTCCTTGCCTCGTCGTTTTTCGTCCACCTCTTCGATGCATTTTGAAGATCGTCCGTCTCCAATAGGCGAATCCAGTCCTTGATGGCATCGGCCAAGGTCATCGCCTTTGGGGAGGACAGATCCGACGAGGTCGGCAGAACGGGTGTTGCGGGCTTCCTGCAAGAAGGGAATGTCACAAGAGCAATCAAAAAGGGCACATACGCGGCATCGGGGTGTTTCAGCATGTTTTTGGACCTCCGCTCACTCTACCGCGGATTAGACGCTGCACAGAGCCGATTTGTTTCCGTGTGTAGTAACGCACAGCCCCCCACTTTCGTGGGGGGTTCTGAAGAAGCCTGGAGGCTAGCGGCGCGGGTACAAGCCGGCCCCCCACTGGCGTGGGGGGTTCTGATATACGCTATTTGAGATTGTTGCGGGGTTCGTCGTCGGCGAAGGAGGAGAGGTAGCCTTCGGGCGGGGGGGCGTCGTCTGGTTCGGATTGGGTATCGGGCGTGGGGGATTGCGCGCGCGAGGGCGCGTGGGATTCGGGGGCTGCTGGGGGTGGTGCGTAGGTTGAGGCGTAGGGTTGTGCGCTTGCGTGGTCTGGGGTGGCCATGGGTTCGTCTGCGGGGGGTGCGGTTGGGCGCATCAGTTGGCGGTATTCGCGGAAGCTGCGCAGGCCGGCTGTGAAGAAGAGGTAGCCGAAAACGAGTTCGAGGATGGTGTCGAGGCTCAGCGTTTTGACGGTCGCGATCCAGAGGATGCCGGAGAGGGCGAGGGCCGCGCCGATCGCGAGGGAGAATACGCCGTCGACGGCGAGGGCGAACGGTCTGCCGGTGGCGAGGAGGGCGGCGGAAACGGCCATGGCGATACCGCCGTAGCGCAGGGTGTAGACGAGCAGGCGGGCGGAGAAGGAATCGTGGATGACGCTGATCTGGTAGAAGCCGAAGTAGAGCATCATGATCGCGGCGATGAGGGCCCAGACGGCCTGGCTGCGAACGGCGGCGGCGACGGCTGGGCTGGGGAGCGACGGGGCGTCGGGCTGGGGGTTCACCGGGCAAGCTCCTGTCGGGTTAATGAACGCGGTCAGGGTAACGCGGGTGTGCGGATTCGTGCAAGAAAATCCGGGTGGGGAATCGCTGCTGCAGGCGACGAAGGGATGCGCACGCGAGCGTGAGCAAGGCACGCGGGGCTTTGACGTTCGACCCTCCCCCTGCCCCTCCCTGAAAGGGAGGGGGGTTTGCGCGCGCATGCTTGCGCTTGTGCGCGTCGCGCGGGCGGCATATAGCCGGGTTACTCTTTGATGAATTCGTGCTCGCCGCTGCGGACGGTCAGGACTGGGCAGGGGGCTTTGCGGACTACTTTTTCGGCTGTGCTGCCCATGAGGGCGTGCATGATGCCGCTGCGGCCGTGGGTGGCCATGACGAGGAGGTCGCAGGTGATCTCGCGGGCGTAGTCGATGATTTCGGAGTATGGTTTTCCCAATGCGACCTTGGTGACGGCGGCGTATTCGAGGCCGATGAGGTGTTCGTCCTGGAAGGACTGCATCTGCTTGTTCGCGGCTTCGAGCAGGTCGTCGACCGGGGGGGCGATGGGCGTGGCCTCGGGCCCGAGGGCGGACCAGTATTGCTGGGCTTCGTCGACGACGTGCAGGCAGTAGAGCTGGGCGGTGAACTGATCGGCGAAGGCGCGGGCGTAGCGCAGGGCGACGAGCGAGAGTTCCGAAAAATCCGTGGGAAAGAGGATTTTTCGGATGTGAATCGTGGCGTTGTCAGCCGCGGCGGACATGCTCGGCCTCCTCTCATTCAAAGCGTAGCCCTGAGGTGCGGGTCCGTCAACGAAAACCGCGTTTTGGCGGCGTCCGGTTGGCTTGCAATCGCAGGGGCCACGCCTATCATCGGCCTGAGAAAGCACCGCGCAGGTTACCCTGCGATTCCGGAAACAGGGCACGAGAGTTGCATGGTCAGCCTGCCGGTCATCTCCGCCGCGACCGCGCCGCCGGGACGCCGATTACCGCCGTGGATGAAACGTCCGCTGCCGGGGTTGGCGGACTTTGCGCACACGCGGCGCACGGTCGCGGCGAGCGGGGTGGCGACGGTGTGCGAGGAGGCGCGCTGTCCGAATCTGAGCGAGTGCTGGTCGAAGCGACACGCGACGTTCATGATTCTGGGCGATCGCTGCACGCGGCGCTGCCATTACTGTGCGGTGGCCACGGCGAAGCCGAATGCTCCGGAGGCGGATGAGCCGCAGCGGCTGGCGCGGGCGATCGCGGAGTTGGAACTGGCCCACGTGGTGATCACGGCGGTGTCGCGTGATGATCTGGCGGATGCCGGCGCGGGGCATTATGCCGAGTGCGTGCGGGCGGTGCGGGCGGCTTGTCCGCGGACGACGATCGAGGTTCTGCCGGCGGATTTTCACGCGCGGCGGGAGCGGATCGCGCGGCTGGTGGATGCACGGCCGGATCTTTACAACCACAACCTGGAGATGGTGGAGCGGATTACGCCGGCGATTCGTCCGCAGGGGGACTATCGGCGGTCGCTGGCGGTGTTGCAGGTGGTGAAGGAGCTTGATGCGGGCATTCTGACGAAGTCGGGGTTGATGGTGGGGCTGGGGGAGACTTGGGATGAACTGCGCATCGCATTCGCCGATTTGCGGGCGGTCGGGTGCGATGTTTTGACGCTTGGGCAATATCTGCAACCGACGCGAGAAGGGCATTGGCCGGTGAAGCGGTTCTATACGCCGGAGGAGTTTGAGCGGTTGGCGGAGGAGGCGCGGAGGTTGGGATTTCTCAGTGTGGCTGCGGGTCCGTTTGTGCGTTCGAGTTACAACGCGGCGGAGGTTTTTGCGCGGACGCGGACGGTGCTGGCGGCGAAGGGTGATGGCGGAGAGGGCGCGGGGGCGGTGATTCAATGAGTACGGGCGATCGCGCCATGGTGGAGCGACTGAGCGGGCGGTTTGTCGTTTTTGACGGTCCGGACGGATCGGGCAAGAGCACGCAGCGCGAGCGGTTCGGAGCGCGGTTGGCGGCTGCGGGCGGGGTGGTGGTGCACGCGAAGGATCCCGGGGGCACGCGCTATGGCGACATGATCCGCAGCATACTGCTGGATCACGATCTCGACACGATGGATGTGCGCTGCGAGACGTTTTTGTTCATGGCTTCGCGGGCGCAGCTGGTGGGCGAAGTGATCGAGCCGGCGCTGCGCGGGCGGAAGATCGTACTGTGTGATCGATTCATATCGTCGACGTGTGCGTACCAGGTGGCGGCGGGGTATGACCTGAAGCAGGTGATTGAACTTGGGCGCTTCGCGGTGGGCGATACGTGGCCGGACCTGACGGTGGTGGTGGACGTGGCGCCGGAATTGGGATTTGAGCGGACGGGCCGGCAGGCGCATCACGCGGGCAAGAAGCGTCCGGACGTGGGGCAAGCGATGCTGATCGGCGGGGCGCGGACGGATGCGATGGAGGCGCGGCCGCTGGATTTTCACCGGCGGGTGCGCGAGGCGCTGCGCGCGCTGCCTGAGGTTTATCCCAAGCCGGTGATCTTGGTGGACGGCGCGGGCGATCCGGATGTGGTGCATGCCCGCGTGTGGGAGGCGGTGTCTCGTGCCGCTTTCTGAGGTGCGTCACCAGGAACGGGCGTTGCAGCAAGTGATGCGGGCGCTGGCCAGCGCCCGCGTTCCGCATGCGTATATTCTGTACGGTCCGGACGGGGTGGGGAAGGAATTGTTCGCGCGGCGGCTGGCGGCTCTGCTGCTGTGCGAACAGCCGCAGACCACGGACGGCGCGGCGCGCGATGCTTGCCTGCGATGCCAGAGCTGCCATCTCGTTGAGGTGGACAGTCATCCCGATCTGCACATCGTTCACCGACTGTTGAATGCATATCATCCTGACTCGAGGATCCGCAACGCGAAGGCGATGGACTTGGGTGTGGATGTGGTCCGGCGTTTTCTCATCGAGCCGGCGGGGCTGTCGCCGGCGATGGGGCGGGCGAAGGTGTTTATCGTTCGCGAGGCGGACGCCATGAACTTCGCGGCGCAGAATGCGCTGCTGAAGACGCTGGAGGAGCCGCCGCCGGCGACGTTCCTGCTGCTGCTGGCGACGTCGCTGGATGCGTTGCTGCAGACGACGCGTTCGCGCTGCCAGGTTGTTCCGTTCGGTCCGCTGCCTGCTGAGTTCATTCGGGAGCGGCTGGCGGCGCAGCGACCGGACGTCGCGGTGGACGAGCTAGGGTTCTATGCGGCGCTGGCGCAGGGCAGCGTGGCGAAGGCGGTGCGCTATGCGGAGGATGAGCTGGCGGTGTTCGGGCGCGAGCTGGCCGGGCACCTGGAGCAGTTGACGCCGGATAGCACGGGTGCGGTGGTGAAGGTGGTCAGTGAATTCGCGAAAGAGGCGGCGGCGCGGCATCGCAAGCGCGACGAGGAGCTTTCGGATACGGCGGCACAGCGTGCGGCGCTGCGCGACGTGTTCAACCTGATGGCGACGTGGTATCGGGATCGGCTGTACGTTGCCGTGGGCCTGCCGGCACCGACCAGGGGATCCGCGATCACCGAGTCGGACTCGGGGAAGGCGTCGGCTGCCGCGGAGGCGGTGCGGTTGATCAGCGAGATGGAGGCCCGGCTGGAGCAGAATGTCAATGTTCAGTTGGTGATCGAATCGCTAATGTTCCGGCTGGCGGTGGTACGCGAACTGCCCGCGGCTGCGCTGATTTAGCGTCTCCGAAGTGCGACAGAGAAGACCGAGACGGACGCCGCAACTTCGATACCGCGCGTTGAAACGCGGGGCTGGATTCACATCGTCCCTTCGGGGCGCGGATTGCTGATGAAGTTTGCTGAGCGTGTGATTTCCCCTCCTGTCTCGTTGCGTTCGCGCATTCCTTCGCAATAATGACCCGACTTTGTCGCGGGTTGCGACGGTTCCGGAGTGCGCCGATGTCCGAACAGCTTGAACAACTTCTGACGAAGGTGCGTTCAGCGCTGGAAGTGCAGAAGGCCGACGCGGTGGCCACGGCGGTCGCGGACGAACATCCGGCGGACGTCGCGGAAGTGTACCGCGTGCTGTCGGACGAGGAGCGTTCCAACCTCATCTTCTTGCTGCCGGCGCAGATGACGGCGGCGGTGATCTCCGAGCTGGACAGCGCCGATCTGGACGAGGCGCTGGAAGACCTGGACAAGGCGGCGATCACCGAAATCATCACCGAGCTGTCGCCGGATGACGCAGCCGACGTGCTGGCCGAACTCACGGACGAACAGCAGAAGGCCGTGCTCGACCAGATTCCGGACGAGCACGCCGACCAGATCGAGAAGCTGCTGGTTTACCCGGAGGACTCGGCCGGCGGCATCATGACGCCGGAGCTGGTGCGCCTGCCGGAGAGCGCGGCGGTCGCGGAAGCAATCGACGAAGTGCGGCGGATGTCGGAGGATGAGGAGATTCACTACGTCTACACGGTGGATGGCCAGGGGCGTCTGACGGGCGTGGTTCCGCTGCGGATGCTGGTAGTCAGCCGTAAGGACACGCGGCTGGGGGAGATCGCCACGCGTGATCCGCTGTGCGTGAAGGCCACGGACGACCAGGAGCACGTCGCGAACCAGATCCGCAAGTATGACGTGTCGGCAATACCGGTGGTGGACGAGCACGGGGTGCTCGTCGGTCGCGTGACGCACGACGATATCATGGACGTCGCGGAGGAAGAAGCGGACGAAGATATTTACTACATGGCGGGTACGGAAGCCGCGGAGCTGGAAGAGGCGTCGCCGGCGCGGGCGGCGTATATCCGGCTGCGCTGGCTGCTGGCGTGTCTGCTGGGCACCACGGTGAGCGGATTGATCGTAGCGCTGTTCCGGACATCGTTCAATGAGCAGATCTTCGTGGCCATGCTGCTGTTCGTTCCGATGATGGGGGCAATGGGGGGCAACAGCGGGTTGCAGATTTCCACGATCATTGTGCGTTCGCTGGCGACGGGCGACATGGAATCGACGCGGATGGGGCGCGATTTTTCGCGAGAGCTGCCGATTACGCTGATCATGGCGCCGCTGTGCGGGTTGTGTGCCATGCTGATCGCGAGCATCGGGCTTCCATTCCTGCAACATTTTGGGAGGGTGGCGTCGGAAGTTCACACGCTGCAACTGGCCGCGGCGGTGGGGATCGGCATGAGCTGCGCGATTCTCGGGGCATCGCTGCTGGGCATGATCGTTCCGCACGCGTTCCGCAAGGTGGGTGTTGACCCGGCGATCGCGTCGGGTCCGATCGTGACCACGACCAACGACATCATCTGCGTGACGCTTTATTTCCTGACGGGCATGGCGATTCTGCGGTAGGGTGCGGCGCTTGCTGGTTTGGCGCTTGCTGGTGCGGCGCTTGCGGGGAATTGCTGGGTCCAGCCGGGGGCGCGTCCGATATACCGATGTGCCCGATCTGCGCGCGAGCCTGGTCCTTACGGTCGATGTCGAGTGCTGGGGACAGTCCGTGCTCGACCGCGTGCTGCCGGTTCTGCCGCACTCGGCGGACAACGTGCGGCGCATGCTCGATCTGTTCGCGGCGGCGGACGCGCGGGCTACGCTATTTGTCCTTGGGAAATTCGCCGAGCGGCATCCCGATGTGATCCGCGCGGCGGCGTCGGCGGGTCACGAGATCGCATCGCACGGATTTGGCCATGTCGAGGTTCACCGCCTGACGCCGGCTGAGCTTCGGGAGGATCTGCGCCGGGCGTCCGATGTGATCGCCGACGCATGCGGCGTGACTCCCATCGGCTACCGCGCGCCGGTCTTTTCCATCGGGCGAAGAAACCTGTGGGCGCTGGCGGTGCTTGCGGAAGAGGGGTATGCGTACGACACGAGCATTTTCCCGTTCGCGGGTCCGCGCTATGGGATCGGCGACTGGCCGGTGGAGCCGTGTCGGGTGGAGTTCGGCGGCGGGCACTCGATTGTGGAATACCCTTTGACGGTGGCGCGGGTGTGCGGGGTTCGGCTGCCGGTTGCGGGTGGCGGGTATGCGCGGCTGCTGCCGGGGCGTGTGCTGGCGGGGGCCTTGCGACGCGAATCGCGGCGACGCGGGCATGCGCCGGTGTTCTACTGTCATCCGTATGAGATTGACGCACGCGAGATTGCGCGCCACTATCCAGAAGTCTCGATGAAGCGACGCCTGCACCAGGTTCTTGGCCGCAGGGGGTTCGAGCGCAAGCTGCGGCGGGTGGTGACCGAGTTCCGCTGTACGACCATTGCTGAAGCGCTGCGCAAGGATCCCACAATGCGGGTCATGCGTTTGAGACCGCCTTACAGAATCCCGGACGCGAGTCCGGGGCCAGTCGTTGCAGACGCGGCGTACCACATGGCCCCCCACTGGCGTGGGGGGTTCTGACGTGCGCACTGATTTTTGTGTGCCCGAATTCTCTCACATTCCGCGTGCGGCAGGGTCACCCGGCTGACTGGGTCGGGTCGGGCACGTCGATGTATTCGTGACAATGCGGGCAGTCGATGACGTGGCCCGCGTCGCGCGCCTGGGCCTCGACCGATTCACCGCAGCTCTCACAGGTGACGGAAACCGTGCCTGACGCACGCACCGCCGCGAGATGCTGCGCCAGCGTCAATTCGTGCTCGATGAGCAGCGCGCGGGCCTCGGTCAGCTGTTGCTCATCGGACACGCAGACCTCGATGCGATCGGGAATCACGTTGGGCAGGCCGAGGGTGTGGGTGATGTGCTGGTTGGGCACGATGGCGGCGATGCCGTGGTCGGCAAGCCAGGCGACGACAACGTCCGCCTCGTTGACACTTCCCGCGGAATAAACGCACAGGGTGTTGCTGGACATGACCGGGCTCCTTTCCGGCGATTGCGCCGCCACGCCGACCGGGGTTGCGTGAGTTCGTCTGAATCGTAGTTCGCGGACCGACTTTCGCCAAGGCCGAGAGTTCCCGGTACCATTCAGCCGGTAGGTTGCGGCGTGGAAAGCGACTCAAGCGGCTGGGAGTGACGCGGTGCATCCCGAAATCTGGACGATCCCTGGTACTGGTTTTCACATCCGTTCGTACGGGCTGGCGATCGTTGTCGGCATTGTCCTGGCGATGTGGATCGCGCTGCGTCGCGCCCGGCGGGTGGGGGCGGACCCTGCAGCCATCGTAAGCATGACGTTGATCGGCGCGGTGTTCGGCATTCTGGGTTGCCGCGGCATGTATTACGTTCACTACTGGGCGGACGCGATGCGGCGCGGAAATATCGGCGTGCGCGAAGTGGTGACCGCGACAAGCGGGGGTGAAATCGTCGGCGGCATGATCCTGGCGGTGCTGAGCGCGATCGTCTACCTGGCGGTGCGGCGCAAGCCGATCGGGCTGTACCTCGATATCGTGTTTCCTCCGATGATCCTCGCGATGGGCATCGGACGGGTGGGATGTTTTTTCGTCGGGTGCTGCTGGGGCGGGGCGTGCGAAGGGCCGGCTGGCGGACGTGAGCTGGCGTGGGCGGTGCGTTTTCCGTACGGCAGCCCGCCGTATGAACGGGCCTGGGCCGAGGGCCGTTTGACGGCGCCGGAGGCGCTGCTCTGGCTTCCGCCGAAGGCCGAGCGTGCGACGCCGATTCCGCGGGAAGTGCTGGCGGATTTCGAGGTGGACGACAACCCGGCGCTGACGCGCTTCGCGGTGGTCGCGGAAGAGGCGGCGGCTGCCCGCAAGACGGACCCGGACAGCCCCGAGGCCAAGCGACTCGCCGACGCGCTGGCGGACGCGTCGAAGGCGCTGGGCCGCAAGGCGGCGCCGGCGGAAGTGTATGCGGTGCTGCACCTGCGCGACCTGCAGGCGCGGGGCATGGCGATGTCCTGGGCGGATTTGCGCGCGCTGGCGGCGCAGCAGCACTCGCGCTGGGTGCACCCGGCGCAGCTATACGACGCGATCGCCTGCACGCTGATTTTCTTTGTGCTCTCCGCGATATTCTGGCGGCGGCGGCGGCCGGGCATGGTTGTCGCGTGGGGTATGATGCTTTATGGGCTGAACCGCGCATTGCAGGAGGCGATCCGCGGGGACAATCCGCACGATACGTTTGGATTTACTATTTCCCAATTCATCAGCCTGGGGATTCTGGCCGGGGGGATCGTGCTGGCGGTGGTGCTTTTGCGCCGAAGTCAGCCGAACGCGGCAAGCGTGCCTCACGCGATCGTGGATTCCTGAATTCAAGTCGAAATCGAACGTCGCGTGTTAGTGTGCGACGAATCAGCCGATGCGCCCGCCGTCGTTGATCTGGACGCTTGAATTCGCCGGCCCGGACGTGGGCGGCGTTTCCGCGGCGTCGGCCAGGGGTTCGGGCGGCGGGGCGATGGCTTCGGCGAGTTCGCCGAAGACCTGGGCTTCGACCACGCCGACGGGCGCGAAGTCGGCGTATTTTTCCCGCAGCTTCGCCTTGGCGTCTTCGTCGGCGGTTTCGGCGGAGTCGAGGTCCAGGCAGAGCTGGGCGATTCGGGCCAGCACGCGGGAGTCGACTCCGTCGGTCAGGTGCGCGGTGTAGCGGCTGATGCGGTTCCAGCGCTGCCTGGGGGCCCAGGCGCGGATGAGCGCGTACCACGGCGTGAACGCATCGGCGAGGACGGCATCGGCGGCGACGTCACGGAGGATGACGTTGTGTCCGCGGATCAGGCGGTCGATGCCGCCGCGCACGCAGTCGACGAGCGTGATTGCGAGTTCGCGTCCCAGGCAGAAGGCCAGGCCGTATGACAGGCTGACCTGTCGACGGGCGCTCACCGAGAGCATGTCCAGTGTCCACTCGGCGGTTTGGGCCAAGTCAGCGACGCCGGCGATGGCCCAGCGGCCGCCGCGCAGGTGCGTATCGAGGAGGCGGATGAAGTTCTCCGCCGGCTGCGGTTCTTGTATGTGCTGGGCGATGTCCGTGCGCGGCCAGGCGGGCAGGGTCAGCGGAGAAAGCGACTGCGGCGGGGCAACGCCCGGCTGAATCGTCGCGGCCAGGGCCCGCTGCACGCGGAGAGGGTTATTCCCAAAAGCGATGTAAGTGGCGCTATCGAGAATTGCGTAGTGCGTCCAGACGCGCAGGCCGCCGCGGGCGGTGTGTTCGGCGCCGGCGTACACGCAATGTCCCACGGCGAAGCGACCGCTGGCGAGGGGATAGGCGAGCATGCCGACGGCATCCTCGTCGGCGCGGGCGAGCGAGCCGTGCGAGGGCGAGCGCCGGGTCAGTTCGGCGCGCTCATCGTAGGTGACCGTCGGACTGTGCGCGACGATGTGGTAGCCCTCGCCGGTCGGCGTGCGGATCGAGGTGAAGATCACCTGGTCGCACGTGACGGATTCGGCGTGCGCCGGCGGCGGATCGAGCCGGACCGCGGGCGCGCCTGCCGTCGAATCGGCGGGCGCCGCGTGGGTGCGCCGCGTGACGGGGCGAGCGACTGGCATGCGCATCAGGCGGTTCATAGCTGATCGATGATCCATTCAAAGGGTTCGAGAATGCCCTGCAGCGCCGTGTGCAGCGGTACGGGCACGACGCAATCGTCGCCGTCGCCGGAGGTGGCGTAGCCGAGCGCGCCGACGACGCTGGAGGCGAAGTATTCGACGTTTTCAAAGCGCGACGCGCACATGTTCCAGAGGCGGTTGAGGTTGGCCTCGACGAAGGCGCGCGGGTTGTTGAAGACCTCGGGGCAGTAGTCGGCCTTGCAGAGCACGATGGCGGTGGGCGTCTTGATGCGCTGATCGCGCTCGGTGGCGAACATGGTGTCGATGTAGCTGAGCATTTTCAGCGCGAAGAAGTCCGGATGCGTGGAGCCGTTGGCCGCCTGGGCCGCGTCGATCAGCAGGATCGAGCCACGCGACTGGGTCATGAGGCTGTGGATGACCTTGAACGTGCGCGGCGCGGCGATTTCCGCGGCGAGCGATTCGCCGGCCATGTCGGGCATGATCAGGTCGACGCAGCGATTCTCGAGCCCTTTGCGGTAGATCTGGTAGTACGCCCAGTACCACTGGTTCGGTTCCATCGGGGTCTTGGGCGGGAAGATGCGCCGGGCCATGTGGGAAATCACGTTCTGCTGCAGGTCGATGGAGTACGCGCCCTTGGGCACGGCCTCGAACTCGCCGGCGCGCTGCGCGAGCATGTCCAGCAGGAAGCCGAGGTAGACGGTCTTGCCGGCGTTGCTGTCGCCGATCACGCTCACGATCTGCGGATCGCGATTCTGCGCGACGGAATCGTGTACGATGGCCATCGGCGCCGAGCATTTGCTGCACAGCACGGCCTCTTCCGGATTGGGTGTGGTGCAGATCAGGCACTGGATGCCCGCCCGCGAAGCATAAGTGATTCCCATGGTCGTGTCCGCTCCCCTGAATGTCCCGCAAAGGTCGTTGCGCGCTATTCGCGAATGTCCAGCGCGCATCGGAAACCGACATTGTGCGCGCGCACGAGGCTGGCCAGCCCGGTGCGAAAACAGCTTGTGGCCTGCGATGGAAAGTAAGTGTCGAATGCGCCGCCGCGAATGCTCTTCATCACCATGTCGCCGACGACGGGACGGTCTTCCTCGTCGGTGATGTCGAAGTCGGACTCCGTCCATTCCCAGACGTTGCCGACAAGCTGGCGCACGCCGTTGGGGGCCGCGCCGTTTTCGTATGCGTCGACAGGCTTGGTGGTGCCGATGCCCGATCCCCAGATGTTGCAGCGCGCGGTATCCAGCGCGTCTCCCCAGGGATAGCGACGCAGAATGTACGCGGAGCTCTGGATGCGCCAGCTCGCGGCCACCTGCCATTCCTCCTCGGTGGGCAGGCGATAACCCGCCCAGGTGGCGTACGCCTGCGCTTCGTAGAAGCAAATGCCGACGACCGGGTGATCGGAAAGCCGCTTGTTGTGCCGGCCGTTTTTCCAGAAACGCGGGGCGGCGTGGTCGGTCAGGTCGCGGAAGTCGATCAGGTGCGGCCAGAGGTCTTCGGGCCAGAGGTCGAGGTCGTCGTATGCGCCGGCGTCAACGAAATTCTGGAATTCCCCATTGGACACGGTGTGCCGCGCGAGGAGATACGCCTGCGTGGCGGTGTCGCGCTCGGGCATGCCCGGGGTGTCGTTGATGGTCAGGGGGATCGCGGCGCTGCCCTCGGGCACGAGGGCAAAGTCGGAGTCGACGGCCTGGTTGGCGGCCTGCAGGGCGGCGCGGATTTCCGCGTGCCCACGCCACCGATCCGGATGCGCGGCGACGACGCCGAACCTTCCGAGCTGCACGAAACGGCGCAGCTCGTCCGATTCCAGCGCGATGGCGTCGGCGGGCACGAACTCCTCCGGAGGCGGACTTGTCGGTTTCGCGACGGCTGCGTCCGCCAGGGCGGCAGCCTGCTTGCCTTTGCGTGAGAGGAGTCTGAGCGGCATGGCACGATTCCTGTTTGACCCGTTGTTTTTCGGGCCGTCCTACGATCCGACTGCCCGACGTTTCGCGTCGCGGCAGAGTTTCTGGAAACGTTCGACCGACGCGTTGGCCTTCTGTTCCTCCGCAGCCGGTACACCCGCCTTCGGGGGCGCGCTGGGCGCCGTCTCGCGCGTGACGCCGTACTGCGGCAGCAAGGCGTCGGTCTGTTCGGTCAGCGAGACGAGTTCGCCGTCGAGCTGCTTCTGCAGCGCAGCCAGGCCAGCCGAAGCCGCGTTGAGTTCATGCAGCTTGGTCTGCCATTCGTTCTGCAGGGCCGCGACCTGCTTCGACCGCGATTCGATTTCGCGGTTCCGATCCGCCAGGTGCAGGCTGAGTTGCTCGATTTCAACGGACCGCGCCTGAATGGCGTCGCGTTCGGCAACGAGCTTGGTGCGTTCGGCGGCAAGCTGCTGCTGCTGTTGCTCGAGTTCGGCGCGAACCTGCTTGAGCTGCTGCTCCAGGCCGGCCGTTTCCTGCTGTCGAGCGGCGAGGCCGGTCCGGTCTTTCTTGATCTGGTCAGCCTGGACGAGAAGGTCTTTCTGTACGGCGTCGAGCTTGCCGCGCTCCTGGTTGAAGACTTCCTGCTTGCTCGCGACCTCCTTCTGGAGGGCTGCCACGGCGTTTTCGCGCTTGGCCAGTTCGGCCTCGAGGGCGTTTGCGCGATCGAGGCGCTGCTGATTCTGCTGCTCGCTCTTGGCGAGTTCGGCCATGCGCTGTTCGTACTTGCTGGCGCAGGTTTCGGCGTCCTGTTTGAGTTTCTGAAGTTCGCCACGCTTTTGCTCCAGTTCCTGGTTTCGCCGCTCCATCGTTTCGCAGAGCGTGTCGCGCTCGCTGACGAAGGCGCTGCGTTCCTGATCGAAGTGCTGGTAGTGGTTGACCAGCGCCTCGCGGCACGCTTCGAGGGCCTGGGTTCGCGCATCGAGCAATTCGCGCAGGAAGCGCATCTGCTCCATCACGTCCCGGCCTAGGTTTTCAATGGCCTTCACGTCCACCGCCGCAACGGGCGGGGCGTTGGCAGTCGTGTCCCTGTTCATGGTTCGCATGTCCCCCGCGCTGGGCGGCGCCGCGTGCGCCGCCGATTACTTCTTCTTTCCTTTTTTCTCCTCGGCCAACAACTCCTTGACGGTCTTGGTGTTGTTGCACAGTCGCCGCTTGATGCGAATTTGCCGCGCCAGCGACGCGTCCAGCGTGGCGAGCAGCGCTTCATCTTCATGGGTGGAATCCGGCGTCGAGGCGGCGGGTTCGGGCGCCTCCTCCTCGTAGACCATGATTCCTTTCTTCACGCCCGTACCGCGCGGTTTCTTTTCCGCGAGGTGTCCAACGCGCAGTCCGGCGGACTTCTTGCCGCCACTGTCCGCGGCGGGCTTCTCGGCCGCCGATTTGCTCTTCGCCGCGGCCGAAGTCTTCGCCTCGGCGGGCTTGGCCGGGCTGGACTCCGCGGTCACCGTCGCGGACTGCGCGGCTGGCGACGCTGGTTCCGCCTTGGCGGCTGCGGCGACCGCCGGCGCGGCGGTTGACACGGCCTGCGCAGCGGCGCTGGCGGCTGCCCGCGCTTCGCGAAGCGGCAATCCATCGATGACACGCTGCGCTTCGGCGACGGCATGGACCCACGCGGAAATCTTCGCGTCGAGGTCGTCCATGGCCCGGCCGATTGCGCCGTCGTCCTGCGGGACGTCGACGAGCGCAGCATTGAACCCTGTCGTGTCCATGCGGTCCTTTTCTCCGCGACGTACGCCAACAATGTTTGCGTGGCCGCGGTCCGCGCCCGTGTCCGGGGCGCGCACGATCAAGCCTGGGCGAAGCTGCCAGACTCACTATACGTTTCGTTATTCCGGCGTGCGTTCGCGATTTGACTTGAGTGGCGGCCGGTCCGTTAAGATATCGCCGCAAGCGCCAGCGGCGCTCGGGTGTTTGCCGAGAGCGGGCGATATTCCGGCAGAATCGACAGTTTGGCGGGTGTGAAGAAAGTGCGCGGCGCAGGCGACGATTGTGCCGCACGCATCGTCCGAGAATGGGGTTATTCAGGGCGCGGCGGCGATAAGGGCGGACAGGATGGAGAAATCCCGCAGATCCACGTCGCCGTCGTCATCAAGGTCCGAATCGACATCGGGCGGGCAGCTTTCAGCCAGGGCCTGACCGGGCCCACCGAGGCATGACCGCAAGATGGCGTGATCGACCAGGTTCACGGCGCAGTCGTGATTGATGTCGCCGGGCGGGGTGGGCTGATTGGCCCGGGCCAGAAGGCGCACATCGTCGAAGTCCACCTCGATGCCCGGGTCCTCGGGCGTTTCCGCGAGATTCAGATTGATCAGGCGAATGGTCAGCGCTTGTCCCAGCTGGGGATGGGAGTTCCCAATGGACACTTCGGTCGTGCTCAATGCGAACTCGCCTTCGGGAATTGAGCCCGCCAACGAATTGTCGTCCTGCGCAACGACCATGCCGCCGGCGAGCAACTGGACTTGGTAGCCGGGAAACCCATCGAGGTCGAAGAATCCGAATATGTCGCAGGGCGGTGGCCCAATGCCGGAGGCGATGTTGCCCACCTCTACGGTGAGCGTGTATGTCGTGTCCGGCTGAAGCGTCGCGGTCAGGGTCTGCTGGAGGCCGGCGGGTCCTGCGCCGATGGTGTCCTGGAGAAATACGAGGGCGGCGTGATCGCCTTCGGGCGCGCCGGCTGGGAAATAGACGGAGCCGGGAGGAAGGTTCAGACCTCCGACGACGTTGCCACCGGGATTCATGATGCCGTTGGGATCGTAGACGTCCCAGGCGGTGACGTTGAGCACCTGGAAGCAGCCCTCGCTGACGACGTCCGCTTCGAATCCGGCGTTGGCCACGGGAATGGGGGTTACTTCGCAGGCTGCGGCGGGTCGCGTGGATGCAAGCGCGGCAAGCGAGCCACAGATCCCGATCGTCAGGATTTGAAGTCGGCAGACGCTAAAGTGTCGTATCATGCGGTCCCCCTTCTTGGCATGCCAGCCGAATCCGCGTCCATATTACAACATTGATCATTCCATCCCAAGCGGCCCGTCGGCTGGTCGACGAAATGGGGAAGAAGCTTGTCACCCGCGTCAACGTCCGTTATTTCGTGGACCGCGCCAGGGGGATCGCAGGGGACCTTGAAGCGGTTGTCGGCGGGCGGTCGGGCGATTGCAGGGTTTTTCGCAACCAGGGACGGAGCAGCATGTCCAAGGCGGTGCGCAAACGGGTTTTCGGCATCATCCGGCTGGTGCTTTGCGCTGGATTTGTTTTTCTCGCTGTGCGCGGGGTGACGCTGCACGACTGGGTTACGCTCGCGCCCGAATCGGACGACGCAGCCGCTGGGTTGCGGCGGCTGCGACTGGTGGAGGAAAAGGCCGCGACGGTGGTTGTTCTGGACGAGGAGGGGATGCGGCGGGAAATCCCCTGGGACCGGATCGCAAGGGCGGAAGACGGACAGCCGCAGATCGAGCGCGGGTTGCTGACGGCGCTGCGTGCGAGCAATCCGTGGTACCTGGCGTGCGGGCTGCTTATCTTCGCGCCGGTGACCTTTCTGCAGTCCGCGCGATTCCAGTTGATGCTGCGCGCGCAGGACATCCGCATCACGTACTGGGAATCGGTGAAGCTGTGTTTTGCCGGGAATTTTCTGAACTTCGTGTTCCTGGTGGGCTCGACGGCGGGTGACGTTTACAAGGCGTACTGCACGGCGCTGCATACCGAGCACAAGACGGAAGCGGTGACGACGATCCTGCTCGATCGCGTGGTGGGACTGGTGGGGCTGGTCGTTGTCGCGGGAACGATGAGCTTCGCGGGGACGACGGATCCGACGCTGCGTCAGGTGGGCCTGGTGGCGTGGGGGCTTCTGGGGTGCGTGCTGTTCGGAGTGTGGCTGGTGAGCTCCGGGCGCGCGCCGACGCGCATGTTGCGGCGGGTGGTGGCGTACCTGCCGGCTTCGTCGACGCTGGAGCGCGTGCTCGCGGCTGCGGAGCGCCTGGTGGCCAGTCGAGGCCGGCTGGCGGCATGTGTGATCATCGCGACGGTGCTGCAATTCTTCGCGGTGGGTGCGGCGGTGATGCTGGCGTACGCGCTGGGCATGGATTTTTCAGGGACGAAACTCTGGGACTATTTCGCGTACATCGGCGGCGGGCACATGATCGCGGCGATTCCCATCACCGCGCAGGGCCTGGGCACGATGGAATTGGCTTACAAGCACTTCTTTCTCGGGACTTACGGAACTCTGGCGCAGCTCTTGTGCCTGGCGCTATGGATCCGACTGATGAACCTACTCTGGGCGCTACCTGGTGCGCTGGTCGCGTTGCGCGGCGCGCATCGGCCGCGTAATATGGGCATGATCGATCCGGACGCCGCCGCGGTTGCGTCCGGGCAGCCGTCGAACGCGGCGCCGTGAGCGCATCGAAACCCTGCCGCGTCCGATAGCGGCGCCCGGCTGAAACTCCACGATGCCGCGCGATTATCGGGCACGCGGGCAACTCCAGATTCGGCCCTTCACCATCTTCGCAGTCCTGCCGAAACAAGTAGTCATGGGCGCTGCGGGATTGCCCTGCATTGCGCGCGTGATTTTTTTCAGAGGCGGTCGGTCAGTCGGGCGGGCGGATCGGCCTGCGGCCGGTGAATCCTGAAACCGGCGAACAGCGCAGGGCGAACAGCGCGGAATGCCGCGGTGGAAGCAACGATGAATACGATGGGCATTATTCAGCGTGGAACCAGCAGCATTCTGGTGACGTTGCCCGCGCATTACGCGGCGCGGCGGATCGAACAAGCGATTCGCAAGCGCGCGAGCGCGCGGGTCGTGCCGAAGTCCATCGGTGAAAGCGCAACTCTCACCGGCACCCTACAGCGCGTGGACGGCGACACGCTCGCGATCGCAATCGCCACTGGCGATGTTTCCGCGGATTGGCAAAGCGCGTATTGCGACGTGTCGTTCGACCTGGGCGGCGAAGAGTACCTGTTCACCAGCGTCGTCCTGGAAGTGGATCGCGCTCGCGCAGCGGCGCGGCTGCTGCTGAGTCATCCAGAAAGTGTGCAGACCTGGCAGCGTCGGCGCTTCGTGCGTGCCGCGGTCGCGGACAGCGCTCCCATCCGGATTGAGCCGGCGGAGCCTTCCGGAGAACTTCCGATTGAAGGGCGCATTCTCAACTTGAGCGTGGACGGCGCGGCCTGCCGCGTACCGAGCAGCGCCGCGGACGGACTCGCGATCGGGGACCGCGTGGGGCTGGTGTTTGCCATCGGCAGCGCGGCGCAGGAGATGCGGTTGAACGGAACACTCATCACCAAGACGGCCGGCGGCACGCCGGGGACCGTCATACTCGGATTGCAGTTTGAAGTTGCGCCGACGGACTGTCCGCAGCGGAAGCGGCTGGCGGCGGCGCTACGCGAATACCAGTGATCCGCCGTTCAAAGGACCGACGCATGGAAAAACTGATCTACGTCGAAGAGGCGCGGAAGAACGAGATCATCGTCGCCGCGATCGACAAGGAAACGCCTTGCGTGCTGACGCGGCGCAGCGTACGGGGTTGGCAGCCGTGCAAGTCGCACCTGGTGGCCATAGCTGGCACCGGGGGGCGGCTGCTGGTCAGCGCCGACGCCGGATCGGAATTGTCCGGCGCGACGACGCTGGCACCGGGAGAGCGTGTCGGCCTCACGTTTCGGCGGGGCCACAAAAAGTGCATGTGCGCCACGCTGGTGCTCGCGGGCCGGGTGGAAGTGCCCGGCGCGGACGGCCGGAATATCCCCTGCGTGGAACTGCAATGGCCGGAAGCGTTGCAGGAACTGCAGCGTCGCGTCTATCACCGGGCTACGCCTCCGGGTCGCCGGGTCCACGTGCGGTTCTGGCCGGGAGGTGTCGCGGCCCGACCGGAGGTTGAAGCGGGCAACACGACGGTGCTCAGCGGTGTGCTGCTGGATCTGTCCGCCGGCGGTATCCGCGTGCTGACGACGGAGGTCGCTCCGGACATGTTCACGGAGGGCGACCCCATCGGCTGTGCGTTCGCTCCCAAACCGCGCGGCGAGACGCTGGTGCTCGACGCGACGTTTCGACATTTTGAAATCACGCCGGATGGCAGCGTGGCCGTGGGCCTGCAGTTTGTGGGGCTGGAAACCTCTGATCGCGGCCGAGTGTTGCTGTCCACGCTGGCGGGCATCGTGACCGACTATCAGCGCGGGCACGCGCGGCAGCAGCGTGAGAAGCTGGCGGGGCGCTTCGCGCGGTCGTAGACTTAAGCGCATGGAGCATTTCCGCCTGGTTCCGACGCGATGGGGCCAGTTCACGATTGTGGCGCGCGGCGCGCGTCTGGCAGCGACGCGGCTGCCAGAGTCTTCCGAGGCGTCGTGTCTGGGCGAAGTGCGGAAGTCATTTCCCGATTCCGAGTATGATGAGCGGCTGATGCCCGAGTTGTGCCGGGCGATCCGCCGCTATTTTTCGGGCCAGGCCACGGAGTTCGAGGTCAGGCTTGACCTTTCCGGGTTCACGGAATTCCAGCAAAAGGTGATCTGCACGGCGCGGCGAATCGCGTTCAGCCGCGTGCTGTCCTATGGTGAACTGGCGGAGAAGGCCGGGTTCGCCGGCGCCGCCCGCGCGGTGGGCAGCGTGATGCGGCGCAACCGCTTTCCAGTGATCGTTCCTTGTCATCGCGTGGTCGGGGCCGGTGGCCGGCTGGGCGGATTTTCGAGTCCGGGCGGGCTGGACGATAAGCGCCGGTTGCTTGCCCTTGAAAAGGTCCCGAACGGCGTCTTGTGTTCCTGAAGAGCCGTCCGTGCGTGCGGCGGTTGGGTGATCAAGACCTGGAACAGGACGATCAAACAGAAAGGGCGGCGAAAGACTCGCCGCCCTGGATCAGTTTCATCGGAAGTGGTCGGCTATCCGGAATCAGCCGACATCCGGGTAGCGCGCCGGCCCGACTTCGAAGATCGACTGCGTCTTGAGCAGGGTCGTCGAATCGGGGAACGCATGGAACGCGTGCACATGGAATTCGTGTTCGCGCGCCTCGTAATCGATGAAGGTGAACGGAGCGATGCCGTCGACCTCCCATTCGTCGAACATGACGAAAAGCCCGCGTTTCTGGGCGTATTTCATCAGGTCGCGGTGCGACGACGGAAACAGGTTGGGAGTCATGCGCTCGACCTGGCACGAGAGGATGTAGCGCATGTCATCGCCGAAGGACTGGGTGTGGTCGCGCTCTCCGCGGAAGGGGAACGAGGCTGCGATGCCCATCTTGGGCAGCACCTCGGTCTCGTCCGTGATCAGTTCGGTCAGACACTCTTTGCCGTACTGCAATGTGACCACGTGGGCCAAGCCGACGATCCAAATCTCGGCTGTGTACCGTCGCTGCTCGACCCGTTTCACCTGGTTGATCCGGAACAGCTCCGGATGCAACGGTCGCTGAAAAAGGTAGAACTGAAGGTCGTCGATTCGTTGTTTGAGCTGGCTCTGTTCCACTAGCAACCTCAGATTCTGCAAAAAACGCCTCAAAAGGCTCCGGACATAGGCGAATTATACTGCCCTCCAGGCGGGTCCGCCACCGAATAATCGGAACCGCGGACAATTTCGCACCACCGGACGGGATATTTCCTAACTTGTTTATTTTCAAAAGCCTAGATCAACCAAACTCCCGACCATATTACGTCGGGAGACCGCCCAGGTTCGAAGTGAACCTGGGTGTTTTCGCATGACTTTTCACAACTGGCGCGGGCCCACAAAACCGCTCGATCCGGCAAAGGCCGCAGACCCTTCGTTTTGCGATCAGGCTACCCAGTTGCCTTATGAATGTGGGTTTCATGTCAAAATGGGTCATATTGTGGCGCTGTGGCGGGCAGGTATAATCGCTGGGTTCATGCGGCCAAATTTCGGACAACTCGCCTCTCCGCTGGCTGCGATTCTGCTCACAGCCGTGACCACCGCGCATGCAGTCGTCGGGCTGTCGGCGTTCTGCTCGGATGCTCAGACCCATCTTTGGAAACCGGACCGGCTGCCTGTCGGATCGCCGCCTCTTGGGTCCGTTGATCATCCGGGTGACATGCCTGTTCCGGCGGACCCGGACGACAATCGCGGCGACCTTGGGTTTCAGCCGGTGCTGCTGCTGGACCGGGTGGTGAAGCCGGCGATACGCTTCGTACCGGTGCACACGCCGGTTCAGGCGGTAGGGGGACAGGCGCTTCGGCTGACGATCAACGCAGTTCAATCCCGCAATGGCTGCTTTGACGCGGAGGTCTTTCCTCGACCGGCGCGTCCGCTCGCGGGTCTGGCGATGATGCCGCATGGACCGCCGTCAGCGCATGCCTGATGCGCCGAAGGTTTTTCGCGGCCGCATTCCAAACGGCACCATTCACACAAGTCATTGAGACGAACACTGATTTCTTGGGCGGCAAGTTCGTGCCGTCTGGGATCCATCCAATATGAACGCCTGCGATTCGCAGGACGGGAGACTAAGCAAGACATGGGAAACGAGACACGGCTTTGGAAGTGGGCAGTGGTCGTGGGGCTGGTCGGGCTGGCTTTGCTGGCGCTGTACCCGCCGCAAGATAAGCTCAAGCCGGGCATCGACCTCGCGGGCGGCAGCGTGCTGATCTACGAGATCGACACGGCCGGCATGAATGATATGGAAAAGAAGGGTCTGGCGGACCGCGTGATGAACATCCTGAAGGCGCGGGTTGACCCGAATTCGCAGTTCAACCTGGTGTGGCGGCCGATCGGCGACAACCGGCTGGAGATTCAGATGCCGCGGCCGCCGAAAGAGGCCAAGGAGCGTCGCGACCGTTACGAAGCGGCGCTTGCGGAAGTGCGGAAGCTGAATGTTCCGCGCACGGTGCTGGAGCAGGCGCTGGCGCTTTCGGGCGACGCGCGGGCCGCATCGTTGAAGGAACTGGAACACAACGTGGCCGGTCGCGGCGCGCTGCTGGAGAAGGCGGCTGCGGCGTGGGACAACTACCTGGCGGTGCGCGACAGCGGCGACGTGGGCAAGGTGATTCCGGCGCAAGTGGAGTACGAGGCGGCGCTGGACGCGGTGCTGGACACCAACCTGCCGCTTCCGCGGCTGACGGACGTGCTCGCGCTGGATGTGCGAGAACGCGAGGCGGAGTTGAAGAAACTCAAAGAGTTGTATCCGCCATACTCCGCCGCGGTTGACGCGACGGTCGCGGCGCACGATTTGTGGGCGAGCAAGCGCGGGTCGCTGGAAGATCCGGCGGACCTGAAGCGTCTGCTGCGCGGCGCTGGCGTTCTGGAGTTCCGGATGCTGGCACAGCGCGACGCGAGCGATCCGCTGGTGCTGATCGAGCCGGGCGACTCCGGCGTTCGCGAACAGGTATCCAAGTACGTGACGCAGTTGCAGAAGCGCGGGCCGCGTCCGAAGGCCGGGGACCGGTACACGTGGTTTCCCATCGAGGACTTTATTTCGTTCATGCAGGCCCAGACGGGCACGATGGACGAAGCGCTGGCGAACCGCGACCGCGGCCAGGTCGTCGTCGAGCAGTACGCGGGCAAGTGGTACGTGCTGGCGCACGTGGACAACGGAGACCAGAAGTGGGGCCTGACGCAGAGCAGCCCGTCGTGGTCGCTGAAGCGGGCGTATCCATCCCGGGATCCCTCGAGCAACAGCCCGGTGGTGGACTTCGTGCTGGACCCGCGGGGCGGCGCGCAGTTCGCGAATGTAACGCGACTGAATTTGCAGCGCGAGCTGGCGATTTTCCTGGACGGGGTGGCGACGTCACACGCGACGATTCAGAGCACGATCGGCCAGCATGGACAGATCAGCGGCAGTTTCACCGAACAGCGTGTGCGCGACATCGTGCAGAAGCTGGAGGCGGGCTCGCTGCCCGCGCGGCTGAAAGAGACTCCGCTGCAGGAGAAGGTCACGGGTCCGAGCCTGGGCGAGCGTAACCGCGAGATGGGTCTGCGGGCGGCATATTTCGCGGTGGGCGCGGTGCTGCTGTTCATGCTGATTTACTACATGATTTCCGGCGTGATCGCGGACATCGCGGTGATCATCAACCTGTTGTTCGTCCTTGCGGTAATGGCTTTGCTCGAGGCGACGTTTACGCTGCCGGGCATCGCCGGCCTGGCCCTGACCGTCGCGATGGCGGTGGACGCGAATGTGCTGATCAACGAGCGCATCCGCGAGGAGCTGAAGCGGGGCGTGGCGCTGAAGAAGGCGATCAAGCTCGGCTACGACAAGGCGTTCTCGGCGATCTTTGACTCCAACCTGACGACGATGATCACGGCGGTGATCCTGGGTTACGTGGGCAGCGAGGAGGTGAAGGGCTTCGCGATGACGCTTGGTTTCGGCATCGCCATCAGTATGTTCACGGCGTTGTTCGTGACTCGCCTATTGCTGGCGACTCTGATCGAGTTCAAGATCGTCAAGTCGTTGCCCATGATGAATGTGGTGCCGCCGCCGAAGGTGAACTGGATCAAGCTGAAGCGTATTTTCTGGCCGGTGTCGACCATGATGGTCGTGGGCAGTCTTTCGATCTTTGTGTTCACGGCTGCGACTGACAAGGAGGCCATTTACGACATCGAGTTTCTCGGCGGCACCAGCGTGCAGATTGAGCTGGCGGACGGATCGACGTTGGACGTGCAGGATGTGCGCCAGGCAATAACCGGGCAGGGCGAAGGCGAGCACACCAGCGTCGTGGACTGGTTGACTTCGGCGGCGGAGGCCCTGCGCACCGCGCAGGTCGCGGCGGTTCCGCATGCCGTGGGTGAGTTTACGGTCACGACCGATCGGTTGAAGCTGAGCGAGGTCGAGGCGCTGGTGCGCACGACGTTGGAAGAGCAGATTGCGCTGGGCGGCGTATCCGGTTCTGGATCGACGGCGCACTTTGTGACCAAGGAAGTGGAAGTGCCGCAGGCCGAGGACGCGCAGGAGGCGCCCAGCGCGCGGGCGTTGTCGCTGGCGGAGTTCGAGGCCGGAGTGAAGGCGGCTGCGGATTACGCCGAGAAGGCGGCTGACCGGCTGTCCGGCGCGCGCATTCAAACCGTGGCGTCGACGGAGAAAGAGGACGAGGTCGAGGCCTACGAAGTCGTGACGGTCGAGCCGAACAAGGAACTGGTGCGTGCGGCCATACTGGCGACGCTCGGCGACAAGCTGAAGGTCGAGCGGGCCATCGGGTTTGAACTGGTCACGGACGCGACCATAGCGCCCAAGGGCATGTTCCCCATCCTGGAGGAGCATAGTTTCCTTGGCCAAGTCATCGGGGGCGAAACGCCGTTTGACGTGCGCGAGCACAAGGGCGGCGTGGCGATGGTGTTCGACAAGCTGAATCCGCCGCAGACGCTGGCGGAAATCGAGAAGCGATTGAAGGATATCCGGCTGCAGCCGCAGTTCCAGAAGTACGAATCGCGCGGGTACAACGTGGTCGGTTTGAACGAGGCGGGAACGGCCGAGGGCGGCGCGGTCCGTTACGACAAGATCGCGCTGGTGGTCAGCGACGAGAGCCTGGCCTACTCCGATGACGCGGTGCAATGGGAAGAGGCGATGGCCAGTCCGGAACTGGAGCAGGCGCGTGAGGCGCTGTCGGCGGAGGAATCGCTGCGTAAAGTGGTGCAGTTCGCCCCGCAGATCGCCAAGCAGACACAGCAGCGCGCGCTGATCGCGCTGGTGCTTTCGCTGGCGGCGATCGTGGCGTACGTGTGGATCCGATTCGGAACGATGCAGTACGGCCTGGCGGCCATTGTGGCGTTGTTCCACGACGTGGCGGTTACGCTGGGCGTCATCACCGTCGCGGATGTGCTCGGGATTGGTGAATTCCGGATCGACATGGCCATGATCGCCGCGATCCTGACGGTGGTCGGTTACAGTATCAACGACAAGATTGTCATCTTCGACCGTATTCGCGAAACGCGCGGCAAGCTCAAGGAGCTTACCAACAAGATCATCAACGACAGCATCAACCTGACCATGTCGCGAACGGTGCTGACCGGTCTGAGCGTGCTGTTCGCGCTGGGCTTTCTGTTCTACATGGGCGGCCCCGGCGTGCATGGCTTCAGTATGGCGATGCTCTGCGGAATCATCGCCGGAACATACAGCTCGGTGGCCATCGCCGCACCGCTGCTGCAGAACCGCCGGCTGCTGCACACCGTGGTCTACGCGATGATCGCGGTGGTGGTGGTGGGGATCGCGGCGACCGCGGTGGCCAACACGACCTTCATTGGGGTCGTGGCGGTGATCGCGGCGGTTCTGTTCGGCGTGGCCGTGCAGATCGAACGGCGGATGGACTATCCGCTGGCGGCCGCCGGGGCGTAGTCGGTGTCATATTTCGGGCAACCAGACCGGGCCGGCGCGAAACCTGAGTTTCGCGCCGGCCCTTACCGTTGGCGAAGGCATGAAATCGGGCGTGGTTTTGCTTGACCCGGGTGTCCCGGATCCGTAGCATCCAACCGGAAGTTTCCGCAGACTCTGGGACATGCCGATCGCGCGGCGAAAGGATTCGTCAGATGCGCAGGGACGTGAAAGCAGGGATGGGGCTGGCGCTCGTCGTCGTGGTCGTCGCCGGCTGGTACTACACCCGCGACAACTCCGCACAAGAAACCATCGCACTCGGACCGGAAGCGCTGACCGGGGCTGGTTTGACCCAGCCGGGAGGCGGCCAAGCGAAGAACGCTGCGGCATCGACGGCAGCTTCGACATCGACAGCAGCTCCGACATCGACAGCAAGGGACGCGGCGAACACTCGTCAGACGGGTTCGAACCAGGCTGCTTCGCGAGCCGGCCGCAGGTCGCAGACCCGTGATGTCGAGTCTTCCGCGCGCTCTGAGCGGTCGCCGGGTGACCGATCGTCTGCCGCTGCGCCTCCGACGGGCGCGGACCCCCGATCAGGGCCGGCGGCCAACGCCGTTCCGGATCAGCCGCGGACTTCGTCCGGCGAAACGGTGGTGCTGGCTGCACCGGGCGTGGACTCCGGGCGAAATGGCCGATCGGTAGCGTCCGTGCCCGGCGACGAGGTGAGCGAGGTGCTGGTCGGTCCGGGTGGCCAGGAAGGCACGCGTCCGGCTGGCGGCGCGGCGACACCCGCGATTGCATCGTCTATGTCCGCGCCAACGCGGGGCGACATGCGCGGGCAGCGCGTGGAGGCCATCGAATACTACCGCGTTCAGCCGGGCGACACGCTCGCAAAGCTGGCCAACGTGTACTATGGCCATGCGAACTACGTTGACCTGATTCTGCACGCGAATCCGGCGGTGAAAGACCCGGATCTGTTGCGCGTGGGCATGGAAATCCAATTGCCCGCGGTTCCCAGCGGGACCGCCGGCACAACAACGGTGGCTTTGACTGGTGCGGCACGGAAGTCTGACGTCGCGGCGAGCCAGACCACACAGGCACCCGCGGGCGCCGCCACGACACCGGCGAACACGGCTGCGGTGACTGCGACGACGGATGGCACGCGCACCTATGTGGTGAAATCCGGCGACAGTTTCTATCGCATCGCGGAACGCGAGCTGGGATCGGGTCCACGCTGGCCGGAGCTGATGGCGCTGAATCGCGAGCTGGTGGGCAATGATCCCCAGTCCTTGCGACCGGGCATGAAGCTACGGCTTCCGCCGCGATAGCGCGAACATATCCAGAATTCTCCGATTCGTGGGCATGCGTGGTGCGGAAAGTGCGCTCACAATAGCGCGCCGGTGTGCGTGCGCGCCGACGCGACTTCCCGACCGAATCTGCACCCACCCCTCGTTTCTGGGCTGAAACCGGGCTTGAGCAGATGCCCGCGGAAGTCCCTGCGCAATTCGGCGGACATCACCGGCGCGAGTCCCGCGCAGGTACGCGCAAAGTCGGTCAAGCCGGTCGGCAGAACTTGCCGACAAGCACGTACGCTTCACCGGCCACCGGCTGGTGGAAGCGTCGCGAACAGGGACGTTCGCGTACCGGCCGCCCGCCGACGCAGCGAGGGGGCGCGAGGGAAAGCTCAGGATGGGCAGGACTTCCACTTCAACCGCATCACTGGGCGAACGCGCCGCCGGCAAATGGCAGATTCCGGTATTCGCGTTGGCGCTTGTCGCGTTGGCGGCTGTCGCCCTGCAGGTGCGCTCACCCGAGAAGAAGTTCACGATTGAAGAGCATCTCGCGGCGCTGCGCAAGCTGAACGAATTGGGATTGTACCAAGTCGCGATCGGTCGCGGAGAAGGACTGCTCCTATGGACCGATCTGTCCGCGGACACGCGGGGCGAGCTGACGCTGCTGCTGGCGCGGGCGCAACACGGGCGTTGGCAGGCGGGGGGCGAATCGACGGTCCAAGCCGCGGAAGACGTGATCTCGGCTTACGATCGGGCACGGCAGGCATTCGCGAAGCTGGAGGCATCCGACGAACGGCATATCGCGGCGGCATTCGAGCAACTGCGGCGGTACGAACTGGCGATCAAGCATTACGCGCTGGCCGCGGAGCTGGCCCCGCCGCCAGCGCTGGACGACCGAAAGCGGATGATCGAGCTGAGCATCTATCCCGTGGGCCGCGCCGCGGACGAGGTGAAGGCGCTGCTCGACGGATTCATCGAGGATTCGGCGAACGATCCTGAACGCCTGTTGTGGGCGCTGACGCATCACATTGAAGGGCTTGACGCCGCGAATGGAGACGGCAGCGGCGCAGACCTGCTGGCGCGATTTCAGCATGTCTTCACCACGCGGGAGCAGCAAGACGAGTACGCCTTTCTGTTGGCGCTGCACCATCGCGGGGCCGGACGATACGACGAGGCGGAGCGCGTGCTGCGCGACCTGATGAACCACCTGGTGATGGGAGATGCGGCATATCCCAAAGTGGGATGGCTGCTGGGCTGCGTGGTCATGTTCGACGGCCGGGCGCAGCGACCGGAGGCCGCGATCGACATTTTCCTGAGCGTGATCGCGTCGCGCGGGGACCATGTGTACGTGTCGGCTTCGCGCGTGGCCATGGCCGAAGCGCTCGCCGGTCTGCGGCGATTCGATGAGTCGGTCGAGGCGTATCGCGAGGCGATTGAAGAGCTTGCGCGCGTGCCGATCAACCGGCTGGTGAACGCGGACACCGTGCGGACGTCGCTGGCGGTGACCGCGGACCGTGCGCGCGAAGCCGCGCGGCTGCCGGTGGCGATCACGTGTGAGACGCTGGCGCTGGGTCTGGTCGATGCGGAAAGCCAGGAAGTTCTGGCCAGGCATCTTAAGCGTCTGGCGATCTGTCAGGTGGAGCGTGCGCGAGAGCTGCTCGCCGAAGCGGAAGCGCAGGAAGCGGCTGACGCGGGGCCTGCGGACGCGCAGGCTCAGGCGGAACGCGAGGCGGTGCGTCTGGACGCGCGGCGACTGCTGGTGTCGGCGGGTGAGCATCACGTTCGACTCGCGTGGATGAGCACGCTGAATGAGCAGCGCGCCAGCCAGGAGATGTGGACCGCCGCGAGCCTGTTTGACGAAGCGACGGATCACGAGCGGGCGATCAAGCTGCTGCGCCGATTCGTGAATGAACGGCCGCAGGCGGAGATGATCCCGCGGGTGCTGCTGCGCCTGGGGCGCTCGCTGCAGGCGCAGGGGCGATACGCGGAGGCGATCGAAGCGTATCAGCGGAACCTGAGCACGTATCCGCGGTCGCCGTTCGCCAACGCGGCGCTGATTCCGCTGGCGGAATGCTTCATGGCGCAAGGGCCCGCGCACGAAGCCAGCGCGGAGCTGGCGCTGCGCCGCATCATCGACGATTCGACGATCTATACGCCGGAGGCGCCGGAGTACCGCGACGCGATGTTTCTGCTGGCCGACCTGCTGAGCGGGCAAGGGCGGTACGAGGAATCGGTGGCGGCGATTGACGAGATCCTGCAGCGGTATCCGAATGATCCGCGGCGCGCGCGGGCCCAGTTTCTCCTGGCGCATGCGCACTTCAAGAGCGCGCAGGAAATCAAAGATGAGCTGATTAAGCCGGAGTTCGCCGGCGAGCGCAAACGCCTGGAGGCGGAGCGCCGCGAGCGACTCGGGCGCGCGGCGGAAGGGTTTCGCGAGGTGATCGCGGAGCTGGGCGCGCGGGACACGGCGAAGCTGAGCGAACTTGAACGGGTGTACCTGCAGGATGCGCGGCTGTACTCGGCGGCCTGCCTGTTCGAACAGGGGGCGTATCGCGATGCGCTGGCGCTGTATGAGCGCGCCGCGTGGCTTTACAAGGAATCGCCGGCGTCGCTGGGCGCGTACGTGCAGGTGATCAATTGCGACCTGTTTCTTGGGCAGGTTGATGCGGCGCGGACGGCACTGCGCCGGGCGCAGTTCCTGGTGGACGCGATCGCGGACGAGCAGTACGCGGCCGCCGGGGGCATCGAGAAGCGTGAAGAATGGCGGAGATATTTCGACTGGGTGGCGCAGACCCTGGTCGAAGAATGAGGCCGTGGCACGAGGCGAATGAACGCCGATGGGGCAAAACATGAATCTTGACGCAATGCAAAATGAAGGCGCGGGTCGCGCCCTGCTCGGTCTGCTGCGCCGCCAGGCGGCGCTGCACGCCCAACTGGAGGCGCTGGGCCGGACGCAGCAGGCGCTGGTCGCGGCGGAGGACACGCAGCCCCTGCTCAAGGTGCTGGCCCAGAGACAGCGACTTACCGGCGAGCTGCAGACGGTAGCGGCCGGGCTTGCGCCGCTGCGCCGCGACTGGACGCGGTTGCTGGAAGCATTGCCCGAGACCGAACGGCGCGAGGCTCGCGAGTTGGTCAATGCGGCGAAGGCGTGCATCAGCCGGTTGATCTCGGCGGATGAAGAAGACGCGAAGAAACTGCAGATTCGCAAGCAGCGCACGGCGGACGCGCTGCGCTCGACGCAGTTGAATCGCCGGGCGGTCGCCGCGTACAGCGGGTCGGCGCCGGCTGGGGCGAATTGCCTGGATCGGACGCACGAAGACGCATGAGCCCAGCGACCCTGACATTGACAGACCGCGAGCGGGAGCTCGGCGCGATCATCAACGCGTACAACGAGGTCACCGAGCGCCTGAAGTGCTCGCACGACCGGTTGCTTGCGGAGACGCGTCGCCTGCGCGAGGAACTCGTCGAGAAGAATCGCGAGTTGGCGCGGCGGCAGCGGCTGGCGGCGCTGGGTGAGATGGCCGCGGGCGTGGCGCACGAGATCCGCAATCCGCTCGCGGGCATCCAGCTGTACGCGTCGCTGCTGATCCGCGACCTCCGCGATGATGCGGGTTGCCGGCAACTGGCTGAACGGATCGACGCGGGCGTGCGCACGCTGGACGGCATCGTGAGCGACGTGCTGGCGTTCGCGGGGGGCGCGGAGCCGCAGCGGGCGCGGGTGGCGCTGGCGGAGTTGTTGAGCGCGTGCGCGGCGAGCATCGAGCCGGCGCGGCAGCGGCGCGGGGCGTCCGTGGTCTTCGACGAATCGGTGCAGGCGTGCGTGCTGGATATCGATGCGGGACAAGTGCAGCGGGCGCTACTCAACCTGCTGTTCAACGCGCTCGACGCCGCTGGTGACGAAGGCACGGTTTGGGTATTTACCAAGCAGGAACCGGACGGGAGCGGGTGCGCGATACACGTCGCGGACAACGGTCCGGGCGTTGCCGACGAGAACAAGGATCGCATTTTCAACCCGTTCTTCACGACGAAGGACTCGGGGACCGGCCTGGGCCTGGCGATCGCGCACCGCATCGCCGAGGTGCACGGGGGCAAACTGCAAGTGATGGACCGCGCGGGCGGGGGCGCCGAATTTGTGCTCACGCTTCCACCCGCCCTGCAACAGGGGAACACGTGATGGCGCGAATTTGTGTGGTGGATGACAAGGCGATGCTGCGCGACTCGCTCGCGGAGACCCTGCGGCGCGAGGACCACGTCGTCGAGACGTTTGAAGATCCGGCGGTGGCGCTGCCCGAACTGCTCACCGGGCGCTTCGACCTGGTTCTGAGCGATCTGAAGATGCCGAACATGTCTGGCCTGGACCTGCTGCGCGAGCTGCGCGCCGGCGGCTGTGACGTGCCGGTGATCGTCATGACCGCGTTCGGCACGGTGGATACCGCGGTCGAGGCGATCAAGCTGGGCGCGTTCGACTACATGTCCAAGCCGTTCGACGCGAACGTGATCGTGGTGCAGGTTGAGCGGGCGCTGCGTCACGGCCAACTGGCGCGGGAGAACGAGGCGCTGCGCGCTTCGATCGCCGATCGGCAGTCGCCGCGGGAGATGATCGGCGACAGCGACGCGATGGTGCAGTTGCGGGTGAAGATCGGACAGATCGGGCGGAGCCAAGGCACTGTGCTGATCACCGGCGAATCGGGAACGGGCAAGGAGCTGGTGGCGTCGGCGATTCACGCGGTTTCACGACGGGCGGATCGGCCGATGCTTTGCCTGAACTGCGCGGCGCTTTCGGCGAACCTGCTGGAAAGCGAGCTTTTCGGGCATGAGCGCGGCGCGTTCACCGGCGCGGACCGTACGCGCAAGGGACGTTTCGAGCTGGCTGACGGCGGAACGCTGCTGCTGGATGAGATTTCGGAAATGGCGCTGCCGTTGCAGGCGAAGCTGCTGCGCGTGCTGCAGGAAGGTCAGTTTGAACGGGTGGGCAGCAGCACGACGCGTCAGGCGGACGTGCGGATCATCGCGACGAGCAATCGGCACCTGCCGGACTGGGTCGCGAAGGGGCAATTCCGCGAAGACCTGTACTACCGACTGAATGTGCTGCCGGTGGCGCTTACGCCGCTGCGCGAACGGCGCGAGGACATCGCCGTTCTGGCGCGGCACTTCATGGAGCAGATCGCGCAGGCGGAAGGCCGCAAGACGCCGGTCTTCAGCGTCGAGGCGATGCGGTTGCTGGAAGCGTATGACTGGCCGGGAAATGTGCGCGAGCTGGAGAATCTTTGCCACCGGGCGGCGGCGCTGCTGACCGGCGACAAGGTTCTGCCGCAACTCATCGAGGGCTGGCTGCGCTGCACGACACCGCAGATGGAGTTCGGGGAGCCGCTGCGCCACGGGCGGATGCTTGAAGACATGGAGCGCCGGCTGATCGAACGGACGCTGGCGCAGTTCGGGGGACATCGCGAGAAATCGGCGAAGGCCTTGGGGATGGGTGTGCGGACGCTGGGGATGAAGATCAAGCAATGGCGCGAGGAGCGCGAGCGTGCGGATGTCCGGCCGGAACTGGTCGGCGCGCATTGAGCCTGGGCGGCGGATTCTGCGCGAGTGCGCGGAAACTGCCGGCGGCGGCGGCGCGTTGAACCGCGTTGACGGCCGCGCCAGGGCGAATGGGGCCAGGTGGTATGGAGGGTGCTGTCGGGCGTTGCACGCCGCATTGCGCGGTGTTTGCAAGGCCCGGAGGGAAGCCGGCGACAACCGATTGGACGGCGCAGCATGGCTGGAATGTTCGACAACCTGATGAACCGCGGGGCGACGCCGGCGCTGACGGCTGCGTGGTCGTTCACGCATGCGCGACACAAGGTCATCGCCGAAAACGTCGCGAACATGTCCACGCCGGGCTACAAGGCTAAGCGGCTGGATTTGGCGGAATTCCAGGGGAGTTTGGCGCGGGCGCTCGCGCGGCGCGGCAAGGATCCGAACCAGCCGCTGGTTATTGAGGGCAGCCGGCAGTTCCGGACGGACGCGGCTGGTCGCCTGGTGGTCACGCCGACCGCGGAGCCGGGGAACAACGCGGTTTTCCAGGATGGGACGAACCTGTCGATCGAGCGGGAGATGTCGGATCTCGCGTCGAACGCGATGCTGCACGAGATGACCACGACGCTGCTGAAGACGAAGTTTGACGGACTGCGCAAGGCGATCGTGGGACGCGCGTAGGGCGGATGACTGAGAGGTAGGACCGCATGTTTTCAACCATGAACATCAGCACGTCGGCGCTGGTCGCGCAGCGTGCGAACCTGGACACGATCGCGGGCAATATCGCGGGCGCGCAGACGACGAAGAGCGCTGACGGGCTGCCGTATCGGCGGCGGATTCCGCTGCTGGCCGCGGGTGATGGCGCCGGCGGTCCGGGGGTACATGTTTCGCGGATCGTCGAGAGCCGCAATCCGTTTCGCATGGAGTATCAGCCGGATCACCCGCACGCGATTCAAGACGGGCCCGATGCGGGCATGGTGCTCATGCCGGACATTGACTACAGCACGGAAATGATCAACGGCATGATGGCCGCGCGTATTTATGAGGCCAACGTCACGGTGATGGATATCACCAAGACGATGGCGGCGGCGAGCCTGCGGATGTTGGCCTGATTCACCGGAGGTAGAGCATGATTGAACCGATTCAGTCCAGTGCGGTCAGCGCTATCGCGCTGAACCCAGCCGCCGCGGGGGCCGCCAAGGCCGCGCCCGCCGACGGCAAGTTCATGGACCTGTTGATGAAAAGCCTGGATGAGGTGAATCGCCTGCAGACGGAGGCGGATCAGAGCGTCCAGGACCTGTATACGGGCAAGACGGACGACGTGGCCGGAGTGTTCACGGCGGTGAACAAGGCGGGCGTGGCGTTCGACCTGCTCATGGAAATCCGCAACAAGCTTGTGGACGCTTACCAGGAAATCCAGCAGATCCGCGTGTAGGGAAAACACCACCACCGTGTCAGGGATGACCGGGTCAAGGATGACCGCGTCAGGGAAGACTGTACATGGACTATCTCAAACGCACGATTGAACAGATCACCCGGCAGCTCGACGTGCTGGGCCGCTCGCAGAAGATCGCGATCGGCCTGTGCGCGGTGATCGTGGCCGGTTCGCTCGCCTGGTTGGTGAACTATTCGACGGCCCCGGAGCGCGTCGCGCTGCTGGATCAGAACATGTCGCTGGAAGAGATCGACCGGGTTCTGACCGAGCTGGAGAACGAGCGGATCGAAGCGCGCAAGGTGGGCAATCGCGTACACGTGCGGTCAGCAGATCGCGATCGCGCGCTGCTGGCACTGAACCGCGCGGATGCGCTGCCCAAGGACACGAGCATCGGCTTCGCGGAATACATGGCGACGGATGATCCGTTTCGTCCGGCGGATGAGAACGTGTGGCGGCGGCAGGTGGCGCTGGCCACCGAGCTGGGGCGCGTGCTGTCCTCCGGCGATGACGTGGTTTCAGCGCGGGTGCTGTTTCAGGGGAAAACCAAGCGCGGGATGGGCGCGGTGGACGCGGTGAAGCCGACGGCGTCGGTGTACATTAAGCTGGCGGCGGGCAAAGCGTTCAACCCGAAGCTGGTCGAGGGTGTGTGCCGCTTTGTCAGCGGGGCGGTGCCCGGTTTGCTGCCGCACAATGTGACTGTGGTCGACGCCGCCACCATGCGGCCTTTCACGCTCAACGATCCGGAAGAAGCGCTGGGCGCGGACCTGCTGGACCAGCGCAAGCAGAATGAGCGTCACCTGACCGAAAAGTTGCTGGCGTCGCTAGGGTCCATTCCCGGCGTGCTGGTGAGCGTGTCCGTCGAACTCGACGCCAGCCGACGCAAGACCAAGACGCAGGATTACGCCAAGCAGGGCGTCAAAACCGAAGAAACCACGGAAACTTCGAACGATTCCGGCGGCGGCGCGGGCGAGACGGGCGTGAACCCGAATGTCGGCGTGGCGCTGGCGGGAGGCGAGACGCGCACGGCCACCCGCGCGGAGGAGTCGCGCAGCGAATACTTCCCCGCACAGCCGAGCAAAGTCGAGGACATCGAGCACGCGCCGTTCACGCTCAAACGAGCGATGGCGACGATCGGCATTCCGCGCAGCTTCCTGCTGGGAATTCACCGGGCGCAGCACGGCGACGCGGCTGAACCCGCGAAGCTCGACGAAGACGCGAACTTTATCGCGCTGCGCAATGCGGAGATCGCGCGGGTGCGCAGCGCGGCGATGAACATTCTCATGACCAAGGCGCCGGAAGACGTGGATGTGACCGTCTTCTACGATTTCTCGCCTGACGGCGGCACGCTGAATTCGCCCGGTGGCGGCGGCATGACCGCGATGGCCAGTGCGGATACCGGCGCGCTGGGCCTGCTGCGGCAGTACGGGATGCAGGGCGGCGTGGTCGCGCTGGCAATGCTCAGCTTTCTGCTGATGGCGCGCATGGTGCGCAAGAGCGCGCAGGTCGTTTCCGCAGTCCTTCCGCCGGAGATGCGCAAGGGCCAGGAATTCGAACAGGAGGAACTGCTCAGCGTGTCCGGCGGCCCGGTCGGAAAGGCCGCGGCGTCGGAAGGATTGCTCGTCGGCCAGGAGGTTGACGAGCAGACGCTGCGCTTCACGCAACTGGGCGCGCAGGTGTCGAAGATGGTCGAGACCGATCCTGAAACCGCGGCGGAACTGATCCGGCGCTGGGCGGAGGCGGACGACTAGACCGTCCGAATGTGATACGTGGCACAAGCAACAGCAACACCTCCGGCGAATGACGAGAAGCAGGTGCGCGGCAAGACCAAGGCCGCGATTCTGCTCATGGCCCTCAAGGCTGACGCGGCCTCGAAGGTCCTGCGCCTGCTGGATCCCGAGCTGATCGAGGACGTGACGCGCGAGATCGCGCAGCTCGACCTGGTGGATCAGAACGCGCGCGGGAAAGTCATCGACGAGTTCTATCACCTGGCGCTGGCCCGGCAGTACGTGGAGGTGGGCGGGCTGGGATACGCCAAGCAGCTTCTGCAGAAGGCGCTGAATCCGGAAGAAGCCCGGCGAATCCTGAGCATCATCGAGCACCAGGTTTTTCAGCAGCCGTTCGCGTTTCTGCAGAAAACCGAAACCGAAAACCTGCTCACGTTCATCCAGGACGAGCATCCGCAGACGATCGCGCTGGTGCTGGCGCACATGCCCGCGAGCAAGGCTTCTGAGATTCTCATGGGTCTCTCGACGGCCAAGCAGCTCGAAGTGGTTTCGCGGGTGGCGAACATGGAGCAGACCAATCCGGAGGTGATCAAGGAAGTCGAAAAGGGGCTGGAAGCGCGCCTGGCGGGCATCGTATCGCAGCGGCTGATGCGCGTGGGCGGCGTGGAGAGCGTCGCGGAAATGCTCAACCTTTCGGATCGCTCGACGGAAAAGTCGATCATGGAAGCGCTCGAGCAGGAGGATCCCGAGCTGGTCGAGCAGATTCGCCGGCTGATGTTCGTGTTCGAGGACATCCTGCTGGTCAACGACAAGGGCATCCAGTCGGTGTTGAAGGAAGTGGACAACGACGAGCTGGCGCTGGCGTTGAAGACGGCGAGCGACGAACTGAAGAACAAGATTTTCGGCAACATGTCGGAGCGCGCCGCCACGCTGATCAAGGAAGACATGGAGTACATGGGTCCGGTGCGGCTGAAGGACGTGGAGAACGCGCAGCAGAAGATCGTGGATATCGTGCGCCGCCTGGAGGACGCCGGCGAGATCATTATTTCCGGCCGCGGGGGCGAGAAGGATTTGATTGTTTAGATTCTTAGGCTGTGACGTGCGCGCAGAACGCGCGCATTTTGCAGGAGACGATGGCTTCTACCACCCTCTCCTTGCCCCTCCCTCGAAGGGAGGGGGGTTGGGTTGCGGCAATCGCCGCATTGGGTTGAAGGTCAAAGGTCGAAGGTCGAAGGTCGAAAGTCAGAAGTCGGAATTCTGAGGTTGGACTTTTTCGGTTGGAAGTGAAGGGTGCGCGTGGCAACGGTCATTAAGGCTGCTCAACAGGATCCGCGGGTGATTCGCCGGTTGGAAACGGTGAACGTGGCGGATCACCTGGCCGAGGCGAAGCTGCAGCTGGCATCCGCGCGCGACGAGGCGCGGCGGATGCTGCGCGAGGCGCAGGCCGCGGCGGCGCGCATCGTCGAGGGGGCTTCGCAGCAGGGCTATGAGGCGGGATTCCGGCGCGGTTACGAAGCCGGCCAGCAGCGCGGTCGGGAGGATGCGTTCGCGACGGCGACGGAGCGGTTTGAGTCCGACCAGACTTCGACGCTCTCGGCCTTGCGCGCGTTGATCGACGACTTCGAGGCACGCAAACGCGACCTGTTCATCAGCGCGCGGCAGGACGTGGTCCGCTTCGCCGCCCGGCTTGCCGAGAAAGTCACGCGGCGCGTCGGAGCGGTGCATCCTGAGTCTGCGCTGGCCAACCTGGAAGCCGCGCTGCACGTCGTGGAAAAGGCGACCGACATCGTGGTACACGTCAACCCCGGCGATCGCGAGGTCATTGAGACATTCGCCCGGTCGCTGACGGCGCGCCTGGGCGAGGCGCACCATCTCACGGTGATTGCGGATGAGGCCGTTGCCGCGGGCGGTTGTCGCGTGACCACGCGTGAAATCGAAGTGGACGCGACGCTGGATACACAGATCGCGCGCATCGTCGAGTTGATGGTGCCGCCGGCTGGAGAGACCAAGTGAGCGTGCTCGCCGCACAACTCGACATGCTTGAGCGCGTTGACCTGGTGCAGGTCACCGGGCGGGTGACCGGCGTCAGCGGGCTGACGGTGCTGGCAGAGCACCTGCCGATCGCGGTGGGGGCGATGTGCGAAGTGGTTCCACAGCACGGCGCGCCGATCGTGGCGCAGGTCGTGGGGTTTCAGAATGCGCGCACGGTGCTGATGCCGCTGGCGGATGTTCAGGGGGTTTCGCGCGGCGACCGGGTGCGCAGCTCGGCTGCGCTGCAGACCGTGCCGGTGGGGCGGCAGATGGTCGGGCGGGTGCTCGACGGGCTGGGCCGGCCGATCGACGAGCGCGGCGCGTTCGCGATCGAAGGGCACCAGCCGGTCATGGCGGCGGCGCCGGCTGCACTGTCGCGGAGGCGCATCGACGAACCAGTTTCGACCGGGATTCGCGCCATCGACACCATGCACACGCTTGGGAAAGGCCAGCGGCTGGGCATCTTCGCGGGCACCGGCGTGGGCAAGAGCGTGCTACTGGGCATGATCGCGCGGAATACGAGCGCGGATGTGAACGTGGTGGCGCTGGTCGGCGAGCGTGGCCGCGAGGTCGGCGATTTCCTGGAGCGCGACCTGGGCGAAGAAGGCATGAAGCGCACGGTGATGGTGGCGAGCACATCCGACCGGTCGCCGGTCGAGCGCGTGCGCGCGGGCTTCGTGGCCACGGCGATCGCGGAGTATTTCCGCGACCAGGGCGCGGACGTGCTGCTGATGATGGATTCCACCACACGCATGGCGCAGGCCCAGCGGCAGATCGGACTGGCCGCGGGTGAGCCGCCGACCACCAAGGGTTATACCCCAAGCGTGTTCGCGCTGCTGCCGCAGTTGCTGGAACGCGCCGGCCGCACGCAGTCGGGCAGCATCACCGGTTTGTACACCGTGCTGGTTGACGGCGACGACATCAACGAGCCGGTCGCGGATGCCGTGCGCGGCACGCTTGACGGGCACGTGTGGCTCGCGCGGAAACTGGCGAATCGCGGACATTACCCGGCGGTCGCGACACTGGAGAGCATCAGCCGAGTGATGCCCGACATCGTGGATGCGCAGCACGTTCAGGCGGCGCAGGCGGTGCGCTCGGTGCTGGCCACGTGGGAAGATATCGAAGACCTGGTGAACATCGGGGCGTACGCAGCCGGGGCCAACGCTGACTATGACGTGGCGGTGCAGATGAGACCGCAGATCGACGCGCTGCTGCGCCAGGGCATGCACGAGGCTGCGCCGGCTGGGGAGTCGATCGCCAAATTGCAGGAACTGGCCGGACGGATCACGGCGCTGCGCGGCAAGCGTTCAGGCGGCAAGACCGCAGGCCGGGGGGCATGACGCATGGCGCAACGCTTCGTATTCCGGTTGGAGACGGTGCTGCGCCTGCGTCAGCGGGCGTTCGAGGAGAAGCAGCGGGTGGTCGCGCGGCGGTTGCAGGCGATCGGGCGGGAACAGGTGCTGCAGGCGGCGGCGGAATTGCAGGTGGCCGAGCACATCGCGGAGTCGCGGGAACTGCAACTGGGCGGGCGCGTCGATGTGCCGGCTGTTCAGCGCAACCGGGCGCACCTGAACCTGCTGCAGCGGCGCATCGCGGATTGCGCGCGGCGAATCGCAGATCATGGGCGGGAGCTGGAGCGCGAGCGGGGCGAGATGGTCGCGGCGCGGGTGCGCGTGCGGGCATTGGAAAAACTCAGGGAGCGCCGCAGGACGCGTTTTGTCGAGGCGGCTGACCGCAACGAAGCCGCCGAACAGGCGGAACTGGCATTGGGTGTGTTCCGGCGGAAGACGGCAGGCGCTGACGGCGTCTGATGGATCGTGAGGCCGGCGCGCCGGCCGGTATGGACGGGCGAGGCTAGCGATTATGAACGCTCTCAAACGTATGTATCACCTGGTCGCGGGTGTGGCGCTGCTCAACCTGCTGGTCGCGGGTGGCGTTGCGGCCTACCTCGTGGCCAACGGAACGTTGACCATTGAGCGGCTGCGTGAACTGGCGGCGGTGCTGCGTCCCGAGCCCGCGTCTGAAGGCATTGCCGCCGAATCGTCGGCGGGTGATGCGGCGATTGGGGGGGCGTCATCCGCGAACCTGCCCACGCCGGCGCAGCGTGAACTGGCGCGGCTCAATCTCGAACGTGTCACACGGTCGGCGGAAGATCGCCTGAAGTATGCCAGTCACATGATGCTCGACATCGAGCGCCGCCGGGAGGAACTCGAAGCGCAGAAGCTGGAAGTGGCGGCGGCGCGGGCGGCGACCGAGGGCGAGGCGGACGACGAAGCGTTTCAGCGGGATCTCGAGGTCATCGCGCTGCTCAAGCCCAAGGTCGCGCTGGACAACCTGCTGGCGCGCGAGCCGGACGACGCCGCCCGGCTGCTGCAGGCGTTGGAGAGTCGGACCGCCAAGAAGATCGTCGAGGCCGCCAGCAAGGATCCGCGCAAGTGGGCGGTGATCATGCAGATTCAGGAGCGCATGCGCGCTCCGCTTGATGATGCGGACGCGGAGGAAGCCGCGAGCGCCGCGCCGGCGGATTCAGGGAATACCTGATCCAGGCAATGGGAATGATCGCAGGATAGTGGGTTTTTCTAGTTGGAGTTTACCGTCAACTGATATGAACACTGCCGCTGTCACAACTTCAAACGCCGCCGGCGAGCCGCGTCAGCGCACGCAACCTGGGGATGCGGACGCGTTCGCCGCGCTGCTGCTCGGGGCACAGTCGACCGGGTTGCTCGCGACCACGCGCGTCAAGGTCGATCCGAACAGCGTTGGCGCGCAGGCTGTCGAGACGCCACCAGACGCGCAGCGCGCCCGGATTGATGGCGAGGTCGCCGACGCCCGCGATGCGGAGGGCCGGCAGCGGCGCGCGGGTTCGAATTCGTCGACGGAGGGCAGCGCGGGGCGGTTGCACGCGGCACGCGCTGAGGGGGCGGACGCTGCGCACCGCACGGGCGAGCGCGGGGCTGCAGCGGGTGCGCAGGCTATGACGAAGTCGGCGCAGTCTGCCGAGGCGGCAAGTGGGCAGGGCGTGCGGACAGTTCATGAAGAACCGGCTGCTCCGCGACTTCTGCCGGCGGAAGGGGAAAACAAACCTGGGCCGGTGCAGTCGGCGAAAACCGCAACCGAGCCCGCGGGCGCACCGCAGCCGCAACCTGTTGAGAAAGCTCCGGCAGCGGATACGGCGATTGCCGTACCGACGGCGGGGGCCGCGCGGGGCGCGACGGGGGCTGCGGCTGATGCGGGCAAGTCGGATGCGGCGCAGGCGGTGGCGCGCATACTGGCTGCGCGCGGCGAGTCGGTCCGCGTGGAGTCGCCGGCTGCGCTGACGGCGCAAGGCGGGCGAAACGATTCGGCGGCGCGCGACGCTCAGCGATCGGGGTCGCTTGCGGGTCGCGAGGAAGCCGGGTCAAAGCCCGGTGAGCCGGGTGGAACGGAGGCCGCGCGGAGGCAGGATTTCGCGCAGCTGGTGCGCCTGGTGCGCGCCAATGTCGGGCGAACCGCGGCGAGCGCGACGCTGCGTCTCGATCCGCCAGACCTGGGTCGCATGAAAGTGGACCTGCGCATGACGAACGACGTGCTTCACCTGCGCGTCGAAGTCGGCAGCACGCAGGCCCGCGACCTGGTGGCCGAGCGGCTCGATCATCTGGCGGCGGCGTTGCGTGAGCACGACATTCGCATGGAGCGCGTGGAGATTGTCGCGCTGGATGGGACGGAGGAGCATTCTGCGACGGATGCGAAGACGTCGCGCGATGCGCGCGATCCTTCGCAGAACGAGCGCGGTGAAAACGTGCGCACGCGATCTTCGGCGGCGAGTGACCCGGCCGTGCTTCGAGCTCAGGGCACGCACGCTTCAACCGTTGAAATCTTGACCAGCGCAAGTGTCGACTTGCGCATTTGAGTGGACTCGAATACGAGGTGATTGATCATGGCGATTGACAGCGTCAAAGCGACATCAGGCCCGGCCGGCGCGCTGGCCGCGGGTGATCCGACCCAGGGGCTGGGCGGCGACGATTTTTTCAAACTGCTGATCGCCCAGCTGGTCAATCAGGATCCGTTGGAGCCGACAAGCAACCAGGATCTGCTGAATCAGATATCTTCAATTCGCGACATTGAGCTTTCCACGAACCTGAGCGGCTCGCTGCGTACGCTCACGGATCAGCAGCGCTTCGCATCGGCGGCGTCGCTGATCGGCCGTTTTGTCAGCGGCCAGGGCGGCGAAGAGGGCGGGGCGATCTCCGGCATCGTGCAATCGGTACGTTTCGACGGGAACGGCCGGGCCATTTTGCAGCTCGAGGACGGCCAGGAGATACCACTCGACAGCGTGGCCTCGGTCATGGAAGGCGCCCGCGCCGCCGAGGAGTTGATTGGGCGATTTGTCAGCGGGCTGGACCGCACCGACCCGGCTGATCCGCGCGTCGTCGAAGGCATGGTGCAGGGCGTTTCAACCGACAGTGCCGGGCGCATCATGCTCGAACTGGATACAGGTGAGGAATTGCGATTGACCGATGTGTTGACGACGTTGACCGCGGAAGAAGCGGAAGAATAGGGCAAAAGCCGTTCGCCCGGTCGAAAGTGAATGATGAAGTCCGGATTGCCGCGCGTGCCGCGATTGGAGAACAGTCCATGGGTCTGACACAGGCGATGCTGGTGGGCTACACGGGAATCAAGTCCAACCAGTATATGATCGACGCGGTGGGCGATAACGTCGCCAATGTGAACACGACGGCATTCAAGAACCAGCGCGCGCTGTTCGAGACCGTGTTTTACCGCACGCTGGACGCGGGCAGCGGCCCGGATGCGGCGACGAACAACGGCGGAACCAACCCGACCGAGGTCGGCCTGGGATCGCGGCTGTCCGCGCTGCAGCGCAGCTTCGAGCAGGGGGCCATTCAGGGAACGGGCAACAAGTCGGACGTCGCGATCGATGGCGCCGGATTCCTGGTTGTGGAAAACTCCGCCGGCGAGCAGCTTTACACGCGCGACGGCGCGATGCAATTTGACGCGAACAATGAGCTGGTCTCTCCGAGCGGCTTCTACATCAAGGGCTACGCCGCCGACGAGAACGGCGAGATCATCACCGGCGCGCTGTCCAACCTGCGTATCCCGCTGGGCACGGAAAGCCAGGCAGTCGCCACCAGCACCGCGGAAATCGAAGGAAATCTCGACGCAGCCGCCACGGTCGCGACGGTGGGCGCGGTGACGCAGACCGCGCCCCTGGAGACCGCCGGAGGGGTCGCCTCCGCCGGGACGCAACTCACGGCACTGGTTGACGAGCACGGCCAGGCACTGTTTGCGACCGGCGATGTATTGGTTATTCGCAATGTGCAGAAGGGCGGGGTTGACCTGCCGGAACGGCGGTTCGTCGTGGGCACGGACGGCGCGACGCTTGGCGACTTCGCCACGTTTCTGCAGAACATGACGGGCATCGACGCCAGCGTGGCAACGCCGACCGGCCAGACTCCGGGCGTGGTCGTCGATGCGACCGGCGCGCTCGTGGTCACGGCGAATGCGGGCGAGGCGAACGCGATCAGCATCGATCCGTCGGACATCCGCAACGAGACCAGCGGTCGATTGCCGTTCAGCTTCACGTCGACGCCGGCGACGGGGGAAGGGCTGACCACGGCGTTCACCGTCTACGATTCGTTGGGAAATCCAGTCGAAGTACGCCTGCGGCTGGGCATGGAGAGCCGCAACGAGTCGGGCACGGAGTGGCGTTTCTTCGCAGAGAGCATTAACGACACGGATGCGAGCCCGCTGCTGGGAACGGGCACGCTGACGTTCGACCAGGACGGCCGGCTGGTGGCGAGCACGGGCACGACGCTGAGCGTCGATCTGGCGTCGAGCGGGGCGGCGTCGCCGTTGAGCTTCGCGCTGGACACCGCAGGCATCACCGGGCTGAACTTCGGCAACGGCACGTCCACGCTGGTCATGGCCACGCAGAACGGCACGCCAGGCGGGACGTTGATCGATTACGCGATCGACACCGACGGCGTGATCACGGGAACGTTCAGCAACGGGCGCACGCGCACGTATGGGCAGCTCGCGCTGGCGACGTTTCGCAACCCGATGGGCTTGAACGCGCTGGGCGACAACACGTTTGCCGTGGGCGTCAACTCCGGTGAGGCGATGGTCACGGCGCCGCGCACGGAAGGCGCGGGGGCGATTCAATCCGGAGCGCTGGAACTGAGTAACGTGGAGCTGGCCCGCGAGTTCATCAACCTGGTCACCGCGTCGACGGGGTTTTCCGCGGCGAGCCGGGTGGTGCGCAGCGCGGACGATCTGCTGCAGGAACTGATGCTGCTGGCGCGCTAGCCGGCGGCCCGATAACCGCGCACCGGCGCGAATGACAGGATAAGCCATGATCACGCTCACGCGCATCAACGGCCGGACCGTGGTGGTCAATGCCGAACTGATCAAGTTCGTCGAGTCCACGCCGGACACCATGCTGACCCTGGTATCCGGCGATCACTTCATGGTGCGGGAAAGCGTGGAAGACGTGGTTGAACGGGCGGTGGAGCATGCCCGCCGGGTGCGGGCGTTTCAGGTGGTCTGACGGCCCTCCGGGCCGTCGCCGGCGGGCTAAGCTCGGTTCGCCGCGAGGTCGATAAAACAAGCACGGTTCGCGCCCAGGGGGCGCGGCCGGCGCAGGATGCTGACGGATGGATATCGCCACAATCATCGGATTGATTATCGGCCCGGCGCTGCTGATCTGGGGCATGATCGGCGACGGATCGCCGATGAAGATGTTCATTGACTACCCGTCGGTGGCCATCGTGGGTGGCGGAGCGCTCACCGCGGCGCTGCTCAGTTTTCCGCTGCGCGACGTGTTGAAGGTCCCGAAGGTGGTCAAGCACGCGCTGTTCAACAAGACGCGTGATCCGAACGAACTTATCCGTGAGCTGGTGCACTTTGCCGAAGTCGCACGGCGCGACGGCATTCTCTCGCTGGAAAACTCGGTGCGCGACATCAAGGATGACTTTCTCGTCAGCGGCATCCAGATGGCCGTCGACGGAACTGATCCCGAGTTGATCGAGACGATCCTGGAGAGTGAACTCGACGCCATCGAGGAGCGGCACGGCACCGGCAAGGCGTTGTTTGATAATCTCGGCAAATATGCCCCGGCGTTTGGCATGATCGGGACGCTGATAGGCCTGGTGAAAATGCTCGCGAACATGAGCGATCCCAGCCAGATCGGCGCGGGCATGGCGGTCGCGTTGCTCACCACCATGTACGGCGCGCTCGTGGCCAACATGTTCGCCCTGCCAGTCGCGGACAAGCTGGCCAAGCGCAGCAGCGAGGAGATGTTCATCAAGCAGATCATTCTGCGCGGGGTCATGGCCATTCAGTCGGGCGACAACCCGCGCGTGGTGGAACAGAAGCTCAAGACGTTTTTGCCGGTGGCGCAGCGAAGCTCGGCGGAGGAGGCGGCGGCAGCGTAGCGCCGGCGACCGACATGGCCCGCAAGAGCAAGAAAAAGGAGCAGCCGGCTGGAGCTCCGGAGTGGATTGTGACCTTCGGCGACATGATGTCGCTGTTGCTGTGCTTTTTCGTAATTCTCGTGTCGATGAGCGAAATCAAGAAGGATGAACGGTTTCAATTGGTCATGGAATCGCTCCGCCGCGCGTTCGGCAACTCCGGCGAGGCCCGGGCGATTCCATCCGACCTGCTGGAACCGAATTCGTTGCTTAAGCGCCTGCAGGAAATCATCGTGCAGCAGAAGCGCGAAGACGGCGACGCCGACGATCCCGGCGTCCGCGGGCGTGTGTTCCGCGTGACCGACATCAACGAAGGCATCCACGTCGAACTCGGCGGACGCGTGACCTTCGGGCGCTTCAGCGCCACGCTCAAGGACGAGTCGAAGCATTTATTGGAACAGGTCGCGGCGCGCACGGTGGGGCACAACACGATCCTCAAGATCACCGGTCATGCGACGCGCGAGCCGCTACCGGCGGACTCGACCTGGAAGGATGCGTGGGACCTGGCGTATGCCCGCGCCTGCGCGGTCCGCGAAGTTCTCGTCGCAGCCGGAATCCGACCGGAGCGCATCCGGCTGGTGAGCGCCGGATCCGAGGCGCCGGTCATGCGCCAGGCGTACACCGCGGACGAACTGGCGCTCAACCGCCGAGTTGAGTTGGTCGTGACCGAGGCCACCGTGCAGGATTACGAGGACGTCGCGGAACAGGCCGCAACGCAGGAGTCTCCGAATGGCTGACACCAACCCGATCAGCGAAGAAACTTCCGCGGCAAAGCCTGACCGGCGCAAGCTGATGACGATGCTTGTCGCCGCCGGGCTCGTGCTGGGCGAGGGCGCGGGCATATTCATCATCACGCGGATGATGTACCGTCAGCCGGAATCGGCCGCGGCCGCGCAAAAATCGCCGCAGGAGCAGGTACTCGACGGCATCGGCGAGCATGTGGAGATCGCGTTGCCCGAAGTCAGCGCCTTCAACAAGCGGGAGGGGCGGCTGTACGTGTACAACCTGGATGTCACCATGGTCGTCTCCCAGAAGCGGGCCGAGGGCGTACAGAAGATCCTGGACATGCGCCGATCCACCATTCTCGACCGTCTCAACACTGTTATCCGCAGCGCGGACTCCAAACATCTCAACGAACCCGGCCTGGACACGCTGAGAAGGCAGTTCCGCTTTGAACTCAACAAGGTGCTGGGCGACGACGAGGTGCTCGTGGACATCCTCATCCCACGCTTCTACCAATCGCCGGCCGACCTTTGATTGCGGAGCCCCGACCATCGCTACCGATAATACCGGGGTGGGGCAGTCGGCGCGCCGGCACCGGGCCGGTCATACCCGAACGCCATCCCGTTTCCTGCGGTAGCATCCATGGATCAGAACGATTTCGACGTCGCGATGAACGACGGACCCGAGCCGCAGGGTACGCCTGCGCCCGGCGACGCGCGCGCGTCCGCGCCCCAGCCGGATGATGCGTCGTTCAATGAGCCGGCGGGCGTTACCCCGGACGAACTCGACGCGCTGCTGCACGAGGCGCAGCAACTGGCCGGCGGGTCGCCTGCGCAGGCACCCGCGCCGGTTCTTGCCGACGCAGCCGGGGCCGCGCTGGTGGAAGAACTGATGGCTACGGCGGGTCACCACGATTCGCCCGCGAGCGAATCGCCTGCACACCTGCCGCTGGAAGCCATTCCTTTGCCTGAGTTCGACCTGAGTGAAATCGCCAAACAGGCGAATCAACCGCTCAGCCTGCTCTACGACGTGGAAATGCACGTGAAGATCGAGTTGGGGCGAACACACATGTACGTCGAGGACGTGCTCAAGCTGGGTGAGGGCAGCGTGGTGGAACTCGACCGTCTGGCCGGCGACCCGGTGGATGTGTTCGTCAATGGCCGGCTGGTGGCGCGCGGCGAAGTGCTGGTGCTGAATGACAATTTCTGCGTACGCGTGAGCGAGATCATCTCCGACCCGCAACAGCGTCTGGTCGGATAAGGGAACGAAGCCACTTCAGGCAACAAGAAAGGTGCAGGTCGAATGGAGTCGACAAGGATGCACTGGCGGTGGGCGGCCACGGGACGATGGATCGTCGCCGGGCTGTGGATGGCGACCGCAGTAGTCGCGTACGGCGATGCCGGCGAGCCAATCGACGGCGCGCTCGGCGGCGCGGCGCGCGCCGCGACGGCCAACAGCGGGCTGGCGCTCGACGTCAGCCCGGAAACTTCCGCCGCGGGTCAAGAAACGATGATCGAAGCCGCGGAGGAAGTTGCCGAAAGCCCGATGCCGCCGCCTGCTGACATTCCGCTCATCGATTTCGCCGAAGAAGTAACCGCCGATGCCACCGACAAAGTGCGCGACGCAGCCCCGGCTTCGGCGGGGGTAAGGTCCATCGAACCGGACGCGGATCGAATGCTGTATCCGCAGCCGCAGCGCGTCGAAGCGGATTCGGCTGCCGCGCCGGTGCGCGCGCCGCGCCAGGAGATTCCGCGCAGCGCCCGCAGCCGCAACGAGCAACTTGCGGCTTTCGGCGGCGAGCGCAATGAACCCATTGCCGCGCCGACCACGCCCTGGTATCGCACGCCGTACGCGGCGTTGGGTGGCGTGCTTGCGCTCATCTTCGGATTGACTCTCCTGGTTCGGCGCTACTTTCCCGCAGCGCGGCCGGTCGCCGCGGATGTGCTGCGCGTGATCGGGCGCGTACCGATCGGCGGCAAGCAATCGGCGGTGCTGCTGCACGTCGGCCGTCGCCTGGTGCTGGTGGGCATGGGTCCGGACGCGATGCGCACCCTCGCGGAGATAACCGATCCGGAGGAAGTCTCGCAGCTGTTGGGTAAAACCAACAGTAAGCGGATCGCGGGGCATTCCTTTGATCGCATGCTGGCTGAAGAACTCAATGAATATGCCGGTGAGTCGCTGTCCGCCACCGAAGAGTCGCCTGAGAACGCGGTGCGCGAAACCCTGCAAGTGACGCGCGGGCAACTGGAAACGCTGCGTAATCGAATCCGTTCGCTGCAAAGCGCCTGAGTCATCCCGCAATCGTCATTCAGCGGGCGAAATCACGGAGTCCGGAGGCGGCAGGCAACCGCGCCATCGGACGGTCGACGCGCTAAGGAGTAGCGCATGCTTCGCGAGCATGGATGCTCGACATTCCGCCTGGGTCTCGCCGCGCTGGCGCTGGCTGTTATGGCCGGACCGGCGGATGTGCGTGCGCAAAGTCTGCCGGGGCCGGCTGCGGTTGCAGCGATCGACAATCCGCTGCAGATACCCGACGTGCGCGGCGTGCTGCCCACCGCGACCGAGGCCAAGGGGGTCAGCGCGACGCTGCAGATCGTCGTGGCCCTCACCGTGCTGACGCTGGTTCCGTCGCTGCTGGTGCTGATGACCAGTTTCACGCGGATCATGATCGTGCTGGCGCTGCTGCGCCAGGCGATGGCCACGCCGCAGCTTCCGCCCACCCAGGTCATGCTCGGCCTGAGCCTGTTCATGACTCTGCTGGTGATGTCGCCGACGCTCGATCGTGTCTATTCCGACGCGGTCCAGCCGTACCTCGACAATGAGCTTTCCCAACGCGAAGCCCTGGAGCGCGCCGCGCTGCCGCTGCGCGAATTCATGTATGCGCAGATCGAGGCGTCGGAAAGCTATGAAGACGTCTATCTCTTCGAAGAATATCGTCGGGGCGCGGCGGTTCCGCAGGATGAATCGCTGGCGCTCGAAGACGTGCGCACCAGCGTACTGGTGCCCGCGTTCGTACTTGGCGAGCTGAAGAACGCCTTCATCATGGGTTTCAAGGTGTACCTGCCATTCCTGGTCATCGACATGGTCATTGCAGCGATACTCATCTCGATGGGCATGATGATGCTGCCCCCGGTGCTGATCTCGCTGCCGTTCAAGCTGCTGCTGTTCGTGCTGGCCGACGGCTGGCATCTCGTGGTGCAGTCGCTGCTCAACAGCTTCGTGCAACCAGGCGGATAGGTGGATGTGAACCGCGGAGATCGCGGAGAACGCAGTGGCGCAAGGGTTTGAATGCCCTTGCCTGATTTCCCGTCCGTTCAGGAAGAGCAACATGGACTTTGTCGAAGCGCTCGATCTCGGCCGGCATGCATTCATGACCGCGCTGCTGACCGCGACGCCGATTCTCGCGATCGGACTGCTGGTCGGCCTGGTCATTTCGTTTTTCCAGGCGGTGACGCAGTTGCAGGAGCAGACGCTGACTTTTGTGCCGAAGATCGCGGCCATGGTCGTCGCGTCCATCTATTTTATTCCGTGGATCGCGACACGCATGCTGCAATTCACCGAGGAAATGTTCATCTTCTGAGAGTGTGTGCTGGTGAATGTCCGGCGAAGACCAAATCTTCACGCTGCTGACCCGCGCGCCGCTGGCGCTGCCGGCCTTTGCGCTGGTGCTGGTGCGCATTTCCGGTTTGATGCTGACCGCTCCGGTCTACGGCAGCCAGGTGGTGCCGATGCGCATTCGGGCGGCGCTGGCCGGTGCGATCTCTTTGCTGATGTTTCCGATCATCGCGCCGACGCTGCCGCAGGACGTGACGCTGGCGACGGCGATTCCGGGCCTGGTGGGCGAATTGCTCATCGGGTTGATCATGGGGCTGGCGCTGGGCCTGGTTTTCGCCGGCGTGCAACTCGCGGGGATCATCGTCGCGCAGCAGGCGGGCCTGGGCCTCGGAGAAGTGTTCAACCCGGTGCTGAACACCGACGCGACTGTCGTCGACCAGATTTTCTTCCTGACGGCGATGACGGTTTTCGTGATCGTCGGCGGGCATCGCGAATTGATGCGCGCGCTGCTCGACACCTATGCCACGCTGCCGGTGCTTTCGTTTCGCGTCACGCCGGACGCAGTGGACCTGATCTGCGACGTGCTCTCCGGGTCGTATGCGCTCGGACTGCGCATGGCGGCGCCGGTTCTCATTTCGCTGCTGATCGCGACCGTGGTCATGGGTTTTCTGTCGCGGACCATGCCGCAGCTCAACATCCTGAGTGTGGGATTTCCCATTCGGGCGATTCTGGCCCTCGCGCTGTCGGGATTCGTGCTGGCTGCCGCGGGCGGGCCAATGGTGGAAGCGCTGGACGATGTCATGCACCGGCTGCGGCAGGGCCTGGCGCCTTAGGGCGCGCGGTCGCCACAGCCGCCGCGGCCTTACGGCGACCCCGGGAAGAACTGAAGCATGGCGGGTGAGTACGGGGAAAAGACCGAGGCGCCAACGCCGCGTCGCCGCAAGGAAGCGCGCGACAAGGGGCAGGTGGCCAAGAGCCAGGATCTGACTCCGGCGATCATCATGCTCGTCGGACTGGTCGCGCTGCAATTGCTTGGTCCGCGCATATGGAAGCATTTGCTGGCGATCATGCACGCCGGGCTGGAAGCTACCGGCCCGATCGGCGCGCATGAGCTCGTGCCCCAGGCTTCAGCGGCGGCGCGGACGGCGATGTACGCCCTGTTGCCGCTGCTGATACTGGTATTCCTCGCGGCGCTGGCGGCGCTTTACTGGCAGGTTGGGTTTCTTTTCACCTGGCACCCGGTCAAGCCTGATCTCAACAAGCTGAACCCGCTGCAGGGCATCAAGCGCATGTTCTCGCCGCGCACGTTCATGGCCAGCGCCATCAACCTGGCGAAGATGATCGTGCTGGCCGGCGTCGTCTATCTGTACACCACCGCGTCCGCGGGGCGCATCCTGTATGCGTTTCGCATGGATCACGCGGACGTCTACCTGATGGCCGCGGCTGAGCTGTTCAAGCTCGGCATCCGCCTGGCCGTGGTGATGATCCTGCTGGCGCTGCTGGACTACGCCTATCAGCGGCGCCGGCACGAGATCGAGCTGCGCATGAGCAAAGAGGAAGTGCGCGAGGAGCTCAAGCACATGGAAGGCGATCCGGTGATGAAGCGCCGCCGCCGCGAAGTGCAGCTCAAGCTGGCCATGCAGCGCATCCAGCGTGACGTTCCCCGCGCGGATGTGATCGTGACCAATCCGACGCACCTGGCGATCGCGCTGCGCTACCGGCCGGACGAGATGAACGCGCCGCGCGTGGTGGCCAAGGGGGCCGACCTCATGGCCATCCGCATCCGGCAGATCGCGGCGGTACACCGCGTGCCTATCGTCGAGCGCCGCGAACTGGCGCGGATGATGTACGACCAAGTCGAGGTCGGACGTGAAATTCCCGAGCGCTTTTATGAGGCAATCGCCGAGGTGCTCGCGTACGTGTACGAGTTGAGCGGCCGGAACATGCGGCCGAGGCCGGTCGCGGTCTGACCGCGGAAATCGGGGTTGATGCATGGCGAAAGCGGCAACCATCGCAACGGGCAAGTTTGATCTTCCGCGGCTGGCCAACAAGGCCGTCAGCCTGCGCGGCATGTTGCTGCCGGCGTTCGCGCTGGCGCTGATTATCGTCATTCTGACGCCGCTGCCGACGCCGCTGATGGACCTGTTCCTGGTCATCAATATCACGATCAGCGCGGTGGTGCTGGTGACGGTGATGTACATTCAATCGCCGTTGGATTTCTCGTCATTTCCTTCATTGCTGCTGGCCATGACCCTGTTTCGCCTGGTGCTCAACATCGGCACGACGCGATTGATTCTGACCAACGCACAGACGCATGGCGAACTGGCCGGTGGACACGTGGTTCAAGTCTTCGGGAGTTTCGTGGCCAGCGGATCGCTGATGGTCGCCGTGGTCATCTTCGCGATCATCGTGGTTATTCAATTCGTGGTCATCACCAAGGGCGCCACGCGCATCGCCGAGGTGGCTGCCCGTTTCACCCTTGACGGCATGCCCGGCAAGCAGATGGCGGTGGACGCCGACCTGAACGCCGGGGCGATCACCGAGGCGGAGGCGAAACGCCGCCGCGCCGAGATCACTCGCGAATCCGATTTCTACGGCGCCATGGACGGCGCCAGCAAGTTCGTTCGCGGCGACGCCATTGCCGGCATCATCATCACCATCGTGAACATTCTCGGCGGACTCTACGTCGGCATGGTCGAGTTGGACATGGGCATTCGCGAAACGCTCGCGATGTTCACTAAGCTAACCATCGGCGACGGCCTGGTCTCGCAGATCCCCGCATTCATCGTGTCCATCGCTGCCGCCATGATCGTGACGCGCAGCGCTTCGAAGGACAATCTGGGTTCGGAATTGCTCGGGCAGGTGACCTCCCAGCCGGTCGCCATGATCATGGCCAGCGCGTTCCTCGGCGTGCTGCTGCTCACGCCGCTGCCCAAGACGCCGCTGATACTGCTCGGCGCCAGCACAGGATCGATCGCGCTGTTGATGCGCCGCGATCGGGCGCGTACCGCCGCGGAGTCCGCGGCCAAGGAAAAAGCCCACGCCGCGACAAGCGAAAAGGAGCGGCCGGAAAGCTTTCTCACCGTCGACACCATGGGCCTGGAAGTCGGGTACGGACTCATCCGCCTGGTGGATCGCAAGCAGGGAGGCGACCTGCTCGACCGCATCACCAACCTGCGCCGTCAGGTCGCGCAGGACCTGGGCATCGTGGTTCCGCCGATCCGCATCCGCGACAACATCCAGCTTCAGCCGAATCAGTACGCGGTGAAGCTGAAAGGCATCGAAATCGCCCGCGGCGAAGCGGTCCCCGGTCACCTGCTGGCCATCGACTCCGGCACGGTCACCGAACCGATCCACGGCATCGACACGAAGGAGCCGGCCTTCGGTCTGCCGGCGCTGTGGATTCGCGAGGACCAGCGGCAGCAGGCCGAGGTGCGGCATTACACGGTGGTGCCGCCGACGAGCGTCATGGCCACTCACCTGGCCGAGATCATCAAGCGCCACGCCGACGAACTGCTCACGCGGAACGAAGTGAACCGGCTCTTGGACAATCTCAAGGAGCGTTCGCCCAAGCTCATCGAGGAACTGGTTCCGGCGGTGCTCAAGCCGGGCGAGATCCAGGCCGTGCTGCAGGCGCTGCTGCGCGAACGCGTGCCCATCCGCGACCTGGAGACGATTGTGGAAACCATGGGCGATTGGGCGCCGCGCACGCGCGAGCCGGAAGTGCTCACGGAGTACGCGCGGCACGCGCTGGCCCGTGCCATCTGCCAGATGCACAAGAGCGAACAGAACCGGATCAACTGCCTGACGCTGGATCCCGCGCTCGAGGAACTCATCGGCGGCAACGTCCAGACGTCGGAGGGGCGCAGCGTGCTGGCGCTGGCCCCGGCGCTACAGCGCCGACTGGTGGAAGCGATCCGCAAGGTTGTGGAAAAGGCGCTGCCCGCGTGCGGTGGGGCGGCGCCGGTGCTGCTGTGCGCGCCGCAAATACGTCCCTGGGTGCGGCGGATGATCGAAACGACGCTCGAACAGGTGGCGGTGTTGAGCTACAACGAAATCGTGCGCGACGTTGAACTCGAGTCGCGCGGCATGGTGGTGCTCGATGAAGGATCTGCGGACCATACAGGCTGATTCCATGTCGGCCGCGCTTGCCGAAGTGAAGCGCGCGCTCGGCGAAGACGCGGTCATTCTGCACACGCGCACGGTCGAGCGGCGCGCCGCGCTCGGCATCGGTCGGCGCCGCGTCGTCGAAGTGATTGCGGCTTCCGCCAATTTGGACTTGCCCGATCGCAAACCTGCGGTTATGTTCCCGGCCAACGGACGCGCGCAACCGCGCTCAACCGTCCTGGTGGAAGGAGCCGCCGAGAACATGCCCGCCGTCATGGATGACGCGACGCACCGCGAAGTGCGCATGCTGCGCCGGGAAATCGACGCGCTGAAAAAGCTCGTCGCCGACCGAGTGCCGGCGGCCTCCGCGACACCGGTGCGCCCGGCAAGAACAATCGCGGCAACCCCGTTATCAATATTGGAAAGCGCGGTGGCGCGCGACATCGCCGAGGAACTCAGCGCGCGCCTTGCCGGCGCGCTGTCGGACGCTGAACTGGCGGATGCGAACGTCGTGCGCGCGCGGCTCGCGGATTTCATCGCTCGGATGCTGCCGGCCTGCGGCGGCCTCGAGTTGCCCGCCGGCGGCGCGACGCGGACGGTGGCCTTGGTGGGTCCGGCTGGCGCGGGCAAAACGACCACGGTCGCCAAGCTCGCGGCCGAGGGTGTGCTCCGCCGGGGTTGGCGCGTGGGCGTGGTCACGCTGGATTCGCGCCGGGCGGGAGCCGTCGAGCAACTGCGCGCATGTGCGGAGATTCTCGAAGTGCCGATGCGCGTCGCGCACGATGCATGTTCGCTGCGGGCGGCGCTTGCCGACTTGGGCGATTGCGCGCTGGTGCTGATCGATACGCCCGGCTGTAATCCGCGCGACACCGGATCGCTTCGGGAACTGCATGGCTGGCTGAGTGCGGCGGGCGACTGCCAGATGCACCTCGTGCTGCCGGCCAGCGGCAGTCGCGCGGCGCTGGGCCATGCGGCGGAGGCGTTCAGCAAGATCGGATGTGACCGCGTGGTCGTCACCCGGCTCGACGAAGTGGTCGGATGCGGCATTTTGCTCGAGTGTTTGCGGCAGGTGCGGTTGCCGATTTCCTACCTGGCGCATGGGCAAAACATCGCGGCGGACCTGGCGGTCGCGGCGCCCGGCGAACTCGCGCGACAGGTGCTTTCGGGCCGGCCCATGGCGCCGGCGGGAGTATCCGCATGACGCCGCAACTGCGTCTCCTGCCTCCGGTCGGCGACGCGCAGCGCACCACTATCGCCGTCATCAGCGGCAAGGGCGGAGTCGGGAAAACCAACATCGCCGTCAACCTCGCCATCGGCATGCGCGCGCGCGGTTTGCACGTGCTGCTCGCCGACCTGGACTTTGGACTGGCGAACGCGGATGTGCTGCTCGGTGTGCAGGTGGAGTGCGACCTCTGCGATGCGTTGACGCGGCGTCGTGAATTGGGCGATACGCTGACCACCGCGCCCGAAGGCATCGTATTCGTCGCCGGGTCCATGGGGCCGCGGCGGGCGCCGTTCAACGAAATTGAACGCGCCCGTCTGCACGACCTGATCGAGCGACTGCCGGGCGAAGTTGTGATCTATGATTGCGCGGCGGGCATCGATGCCGATGTGATGGGATTCGCCGCGTCCGCGGACACAGTCCTGGTGGTGACCACGCCGGAACCCACCGCGATGACCGACGCGTATGCAGCCATTAAGACATTATTCCGCGAGGGTTACGACGGATCTGTTCGGGTTTTGGTCAATATGGTGGAAACCCGAACCGAGGCCCGGGAGGTCAGCCAGCGCCTGCAACAGGTGTGTAAAAAGTTTTTGAACTTCACCATTGCGGACGCCGGTTACGTGTTGCATGATACACACGTCGAACTTGCCGTGCGGCAGCGCAGCGCGTTTCTGCTCAGGTATCCGCGCTGCAGCGCCAGCGTTTGCGTTTCAGCGGTTGCGGCGCGGTTGGTCGGCGGACGTGCGGCGCGTGGCGGCCCGGCGAATCTGCTGCGGCGCGTTGCGGGCCTGTTCGCCTGAGCCGCCGCTGAGTACAGGCGGGTTTCGACGCGGTGATTGAGTTTTCTCCTGGTCGAAGGCGCAAGGACGTGCGTCGGCCAGGCTCGACCGGCATGGAGGCTGGTTGAGCGCCAGGTGGTGCGATACTTCGAGGACGGAGCCTCGCCTACATGTCCTGCGCAGCGCGCCAGCACAATTCACAGCCTGCCCCGGCCCGCGATGTGACTCTGCGCGTCGGCCGCCGATGGCGCCGCCCGGGGGAGGATTGCCGATGATCTCCCGTTTTGCCGGCGGCATTCTCGGTCTGCTCGCCTTCGCCGTCGCCGCGACGATGGGGCTGGCCGTAGGGAATCCCCCGATGGCGGTGTTGACCAGGGCGATCTGGGCATTGGTGATATTCTGCATCGTCGGGCTGGCCGTGGGCGCGGCTGCCCAGGCGGTCATCAACGATTACGTTGCGAAGCAGGAGGAGAAATTGCGCTCGCCCGCCGGCGAGCGTACAAGCCCGGGCGGCGCCGTGGAAGCGGCCGTCGAACGGGGAGGCGAGGCCGCGGTGACCGATTGACCCCTCGCGGATGTAGTTGCGGAGGTCGTGCGGTCGACGCACTCAAGGAGGAGTGGCGATGCCGGCAGTCAGGACACGGGGCGATACTCAGGAGATCTGGCGGCGTTATCGCGAAACACGCGATCCCGCCTTGCGAAACCTCCTCATGGAGCACTACGTGCCGCTCGTGAAGTACAACGCCGAGCGCATCGCGGCGAAACTCCCCGACGAGGTCGACGTGAACGACCTGATCTCCGCCGGGGTGTTCGGACTGGTTAACGCCATCGAGGGGTTCGACCTCGATCGCGGCGTCAAGTTCGAGACCTACTGCGCGCCCCGGGTGCGCGGAGCCATTCTCGACGAACTGCGGGCCATGGACTGGGTGCCGCGACTAGTACGCAGCCGGGCGCACAAGCTTGACCGCATCAGCCGGGCGCTCGAGTCGGAACTTGGCCGAGCGCCTTCGGAGTATGAGATCGCAGAGCGCCTGGACGTCTCCCGGGCGGAACTGACCCGACTCATGCGCGACGCAACGGCTGTCGCCCAGATTTCCCTGTCCCGGCGGCATTTTGAGAACGACTCGAATCGCGAGGTTTGCGAGATCGACGTCTTGGAGGACAAGCGCGGCCGCAACCCCGTGAACGAACTGCAGCGTCGCGACCTCAAGTCGCTGATTACGCGCGGCTTGACCCGCGCCGAACGGCTCATACTCATTTTGTACTACTACGAAGAGATGACCATGAAGGAGATCGGCGCGACCTTGGATCTGTCTGAGAGCCGCGTCAGCCAGATGCACTCGGCGATCATCAACCGGCTGAAGACGCAGTTGCAGCATCGCACGCGTGAAATCGCCCGTTCCTGAAGCGCGTTGCGGCCTTCTCGTCCGATAATCCACGGCGCTCGCCGCGAAAGCGCGCGCCGTTCAGCGGGAATTCGCATCCGTTTTCGCGGCCTCCCTGGTATCATGACCGGCTGGGGATTTCGCCGGCAGAGGCGCTGGCGGGCCAAGAACGGATCGGCCGATACACGTGAGAACGCGCGGAGCGGTTCGCCGCGCGGATTCGTGTTTTGCCGGATCGCGCCATGTCCGCCATCCCGCCCGACATTGCCGGCGCCGCCGCTCAGGCCGGCCTGACTTCCGCCATCGCGGCGCGCGCCCGTGACGCCGATCGTACCGGGCAAGCACAGATCGCGGATCGTCAGCAGCAGGTGCGCCTGGACAAAGCGGCCAGCGTCGAAGCCGAGGATATGGATACCGCGGTCTTTGCCGACGCGGAAGGCGCCGGAGGACAGGGCCGCGCACCCGCAGACGACATCACAGCCGAGCACCCCGCCGAGGAAACCGCAGCCGCGGTGGACGACGCGGACGGCGCACGGCACATCGACATAGAAGCCTGACGCCATGCGTTACGCGCGGCTTGCAGGGAGAGATGGGGCCAGGCCCAGCCGAGTTTCATGGCTGGGCCGCTTGTTTTGGCGAACACCTTCGCGCGTTTCCTGCCTTGCCTTTCACGCTCAGCCGCCACACCACGATGAGATGCCGGAGTTCGCCACACGCGGTAGAATCCGGGCATGCGCTATGCCAAGCTGCACGGTTGCCAGAATGCATATGTTTACGTGACCGCGCGCGATCTGGGGGCCGCGGACCCGGCGGACACCGCCCGCCGCGTCGCGGCGACGCCCGCCGCCGGGGGCATCGGTTCCGATGGGCTGATCGTCCACGCGCCAACCCGGGACGCGGATGTGCGCATGGTGATGTACAACGCGGACGGCTCGCGCGCCGCGATGTGCGGCAACGGCGTTCGCGCGCTGGCCAAGTGGGTGCTGGACAATGACGCGCGGGCGGGCAAGATGCTTGCCCACGGCAAATCCCTAGACGAAGTACACTCCGCGCTGGGCGATCTGCGATCCGCGTTTGATCGCATCTTGTGCTGGATGAAGACGCCATGTCGTGCGGATTTTTCCGTGCGTTTGCTCACTGTCGCGACCGACAGCGGCGTGAAGCCCATCGTCGCGCTTCTGGTGGATGGCCGGGTAATCGTCGCATCCGTCGATGTGGGTCTGGCGCAATTGAGCCTCGCGAATCTGGGATCCGTCCGGCCGCGAACATCCAAGCCTCACTTGCTTGATGAGCCGATGACCGTCGCGGATGAACAGTTCGCGATCACCTGCGTGGACGTCGGCAATCTCCACGCCGTGGCATTCGTGCCCGACGTCGGTGCGGTGGCGCTGCCGATCGTGGGCCGTGCGCTCGAGTGTCATGAACTTTTTCCGGATCGCGCCAACATTCACTTCGCAACGATCGAGTCGCGCACGCGGATTATCATGCGCCCCTGGGAGCGCGGCAGCGGGGCGACGGCCGCATGCGGAACCGGCGCCTGCGCCGTGCTGGCAGCGGCTGCGGCGCGCGGGGCAGCGGACCTCGAATGCGAGGTCGTGCAGCCGGGCGGCAGCGTTTGCGTCTGCCTGGAGCCGGTCGCGGACCTTTGCTGGCGGGCGCACCTTGTCGGACCGGCTGAACTGGTCGAGACCGGTTCCTGGCCGCGCTGATGTGCTCTGCACGGATGCGGAGAACGTTTTCGGACTCTTGCCCACGCTTCGCGCTGGACCATCGCGCAATCCTCGCCGATGAAATGCATGCAGGTTGAGCGCATCCGCCGCCCCAGCTTTGCGGCGACAGCGCGGGAGCGACTGATCATGAATCCGAATGTCGCGGCGGCGATTCGCAAATCGGCGGCGGTGCCTTCGATCCCCCAAGTGGTCACTCGTTTTCTGGAAGTGATCCAGGATCCGAATTTTGACTACGACGACGTGGTCAAGGCGCTCAGCGCTGATGCCGGTACGGTCAGCGAGGTGTTGCGCCTGGCCAATTCGGCGTTGTTCGGAGTTTCCCGAAAAGTCACGTCGCTCAAGCAGGCCCTGACACTGCTCGGCCCGCGACGCACGCGTTCGCTCGTGCTGGGACGGTACCTTGTCGAGGCCGTCGGCGGCACCGGAACCGAGCTGATCGATCGCAACTACTTCTGGCGGCGCTGCCTGGCGTCCGCGGTAATCGGGGCACGCCTGGCGGATGATTTGTGTCCGCGGCTGCGCGACGAGATTTTCCTCAGCGCCTTGCTGGCCGACGTCGGCGTGACCATACTGGCCCAGGCCATGCCCGCCGAATACGGTCCGATCGCGCAGACCTATGCCCCGCACGGCGGCCCGATTTCTCCGGAAGTGGAAGAGCATGCCATCGGTACGACCCACGCGGAGGTCTCGGCGATGGTGCTGGCTGAGTGGTCGCTGCCCGATCCGCTGTGCGAAGCCGTGCGCCTGAGTCACGACTCCACCGTCGACGTGGTCAGCGAGGGCACGCACATGGCCCGGGTGATCAATGCCGCCGACCGTATCGGCCGGATGCTCTGCGAAATCCCCGACGTGGCCAAGGCCGCCGACGAATGCACGGATGCGATGGCGTTCGTCAACGCTGAACTCCACCTGCTGGCGCGGATCCTGGGCGACGTCGAAAAGGACGTCGAGGAACTCGCGCAGATCCTCAAGATCGACGTTATTCCCAGCCAGGTCTACACGCGCATCGCCGAGGCGATCCGCGAGCGCCTTGCGGCTGGCGCCGCCACCTGACACGCCTGCGCCCCGCGTCCAGCGTGTACGAATCCTCCTGGCGGCGGTTTGCGCCGCTTCATCCTGGTTTGTCTCCTTAATTCACGATCACCCGGAATGAACCGTGATTCCGTAGCGCCGATGCGCGATCGGGTGTTTACCCAGGCCCATGCATGTTCGTGCTGCGCGAACAAGATTATTCCGCGCAGCGCATTCTGGGACGCAGTGCTCTCGCTGTCCGGTAAAACCATCAGGCGATACGGCGCGGTGTACTCGTTCATGCGCGTTCGACGCGCCACGTGTCCCGATACAGGGTCCGAATCCGGCGCGGCCTTTTCGACGGTCCGATTCTCTTAAAGGGCGTTTATCGGCGCGACGATTCGTGCAATGCCAGCAACGACGGCGCACGCAAGGCGCGTGCTCCGTCAGCCGGAAAAAACGGAGAAGTGTGCCCTGCATCCCCCTGTGGGATCGTCCGCGGGCCGCCGGTTCAGTCGAACGGGCGACGCGGATCTGAGGAGGCCCGAGCCACCATGAGTCGAATCGTCACCAACGTTCAGTCCCTCGTCGCGCAACGTGTCCTGGGGTCGCAGAACAAGGCGCTCAACCAGGCGCTAACCCGTTTGAGCACCGGCCTGCGGATCAACTCCGGCGCGGACGACCCTGCGGGTCTGATCGCGTCGGAGTCCTTGCGCTCGGAAAAAGTCGCGATCGGCGCCGCGATCGACAACGCCCGCCGTGCCGACAATGTTCTCGCCGTCGCCGAGGGCGCGCTCGTCGAAGTCAACCGGCTCCTGCTCGAGCTGGAGGACCTCGTGGATCGCAGCGCCAGCACAGCCGGCCTGAGTGACGCGGAACTCGAGGCCAACCAGGCACAGATCAACGCGATCCTGCAGTCCATTGATCGCATCGCCAACACCGCGCAGTTCAACGGCACCAAGCTGCTCGGCGGCGGATTCGACTTCACCACGTCGGGCGTCGTCGGCGCGGATCTGACGGACGTCCGCGTGAACGCGGCCAAGATTCCGGAAGGGGCTTCGCGCTCGGTCAACGTTGAAGTGGTCACCGGTTCGACGTTCGCCGGTGTCAGCGCGGTGGGCGGCGGCGCTGGCGGCATCCTCTCCGCGGCGACCAGCCTGGAAATCCGCGGCAAACTCGGGTCGGAGATTTTCAGCTTTGCGTCGGGAACCACGCAGGCGGACATTGTCACCGCGATCAACTCGAGTACGCAGTTGACGGGCGTGTCGGCTTCGGTCGTTGATGTCGGCGGAACCGACCATGTGCTGTTTTCGAGCACGCTGTACGGATCCGACGCGATCGTTTCCGTGCAGGTGGTCGGGGCGAACGGTCGCATCGCCATCGACGGCACGGACACCGCCACCGACCATTCCAGCACCAAGACCGGAACCGACGGCACGGTGATCGTCAACGGCACCCAGGCCAATGTCAACGGCCTGAAGGCGAGCGTCCAGACCGGTTCGCTCGCGGTGGAACTTACGCTCGACGCGGCGTTTGGCGGGTCCACCACGCCGGTGTCCACGACGTTCGACATTGTCGGCGGCGGGGCACGCTTCAACATCGCGCCGGAAGTCAGCCTGGTGGGCATGGAAACCATCGGGATTCAATCCGTGTCCACCGCGTCGTTGGGCAGCAACGCCGACGGCTTTTTGTCCACGCTCGCCAGCGGCGGAGGCAACGACATCAAGAGCCGCAACTTTGCAGCCGCCCAGCGCGTGGTGTCGCAGGCCCAGGATCAAGTGTCCGCGCTCCGCGGCCGGATCGGCGGATTTCAGCGCAACACCCTGGCCACCGCGGTGAACTCGCTGATGATTGCACTGGAGAACACGGCGGCTGCCGAGGCGGCCATCCGCGAGACCGACTTCGCTGAGACCACCAGCGCGCTGACCCGCGCTCAGATTCTGGTGGCCACGTCGACGTCCACGCTGCAATTGGCCAACGCCCAGCCGCAGACTGTGCTTTCGCTGCTGCAGTAGCGGCTGGCTGGGGCTGGTTCAAGGGCTTATCCATGGGTTTCTCCACCTCCGGTCGAGGTGGGGGAACCCATGTTTTTTGGCCCCGCGGCGATGCCTGGGCGGCGGTGCTGCGACAAGAAGACGTCCCATAAATCGTGAATCGTGTAGCGCGGACTGATTTATCTAAACCCGTCTTTTTATGCGGACGACATCGCGGTTAGTCCGCAATCGGCGGACGCGGTGCTCCGGCAGTTCAGCTGGGTCGCCGGGACCTGCGGGGACGGTAAGCCGCGGCCAAAGCCGCGAGAACTCAACACGCGACGCGCAGGGTGGCGCGGCGCACGGCGACACGAGAGTCGCCAACAGCATCACGGAGGATGTCATGACGCGGATCAACACCAACATCCCTTCCATCATCGCCCAGGGGCGGATGTACACCAACGTGACCGACCTGCAGACGCGCCTGGAACGGCTCGCCACGGGTCTGCGCATCAACCGCGGAAAGGATGATCCCGCCGGTCTGATCGCCTCCGAGATCCTGCGCAGCGAAATCTCCGCGATCGGCCAGGCTATCGAGAATTCGCAGCGGGCGATCAACGTCATTTCGACCGCGGAAGGCGCGATCAACGAGACCTCGCGCCTGCTGCTCGACCTGCGTTCGCTCATCGTGGGCACGGCCAACGACGGCGCGCTCTCCCAGGAAGAGGTGCAGGCCAACCAGCTCGAGATCGACAACATCCTCGCGAGCATCGACCGCATCGCCAACACCACCGCGTTCGGCAGCAAAAAGCTGCTCAACGGCAGCCTGGCGTACTCGCTGTCCTCGGCCAACGCCGGCGTACTTACCACCCAGCTCGCCAGCATCAGCGTCTACAGCGCCCGCGTGCCGGAAGGCGCGCACCAGAACATCGTCGTGCAGGTGACCGCGTCCGCGCAAACCGGCACGCTGCAGATCACCGGAACCCAGACCAGCGCGAGCACGATCGAGATCGCCGGCACGCGCGGATCGGAAATCCTGGCGTTCGCGTCCGGGACCTCCGTGGCCGACATCGCCCTGAGCATCAACTCCGTCACCGACAGCACCGGCGTTTCCGCCGCGGTCGTCGGCGGCGAGTTGGTCATCAACAGCACGACGTTCGGCGCGGACAGCTTTGTGCAGATCAAAACCCTGTCCGGCAGCTTCGTCGATCCCAACACCTACACAGCCGGCGCACCCGAAGTGCGCGATCAAGGCGTGGATCCGACCGTGCTGGTCAACGGCCAGATCGCGGACGCGAACGGCTTGCGGGTGGACATCCGCACGGGAAGCCTCGACGCGCGCTTCTACCTGGATTCGGATTTTGCCCAGCAGACGGTGGATGCCTCGAGCTTCCAGATCACCGGCGGTGGATCGCTTTTCCAGTTGGGGCCGGATGTGTCGCCACAGGGCCAGGTGAGCATGGCGCTGAACTCGATATCCTCCGGCTCGCTGGGCAACAGCGTGCTCGGCTTCCTCGACAGCATCCGCTCGGGCGGGGTCAACGAGGTCAAGGGCAAGAACTTCATCGCCGCCCAGGAGATTCTCGAAGAAGCGATCAACCAGGTCGCGACCATGCGCGGCCGGCTGGGCAGTTTGCAGCGCAACCAGATCGAGACGAACATCAACAGCCAACAGATCGCGCTGGAAAACGTGAGTTCGTCGGAGTCGGTGATCCGCGACGCGGACATCGCGACGGAGGTTTCGGCGCTGACGCGAGCGCAGATTCTGTTCCAGAGCACGCAGCAGACGCTGCAGATCGCGAACGCGATCCCGCAGGCGGTGCTGGGGCTGATCCAGTAAACGCGTGGCGACCGCTTCAGCGACAAGCCGCCGCGCGTGAGAACTCATTGAGATCCTGCGCTTCACTGCCTCCACGCATTCGGTGGGGGCATTTTTCTGCGCCGCGACGCTGTGTGGGCTGTGATTCATGGTCACGCCTGAGGGGCTACCTGCGTTTTCCGGCCGAGAATGCCAAAGCCGAATTGAAGTTCCACTTTGTGAAATCCCAACTGGGTTTTCGGGGTCGCGGCGCGGGTTTGGTGTGTGCTTGGCTTCATTCCTGATAGCGCCAGAGGCACCTGCGTTTTTTGGGCGAAAAACGCCAAAGCCCATTGAAAGTGTGGCTTGAATGCGATGGACCCGCGATTCTGAGCTGTGGCGGGGGGTGACCTGCGTTTTTGGTAGCGCCAGGCGTTGAAGTGGTACTGGCAATTGGCTTTGGGGCGCGATTTTTTTTTGAACCACCAAGTCGCCGGGACGCCAAGAACGGCACGGTTGATGTCAATGGCCACAAAAACACAAATAACACAGAGATCATATGGCGCGATATCTTTGACACCAAGGCTCCAGGGCACGGAGGCACCAAGGGGCGGAGTGCTGAGTGATAAGTGATGAGTGACGGGTGAATGGGGGAAGGGCAATGAGGTCTGGGTGTCAGGCATAAGGCACCAAGCGTTTGGCATTGGGCATCGGGTCCTTGTCTATTGGGGATAACGCGCGGGGTGTGCGGTCAAATCTTGGGTTGCGCGCGGGGCGGTGTGGGGTGCTCACGCGGAGGCGCGACGGACGCAGAGGGTATTCGACGGGTAGTTCAACGGCTCCGTTGCAGCCGCCTGGGATCTTACCGCACGGAATGTACTTCCTGCTGTGGCATTGCTTGCCCCCGAATCCGTACCTGCGGACTCAGTCGGCAGCGGGGCGCCGTCGGTGCTGGCTGCCGCCGAGGACTGGGCGCCGGCATTGCCAGCCGCCGCGACCGCCGGGGAAACCTCGCCTACGGAATTACCGAACGCAGGATCGAAGGTTACCTCGCGGATGGCGATGTCGCCGCTGGTTGCGGTGATTGCCAGTTCGACTCCGAACACGCCCGCGGCGCTGCGGCTGCTCGCGTAGATCGGGATGGTGACCCGTTCAGCGGTCGCGTACTCCGCCGCGATCGGTTGTGCGGTGGTGGACAGTTCGACCGGCTGGGCTGCGGCTGGTTGGGTCATGCAGGCTGCGCCCAGGATTGCTGCTGTGTACGCGATTTTCATGTATTTCATGGTTTGCCCTCGATTCGTTGCAGCCTTCGATCAGGCTGCCGATTCGATTAGTCGGCAGGCCTGCGGGATGCTCTTGCGATTCGCTTAACCTGTCGTGGTCACGTTATATTCTTCGATTGTCGCCGCCGCTCACAACGCTGTTGACCGTGATCTGCGGCGCCGCGCCTGCTCCGCGGGGGACGCCGCTGGTGTCCGCGTCGGCCAGGTACGTCCCCAGGTCCACGAGGTCCACCCGGCGGTCACCGTTGCGCCCTACGATGGTTGGCGTCATGCCGACGCGCCTGCGGGCAGGCCGCGGCGTCTGGCGCTTGCATCCCTGCACGCTGGTCCTCCCTGTTCGGTCGGCGACGCCGCGGCGTTCGCTGCGCTCACCATGGCTGTAGATGCACAGCGGGTCGAACCAGGCGTTCTCGATGCAGCCGACCAAGTCGGCGTAGTCGTTTGCCCGCACGTCACGCCCGCTGCAAATCACGTCACCGCTCCGTAAAACGACTCCCGACCACTGTCGCCCATGGAGAATACTCCACAGGCTACTAATCTGGCCAGTCTTGAAAACTTGACGGCACAAATTTCACAGACTCCTCACTCACAGCTACAGAGTTGTTGCGACTTACTTCAATAACAAGTCGCTTTTTTGCTGATATGCATCTGATGCTTCCTCTGGGCGCATAGATCTCCGGTGTTCCAGCCCAAAGCGAGAGCTGTATTGCATCCCTAGTCACTCGTTGAGAGCGAAGGCCAAAAGTCCAGCCATGCTCCATTGCGCCGTCTCGTATGACCGTTAAATCTGACAGTGACAAGTTCAATTTGTCTGCCGATAGCCTTACGGCGCCGTTGGCCAAGAATTGCTTGATTAGACTATGTTGAAGTTCAATCGAACCATAACAGTACACTGAGTGGTTGTTCCACGAGTTGACGTATGAACGCTTTGTGTCAATAGCCCAACACATTAGGTCGCGATCCGACGCGACGGAGTCCGGAGGACGGCGCCTCGAAGGAACATACGTCAAATGCGTATCTACTATCTCCGTGGGCTCCGGAAACACCCTCGCCTGGTATGCAATGTCTTGTAGATTCACATACTGACATCCGCTTATGACTCCACTAAGCAATTGCCTGCCGTATATATCATTGCCGCTTTGAGTCAGATAACCTTGTGCCCACTTATTGTTACGCACAAGCCAATTGATAAGGCCAGCAATTGGCATCGATGCGAGCGCAAGTGCCTGAACGGGCCGATGGTTGTTCGGCACGCCCACAAGAACCGTGGAACCACCAAACCGGTGATGCAAGTCACTATCCAAATGGTCACCACCAAATGTGTTCATGTGTGTGCCAATAGTATAGTCGCAAACTAGTCATCGAAGACTTTATGTACGGCATCACCGTTCCCTTGGCTATCTGACTCTGTGTTTTCTGGCCCACACTCCAAACCTGTCATGTCAACGATTTCCTCGCATGTCATGCCTTGGTCTAGGAGTCCACGAACCCGTAAATTCCGTATCTGTATTTCCTTCCATTCCACAAAGGTCTCAATGAGTTCGTCCGTGAGTATTCCTACCACATCCTCAATTAAATCAACCGGAACAACTGTGTTTACTGTAGCGCTCTTGATGCCTTCGGCTCCCGCATCACTAACAAAAAAAAGTATCGTAATTAAAGGAAGTTGACGAAGCATCCTTTGTGCAATCTGCTTCAAAATCTTCTTTCTTTGCGACTTGCTAAGCTTCTCAAGCGCATGAAGTCGAAACTCTTGACGTAGTTGCTTAGTAACGAGATCTCGCAGCGCTCGCTTTGCTTCGATTACAAAGGGTGCGTTGGGGAAAAGCGTAACTATACTGTCGAGGATTCCCTCGGCGGCTAAGTCTTGGAGGTCATCGACTGTCAATGGTCCCTGGCCGTCGATTGCCCTGCCAGTCTCTGCTTCCCACTTAATCTTCTTTCTTGTCTTGTGATCTGTGAACTCAATATGCTCCCAATCGCCGTGATGAGGATTATTGTCGAGGCGCCACTTGCCACATCGCTTTAGTCCTAGTGGATCCCGTCCGTTGATCGGATTGCTGATCACAGTCTCATAGAGACTCAGACCATCCACGTATCCGATTGGATCCCGCTGCATCCATCTCCCCAGCCGCAGGCTGTAGGTCCTTGCCCAGAAGTGATACTGCCCTGTCGTCGCGTCATAGCGCTGGCCGGTCCACATGAACGGGTTGCCGTAGCGGCTGGCGACGAGGTTTGGGCGCCAGGGTTTGGCCTTCGGGCCGCCGTGGACGTCGTCGGCTGCGAGCAGGAAGGCGTCGAGGTCCGGCTGATCGACCGTGTCGCTGACGTCCGCGTCGAACAGGTGCGTGCAGCGCGGGCTGTCGCGGTCGAAGCAGCTCTGCAGCGCGTACCAGTCGTAAAGGTCGAGCTTGCCGTCGCCGTCGGCGTCGAACGCCAGCCGCAGCGGCCGGCCGAACGCAGCCAGCCCGGGCGAGCCCGCTCCGCCCGGCACGCCGCTGGTGTCCGCGTCGGCCAGGTACGTTCCCAGGTCCACGAAGTCCACGCGGCGGTCGCCGTTGCGGTCATGAGTATAGATGCACAGCGGGTCGAACCAGGCGTTCTCGATGCAGCCGACCAGGTCGGCGTAGTCACCGGCGTCGAGGTCGCCGTCCAGATCGTGGTCGTGGTAGTAGCCGCCGGGCGCGAAGGAATCCACCGATTTGAGCACCCGCGGCACCCCGGCTGCGTCGAGGATGTACGTCGTGCCGTAGGGGTCGTAGTCGTAGCGCTCGACCACCGCGCCGTTGGTGTTGGTCAGCGCGACCACGCTGCCGAGCACGTCGTGCAGGTAGTGCAGCACCTCGGGGGTGCCTGCGGGCTGATCGCCCATGTCGGTGTGGTCGATCCTTGACACGGTGCATCGTCGGTGCAACATCGTTTGAGATGCCTGCATATGCGTACATCCTGCGATGCGCGGATGATCGGCTCTACTATGGCAGCACTGCCGATCTGAGCCAGCGTCTTGAGGAGCACCGCCAGGGACTGTCGCAGTGGACCTCATCGCGTCGCCCCGTTTCGCTGGTGTGGTACGAGCCATTTGAGACGCTGGCTCAGGCCAGGCAAATGGAGCAATCCCTGAAGAACGGTCGCACCCGACGCAAACGAATCGACCGCATGATCAGAACATTCCCGCCTCACCGGCTTGCTCCATTTGCCTGACGCACCGAGTCAAGGATGGCCACCGGCTCCGGGAAGCGCGAACCCCAGAGGAACTCGCGCGCCAGTTCGGCATCATACCCGCCCGACCCGTTGGTGGTCACGTCGTATTCCTCGATCGTGGTTAGGCCCACGAAGACGTGGACTGTGACCTGCGGCGCGCTGCGCACCGCGAGTCGCCGATTCAGCGTCGAACCGAATCTCCTGTCGGACTTCTGAGGGTGCAGAGGGGTGTCAACCGGATCAAGTCCAGGTCGAACTGGCCTTTGGCATGGGTCATTGGGCCTTCGGATGGACCGCGATGCTTCAGTCGGGCCCGCGGCGGTGCCGATAAAACAGGCGACCGCGCGGACGGTACGCCCGGACGGCGTCCTGTGCGGCTGACACTTGGCGGCGGACGTCCTATGAGCGGAATCACCAGCGGAGTCGGATTGATTTCGGGGCTGCCGACGGCCCAGTTGATCGACTCGCTCATCGCTCAGGCCTCGCGGCCGAAGGACTTGCTCACCACCCGGCTGACGACGCTGCAGGCGCAGCGCAGCAGCCTGCTCGAGCTCAACGCGCGGCTGTTGTCGCTGAAGAGCACGGTCACGAGCTTCTCGAAAGCGGACTTCTTCAACCAGTTCGCGGCGAACAGCAGCAACGACAAGGTGCTGACCGCCAAGGCGTCCAGCGGGGCGCTACCCGGCGTGATCGATCTGACGGTCAAATCGCTGGTCACGTCGCACCAGCTCATCAGCGGCGGGTTCGCCGATGCCAACGCCACGCCGGTGGGCGCTGGGGAAATCAACATCGAGTTCGGCGCGGCACGGGTCAACCAGCCGACGCGCCTGGGCGACCTGAACGGCGGCGACGGCGTGCGCCGTGGGAAAATCCGCATCACCGACCGTGCGGGCAACGCGGCGGACATCAACCTCGCCTCGGCGGTCGACGTGGCCGAGGTCGTCGACCTGATCAACGCCAACGGGGTCGCGGCTGTTCGCGCCCGCGTCTCCGGAAATCATCTGGTCATCGAGGACACGAGCGGCGGAACGGGCCAGCTCGCGGTCACCGATCTGAACAACGGGTTTGCGGCCCTGGACTTGGGCATTCGCCAATCGGTGGCGGCGGCGCGCATCGACGGCACGGACATTGTGCGCCTCGACGACCGCGCGCTGCTCAGCGCACTCAACGATGGCAACGGCATCCGCCGGATGGGCGCGGGGGCGGACGATCTTACCGTGACGACAGCCGGCGGCGGCTCGTTCAACGTGGCGCTCAGCGTGTCCACGCTCAAGGATCATTTTAATCTCGGGCTGCTCAACAGCGGAAACGGCGTGCGCCTGGGCGTCGTGCGCATCACCAACCGGCTGGGACAGACGGGAACGGTTGATCTGTCGAGCGCACAAACGGTGGGGGAGGCGCGGGCGCTGTTTAACGCCGCGGTCGATGAGCAGACGGGAGAATCGCTCAACGTCGAGCTCAAGATCGGCGTGGGCATCAGCGGCGTCGCCGGCCTGAGCATAGAAGACCATACCGAGCCGATCGAAGGCACCGCGAAGGAACTCGTCATCGAGGATGTGACCGGTTACGCTGCGCGCGACCTGGGCATCGCCCGGCGCAACACGTCCGCGACGTTTCTGGGCAATGGTGTTTACCGCATCACGACGATCGGCGACGTGGTCCGCGCGATCAATTATGCCGATGGCAACGCCGGCCAGGTTACCGCGTCGCTCACCGCCAATGGCATTCAGTTGACGGACAACAGCCTTGGCCCGGACGGATTGACCGTGACCGCGCTGGCCAATACCGCGGGGCGATTGTCCGGTGCGGCTGAGGATCTGGGGATTGACGGAACGATCACCGCCGACCGCGCGGAACGCCCGCTGCTGGCGGGGTTGAACACGGTGCTGCTGTCGACGCTCAACGGCGGCAACGGTCTGGAACTGGGCGCGATCGAGTTTGCCGCCCGCGACGGCAGCGCGCCGGTCACGGTGGATTTCGCCGGAGCGGTCACGCTCAACGATCTCATCGAACGAATCAACGAAAGCGTTCCCGGCATCCGCGCGGAGGTGAACAGCGTCGGCACGGGCATCGCGCTGGTGGACACGACCGGCGGCACGGGCCCGATCGTGGTGACCGACGCCGGCGGCACGCTCGCGGAGCAACTGGGCATCGCCGGGACGCACGAGGATCCCGCGAAGGCGGTACGCGGGGCGAACCTTCAGCGGCAATACTTCACCGAGGATACGCAGCTTTCGACATTGAACTCCGGGCGCGGCATTCGCACCGGCACGCTGCGCGTCACCGGGTCCGACGGGCGGATTTTCACCGTGGAAATCCGCGATTCGGCGCGCACACTGGGCGACGTGATCGACGCGATCAACCTCGCCGGGTCCGCTTACGGCGTTTCCGCGGCGATGAACGCCACCGGCGACGGAATCGCCGTCACCGACGCGAACGGCGGCGCAGAGCCGCTGATCATCGCGGACAATGAAGGCGGGGCCACGGCCGCTGATCTGCGGCTGGCCGGCAAGACCGGGTTCGGAGAAACCACGATCGACGGCACGTTCGAAATCCGCATCGAGGTCGACGCCGACGACACGCTCAACGCCATCGCCGGCAAGATCCGCGACGCGTCGGCGGACGTGACCGCGTCGGTCTTCAACGACGGCGCTTCCGCCCGGCCGTTTCGCCTGTCGGTGAATTCCGCGCTCAGCGGCCGGCGCGGCGAACTGCTGTTCGACGCCGGCGACACCGGCCTGAACATGAGCACGCTCGTCGCCGCGCAGGACGCGGTCGTGCTGGTCGGCGGACGCGACGCATCCAACCCCATCGTGATCAGCAGCTCGACGAACACCATCAGCGGGGCGATTCCCGGCGTCGACCTGGAACTGACCAGCGTATCTGACGAAACGGTGACCGTTTCGACCGCGCGCGATATTGAACGCATCGTCACCGACGTCAAGCGATTCGTGGATGAATACAACGCGGTGCGCGATCGCATCGACGCAGTGACGAGCTTCAATTCGGAAACGAATGAGCGCGGCGTATTGCTGGGCGACGCCACCGTCAACCTGATCGAGCAGCGCCTCAGCCGATCGCTCATTGGACGTTTCTCCGGCGCGCCGGCTGGCACGACCACGCTCGCATCGGTCGGCATCGAGTTCGGAGATGGTGCGCGACTCTCGTTCGACGAGGAGAAGTTCCGCGAGCGTTACAACGCTGATCCGGCTGCGGTGACGCAACTGTTTACTGTGGCGGACACCGGCGTGGGGGCGGTGCTGGGCGGCGTTCTGGGAGATCTGACCGAGCAGACCACCGGCTTGCTGGCGCGGCGCGACAACCTGATCGGCGACCAGGTGGATGACCTCAACGACCGCATCTCCACGATGGATGCACAGCTCGCCCGCCGCAGGGAGCAGCTGCAGCGGCAGTTCGCCAACCTGGAGAGCGTACTGGCTGGCCTGCAGGATCAGCAGAGCGCCCTGGCCCAGCTGGCCAGCCTGGCGGCGAACGCGTGATGACGCTGCATTCATACCGGTCGGGCCTTGCTTTGGGCTGATTAGCTATCGATGTTAACTTTTGCCGGGGGCGGGGGCGGGGGCAGACTCGTTCCGGATTGTTCAGCCGGTGTTGGTCAATGGCGGGCATGGAAAGGCCGATATCACCAGCGCCATGAGCGGTTCCCAGCCGAACGCCTACCTCCGAGACGCTGTAATGACCGCGTCGCCGGAGCAGCTTCAACTCATGCTTTATGATGGGGCGATCCGCTTCGCCACACAGGGCCGTGAGGCCATCACCGCCCGAAATCACGAACTGGCATTTGAGAAGCTGTCGCGGGCGCAGAAGATTGTCCTGGAGATGGAGCGCGGCCTGCGTCCGGAGATCGCCCCTGAGCTTTGCGCCCGCATGGCTGCCTTGTACCTGTTCATCTACCGCAAACTGGTGGACGGGTGTGTGGAGCACGACGTCAAACCGGTGGATGAAGCCTTGGAGCTTCTGCGATTTGAACGCGAGACGTGGCGCATGCTCCTGGATAAGATTGCCCGCGAGTCCGCCGGACCCCGTGGGCCGGTGATGGCGGAACAGCCCAGCGCCGGCAGCTTGTCCGTCGAGGGCTGATGGCTGAGTTCCGCGGCGGCGCAAACTTCCGCGGGAATGAGTCCGTAGCATCGGGCATGAGCACAAACTCCATGAACCATCGAATCGCAAGTTGTGTGACAACCCTGGCGTTTTCGCTCGTTGTGTTTCTGGCGGGTGGGTCGCTGCAGGCGCAAGTGCCGGACTTCTCAAATCCGGAGGGTGACCAATCGGCCGGTACGGCGATTACTGATGATGAGGCGCTGGACGGCACCATTCTGGCGATCGAGGAACTGGCCAAGGCACGCATGAAGGACAAAGCCTGGGAGGATTCCTACAAGCGGGCCGCCAACCTGAGCAACAAGGTGCTGGAACGCGACCCTTACAACATCAAGGCGCGCTACATCCAGGGGCGTCTGGCGCTGATGACCAATCGCCCGAGGGAGGGGTTGCCGCTGATCGAGGCGTATGTGAACAGTCCAATCGGGGCGAGAGATGCGACGGCGCGCATTCTGCTCGGAGACCTCTACCTGGTTTCGTATCCCGAGCATGCGCTGACTCAGTATCGCGAGGCCTGCGAGATCAAGGACAACGATCCTGAGCCGTTCATCGGGCGGGCGAAGGCCAACATCAAGCTGAACCGCGCTGAAGACGCGGTCGCCGACGCTCAGACGGCGATCCGCAACGATCGGGAAAAGAACGCGTCGTATCGCCAGGTGCTTGCCGAGGCGCTGTTGATGCTTCCTGACCAGCAGGGGCAGGCGGCGGAGGCGGCGCGCGAGGCGGTGGAGATCACCGAGCGCCGCATTCGCGAAAACCCCGGTGATGTCTACCTGTTCAACGATCTGAAGTCGGAGTATGAGCTTCTGGTCCAATGCTACAGCAAGATGTACGAGAAACAGAAGAACAACCCCGAAGTGGTGGTCAACGTCATCCGGACGATCCAGGACCAGGCTGACCTGCAGCGGCTGATCGCGTATCACAACGCGCTGACCATGGTGCAGGAGGCGCGGAAGGGCAAGGAAATGCAGGGTTCCGCCGCGTTGATGCTCGAGGAGGCGCGACTGAATCGCTTGCTGGGTAAGAATGATCGCGCCGTCGAAGTGCTGGACGAACTGCTCAAGGTCGATCCCGGGAACGACGCGGCCCGCGAACTGCGCGGGATCATCAACGGCTCGACGACGCCGCCGGCTGACAATCTTTCGGCGGCGGGTACGGGCAACCCCTGACGCCCTTCATTCCGCGAAGCAGACGGCTCGAATCGCCCGTCCCGCTCACGCCTGCGGCGTGAGTTCCAGCGCCTCGGCGCGTTCAGCCAGGGCCATGAGGCAGTTGTTGATGTGATCGCTGAGGCTGATGCCCAGCAGGTCGGCGCCGGCGGTGATGTCGGCGCGGTTCACCGCCGCGGCGAACGAAGTCTGTTTCAGTTTTTTCTGCACGCTGTTCGCCTTCATTCCGATGATGCGCTCCGGCCGGACCAGCGCGCAGGCGACGATGAAGCCGCACAGTTCGTCCACCGCGAAGAGCGTCTTGCGCAGCGGCCGGTCGCGGGGAAACTCGCCGAGATTCCAGTCCGCGTGGGAGAGGATCGCGCCGACAATTTCCTCATTCACTCCCTGGGCGCGCAGGATCGCGGCGCCTTCGCGCGTGTGTGCGGGCGGATCGGGAAAGCGTTCGTAGTCGAAGTCATGCAACAGGCCGACCACGCCCCAGAGATCCTGGTCGGCGCCATTGATGCGCGCGTAGAAGCGCATGGCCGCTTCGACAGCCACGCAGTGCCGCACCAGCGCGGCGCTGGCGACGTAGGTGTTGAGCAGTGTCCAGGCGTCCTGCCGCTTCATTCTTGGCCCATCGTCGCGGTTTTGCTTTGACTGGCGCGCTTGCAGCGTTATCATCAGGTGGGCGCGTGGTTTGCGCGCCGGGCTCGCCCGCGTCGGGGCGATTATACGGTGCAGGTTTGAAACGTCGAGAGCGCGACATCTTCGCCCCGGATGAACTTGCGATTGTCCTCAGTCACTTTGACCTCGGCACGATCGAGTCGATCACGGAATTCAAGCGCGGCAGCCGGCGCAGCCCGAAAGTGGGCATCGTCTGTGATCACGGCAAGTACCTGCTCAAGAAGCGTGACCGCGACCGGGGCGGCATCGAGCGCGTGCGCTACGCCCACCGCATCCAGGAACACCTGACCCAGAAGGGATTTCCGCTGCCGCGGCTGATCGCGCCGCGGGATTCGGCCGAGACCATTCTGGATTTGAACGGCAATCTTTACGAGCTGTTCGATTTTGTGTCCGGCCACGGCTACAGCGGCGAGCCGGCGGAAGCGCACGACGCGGGCGCGACGCTGGCGCGCTTTCACGACGCCATGATGGATTTCCCCATGGACGGGCGGCACGAGTCGACGGGCTATCACGACGCCGTGGCGGTGCAGACCGGGCTGAACGCGATTCCGCCGCGGGTGTCGTCGCACGACAGCGCCGCGGGCCGCGAGGCGGAGGTGATCGGCCTGACCGTGAATCTGTACGAGGCGTATTCCGACGCGGCGGATGCGGTTGAGCGCGCGGGGTACGCGGCTTGGCCGCACTGCATCGTGCATTCCGACTGGCATCCGGGCAACCTGTTGTTTCGCAAAGGCGCGGTCACCGCGGTCATCGACTACGATTGCGTCAAGCTCGGCAAGGCGGCGAGCGACGTGGCCAACGGCGCGTTGCACTTCTCGCTCGTCGCCGGCGGGGCGCCCGACCAGTGGCCGGATCACCTGGATCTGTCCCGCGTGCGCGAATTCGTCGGCGGCTACGACGGGGTGCGCTCCATTGGTGAGGACGAGTCGCGGGCGCTTCCACACCTGATGATTGAGGCGCTCATCGCGGAATCGGTGTTGCCGATCGCCGCGACGGGCTCGTTCGGTCCGTTCGACGGGTTCGGTTTTATGCAGATGGTCCGCCGCAAGGTCACCTGGATCCAGCGCAACGCCGACGCGCTCGGCGCCATTGCCGCGACCCCGCGATCCTCCCGGGCATCGACCTGAGCCCGGCATGATCAGCGCCGCCTTGCGATCAGCGGCGCCGCACCACAAGCGCCGTCAGGTCGTCATTTTGCGGAACACTCTGCACGAAATCGCCGACCGCGGCGCGGATGTGCCCGATCAGGTCGCCGGCTGAGCAGTTCGCGTGCCGCGCGACGACATCGAACACGCGCGCCGCGCCGAACTGCTGCGCTTGTGGGTTGGCCCACTCGAAAAACCCGTCGGTCATGAGCAGAAACGTGTCGCCCGGTGAAAGCGGCACGCGTTCGCACGCGCCGACGTCGAGCGGGCTGAGGATGCCCAAAGGAATGGTCGACGCGCTGAGCTCAATGCGCTCATCGGTGGCGCGGCGATGGTGCAGCAGCGGTCCGTGGCCGGCGCTGACGAAGTCGATCGTGGCGGACGCCGGATCGAGCAAGCCCACGAAACTGGTGACGAATCGACCCTCGGGCAGGTCGGCGCACATCAGGTCATTGATCCGGTCCATCAGGCCGACAATGTCCGATTCGACCGCAAGCAGAGCACGCAGCATCGCTCGAAACTGGGCGATCATCAGCGCCGGGCCGATGCCGTGGCCGGTCGCGTCGGCGATCATCAGCACGATGCGTCCGTCGGCCAGCGCGAAGCAGTCGAACATGTCGCCGCCGGTGGCGTCCGCGGGCTCATTGAACCCGGCGATGTCGAAGCCCTCGGCGGACGGCAGCACCTTGGGCAGGGTCGACTGCTGGATATCGCGGGCCAGGGCGAGATCGCGCTCGAGCTTCTGTTTTTCCGTGTACTCGTTGATGAGCAACTGGCGCTGTACCGCCACGCCGGCGAGCGAACTGAGCGTCAGGGCCAGTTCCTCCTCGCGGGCGGAGAATGGTCCGTCGGTCCTGTTCAGCGCCTGCAGCGCGCCCACCAGTTGGCCCTCGTGGTTGCGCAGCGGAAACGTGAGCAGGTTGCGCGTGCGATAGCCGGTCGCGCGGTCGATGTCGCGGTTGAATCGCGTGTCCGCGTACGCGTCGGGCACGTTGATGGTTTTGCCGGTGCGCAGGCATTCGCCCGCGATGCCCTTGTCGGCGTCGAAGCGGATGTGCTCGCCGCCGGTGGCCTGCTGGCTGTAAAGCTCGTGCGTCGCCGGATCGTAGAGAAACACCGTGGCGCGTTCACAGCCGAGCACGGACGTCGCGGCGGACATGATCTGCTCGAGCAGCGGGTCGAGCTCGGTGGTCGCGCCCAGCCGGCGCGAGATATCCAGCAGGGTGCGCAGGTCGGCGATCAGGCGTGAGGGTTCGCTGTCGGCCATTGCCGCCAGCATGGCGTCGAGTGGACCCGAATGCAAGCCGAGCAATTGCCGCCGTTCTACACTCCTGCCGAGGATTTCGCATCACGGCCAGCCGGGAACGTCGCACGCACAGATCAGTGGATTATTCCAGCAGAAAAAGAAGATGTCGACGTCCGCCTGGTCCACGAAGCCGCTGCAGTTCAGGTCCCCCTGCGGGCACGAAGAGGCGGGCCGGTTGTAACACGCAGGACTGTTGAGCATTGCTACGTCCATCGCCGAGAGAATGCCATCGCCGTTGATGTCCGTGTCGCAGGGGCAGCGCCAACCGGTATATAGGTCCTGAAAGGCGCGAAGGTCTGCAAGGTCGACGTCCTGGTCCAGGTCGTCATCGAAGGGCGCGCATCCGGCTGCGTAGGGGTTCTCCGGCCCGCTCACGCAGGTTTCACCCACGAGCCAATCGTCGTGATCGATGTCGCCGTCGTTGTCCCAGTCGCCGAAGCCCAGGCCGGCTGCAGATGCCAGGTTGACGGGAAGCGTTGCTGGCTCTAAGTCAGCCTGTTCGGCGCGCAACACAATGGGGTGCGATATCGTCGAGAGGAACAGTCCGAATGCCGCCAGGACGAGAACCGCCGCGTCCAACCGCGCAATGCGAGGGAGACCAGACATGGGATTGCTCCGCGTGCGAGTCCTGACCGAAGATGTGACACTCGCGGCACTGCGTCCCGCGGACAGCGGCGATGGGAGATGAGGGCGGATCGGTATCTGCGGACTCGGCTGTGACAGCATCGCCACCCTCGCCCGATTCGATTCTACCCGCGACTCGCGACGAATCAAAAAGAAACGCCGCGTGGATCGCACGCGGCGCTGGTGGTTACGCAGTTGTACCGAGCGCCTTTGGGGTTACTCCGGCATGCGTTCGAGCATGACATCCGCCAGGCCGTAGTCGATGGCCTCGCCGGCTTCCAGCCATTTATTGCGGTCGCAGTCTTTTTCGATCTGCGCGACGCCTTTGCCGGTGCGCTGGGAGATGATGTCATACAACCGCTTGCGGATGCGGATGATCTCCTCAGCTTCGATGGCCAGATCGGTCGCCGGACCCTGGAGCACGCCGCCGATGAGCGGCTGATGCAGCAGCACGCGGGAGTTGGGCAGCACATAGCGTTTACCCTTGGCCCCGCCGCAGAGCAGCACCGCCCCCATGCTCGCGGCCATGCCGACGCAGTAGGTGGCCACGTCGCAGCGCAGGTACTGCATGGTGTCGTAGATGGCCAGGCCCGCGGAGACGCTGCCGCCGGGCGAATTGATGTAGAAATTGATGTCCGCCTTCGGGTCCTCGTTGGACAGGAACAGCATCTGCGCGACGATCAGGTTGGCAATTTCATCATCGACTCCGCCGCCCAGGAACACGATGCGGTCCTTGAGCAGGCGCGAATAAATGTCGTATGCGCGTTCGCCGCGCCCGGTGGTTTCAATGACAAAGGGTATGTTCATATCGCTGCGATCCGTTGGGCGGGCCATGCCCACCCTACTTTTTCTTCTTCTCGTCTTCGTGCCGCAGAATCTCGTCAACGACGCCGAATTCGAGCGCTTCGGCCGCGTTGAGGAAGCGGTCGCGCTCGGTGCCGGCGATGATCTCGGCGATGGGCCGGCCCGTGCTTTCGGCGATGATTTCGTTGAGCCGCTGCTTGTCGCGGAGCACTTCCTCGGCCTGGATGCGGATGTCCTCGGCCTGGCCGGTGATACCGCCGTACGGCTGATGCAGCATCACCTTGGCGTTGGGCAGGATGAAGCGTTTGCCCTTGGTGCCGGCCATGAGGATCACCGCGGCGCCGCTGGCCGCCTGGCCGATGCAGTAGGTCGCGATCTTGCAGCCGACGAGCTGCATGGTGTCGTAAATCGCCAGCGTCTGGTCGACCAGGCCGCCCGGTGAATTGATGTACAAGTTGATGTCCTGGTCGCGTTTAATCGACTGCAGGTACAACAATCGCATCACCGTCACGTTGGCCGTGCGTTCGGTGATGGGACCCGCGAGAAACACGATGCGGTTTTCCAGCAGCATGTCCTCGATGGACATTTCCCGCGTGCGCTGATACGCGGGAAACTGGTTGACCGTCGGGATCCTCGGATGTCCGGGCTCTGCGCTCGTCTGCTGTAATGCCGGAGGCACGAATTCGTACATGGGGTTTTCCTGTCTGGACGTAAAGGGCGGCATCGCGCCGCGCGCCTGCGGCGGATCAACCAGCCGGTGGGGCGTCGTCATGCGACGAAACTAATCCGCGTCCTTGCTCGGTTTCTTACCCGTGGTCTTCTTCCTGGCCGGCGCCTTGGACGCTTTCTTCGCCGGCTTCTCCGTCTCCGCAACCGTCTTTTCGGTTACCTCGGCGTCGGCCAATAGGCGTTCGAGAATCTTCTCGTCCCGCAGCCGGGAGTATAGCGTCATCAGGTTGTTGGTGCCGATAATCTCGTCTCGCACGCGGTCAAACCGCATTCCGCGGCGGTAGGCGATCTCGGCGATGGCGGCGTTGATTTCCTCCTCGCTGACCGCAATCTCCTGCTCCTTGGCGATCTTGGTCATGATGAAGACCTGGCGGATCTCGTCGGCGGCCTGGGCGGACGCACTGGTCCGCAGCTCGTCGAGCTGCTTGAAGATTTCCGCCTCCGGCACGCCCTGGCTGTAAAGCTCCATCATCCGCCGCGACACGATGCGTTCGGTGTGGCGCTGCGAGATGCCCGCGGGGACTTCCATCGGCGTGTTTTTCAGGAGGTACTGTTCAATCTGGTTGAACATGTGCCGGCGGACCTGCTGCTCGACCGCGCGCTCCATCTGCTCACGGAGGAGCTGGCGGAATTCGTCCTCGGAATCGAAACCCAGTGACGAAAGGAAGTCATTGTCCAGCTTGGGGATTTCCAGGCGTTTGACCTGGGCGACGGCCAGTTCAAAGCGCGCCGTTTTTCCGCGCGCGCCTACCAGGCGATGGTCGTCGGGCACGGTCACTTCGACGGACACGGTGTCGCCGATTTTCCGGCCGGTCGCGGCCTTGCCGAATCCGTAAAGCGGCAAACCATCGTACGTCTGGTCGCGCGCGGCGAGCTCCGCGTTGTCTTCGCTGTGGACGACTTCCTTGTCGACGAAAACCTTCGCGGCGCCGGTGAGGACGTCGTCGGCCTGGGTCTTGCCGCCTTCGACCGCGACGAACTTGCCGCGCAGCGCCATGCGCCGGCGGATTTCTTCGTCGACGCCGTCGTCGTCAATCGTGATTTTGGTTTTCTCAACCGGGATCTTTTCCAGCCTGGGCAGTTCGAACTCCGGCTTGACATCCACTTCGCAAGTGTAAGTCAGGTCGCCGTCCTTGGGCAGCACGAGGTGCTTGAGGGCTTCGTCCACGCCGACGAGCTTTTCGACCTCGACTTCGCGCGCCGCGCCGCCGTCGCGCCGCTTCTCCTTCACCTTCACGCGCAGCAGGGGATCCCCAAGCACGTCGAGCGATTCGCGTTCGATCGCCGCGTAATAGCTGTTGCCCACGAGGCTCGAACTCACCTGGTCGCCGACCTCGTGGCCGAAGCGCTTCTCGATCAGCTTCATGGGCGCGCGGCCCTTGCGGAAGCCGGGTACGTCCGCGCCTTGGCGCAGCTCGTCGAACTGCTCCTGCAACTGCTCGGCGACGGCGTCGCGCGGCACGGTGATGGTCACCTGCTTGCGCAGCGGGCCGACGTCCTGCACCACGACCTTCACGACTTCCTTCAGTTTCTTCTGCAGGGCTTCGGTGGCGTTCAACTCCTCCTCGGACCCCGTTTCCGCCTCGTTGTCCACCACGGCCTGATCGGCTGCCTCCTGCTCGCCAACGGTCGCGTTCTTGTTCGCCATCGCATTCACTCCTGCAACCCGGTTTTCGCGCCTGTTGGCGCGGTTTTTTCAGTCAAAGGCGGCCTAGACTACCGTACCGGACACGGGGAGGCAACCGCGGCGAAAACCCGGTGGCTGACGTTGAGTTCGGTCGCGGGACGCTTATGGACGCGTGGGCATGTGCGGCGGGCCGGCGCGAACGTCGGTGGCGCGCCCCGGTTGATTCGGGAATGCTCACTAGAATCCGGGGACCGGTCGATGAACCATGGGGAGTGCCGCCTGCGCCGGACCTGTGAAGATTGACCAACCGCCTTGCGACGCGCTACGCATGCGGTAATCTGCAACACGACCTCGCCGCGGGCATGTCGCCCGAAGCGCTTTGGACGGAGGCTTGATCATGGGTGCGATCCGCGACCTGCTCGGTGCAGAGGCAGACAGCCTGCTGGCTTACAAGTGCTCGGGTATCGAGAAGTCGATGCTGACCCTTCCGGGACCCGATTACGTCGATCGCGTGTTTTCCGCGACCGACCGTTCGCCGCGCGTGCTGCGCAACCTGCAGCACATTTTCGACACTGGTCGGCTTGGCGGTACGGGTTTCCTGTCGATCCTCCCGGTGGACCAGGGCATCGAGCATACCGCCGGCGCGTCCTTTGCGCCCAATCCGATTTACTTCGATCCCGAGAACATCGTGAAACTCGCGATCGAGGGCGGGTGCAACGCGGTGGCGTCGACGCTGGGCGTGCTGGGCGTGTGCGCACGGAAGTACGCGCACCGGATTCCCTTCCTGGTCAAGATCAATCACAACGAACTGCTCACCTATCCGAACAAGTTCGACCAGATCATGTTCGCCAACGTACAGCAGGCCTACGACATGGGCGCGGCGGCGGTGGGGGCGACCATCTACTTCGGTTCCGACGAATCGGGCCGGCAGATCCAGGAAGTGAGCGAGGCGTTCCACCATGCGCACGAACTGGGCATGGTCACGGTGCTCTGGTGTTATCTGCGCAACAGCGGCTTCAAGAAGGACGGCGTGGATTACCACGTGGCAGCCGACATGACCAGCCAGGCGAACCACCTGGGGGTGACCATCGAGGCGGACATCATCAAGCAGAAGCAGGCGGAGAATCGCCGCGGCTTCAGCACGATCAACTTTTCGAAGACGCACAAGCTGGTGGACGACAAGCTCACCAGCGACAACCCCATCGACATGACCCGCTACCAGGTCGCCGGCTGCTACATGGGCCGTATCGGCCTGATCAACAGCGGCGGCGCCTCGGGCAAGAACGACTTTGCCGAGGCGGCCAAAACGGCGGTGATCAACAAACGTGCGGGCGGCATGGGCCTGATCTCCGGGCGCAAGGCGTTCCAGCGCCCGATGGAAGAGGGCGTCAAGCTGCTCAACTTGATTCAGGATGTTTACCTGGACAAGTCAATCACCGTGGCGTAGGCCGTTGCGTCGCGCCGTCAGGTGCGGCAACGCGGCACGCCGACTTATGGCAGCATCTCGTCGAGGTCTTTTTCGCCGGTCTTGGCGTGGATCAGGAACCGGCCGATGCCCTTGGCGGTTTCTTCAGCCAGTTTTTCGCTTCCGCCTTCACGGAACGATTTGCTTTCGGTCAGGATCACCGCGTCGAGCAACGTGGTCGCGCCGTCCGTCATCTGGACGCGGGCGAAGAGCAGCGCGCTACCCAGCAGGCCCTTGGATTCCACGAAGTGCAGCGTGATGGACACGGTGAACGCCGGGTCGCCGCCGGGGTAATGGGCCGCAAACTTGTCCATGTAGTCCTTGTCCTGGCGGATCTCATTGACAGCCGCATCGAATGCCGAAAGCACGCGCTGCGGGCACATGTGCTCCCCAACGGACGAACTGGCCGGCAAGACGGTGAACGACTTGTATGGTGCGAACGTGTTCACGATCTGCGTGCGCGAAACCATCTGCTGAGCCGGCAGAACGCTCACCTTCGCGCCGCGCACCTCGTAATAGGCCCGCTTGGCGACGGATGTGCAGCCGGTGAGCGTTCCATTCAGCAGCAGCAGCGAAAGCACACCCACAGCGAACTTCGACCCAGCATTCATCGGTACATCTCCGTGGCTCAGGATTTCAGGTTCAGTCGATGCGGCACCCGCGTCCGCGCCCATGACAAACCGCCGCACTTCGGTCCTGCGGTTCGGCAGGCGGGACAGCATACCGGCTGATGGCGCGAGGGAAAGGGGCGATCGCACCGCGATCGGACAGTCTGCCGCGCCGAGATCGGTGGGGCGGGATGCCTGGTGTCACGCCCGGCCGTGCAGGTAATCGTGCAGTTCGTCGATGTGTTGCTGCTTTTCCGCGACCTCCAGGGCCATGAGATCGCCCGTGGAGATCATGCCGACGAGCTTGCCCTCTGCGCTGTCGCCGTCAACGACCGGCAGGTGCCGTATCTTCTTGATGGACATGACGGCAGCGCAGTCGCTGACCTTGGCGGACGGGCCGCAGGTGACAATGGGGAAGGTCATGACGTCTTTGATACGCGTGGTGGCTGGATCGCGCTGCTTGGCGACCACGCGGTTGAGCACGTCACGTTCGGTAAACATCCCGGAGAGCTTGTCTCCGATCATCACGCAGACGGCGCCGCAGCGGCGTTCGTTCATCATTTTCGCCGCGTCCAGAACGGTCATGTCCGGAGTGACGGTGTAGACGTCGGAGCCCTTGCGACTGAGGATATCGCGAACGAATGTCATGGTCAGTTCACTCCCGCAGCCGTCGAGCGGATGTGCTCTCGAGGCTGCCAGCTTGCGCCGACCCGCGGGTGCCCGTCCGTGGGCAGTGGGCCGGCAAACCCGTTGGAACCCATGGGATTGTGCCGCTAATTGCTTGCAGGATCAAGATTTGTGAAAAGATTCGCAAAATGGGTGCAGCAACTCGCGAATCCGCCGACGATTTCAGGGTACACTAGAAGGGGGACGATGCGATGGTTCCCATGCCGCTGGGTGCATCCTGGCGGGGTAGTCCGGGGAAGAAGTAGGGGATGCAGGCCGGGAGAGGCCGGTTGCGGCCCTCCCGACCTGCATGCTGTGTGCGCCGGTGCGTCAAACCGGCTGTGTGTGGTCTGGTTTGGATCAGGGTTTTGGTTTCCCTCTCCGTTGTTCCCCCCGGTGTTCGCTTCCGGCGTGGGTTTATTTCGAGCGTTTCCGCAGGGCCGATCCGGCGTGCGTCATGTGCAACGGTCGGCGTGCCGCCGCGCACTCAGTTCACCGCCTCCACAGCCTGGCGCAACTGCTGTTTGCATTCGGCGATCTGCAGCTCGATCTGCTGGATTTCCTGAAGCGGGTACTCATTCCACCAGGCGTCGGCGAGGCGCTCCCGCAAGCTGCGCAGTTCGCCTTCGAGTTGTGATCGATTCGGAACCACCGTGCTCTCCCCATGCATCGTTGTCATGTCTGCACTCATCTGGCAGCGATGAACCGCTACCGTAGTTCTTACACCATAGACGGCTGAAAGGTGTCATGCCGTCATCAAAATATGTATGAAGATGCAACGCGTACGGGTGTGGTGCGATTTCCAGCCCTTTGGCGCGGGATCGGCGGCAGCCGCGACCATTGCCGACCGCCAGAAACCCGGATCGTCCGTTCCCGAGTTCCGCTATATCGGCCAAAAACCGGGGTAAGCTTTGTTGAATTGGTGCTTCAAGCGGGCGACATCCATGCGGGATTCCCCGGGTCGACCGGGGACTTTCCATCCACGCGATTCCGCGGGTTGATACACGCCCGATACTTGCGTGCGCGCCGACGATGACCGCCGTTTCCAGCGCCGCGGCGAGTGGGGCGTCAGGGAATGAATTTGTAACCGACGCTGTGCACGGTGATGATGTGCTGCGGATGCTTGGCGTCTTTCTCGATCTTGCGGCGCAGGCTGACGATGTGGTTGTCCACCGTGCGGTTCGCGGGAAACGCCGCCAGCCCCCAGATCACGTCGAGCAGCTTGTTGCGCTCCACCGGTTGCTCCGCATGCTCGATCAGCATTTTGAGAATCTCAATCTCGAAGTGCCCGAGGTTGAAGTTCTCGCCCGAGCGTTTGACCTTGCCCTTGACCAGGTCGACTTCGGCGTCGCCGATTTTCATGATCTTGGAGACGCCGGAGATAGCGCCGCCGCGGCGCAGCGCCGCCTTGATCCGCGCGAGCATTTCGCGCACGCCGAAGGGTTTGGTGATGTAGTCGTCGGCGCCGGCCTCGAGGCCGCGGACGATGTCGATCTCCTGGCTCTTGGCGGTGAGCATGAGGATGGGGACGGTGAAGCCGGCGTCGCGGATCTCTTTGCACGCCTGTAGGCCGTCCTTCTTCGGCATCATCACGTCGAGCAGGATGAGGTCGGGGCGTTCGGCCTTGGCCTTGGCGACCGCCTCCTCGCCGTCCGCGGCCACGAGCACGTCGTAGCCCTCGAACTGGAGGTTGTCGCGCAGGCCCATGGCCATATCCGGTTCGTCTTCGGCAATCAGGATTCGGGGCATGGTTGTCGTCCTCTGCCAGGAAAAGTCGGGCTCTGAATGACCAATATACGCACCGTGCGGCCCAATGCCAGCAGGAAGCGGGCTTGAGCCTGGCGGCTGGCGGCGTACGCTGGTCGCGGCGGCGTGTGGTGGTGCGGGCGGCGGCTGCTCGGGCCGGCTGACGGAGCGGGAGCGGGCAGCGGAACAGCGGAGACGGACATGCGGAGTCGAATACGAAACGGGTTCGGGGTGAGCATGGCGGCGGGCGCGGTACTCGTGTCGCTGGCGGCGGCTGGGTGTGCGGACGTGACCGGGAAGTGGACGTCGGTGGCGCTCGAGCCGCGGATGGCGAGCGACCAGTTCGTGCTGCTGCGGGCCAAGGGGTACAAGGGCGAGTTCCTGCGGGCGACGCTGGATCTGCGTGAGGACAAGACGTACGTGGCGGAGGTGTTTTACGCGAGCGATATGAGTTTCTCCAATGGCGGATGGAGCCTGCTGGGCGACCGGTTGCGGCTGGTGGATAACAAGTACGGGACGTTTGCTTACAAGGTGGATGTCGCGCCGGGGGGCCGAACGATGGCGATCGTTCAGCCGATTAAGGGGACGGACGTCCGGCTGACGCTTCGGCGGGAGCGTCCGCTGCTTCCGCTGCCGGAGCTGCGTATGCCGGAGGGCGGGGGTCGCTGAAAAACGAAGCCAAGTTGAAGTGCGGCTTGTTATGGCGATGGCGCGGTCGAGAACTGGGGTGATGCAGGTTTTTGATCGCGCCAAGCGTTGAAGCGGTGCTTGCAGTTGGATTCGCGCATGCAACTTCTTTGAATTGAACCACCAAGTCTCCAAGGCACCAAGAACGGCGCGGTTGGAATGAATGGCCACAAAAGACACAAGGGGCACAAAGGGAGAGTGATGAGTGATAAGTGAAAAGTGATAAGTGAATGGGGGAAGGCGCTGGGCATTGGGCATTGGTCCACCTCCAACGGTGATAACGCGCGGGGTGTGCTGTTTAATTTTGGATTGTGTGCGGGGTGGGGTGGTGTGCTCAGGCGGAGTCGGGGAGCCGGTGAGTCGGGGGAGGCTTTGGGCGGCGTAGGTTGGGTGGGGCTGCGTTTGAACGCGCCGCAATGCGGCACGCAAGAACGAGTGATGTTCCCTTCTCAAGAACGAGTGATGTCCCCTTTTCCTCCCGAAAGGAAGTGTGAACCGCCGAGGACGCTGAGTTCGCGGAGGAAGATTCTTGTCAGTATGGTTTATGCGTTGGGCTCGGGGTGGTGAGAATGTTGCACTGGCCTGGCTGATTTTGTTGGTTAGCGTGGGGCTGCGGAAGGGGTTGGTGGAGTCAGCCTGGCACCGCTTCTTTTCTGAACTTGGGCCTTGCGCGGGAATTGATGTGGTCGATGATAACTAGCTGCGTCCCCGTTTCTTTCCCCTTTTCTTGACCTTTTCTTGGCCGTTACCCGTTATTGGTCCACTTATTTGCGCAGTGCATCCAATGGCGCTCGTTTGGTTGCCAACAGTAAGTTCGTTTGTTCGCGGATTTTGTCGGCAAAGGCAGATTGCGCCGACGAAAAGTTGGATTCTTCAACCTTTCGAATCGCTTCCAACGCACGATTCAGCGTTTTGTCATCAAGCGCCTCCCCGGCTTGTGCGCGAATGCCGGTGTGTATGGCGTATTGCATCTCATAGTGGCGCATCACCTCGCGAGCAATCGGTGCCCAGTCTGGATGCACCGTGAGTCCCGCCAGAGTCAATCGTAGTCGATCGAGTTCTTCCTTGTCGACTATACCGATTAAACTCCATTCTGTCGCAAGAGCCTTGAGAATGGCGCAGTTAGCATTCGTACTGTCTCTACTTTTTCTTTGAATTGTCGGCGAGAGCAAATCCGCGGTCTTGCTGGCAGAGCCAGACTGAGGGATCACCTGCAATATCTCACTGCCCAGATCATCTCCGGTCTTTGTCGTAAGCCGGACTCTTCTATGGCCAGGGACATGAAAAAGGGGAACGAGTCGAAATGCATCATCGTCCGGTATTTCCTGCATGCCACTGGAAGTCACTAGATCGCACCAGATCAATATGTATTCGCCCTCCGGAGTACGGATCGGGTTTGATCCGGCCGCATCAAGTGGAATGGGCGACCGCTCATCGACACGCAATTCCAATTCACGGGACGGGGGAGCATCATTTGCAAGCACAACGGTGACAGGCCCATCTGCCATAATCTCGTGCTTGTCGAGCCGCCATGACTTGGGTTCCATCGCCAACGAAATCGTCGGATATAGCAGCAGTATACACGTGACATATCTCTGCATACCTGAGGCCATAGTGTTTCTCCAAACCAGACTCAAGGAGTACTACCATTTCTCGGCTTTTCGGAAGCGAACAAGGGGCGGAAAAAGGGACATCACTCGTTTCCTTTTTGTTTGCGTTTGCGTGGGCGGCCGGGGTTATTCAAGGTGTACATCAGACCTAACCGCCGGGCTGTGCGGTGGACCCAGTCGGGGTCGCCGCAGGGGCGGCCCCGCTGTACGCAGGTCCGCAGTCCGTCCAATTGCGTTTTCTGCATCCTGGTGTTGACCAATGCGAGCCAGTTCCGCGGAACGTCCATCGGCCACGCACTCAGGGCAAACGGCTTGGCCAGCCCCCGGCGCGCGGCCAGCCCGCCCCAGGGCCAATCCTCCGCCCGCGCCACCAGCCCAGCCCGTACCGCGTTGGCCTCGACGTAGCGGCAGAGCCTCAAGAAGTAGACTTCCTTTTGGACCGGGAAGCTCTTGAAGCGTCCCTGGTACAGGTGACCGCCGCCGCTGGTTCGGTAATGCGCGTGATGCCGGCGGACGTGCGCCACACCCACCCAGCCCATGAAGCGGCCCAGCGATTCGTCGGTTCGCGGCTGAACGACCAGGTGCCAGTGGTTGCCCATCAGGCAATAGGTTAGCAGATTGACGGGGTAGCGTTCCAGGCCCTCGGCCAGCACGCGTTCGAAGGCCGCGAAATCGGCGTCCTTGTGAAAAAGGGGCATGCGCGCGTTGCCCCGGTTGAGCACGTGATAGATGGTTCCTGCCTTGATGGCCCGTGCGGTACGTGGCATGGACATCAGGCTAACGCGCCGCACTGCGGGACGCAAGAACGAGTGATGTCCCCTTTTGTCCTCCCTTTTGTCCTCCTTTTGTCCCCCAGGTGAGTCAGTTTTCTCGTTTGCGATCGAGTCGCCTGCGTTCAATTCTTTCGGTGAGCACGTGGGCGCTTTCTTTGATCTCATGGCTTCCGATTGGTTTATTTGCAATGTCCATGGCGTCCCAGGGCTCCCATTCCAAACCTTCGTCCTTCGCCTTCTGCCAAGCCTCCCGCTCATATTGCCAGAGGTTCCGGGCCGCGATGTCCAGGATCACCTTAGAGTCGTGTTCTTCGCGGAGAATCTGCGCCCATTTCTTAAGGTCGTCATCGACCCAGTCCGCGGGGATGAACGTCGACTTGTCCACGGCACTCGGGTATTGGGTCAAGAACTCGTCGAGCAACTGCTTGGGGATACCTTCGAGATTGGTGAAGCGCATAACGACGGTCACGAGTCCATTAGTATCCATACTATTTGTGTGCCACGCGACAACGCCACCTTTCTGGTTTGCTGCGTTCGTGGCCAAGGCGATACTTTGGCTCTCCAAAGCATGGCGACACCTCCAGTCGATCAATTCGATACCCTCGATTGAATCCTCGTGAGGAGGCAGTCCAGGAAACGGCCCCCCGTTTGCGGCGAGACGCAGAGCTCCTACAAGGTCGTGGGCAACATGTGCGTAATCACGCGGATGTTCGACAACCTCGACGATGACACCACCCTTGCCGGTTTCTGGAGCTACTCGATACTTGTACTCTTTCTCTCGTGCGCCGATTTGACAATACCCCCCCACGAAAGAGCGCCAGGGCCTTCGTCATCTCGTTCGTATTCGAGCTCAAAGGCACGATCGTCTACGGGAACGTTCCCATCATTGGACGACCCTTCATTTGCGCCAACGATCTGGACGACCATACAAGCTAAGATCAAAACGAGTAGGCCCACCTTGTGGTGGCGGATGCATGGGGGCGGAAAACGGGACATCACTCGTTTCCTTCTTGTTTGCGTTTGCGTGGGCGGCCGGGGTTATTCAACGTGAACATCAAACGCAGGCGCCGGGCTGTGCGTTGGACCCAGTCGGGGTCGCCGCTCTGCCGGCTCCGTAGCATTGCTTTATTGTAGCGGATTTCGGGAATCTCCAAAGAATTATGCGCGCGCACTTCAGTTATCGGCGTGGCCCGCTCCCTTACGGTCGCGGCTCGGATGGGTGGCGCCTGATTCGCGGGTTGAATTGGTCAGCGCGGGTGGAGGAGCCAGTTGATGAATTCGGCGTCTTGGTAGGCTGCGTCCCAGGCGTTGTGGCCCATGTTGGGGATTTCGGTGTAGCGGACGGTGCCACCAGCCAGGCGGACGGCTGCGACCATTTCGCGGGACTTGTCGGCGGGGACGACGGGGTCGGCTGACCCGTGGATCGCCCAGATGGGCGTTTTGGCGAGTTCGCGGGCGCGGTCGGGTTCGCCGCCGCCGCAGATGGGGCCGAGGGCGCAGAAGCGGTCGGGGTGGAGCGCTCCCATGTGCCAGGTGCCGAAGCCGCCTAGCGAGAGGCCGGTGAGCGCTACGCGCTTGGGGTCGATGCGGTACTCGGCTTTCGTCGTGTCCAGGCAGGCGAGGACCAGCTTCACGGATGCGTCTTCGTGCCAGACCTGGTTCGGGGGAAGCTGCGGCATGATGACGATGCAGGGGAAGCGGTGCGGGCGGGCCATGATCGCGGGGCCGATGCCGACGGTGGTCTGCTTCAGGCCGTCGTCGCCGCGTTCGCCCATGCCGTTGAGAAAGATGATCGCGGGCCAGGCGCGGCTGGAGTTGGGGGAGTAGTCGGCTGGCACGTAGATCGCGTAAGGGTAAGTCCGGCCATCGATGGTGACTTCTCTGGGGAGGAAGCTGACGTCGGCGTGGTCGGCTGCTTCGGTTTGCTGCATGGTCGTTTCCATCGTGTGCGAGTCGCCGCAGCCGCTGAGCGTGCCGGTCAATAGTGTGGCGGCAAAGAGTGTCGCGGCGATTAGCGTAGCGGCGTGCAGTGTGGTGGTGAACCGCGACGCGGCACGGGTGTGGGGCATGGGTGTGCGCATTGTGTCCTCCCGGGGTTTTACTAGAGTATCGCGACCATGGCACACGCACGACGCATCTGCATACTCGCGGACGGCAAGCTCGATGTTTTCACGGCCAAGACCGCGCTGGGTCTCTTGCGCTATTGTCCCGGCGAAGTGGTGGCGCTGATCGACCGGCAGCACGCCGGCCAAGACCTCTGCAAGCTGGTCGGGACCGGGGCGGGCGTGCCGATTGTCGATGGTATCGCGGCTGCGACGGCGTACAAGCCGAACCAACTGGTGATCGGAGTGGCGCTGCCGGGGGGCGTGCTGCCGGCTGCGTATCGCGCGTTCATCCTGGATGGCTTGCACGCGGGGATGGATATCGTGAACGGGCTGCACACGCGGCTGACGGATGACGACGAGATTCTTGAATTGGCGGCGCAGCTCGGGCGGACGCTGTGGGACGTGCGCAATCCGCCGAAGATCGACCACGTGGGCACGGGCAAGGCGCGGCAAACGCGGGCGAAGCGCGTGCTGACGGTGGGGACGGACTGCAATCTGGGCAAGCGGGTGACGGCGTCGGAGCTGGTGGCGGAGATGCACCGGCGGGGGATCCGCGCGGAGTTCGTGCCGACGGGTCAGACGGGCGCGATGATTGTGGGCGAGGGCGTGGCGATCGACGCGGTGATCTCGGATTTCATGACCGGGTACGTCGAGGACGCGGTGCTGGCGAAGGGCGACGCGGATTTTGTGGTGGTTGAGGGTCAGGGGGCGCTGACGCATCCGAGTTATTCGGGGGTGACGCTGGGGCTGATGCATGGGGCGCTGCCGGATTATTTTGTGCTGTGTCATGCGCCGGCGCGGGAGTTCATGCGGCACACGGATGTACGGGTGTCGAGTCCGGCGGAGATGATTCGGCTGACGGAGATGATGCTGGCGCCGATTCATCCATCGCGATGTGTGGGCATCAGTCTGAACTGTCACGGCATGGATGATGCGGCGGCTGCGACGGCGCGGGCGGATGCGGCGCGTGCGACGGGGCTGCCGGTGGTTGATTCGCTGCGCACGGGGGTGGGGCCGCTGGTGGATGCGCTGGTGGCGGCGCGGGGGTCGGCCAAGTAAGCACTTCTGTCGGAGATGAATGGCCACAAAAGGCACAAAGTACGCAAGAACTACTTCTTGTTTGTGCTGTTTGTGTTTTTTGAGGCTGTTTATGTTCTGAGAGAAAACTCACATCCGGAATCATTAGAAGCAACTGGCGAGCTGGCGGGTGAGTTTGCCGGGTTTGCCGTCGCCGATGGTGCGCTGATCGATGGTGGTGACCGGCATTACGTTCATGGTGGTGCTGGTGATGAAGGCTTCGTCGGCGCGGAGGGCGTCGGCGAGTTTGAAGTCGCGCTCCTCGACGGGCAGATTCAACTTCGCGGCCTGTTCGAGCAGGTAGCCGCGGGTGATGCCAGGAAGAATGTGCGCGCTTCTGGGCGGGGTGAGCAGTTTGCCGCCGGTGGCGATGAAGATGTTGGCGGCGGTGGTCTCACGGACGGTCTGATCGTCGGAGACGATCAGCGCATCGAAACAGCCCTTGGCGCGGGCGTCGTTCTTGATCAGGACATTGGCGAGCAGCGCGATGGACTTGATGTGGCAGCGCGCCCAGCGGATGTCGCGCGTGCTGATCAGGGTCACGCCGCGTTCGGTGAGCGCGGGGTCGTACACCGGCTTGGGTTTGAAGGTGAGCACGACGGTGGGCGACGCAGCATTGGGAAAAATATGATCGCGCGGGGCCATGCCGCGGGTGATCTGCACGTAGACCATGACGTCGCGATGGGCGCAGCGGCGGATGCCCTCGGCGATGAGGTCGGGCAGTTTGAGGGCGGGCAGGTCGATGGCGAGAGCGATGCCGTCGAGGCTGGCCGCGAGGCGGGCGAGGTGCCCGTCGAGCAGGAACGGCTTGCCGGCGGGCGCGACGATGACTTCGTAGACGCCGTCGGCGAACTGGTAGCCGCGGTCCTCGATGGGAACGCGGGCGTCGGCCAGCGGCGAAAACACACCATTGACACAGGCGATGTCGGGCATGCTGCTTCTCCCGCCCGGTGTTAACGCGCATCTGCGTCAAACCCGAGCGCATCCGCCCATTGTATCGGCGCGTCAGCCGGTTCAAAGTGAATGGCGGGTTCGGCAGGTTTCACACCTTGCGGCGCTGCGCATGCGGGAGTCGCGGAGGTTGCGGACGAGTCGATGGCCGGCGGGTACGCGAGGGGGCGGAAGGATTCGGTCATGTCCCCGGGAGTATCCGGGTATTCGGCTGGTTGTCGGGAAGGTTTCCCGGCGAATGACCGGAGATGAGCGCGCCGGACAATCGCCGAATTGCGAACCTGATCAACGGGCGTCAGTTGCACGGTGGCGCTTTGCGCCGAATGTGGAGAGTGAGGCGGCAGGGAAGAGATTGTGAGAACAACAGATTTCGCAGAGTTTATTGAGCGTTGCGCAAGATTCGAGGAATATTGTAGTCACACTGGAATCCATGAAAGTCGGAATTGTGACGTGACAGTGAATGACAGCCTTGCTAGACTTCGTGACCATGGTCGGGATTCGTTACTTGTATTCTGAGGAAAACAGGCATGTCCAACACGAAAATCAGAGAACTGGAGAGTGTGGTTGCCAAGCTGGAAACAGAGCGTCAGCAACACTTGCAGGCGGTTGCGGAGATCGATGCCGCGTTCGAAAAGATGGGCATCAGTCCCAGCGGGCAGATGCGGCGCAAGCCGGGCCCGAAGCCTGGCAAGCGTAAAGGCAAGCTGGGTGCGATGGCCTACAAGAAGCCGGGCCCCAAGCCGAAAGGTAAGTCAGCACGCAAAGGCAAAGGACCGACGGGTAACCGTTACGCGGTGAGCGGCACCGAACTGGTGCTGGGCATGGTCAAGAAGGCGGGCGCGAAAGGCGTACCCGGCGGCGAGATCAACGAGATCTGGGTCAAGCAGGGTCGCGCCGGCTCGGCTTACAACATCCTGGGTCAACTGCTCGACGCCAACAAAGTCAAGAAGCAGAAGAACAAGGCGGGTCGCGGTAGCCTTTATATCGCGGCGTAGCTTGATCAGGACATGGGTTGTACCCCGCTCGGGCCCGGCTGACCTTGGGTCGGTGGGGCAGCGGGCGCGGTGTTGCAAAGACAGATCCAAACGGGGTTGGGTCCCGGGTTCGGGATTCAGCCCCGTTTTACTTTGTTGGGTGGCGATATCCGGGGCGCACCGGGTACGGCTGGCCACTGTCAAACTGGCACGCCGGGGGTGGTTTTCGCGGGCTTGCTGCCACGTTGGCAGGCGGCTGTGGTGAGGAACGGGACGGCATCCATCGGCGTAAACATTGGTGCGGAAAGTGGTTGCAGCGTTTCGCGTGGCGATGGTGGCTGCGGCATTGGGATTGCACTGGGTCTGGCGGAAATGGTCCAGCCGGAGCCTGCCCCTGCGCGGGCTCGGCCCCTGCAAAAGAACCCGTTCGGGACACATATCAGTTGAAGGAGACGCAAGCGATGGCGGTAAAGCAACTGGCGTTCCAGGAAGATGCGCGTTACGCCCTGCTCGCCGGCGTGGAGAAACTCGCCAAGGCGGTGAAGGTCACGCTCGGCCCGAAAGGGCGAAACGCGGTACTCGACAAGGGCTGGGGCGCACCCACGGTGACCAAGGACGGCGTGACAGTCGCCGAGGAAATCGACCTGACCAACAAATACGAGAACGTGGCCGCGCAACTCGTGAAGGAAGCGGCGAGCAAGACGAGCAAGACCGCCGGCGACGGCACCACGACTGCGACCATTCTCACCGAGGCCATTTTCCGAATCGGCCTGAAGAACGTGACCGCGGGCACCGACGCGAATGCGATCAACCGGGGCATCGAAAAGGCGGTCAAGGCGATCATCGAGCACATCGCGAAGCAGTCGAAGCCGGTGCGGGCGAACAACCGCGACGACATCGTGAACGTGGCGTCGATCTCGGCCAACAACGATATGGCGATCGGCAAGGTGCTGGCGGACTGCTTCGAGCAGGTGGGCAAGGATGGCGCGATCACCGTTGAAGAGGGGAAGACGGCCGAGACCAACATCGACATTGTCGAGGGCATGCAGTTCGACCGCGGATACCTTTCGCCGCACTTCGTGACGGATGCGCAGGGGATGGAAGCGGTGCTGGACAAGACCTTCGTGCTCATTCACGAAGACAAGATCAGCAACGTGCAGAAGCTGGTGCCGATTCTCGAGCAGGTGGCCAAGTCGAAGCGTCCGTTGCTGATTATCGCGGAAGACGTGGAAGGCGAAGCGCTGGCGACGCTGGTGGTGAACAAGATCCGCGGCATCGTGAACGTGTGCGCGGTGAAGGCGCCGGGCTACGGCGATCGCCGCAAGGCCATGCTGGGCGACCTCGCGACGCTGACCGGCGGAACCGCGGTGATGAAAGACCTGGGCTTGGACCTGGAAGGCGTGACGATCAAGGACCTGGGCCAGGCCAAGAAGGTTCGGATCACCGCGGACAACACGACGATCGTGGAAGGCGCGGGCAAGACGACCGAGATCCAGGGGCGCATCGCGCAGATCCGGCAGGAGATCGAGACGGCGACGTCGGACTATGACAAGGAGAAGCTGCAGGAGCGGCTGGCGAAGCTGGCCGGCGGCGTGGCGCAGATCAACGTCGGCGCGGCGACGGAGACGGAACTGAAGGAAAAGAAGGCGCGAATCGAGGATGCGCTGCACGCGACGCGCGCGGCGATCGAAGAAGGCATCGTGGCGGGCGGCGGCGTGGCGCTGGTGCGGGCGATCGAGGCGCTCGATAAGGTGAAGGTCAACGGCGACGAAAAGGTCGGCGTGGACATCATCCGCGAGGCGCTGGCGGTTCCGCTGCGGCAGATCGCACAGAACGCGGGCGAACAGCCGGGCGTGGTGCTGCACAAGGTGGAGAAGGGCTCGGGCAACTTCGGGTTCAATGCGCTGACCGGGGAGTATGGCGACCTGGTGAAGGCGGGCGTGATCGACCCGGCGAAGGTGGTGCGCACTGCGCTGGAGAACGCGAGCAGCGTTGCCCGGTTGCTGCTGAGCACCAACTGCATCATTACGGAAAAGCCCAAGAAGGACGACGACGGTCCAGGCGGCCCCGGCGGGATGGGCGGCATGGACGACGAGGACATGATGTAGGACTTGGGTCGAAGGTCGAAAGTCGGCAGACGATGGTCGACCTTGATAAATGACGAAAGGGGTTTCCCCAGGGGATACAAAACATACGGAGGTTTTTGAGATGGCTACGGCAACTGCAAAGCGTTTGAAGATTCGTCCGCTTGATGACCGCATCGTGATTGAGCAGAGCACGGCTGAGGAAGTGACGCGCGGCGGCATCGTGCTGCCGGATACGGCGAAGGAAAAGCCGCAGCGCGGCAAGGTGATCGCCACCGGTCCGGGCAAGCTGCTGGACAGCGGCGAGCGCGGGGCGATGGACGTGAAGGTTGGCGACGAGGTGTTCTACGCGAAGTACAGCGGGAGCAACGTGGAGATCAACGGCGACGAGTACGTGATCCTGCGCGAGGCGGACGTGCTGGCGATTTTGAGCTAGGTTCGCATGTGCGGCAGAGCACGAGCGATCGGTGTACCGGCCGGTCAGGCCGCGGCGGCAAAATCAAGAGACTGGGTGGAAAGCCGGTCCCACAGGTAATTCAGGAGCAATAGACCAATGGCGTCAAAACAGATGATGTTCAGCCAGGAAGCGCGGCAGCAATTCCTGGAGGGACTGACCAAACTCGCGAACGCCGTGCGCGTGACCATGGGGCCGACCGGCCACAACGTGGTCATGCAGAAATCGTGGGGCGCGCCGCGCATCACGAAGGACGGAGTGTCAGTGAGCAAGGAAGTCGAACTCGAGCAGCCCTTTGAAAACATGGGCGCGAAGATGATTAACGAGGTCGCGTCGAAGACTTCGGACCTGGTGGGCGACGGCACCACGACGGCGACGGTGCTGGCCGAGGCGATTTACCGCGACGGCCTGAAGCTGGTCACCGCGGGGGTCAACCCGATGTCGTTGAAGCGCGGCATCGACCAGGCGGTGGCGGCTGCGGTGAAGAGCATTGCTGCGCAGTCGGCGAAGGTGAAGGATTCGAGCGACATCGAGAAAGTCGCGACGATCAGCGCCAACGGCGACAAGGCGATCGGCAAGCTGCTGGCCAGCGCGCTGCAGGAAGTGGGCGCGGAAGGCGTGGTGGAGATCGAAGAAGGCAAGACCTTCGAGACGGAGAAGGAAGTCGTCGAAGGCATGCAGTTCGACAAGGGCTACCTCTCGCCGTACTTCATGACCGATCCCGGCACGCTGGAGTGCGTGCTCGAGGACGCGTACGTGCTGGTGTACGAGAAGAAGATCTCGAACCTGCGCGAGTTCGTTCCGCTGATTGAGAGCCTGGCGACGAGCGGCAAGCCGTTTTTGATTATCGCCGAGGACGTGGAAGGCGAGTCGCTGGCGGCGCTGGTGGTGAACCGGCTGCGCGGCGTGCTCAAGTGCTGCGCGGTGAAGGCGCCGGGATTCGGCGATCGCCGCAAGGCCATGCTGGGCGACATCGCGACGCTGACCGGCGCAAAGCTGATCAGTGAGGACCTGGGCATCAAGCTGGAGAACATCTCGCTGAATGACCTGGGCAAGGCGCGGAAGATCGTGATCACGAAGGACGAGACGACGATCATCGAAGGCGCGGGCAAGAAGGCGGACATCAAGGCGCGCTGCGAGCAGATTCGCGCCCAGGTCGAGCAGACCAAGAGCGAGTACGATCGCGAGAAGCTTCAGGAGCGGCTGGCGAAGCTGACCGGCGGCGTCGCGGTGATTCGCGTGGGTGGGGCGACCGAGGTCGAGGTGAAGGAGCGCAAGGACCTGGTGGACGACGCGTTCCACGCGACCAAGGCCGCGGCTGAGGAGGGCGTGGTGCCCGGCGGCGGCGTGGTTTACCTGCGGGCGATCGAAGAGGTGCAGAAGGCGCGGGCGAAGGCGAGCGGCGAAGAGCAGATGGGCTTCGACATTATCGCCAGCGCGCTGCGCGCCCCGGCACGGCAGATCATCGCGAACTCGGGCGTCGACGGCGACGTGGTGGTGAGCCAGATCCTGGAGAAGTCGGGCGCGTACGGCTACGACGCAGCCGCGGGCGAGTATACCGACATGCTCAAGGCGGGCATCATCGATCCGGCGAAGGTGAGCCGGGTGGCGCTGGAGAACGCCGCGAGCGTCGCGGGCCTGATGCTGACGACGGAAGTGGTCGTGACCGAGTTGAAGGATGCGGACGACAAGGCGCGGATCGCGCGTTCGATCCGATAAACCCAACGGGTGACGAGGCGGGGGGGCGGATGCGCGCATTCGCCCCCCGGCTTCGCGCGTTCGGCTCAGGTTTCTGGGGGACTGGCTCCCCAGCCAGTCAAGACCGGCTGGAGCGCCGGTCCCACAGCGTTACGGCATGGCGACCAAGCGCGATTACTACGAGGTGCTGGGCGTGGCGCGCGAGGCTCCGCCCGATGAGATCAAGCGCGCGTATCGCAAGTGCGCGCTGAAGTTTCATCCGGACCGCAACCGCAACGACGCCGAGGCGGAGAAGAAGTTCAAGGAAGCGGCTGAGGCGTACGAGGTGCTGAGCGACGCGCAGAAGCGCCAGCGCTACGACCGGTTCGGTCATCGCGGGGTGTCGGGCGCGGGGGTACACGATTTTTCGCACATGGGCGTCGAGGATATTTTCTCGATGTTCAACGACATCTTCGGCGGGGCGTTCGGCGGCCGGGGCGGGGGCGGTCGGCGGCGCGGAGCGGACCTGCAGGCGGAGGTGTCGATCACGCTGAACGAAGCGGCGGTGGGGGTGACCAAAGAACTGTCGTTCAAACGGCAGGATCTGTGCGAGGCTTGCAGCGGCAGTGGGGCTGCGCCGGGTTCGCAGCGGGTGAGTTGTCCCACGTGCGGAGGTTATGGTCAGGTCGAGCAGGCCGGGGGGCTGGGCGGGCTGTTCGGACGGGTGGTGACGAGTTGTCCCAATTGCCGCGGCGAAGGGAAGCTGGCGATGCACCCGTGCGGCAAGTGTCGCGGCACGGGGCGGTCGGCCAAGAAGCGCGTGGTGAGCGTGCAGATACCCGCGGGCATCCACGACAGCCAGGTGGTGCGCGTCCGCGGGGAGGGCGAGCCGGGCGAAGCGGGGGCCGCGCCGGGCGATCTGCACTGTTATGTGCGGGTGGCGCCGCATGATTTTCTGGAGCGGCATGAGAACGACCTGGTGTGCCACATGCCCGTGTCGTTCACGCAGGCGGCGCTGGGCGCTACCGTTGAAGTGCCGACGCTGACCGGGCGGGCGGAGCTGACGGTTCCACCCGGTACGCAGCACGGCCAGGTGTTCCGGCTGCGCGGGTTGGGGATGCCCGATCTGCGCAGTGGGCGCGCGGGGGATGAGCTGGTGCAGGTTCTTGTGGAAATTCCCAAGAAGCTCAGCGAGCGCCAGGAGGGCTTGCTGCGCGAGTTCGCCACGACGGAGGATCGTTCGGTGCTGCCGGAGTCGAAGGGTTTCTTCGACCGGCTGAAGGCGTATTTCGGTAATAGCGGAAACAACGATTGACGTGCAAGATTGCGGTGGGCAAGACACCGCGCACGACGGGAAAACGATGTCCAAACGGCACGCACACAAGCAACCGATCGAGGAACCCGGCGCAGGTTCGCACGAAGCGGACGTGGACGCGGGGGACGTGCGCGGCTCGGGGGCTGAAGATCAGCTGCAAACGGCGCCGGTGGCTGATCCGGAGGCGGAACTTCGCCGCGAAGTCGCGGAATGGAAAGACAAGTACCTGCGCGCGCTGGCTGAACAGCAGAACGCGATGCGCCGCGCGGCGAATGAACGCGACGACTCGATCCGTTTCGCGAACGCGGGGCTGCTGCGCAGCTTGCTGGAGGTGGTGGACGACTTCGATCGGGCGATGGATGCGGCGCAGCAGGCGGAGACCGCGGCGGGCGTGGTGGACGGGGTGAAACTGGTGCAGGAAAAGCTGGCGAAGTTTCTGCGTGATCAGAACGTGGAGCCGATCGAGGCGCAGGGCGCGATGTTCGATCCGGGTCAGCACGAGGCGCTGCTGCAGCAGCCTTCGGCCGAACATGCCGCTGGCACGGTGATTCAGCAGGTGCAGCGCGGATACCGCCTGCGTGACCGGGTGCTGCGGCCGGCGAAGGTGATCGTGGCGGCGGGGCCGGCGGGCGAATAGAACTTTCAACCGAAACACGCGGGCAGAACGCGCGTTTTGCGGACATCGATGTTTCGTGTCCTTCCACCCTCCCCCTGCCCCTCCCTGGAGGGAGGGGGGTTGGGTTGCAGCGTTCGCCGTTTTAGAGCATACCGCTGGAGTGGCTGACGATGCCGACGTACGAATACGAGTGTACGCGATGCGGCCGGGTGTTTGAACTGTTTCAGTCGATCACGGCGAAGCCCAAGCGGAAGCCGGATGAGCCGTGCGCGGGGTGCGGAGAGCGTGCGCCGATTCGCCGGTTGATCGGTGGGGGCGGCGCGGTGATCTTCAAGGGCAGCGGCTTCTACGAGACGGATTATCGCAGCGAGGGGTATAAGAAGGCGGCGAAGTCGGAGGCGGAGTCGGCGAAGGGCGCGGCGGGCGACGGCAAGGACACGTCGAGCAAGTCGACGGAGGGCAAGGAGGGCGGCACGGCGGAGGCCAAGCCCGCAGCCGCGGAAAAGCCGGCGGCTGAAACGAAGAAGCCGAAGGGCGATGCGCCCGTGAAGAGCGCCGCGAAGAAGTCGGCGCGGAAGTAGCGTGGCGGGGGCGATTCGCTGGAGAGACGGCGACGGCTGATTGTCGCGGAAGCGCAGCATGCTGCAATTCACCTGTCCGCAATGCGCGCGCGTGGTTACGGTCGCGCGGCGCGAGGATCTGCCGTCGCGGCCGTTCTGCTCGGGACGCTGTCAGCGCGTCGATCTGGGCAAGTGGTTCAACGGCGAGTACGTGATCAGCGATCCGCTGCCGCCGGATTTCACACCACAGGATTTTCCTCCGGAAGAGTTCCATCTCCCGAACCCCGCGCCGCGCCAGCGCCCGAGTCGCTCCGAGGATGACTTGGATTCCGCGGATGACGCTTCCGCTGGGGAGGATTGACCAGCGCGGCGTCTTTGCCTGGGTTGGGGCGCGGGCTATAATCGCCGGCTGGCGTCGACCGCGCGGGACATCGACGCAGATTCACAGCCGGTGCGGATTCCAGTTGGGCGCCTGGCGCAGGTTTATTGCGCGGGGCAGGAGATCGCAGCCATGCCGCTGGGCATGATCATCTGGTTGTGTGCGGTGGGGCTGGTCGGCGTCACCTGGTCGCTGCGGCACTTCGCGATTTCCCGGGCGCTGCGCAGCAACCGGAAGCTGTCCGCGAATTCCCATGCGGGGTACGCGTCCGATGCGCCGCGGCTGTCCGTGCTGGTGGCCGCGAAGGACGAAGAAGCGAACATCGCCACATGCGTGCGTTCCCTCGTTGATCAGGATTATCCCAATTTTGAAGTGATCGTCATCGACGATCGCAGCGTGGACCGCACGGGCGAGATCATCGAGGATCTGCGGCGGGAGTTTCCCGACCGGGTGCGCGCGCTGCACGTCAGTCACCTGCCGGACGGGTGGTTCGGCAAAAACAACGCGATGCGCGTGGGCGTGCGCGAAGCAGACGGCGAATGGCTGTGCTTTGTGGACGCGGACTGCCGGCAGACGTCGCGGGCGACGCTGTCGATGGCCATGTGCGAGGCGGAGGCAAGCGGGGCGGATTTTCTGTCGGTTCTGCCGGTGCTGGAGACGCGGAGTTTCTGGGAGCGGGTGATTCAGCCGGTATGCGCCGCGATCATGGTGATCTGGTTCAATCCCGAGAAGGTGAACAACCCCAAGTCGAAAGCGGCGTATGCGAACGGGGCGTTCATGCTCATGTCGCGCGAGCACTATCGCGCGATCGGCGGGCATGAACGCGTGCGCACCGAGCTGAACGAAGACATGCACATGGCGCGCATCACCAAGGCGAGCGGGCGGCGATTGCGGGTGGTGGAAAACGACGGACTGTACCTGACGCGGATGTACGCGTCGTTCGGCGAGGCATGGCGCGGTTGGAGCCGGATTTTTTACGGCGTGTTCAAGACCATGCGGCGCCTGACCGCGACGCTGGGTCTGCTGCTGACCGCGAGCGTGTTTCCGTGTGTGAGCCTGGTGGTTGCGGCGATCGGGTATGCGCTGGCGGAGGGGGAAGCTGGGCGGCATTGGGGCATCGCACTGGGGGTTACCGCGGCTGTGGTGGCCATGCTGGAGAGCGTGATCTACCGTTTTATGCGGCTGACACGGGCAGCGCCGTGGGTTTGGATGACGTATCCGTTCGGCGCTCTGCTGGGTGTTGGGATGCTGTTGGCGGCGATGCGCAAGCTGGTGGGCGGGCGCACGACTTGGCGCGGGACGACGTACCGCGGGGAGCGGCGGGATGAGCCAGCGCCCGCGTCGGGGCCGAAGTTGCCGACGGACGCGGATGAGCCGGCGGTGGACGCGGCATAATCGCGAAGTCTTGGCGCATGGGGCGCGACGATGCGCGGATGCGCCGGCCACTCAGGGGGTACGATCATGCGTATTCGATCTATCAGCATCGGTGTGCTGCTCATCGCGGTTGCGTGGGTTGTCGTGCGACCGGGGGTTGCCGCGCCGGAGAAGCCCGCGATCGGAGGCGAACTTCGGGCCGCGGTGCAGCCGTCCATCGAGCGCGGACTCAAGTTTTTGGAGTCGGCGCAGGCGGCGGACGGGGGATGGCGCGGATTTGAAAGCAGCGATCCGGCCATCACCGCGCTGGTGGTGAAGTGCTTTGCGCAGCACGCGGACTACGGGCCGCAGCACCCGCTGGTGCGGCGAGCGTACGATTTCATCCTGCGGTATCAACAGCCGGACGGCGGCGTGTACATTCCCGACCAGGGACTGCACAACTACTACACGTCGGTGGCGCTGATGGCGCTGCAAATGGACAAGGACGAAAAGACGCGCGAAGCAGTCGCGCGGGCGCAGAAGTACCTGATCGACCTGCAGTGGGACGAGAGCGAGAACTATACGCCGGCGGACGTGTTCTATGGTGGCGCGGGGTACGGCCAGGGCAAGCGGCCCGACCTGTCGAACACGCAGATGATGCTGGAAGCGCTGCACGACAGCGGACTTTCGCCGGAGCACCCGGTTTATCGCAAGGCGCTCGTCTTCGTCACGCGCTGCCAGATGCTCGCGGAGGCGAATGACCAGGAATTCGCGAAGGGTGGAGATGGTGGTTTTATCTATTCACCGGCGAATGGCGGAGAGAGCAAGGCGGGCAGCGACGAGCGGGGCGGGCGCAGCGTGCTGCGCAGCTACGGCTCGATGACTTATGCCGGGTTCAAGAGCCTGCTCTATGCTGATCTGCCGCACGACGACCCGCGCGTGCGCGCGGCGTACGACTGGATGCGGTCGCATTACACGCTGGCGCAGAACCCGAACATGCCGGAAGACAAGTCGAAAGAGGGGCTGTTCTATTACTACCACGTGTTCGCCCGCGCCCTGCGAGCCTGGGGTGAGCCGATGATCGTTGACGCGAAGGGGGAGCGCCACGACTGGCGCCTCGACCTGGCTGCGACGCTGGGCGGTCTGCAGCGCGCGGACGGCAGCTGGGTGAACGAGGCAGACCGCTGGATGGAATCCAACCCGCACCTGGTGACGGCGTACAGCGTGCTGGCGCTGCAGAGCGCGCTGGAATAGCGGCACCCGGCGCGACATTCGCACATCGTGGGTTCGTGGATGGAAGGGGCGCTCCGACCCTCCCCCTGCCCCTCTCTGGTAGGGAAGGGGGTTGGTTGTGGTGACTGGCTGCGTTAGAATGACGGCACGCCTGGTCGGTCGGGACCGCGCGGCTTTCAAGGTTTGCAAAGACACGAGGTGTTACGGTGGCGAAAGGCAGTCTTCGACGATACGACGTGCAGGCCAAGATTTCGCTGTACGTGTCGTGTGTGGCCGGACTGTGCGCGGTGGCGCTGCTGGCGTTGCTCCTGCGCAACTACAAAACGGAGTCGGCGGCGATCACGTTTAAGGCGAACGGCATGTTCGCACCGCTGGTCTACATGATTACGGTCGTCACCATGCTGCTCTCGGGTGCGGGTGCGGCGATGGGCGCGGCCAGCGCCGGGCAGCAGCGCAACACGTTCAACAAGCGCTCGTGGACGGCGTTCTTCGTGGGCGGCCTGTCGTTCTCGGCGACGATCATCCTGTTCTACCTGTTCTGGACGTGCAAGTTTCCGATCAGCGTATGAAGCGCCCGGCGAACGACGGCGCGTTCAAGTCATCAGGCCGACAGCCAGTCATGCCCTCGAGATCAAGCGCCGTCAGGGCTTGGATTGCGCCGTGCGCGCGGCCGGTTTGTAGGTCGTCTTGGTGGTGGTGCGCCAAGCGCCGTCCGCGAACGTCGTGACGCTGCCCATTGAGCTGTAGAAGTTGATCTCGCTGACGACCGGTCCGAGGCTCCCGAGTGAGCGGAAGATGGCGCGGATCGGGCGGGTTTCCGGCTGATCGGGGATGGAGCCCGCGACGAAGCCCATGGCGATGAAACTTGCCGCCATTTCCTCGCCCAGCTTGCTCATGTCGGAAAAGGTGATGCCGGTCACAGGTCCGTTGGGAATGATGCCTTCCTGGCGGAAGCGCTCGTTCTTCAAAATCGAATCGTGCTTGTCGGCGGCGGTTTCGAGCATCAGCCGCAGGCTGTGATCGCTGGTGGCGAACACCAGCCAATCCTCCCAGACGCCGAAGCACGGCTGAACCATGAACGCGGCAAGCAGCGGGTGATTGATTCGCCGAAAGCCCTCAGCGGGCAGATCGGTGACGGGGGTTAGATTCAGCGGCTGACCGTGCTTGCTGAGCAGCGCGACGAGGCGATCCACGCCGGCTGCGAGCTCGACCTTGGCCTTTTCGCGATCAGTGACGCGGAACAGGCAGACCTGCTCTTCGCCGCCGAAAGGTGAAGGCGTGCGCAGCGGTGAGGTGAAGTAGATGACCTCGCCTCCGATCCAATTGAGCAGGTCTTCTTCGACGTTCCAGCCCCAGTCCTGCTGCGTTTGACGCCATTTGTCGCAAAGCGATGCGCCGGTCGGCACGTGGTCGCGCAGGATGCTCAGGATGAGTCGGTACAACTCACCCAGATCCACGAAGGTGGACGCCGCGAACGAAGTACACTCGACCGGCAGGTAGCGGTGGACGTTTTCAATCGGCGCGCGGTTTGCGATCATGCGGTAAACTGGCTTGTTTCGCGAGGAAGGCTTGGTGCGGACCAGGGTGTGGGCGTATTCCTGTTCGTTGTCCATGTTGCCGGAAACGGCGATGTAGTCGAGGACATCGAAATGGTCGAGGACGACGCTGAACACCCGCAGCCATGCTTCAACCGACTGGGGAGTCGGCCCGTTGCTGTTGACGTCGGTCCCGTCGACGGCAGGCGCGGACTTGACCTCGGCCATGCCCATGATCATTCGGGGAAAGCTGGGCACCACTTCGAACAGGCGAGCGAAATCCATGAAGCCGTATGCGTGCTCCGGCACGGGGACATCGGCGAGCGCCGCGCGGAAGCGGGGGCTGTCGGCAATGGAAGGGGTCGCAGCCTGGCCGGCGAGCAGTGCGATGACATCGTTTCGTCCGGCCTGACCCATGACCAGGCCGACCACGTCGTCCTTTTGCAGCAGGCACAGGCCCACGGGCGCGTTCCGCAAGTCAATCGACCAGGTGTTCACGCCGGAGATCTGCTGCTCGGTGAAGACCAACTCGCCGTTCTTCGCGAATGATGCGAGCGTGCGCATCACGTCGGCCAGCCCCTTGACGTTGTCCGCGTGTGTCGCCGGCGCGGGGCGCATGAGCACGATGATGTCGGGGAAAAGCGTGGAGATGCGTTCGGCGAAGACGATTTCCTGCGCGGTCAGGTCGCGCCACTTGATGCCGCGAAACGCGTTGGCGAAGGTCTCCCAGGTGCGCTCGAACTCGGCACGGCTGGCCTCGGGCAGGCCGGATGCGATGCCCAGGCGCAGTTCGCGTTCGATGCCGCAATGGCTCAGGGCGTTGTAGACGCGCGACCAGTGCTCCCACACAACCTCGCGCTCCGGCGTGTGGACGTTGCCGAAGATCAGCCAGACGTCGGCAGGCACGTACCGCGTGAGTTGACCGGGAATCGGAGGCTGTTCAGCCGCAGCAGCCGGCAATACCGCCGCACTGACCAGCATGACGATGGCCGAAAGACGAATCATGGTGACTTGAAGTCTCCTGCCGCACGCTGACCACACACGTGCAATCGAGCATAGCTGGCGCATCGGCAGGTCGCTAGCCACGTCCTGTGGTTTGTTGTTGGATATTGTCTCAGGGGGCGGATGACGGTTGGCACGGGAGTCGAATTGTCCGTGCGGTGCGACAACATTCACAGCCGGGCGGCGGTCAGCGCTTGAACTCGCACAGTCGCGGCGTACCATCTCCGCCGATGGTGTGCGAAGGAATCGCCGCCGACCCACGGCTTGCCGCGCTGGTCCGCCGGCTGGAGACGACCCAGGGGCCCGTTTCCGTCTGCGGCCTGTGGGGATCCTCTGCGCCGATGGTGACCGCCGAACTGCACCGGCGCACGCATCGCCTGATCCTGCATATCACCGCGCACCTCGAACCTTCTGATGATGCGCGCGACGACATCGAGTTTTTTCTCGGACGACCGAGCGACCTGCTCAGCGCGTGGGAGACCCTGCCCGGCGAAGGGCCGGGGGCCGGCGAGATCGACGCCGAACGCCACCGGCTGTGTACCGTGCTGGCGGCCGACGATCGAGATAAACGTCCGAGCGTGATTGTCGCGCCCGTGCAGGCGCTGCTTCAGCCGGTGCCTACGCCGGCGTCATTGCGTGCGCACACGCTGCACGTTCGCGTCGGCGCGCGGATCGACCCGCAGCAGATCTCGACCTGGCTGAGCGATCACGGGTTTGAACGCCTGGACTTGGTGGAATCGACCTGCGATTTCGCGATGCGCGGCGACATTATCGACGTGTTTCCTCCGGGGGAGCGCCAGCCGCTGCGCATTGAGCTGTTCGACCAGGTCGTGGAATCGATCCGCCCGTTCGATCTCAGCACGCAGCGTTCGGTCGGAGCGCAGACGGCGGTGGACATCTGCGCGGCGCCGCGCGCGGGCATCGGGGATGCGCGGGAAACGGCGTGCTTTCTGGATTACCTGCCGGCGGATGCGCTGGTGGTGCTCGACGATCCCGTGGAGATTCAGGAGCACGCGGAGCGATTTGTGCAGCGGCTGGGGGCGCCGGAGGAACTGCTTTCCTTTGCTTCAATCATGTCCGTCGCCCAGAAGTTTGCGCAGTTGCACTATGCGCGGTTCGGCGCGGCGGCGAGCGACGCGGCGGACGTGGTCGATCTGGGCGTGCGGTCGCTCACGCGCTTCGAGGGGCGTGCGGCGGAGGCGGTGGGGGAACTGCTGGACCTGGCCGCGAGCCGGCAGGTGACGGTGGTTTGCGATAACGAGGGAGAGGAGCGGCGGCTCGCGGAACTGATTCGTGAAACGCACGGCACGCTGCCCAAGTCGGTTCGGCTGATTCGCGGCCGGCTGGAACGGGGGTTCGAGTGGACGGCGACCGGCGACGTGGTGGTGGCGCACCACGAGATTTTTCATCGGGCGCGTCCGCGCCGGCGGATTCGGCGGGCGGAAGCGTCGCGCCCGCTGGAAAGCTTTGTCGAGCTGGAGCCGGGGGACCTGGTGGTCCACGCGCAACACGGGATCGCGCGGTTCCGTGCGATCGGCACGATGCAGAAGGGCGACTCGGACAAGACCGAGGAGTACCTGACGCTGGAGTTCGACGAGAAGGCGGTGCTGCACGTTCCGGTGTCGCAGATCGACCTGGTGCAGAAGTACATCGGGGCGGCTGCGGTCAAGCCGAAGCTGTCGAAGCTGGGCGGGACGCGTTGGAAAAAGACCAAGGAGCGCGTGGGGGAGGCGGTGCAGGAGCTGGCCGAGTCGCTGCTGCGCGTGCAGGCGGCGCGGGCGACGAACTCGGGGGTGGCGTACCCGGCGGACACGGTGTGGCAGCGGGAGTTTGAAGAGGCTTTTCCCTATGAAGATACGGAGGACCAGCGGATCGTCGCGGTGGAGATCAAGACGGACCTGACGCGTCCGCGGCCGATGGACCGGCTGGTGTGCGGCGACGTGGGCTATGGAAAGACTGAGCTGGCGATGCGCGCGGCGTTCAAGGTGTGCGAGTTCGGCAAGCAGGTTGCGGTGCTGGTGCCGACGACGGTGCTGGCGGAACAGCACTACGAGACGTTCGCGGAGCGTATGGCGGACTATCCGTTCACGGTGGCGTGCCTGTCGCGATTCCGGACGGCGGGGGAGCAGAAGAAGATCATCGAAGAGGCGCGCAAGGGCCGAGTGGATGTGCTGGTGGGCACGCACCGGCTGTTGAGCAGCGACGTGAAGTTCGCTGACCTGGGCCTGCTGATCATCGACGAGGAGCAGCGCTTCGGGGTGGAGCACAAGGAGCGGCTGCGCGGTCTGCGCGCGACGATCGAGGTGCTGACGCTGACGGCGACGCCGATCCCGCGCACGCTGCACATGGCCATGCTGGGAATCCGCGACATTTCGTCGCTGACCACGCCGCCGGTGGATCGGCGGAGCATCGCGACGCAGGTGGCGCGGTTTGATGACGAACTGGTGCGCGGCGCGATTATCCGGGAGATGAACCGCGACGGGCAGGTGTTTTTCGTACACAACTTCGTGCAGTCGATCGATTCGGTGGCGGACCGCATCCGGCGGATCGTGCCGGAGTGCCGCGTGCTCGTCGGACACGGGCAGATGAAGGATCGCGAGCTGGAACAGGTGATGCACGCGTTTGTCCGGCGCGAGGCCGACGTGCTGGTGGCCACGACGATCATCGAAAGCGGGATCGACATTCCGCGGGCGAACACGATCTTCATCAACCGGGCGGATCGCCACGGGCTGAGCGACCTGCACCAGCTTCGGGGGCGGGTGGGGCGCAGCGAGCACCGGGCGTACTGCTACCTGCTGCTGGACCCCAGCCGGACGCTAACGCCGAAGGCGGCTCGGCGGCTGAAGTCGATCGAGGAGTTCAGCGAGTTGGGGGCGGGTTTTCGGATCGCGATGCGCGACCTGGAGATTCGCGGGGCCGGGAACATCCTGGGACCAGAGCAGAGCGGGCACATCGCCGCGGTGGGCTACGACATGTACTGCCGGCTGCTCGAGACGGCGGTTCGCGAGTTGCGAAACGAGCCGGATCCGATTGGACCGCCGGTCCACATCGAGATTGGCATCGGCGCATTCGTTCCGGCGAGCTATATTCCGTCGCAACGCAGCCGCATCGACATCTACCGGCGGACGGTGGCGTGCCGTTCGCCGCAGGACTTGCGGCAATTGGAGGCGGATATCGCGGACGCGTTCGGACCGTTTCCGAAGGCGGTCGAGCGGCTGCTTGAATTGGCGGAACTGCGCGTGCTGGCGCGTCCGTGGCGGATCACCTCGATCATCGTGGCTGAGCCGGACGTGATCTTTACCGTGGCGGACCTGGCGCACGTGCAGGCGCTGTTCGCCGAGGTGTCCGGCACCGTGCGCATGCCGGACCCGCGGACCATTCATCTGCGTCTGCGACCGGCGTACTTCGAGCCGCCCACGTTGTTGAGCTATTTGCGTCGCCTGCTGGGAAAGCAGCCGGCATTGCGGGAGACGGTTGCATGAGTTCATCCGTTGGGGGCCGATGGCTGGTCGCCGTCGTTCCGATCATTTTCGGGCTGTGCGTTGTCGCCGGCTGTTCCGGCAAAAAGGACGCGGCAAAGGACGAGGGTCCGAAGCGACCGCCGCGCAAGGATCAGCCGGTCATCGACGCGGCGCGCCGCGAGATTTCGCTGGGGAATGAGGAGAACGCAGGCGACGAAGAGCTGACTCCGGCGCAGGTGCTGTTCATCAATGGTGACGCGATCACCGTCAATGAAATTCTGAAGTGGGTTCGGCCGCAGCTTGCCGCAATGCGCAAGGAGCTGCCGCCCGAAGAGTACCAGGTGAAGATGGCGGATCTGTTGCGCGCCGAGGTGCGCGCCCAGGCCGAACGCCGGGTGCTCAGCCAGGAGGCGCAAAAGGACATGCCCGCGGGCATGAGTGAGCGCCTGGAGCAGTTCGTGGACGGGCGGATTCGCGACATCGTCAACGAGCAGCACGGCGGGCGGGAGTCGCGATATCGCGAGTGGCTGCGCGAACGGGACATCACGCCCGAAGAGGATCGCGAACGCATTCGACGTGAACTGGTGGTCGTCGCGTATCTGCAGCGGACGGTCGGGCCCCGGGTGGTGGAGCCGACGCGCCGCGAGATCGAGCGCTTCCACACCGAGTACATCAGCACGCAACAGAAAGAGCGCAAGCGCCGGCTGTTGTTGATTGATATTCCGCACGGCCGGACGGACGCCACGGGACGTGAAGTCAGCGTGCCGGTCGATCCGGCGGATGCGCGCGTGCGCGCTGAGCGCGCGCTGGCGAAGCTGCGGGAAGGCGCTGACTTCGCGGAAGTCGCCAAGACTTACTCGGAGGGGATCAACGCGTCGGCGGGCGGAGACTGGGGCTGGGTGAAGGTCGATGGTTTGCGCCCGCGATGGCAGCCGGCGGTGGATGCCCTGTTCCGCCTGAACTCGGGTGCGACTTCCGAGATCATCGAGACGGAACAGGCGTTGTTCATCGTGCGCTGCGGCGGCATCGAAGAACTGCCGATTCCTTCGTTCGAAGAGTTGCAGCCCAAGCTGATCGCGGCGTTCAAGCAGCAGCAATATGAAGTCATGACCCGAGAGCTCGTGGGTGATTTGTTCTCCAGGGCGGACGTGCGGCCTTCGAATCCTGGTCGGTTCCTGCTGGCGGTGCTGAACGCGGCGAACGACGCCGGCATGGCGGTGCGGTAGGTGCTCATTGGTTCCACTTCAAGACTCCGCACGTGGCGCGAGTCCGGATTTTCGTTGCCGTCAGCCGAATCGAACGGTAATATGTGTCCCCGGTGTGTCGAAACCGGGTCTGGGATGTATCAACAAATCGTGGGTCCAATGTCGTGCGCCGAAGGTGTGCGCGATGTCCGCGCCGCGTGCGCAGGGCTGACCCGGTGTGACCGCCCAAGGGCATCCCGTCATGGGGCCGTCACGCGTCGTTGTGCTGGGTGGATTCGGGTGGATTGGTTGGTTCGGCCCATCGGCAGGCGCGATCACGCCGTTTACGCAGGAGGCGGTGAGTCGCGGCATCAACTACAGCGTGCGTGCTGCTGGAGGCTATCCGCCGCACTTCGGCTTCGGTGTCGCGTTTGTTGATTTTGACCGCGACGGCGATCCGGACGTTGTGGTCTTGGGGAGCAACGGCGGCACGATCGGGCTCTACGAGAACGACGGCACGGGACATTTCATCAATCGCACGACGACTTCGGGCCTGCCCGCCATGGCGTCGTCCGGCGTGGCTGCCGCGGACTTCGACGCGGACGGCGATTTGGATCTTTATTTCAGCGGGGTGTTTGAACCGGGCGTTCTGGCGCGCAATGACGGCGGGTTTACGTTCACCGACGTGGCGGCGTCGCTTGGCGTGGTTGATTGGGAATTCGGGACTTGCGTCGCCTGGGGTGATTATGACGGCGACGGCTGGCCCGACCTGTATGTGTCGATGTACGGGCCGCCCAATCGCCTCTATCGCCTGCTGGGGCCGGCCATTCCGCTGGTGGATGTCGCGGCGGCGCTCGAGGTGAGCGGTGGATCCGCATCGAGCTTTCAGCCGGTGTTTTTTGACTACGATCTTGATGGCGATGCGGACTTGTATCTTTCGAACGATCGCAACGCGAGCATTTGCCAGCATCCGAACCAGCTTTGGAAAAACTTGGGGACGGTATATGACAACGTGACGGAAATCAGCCGAACAGGCGCATGCATCGACTCCATGGGGGTCGCGGTCGGTGACTTCGATGGCAACGGATTTCCTGATTTATATCCCACGAACACGGACAACGGCTGGAACAACGGCAACCCGCTGTATCTGAACCAGGGCAACGGTACTTTCGAAGAATCCGCGGTGGCGGCGGGGGTGACATCCAACTTGACCGGTTGGGCCGCGATCTTCGCGGACTTCGACAACAACGCGCACCTCGATCTGTATGTGTGCAATGAGGGCGGGGCGAATCGCCTGTACATGAACTCCGGGACGTGGCCGGTGACGAATGTCGCCGCGGTCGCGGGGGTCGCTGATGCGTCGGCGGATACATTCGGTGCCGCGGTTGGCGACGTGGACGGCGATGGGGACCTGGACCTGCTGGTTTCGTCGCTCGATCGGCAGATTCGGTTGTTCATCAACCACGAGGGTTCGCTGCGGCGGTGGCTGCGGCTGCGGATCGTTGGGCCCTATCCCAACCTGGATGCGATTGGCGCAATCGCCTGGGTGACCGCAGACGGCGTTTCGCAGATTCGGGAAGTGCTCGCGGGCAGCAACAGCTACCTTTCCCAGAATGAGCTTGTGCTGCACTACGGAATGAACACGCGCCTGATTGCAGACTCGGTCCTGGTCCAATGGCCAGGGGGCGTAACGCGGCAGTTGACCAACTTGCCGACGAACCGGGTTTGGACGGTTTACCCGACGAGCCGGTTGGGTGATGTTGACGGCGACGGCCAGCCGCACGACGCAATGGATTACGTCGGGCTGGTGGGATGTGTTACCGGTCCGGTCGCGGTGGGGTGGGCTCCGGGGTGTGAAATGATGGATTACGACGGGGACAGCGACGTGGATCTGCGCGACTACGCCGCATTTCAGGCTGCAAGCCATCTGCCCTAGCGGCTTGGGGACCTAGCGGCTTGGGGACATTTTTCTTTGAATACCGGTCGCCGTAATCGGGCGTTACAATGGGTACATCCTGCGTGACCGGCAATAAAGGAGGAAGATCTGCCAGGTCCGAGAACCGGCGCTGTGCGGGATGGCGTACATAAATGATTTTTATTCAATAGGTTATGGCGTTCTCTGATTCGGTCCGATGCCTTGAGTCGGCGAGCAGCCATCGTCGCAGGTGTCCTTGATTCGGGCTGATTCTGTGATCATTTCGGATTAGATTGTGCTTGCATCGTGAGACCCTATTCTGCCATAATGGCGATCAGGGTAAGCGCCGTCTATTCAGGGGAAACCCCTGAAGGGGCGGGTTTGCCGGGGTAACTCGCCGGAGCCTTCGGGGGCCGGTGATCGGGAGAACGAGAGAGAGAATCGGGTTCGGGCGGCGCCGGCGCGCTGTCGTACCCGTGTTCTCTCTTTTTTTATGGTACGAACTGGGTTTCAAGAATCTGGAGGAGATTGCGGAGGAAGTGGTGTAGAATTTGGTGCTTGCTGCGGATTCCGGTGTTCGGGCCGGGTTGACGAGCGAGCAGGGTGGATATCGGAGGAGGATCCAGCCAAGGACTCTCTCTGGGCTGGGTCGAAAGGCACTTGAGGAGGATTTGAAATGCGTAAGTGTGTTGCGGTTCTTGCAGTACTGGGCATTGCTGCCCTGCCCGCTCTGGCGGGTCCGTCGGTGGCGACGCTGAAGACGCCGACGTTCATCGAGATTACGCCGGTCACGCTGGGCCAGCCGATTGGCTCGCCGCGTACCGCGGACGTCTACGATGCGTATTCAGGCCTGCAGTCGTTTACGGGTGGATTCATCAGCCCGGAGCTGGGCGATGACGTACACCTGACCCAGGCGACGTTCACGCACGTGCACTGGCTGGCGCAGACGTCGAATGCGGTGAATCCGGGTGGCACGCACAACCAGATCATCTGGTTCTACGATAACACGGCAGCCAACTTCGGCGCGGTGAACGGCAGCTCGATCACCGTTCCGTTTCTGACGGGATTCAACATTGGCGGTATACCCAACAGCGGCACGTTCCTGATCACGGTGGGCATCAGCAGCGCCATTGTGGGCAATGCCGGCCCGGACATGTTCGTTTCGCTCGAACAGCTCCCGGGGACTCCTGCAGCCCAGAACACCGCGATTGCCGGTGGTGCGGTTCCGACGATCGGTACGAGCGCGGACTTGATGTTCACTTGGTACAGCCCGTCGAGTTTCTACGACGGTGTTGGGCTCGGCGTCGGTTTGGCCAACCTCGCGTTCGGCTTCGGCGTTCCCGAGCCGGCGACGATCGCCCTGCTGGCCTTCGGCGGCTTCGCGATTCTGCGTCGTCGTCGCTAGTTCGAACGTCGTATTGACTGATTCGGCTGGTGGGTGACAACCGATCGCTGAATCGGCAGACGACCAAAGAAGTACTTACGACCTGCCCCCTGTTTCAGGGGGCAGGTTTTTTTGTGGCACAGTCCATCGCTTTCAGCCTTGGCGAGATCCGCCGGAATGCGCATTCCAAAACAGCCGATGATCCATGATATGAGAAGCGCCGGCGGGCGTTGAAGTTGCCCGCGCTTGTTTGAGCATTTATCATGCGACCCCTCCTGGTGTCGGCTGCAGAGGCGCGGCGTACTGAAGGGGGCCCGGAGCGCGGCACATGGCGGACGGTCAACGGCATCTCCCCCCGCGAACGCGCAAGCGACGCGCCTGGTGGCAATGGGTGCTTGGCCTGGCGATGCTTGGCCTGGCAGGGGTCTCGGCCACCCTCCAAATTCTCCAGAATCAAGCCGTGGAAGGCCGCGAAGTGATCCAGCCGATTCCGTTGAAGCTTGCGCCGGGCATGGTGCGGGCAAACCGGGTTGCGGCTGAGAGGGGCGCGCTGCGGGGCTTCAACGTGCTGGTGGTCACGCTGGATACGACGCGTGCGGACCGGCTGGGATGCTACGGCAACCCCGACATCGATACTCCGAATCTCGATGCTTTGGCGCAGAACGGCATTCTGTTCACGGACGCGATGGCACCCGGGCCGACGACGCTTCCGTCGCATTCTTCGATTTTCACCGGGCAGTATCCCTATCACCACGGGGCACGGAACAACGGCTTGTTTCGGTTGAATGAGGATGCGACGACGCTGGCCGAAGTGCTGACCGCAGAGGGTTACGATACGGCCGCGGCGATCTCGGCGATCGTGCTGGAGTCGCGCTTCGGACTGGCCCAGGGTTTCGGGGCGTATTTCGATGATATCGATCCATCCGACCGGCCGTCGCGGCTGTCGGTCGCGGAGCGGAGCGCGGCGGACACGAATGCGCGGGCGCTGGACTGGGTGAAGCAGGATCGTGATCGGCCGTTTTTTCTCTGGGTTCACTATTACGATCCGCACGCGCCGCACGATGTTCCTGCCGAACTTGCCAGCCGGTATCCGCCGGACCGGGCGTATGACGCGGAGATCAGTTACGCGGATGCGCAGTTGGGCAAACTGCTGGAGGCGCTGGATGACGTCGGCACGCTGGAGCAGACGTTTATCGTGGTCGCGGGCGATCATGGCGAGGGGCTGGGCCAGCACGGAGAACGCACGCACGGCTGCCTGCTGTACAACTCGACGATGCAGGTTCCGATGATTTTTTCCGCGCCGGCCAAGCTGCCGCGCAGCACGTATGTCGATCGCAGCGTCGGGCTGATTGATATTTACCCAACGGTCCTTTCGCTGCTGGGCGCGGAAGCGGACGGGCCGGTGGACGGCGTCGATCTGACGCAGTCGCCCGCTCCGGAACCGCGCGCACTGTACTTCGAGACGCTGGAAGGATACCTGGACTTCGGATGGTCGCCGCTCTTGGGCGTGCGCGTCGGCGACTGGAAGTACATCGCGGGCCCGCAGCATGAGCTGTACGCGCTGGCGAAGGACTGGCACGAGGCGACCGACCTGCTCGCGGCTGAGCCGGCGATCGCCGAACGGATGACCGCGGCACTGGCCGCGTTTTTTGGCGATGACTTCGATCGTGCGGTCGCGGCCAAGCCGAACATGGTGCTGACGCAGGAGGACATCGCCCGATTGCAGGGCCTGGGCTACATCATGGCCGGCCCGGTGGGCGAGGTGGCTTCGGGCTCACTGCCGCACCCGAAGGACATGCTGCCGCTGCAGGATGCGCTTGACCGAATCATGGGCGCGGAGAAGGAGGCGGGGCTGGACGCGACGGTGGATGCGGTCGAGGTGTTTGTGAAGGAGCATCCGGAATTTCCGAGCGGGTACACCATGCTCGGCCGGCTGATGCTCGACGCGGGACAGTTTGATGAGGCGGAGGAAGCCTACAAGGAAGCGCTGACGCGTCAGCCGACGATGCCGGGGCCGCTGATCGGGATCGCGCAGGTGAAGGAACGGCAAGGGCTGCTGAGAGAATCCTGCGATGCGTATCGCGAGGTGCTGCGCGTCTGCCCGGACCACGTAGGCGCGTGGATCGCGCTGGGTGGGCTGCTGGTCGCCAATGGTGATTTCGCGGAAGCGGGCGATGTCCTGCTGCGCGCGTTCGATCTTGCGCCGCACCACGCGGCGACAAGTGAGCGGCTGGTGCTGGCGCTGACCAAGAGCGGGCGCTCGGACGAAGCGGTGGCGGTGCTGCGCCGGCGGCTGGCGGAGCGTCCGGACCTGGCGGCGGTGCGTAACAGCCTGGCGATGGCGCTCTCAGGCCGCGGGGAATACGGCGAGGCGATCGATCTTCTGGAGCAGGGATATCGCAATGATCCCCAGGCGTACCGGCTGGCGAACAATCTGGCGGCGATGCTGATCATGTGTCCTGATAAGCGGTACGCGAATCCGATTCGGGCGGTGCTGATCATGGAGGACGTTTGTACGGCGACGGCGTATCGCGATCCGCAGTTCATGTTCACGCTCAGCAACGGCTACGCGGCGCTCAATCGGCTGGATGAGGCGATGGGCATGATCCGCCGAGGAAAGCAGATCGCCGAGGAGCACAAGAACGCCGCGCTATCGGCGCAGTTTGGGGCGCTGCTGGCCAAGTGCGAGGCGACGCGGAAGAGCGGCGTGGCCGTCACGCCGATTACCGTGCTGACGCCGCCGGAGGTCGCGGCGGGTACGGCGCCGGACGCGGGCAGCAACGGGAATTGATGCGCGGTTGTTCCGTAAGAATTCACAGATAAGCAAAGCATGTCCGCGCCACGCGATGAATCACGCTGGTATTGGTCAATTTGGGATGAAGTTAGTTTTGAGGCAATGCTGGATTAAGCGCCGCGAGTGGCCGCGTTTTCTCGCGGTGGTGTGCTGTGTCCTCGCGGCGGGGGGATGCCGCGAGCGCGCGTCGCGAAGCGATGGACCCGCCGCATCGCGGAACGTGCCGGGCGGCGCGGGCATGAATGTTCTGCTGATTTCACTCGACACGACGCGGGCCGATCACCTGGGTTGCTATGGTCATGCGGTGGTGAAGACGCCGAACATCGACCGGCTCGCGGCCGAAGGCACACGCTATGCGCAGTGCATTACTTCGACGCCGGTCACGCTGCCGGCGCACTCGACGATGCTCACCGGCTCGTACCCATTTGTACACGGTGCGCGCGACAACGGGGCGTACCAACTCGGCGAGGAGAATACGACGCTGGCGGAGGTCTTCAGCCGCGCGGGCTATCGCACGCACGCGGAGGTCGCGGCGGCGGTGCTGGCGAAGCGCTATGGGCTGGCCCAGGGTTTCGGCAGCTATCGCGATCCGGAGACCGATGCCGATGGCGGCGCGGGGTCGGATGCGGAAGTCATCACGCCGATCGACGCTGACCCGGCTGCCGCGCCCGGCAATGCGGGGCAAAAGCCCGTGGACAGCGAACTGGAGCGCACCGCGGAAGACATCGCGGAACGCGGGATGGAATGGCTGCGGCGGTGCGCGGGCGAGAAGCAGAAGTTTTTCATTTTTCTGCACATGTTTGACCCGCACTGGCCGTTTCAAGCGCCCGAGCGATTCGCCGAGCAGTACTCCGACGGCTATTACGCGGAAATCGCTTATGCGGATGAACAGGTGGGGCGCGTTCTGGCCGAGTTGGACCGGCTCGGACTGCGCGACGACACGCTGGTCATCCTGACATCGGACCATGGCGAAGGCCGCGGGCAGCACGGCGAAATGACACACGGCGCGCTGCTGCATGACGCCACGCTGCACGTTCCGCTGATCCTGCGCTGCCCCGGGCAGGTGCCGGCTGGCAAGGTGATCGCGAGGCAGGTGCGCATCCTCGACATCGCCAGCACGATCGCGGACTTCTGCCGCATCGAGCGCACGCCTCAGATGCAAGGCGCGAATGTGCTGGAGATCGATCCGGCGAGAAATGTTGACTTGGCGTGTTACGCGGACACGTTCCTGCCCAACACCACGCTGAACTATGCGGTGCTGCGCGCGTTGCGCGCCGATGGCTGGAAATACGTGCATGCGCCGAAGCCGGAGCTGTATCACGTGGCCGAAGATCCGCTCGAACTGGTGAACCTGGCGGTCGCGGAGCCGGAGCGGACCGCGGCGATGCGCGAGCGACTGCGCGCGCTGATCGCGGCGTCGCCGGATGCGCCGGGATCTCGCGGAACGCGGCGGAAGCTGGATATTGCGGAAATCCAGAAGTTGCAGGCGCTGGGCTATCTCACGTCGGGATCAGCCGACACCGCCGACGCGACGGGCAGCGAACTGGACGCATTCGACCCGGTGGGGGAGAGTCCGCGCGACCGCATCGAAGAGTTCGAGATGCTGGCGATGGGCCTGGGGGCGCTGCGCAGCGGCGAGTTTGACCTGGCGGAGTCGCTGCTGAAGCGTTTTCTGGAGCGCCAGCCGGATTCGCCGCTGGGCATGGAGAATCTTGGCGCGGTGTACCTGGCGCGCGAGCAGTACGACGAAGCGCTCGTATACCTGCACAAATCGCTGGACATGCGCCCGGAGTCCGCCGAAGCGCAACTGGCGCTGGGCGGGATTTATGCGCATCGCGGGGATTTCTCGCGGGCGGCGGAACACTTCGCCGCGGCGGTGGAGCTGAACCCCGGCCATCCGGCGCCGCACGAGGGGCTATCGATCGCATTGGGAAATCTTGATAGGCATGCCGAGGCGATTCGCGAGTGCGATGCGGCCATCGAGCTATCGCCGGCGAGCAAGCGGCCGAGGCTGCTCGTGGATCGGGCGTACTGGCAGATCGCCGATCGTCAGATCGGCGCGGCGGAGGCGAGCTATCGCGAAGCGCTGCGCCTGGACGCCAGGTCCACGCCGGCGTTCACCGGCCTGCTCAGCCTGCTGCTGGGCGATGAGCGCACCAACGACGCGGTGACGCTGATTCAGGAGACGCTGAAAGCCTCGCCCGACGACGCAGCCGCCTATCACGGTCTGGCGCAGTGCCACGTGCGATTGGGAAATCTCACGAAAGCGGTCGAAGCGTGGACGCGCGTGGCTGAACTGTTGCCGGACAATGTCAACGCACAGCGGAACCTCGCAGTCGGCCTGCTGATGCTCGGCCGCACCGAAGAAGCGATCGCTCAATTGCAGCAACTGCTGACGCGACATCCCAACGACACGCACGGGCGCTATCGCCTGGCGGTTGCGCAGAGTGACTCGGGCCGGCCGGGAGAGGCCTGGCGAACGGTGCAGGAATTGCTCGCGTCGTCGCCGGGTTTCAGCCCGGCGTATGTGCTGGGTGCGGAACTTCTCGACCAGCAGGGCAAGGGCGGCGATGCGCTACACCTACTGACCGACGGCGTGGAGAAGATCCCGGAGGGGCCGTTCGTGTTGAACGACCTGGCTTGGCGGCTGGCAACTTCGCCCGATGCCACGGCGCGCGACGGCGCGCAGGCCGTGCATTTTGCAGAGAAGGCGAGTGCACTCGCGGGCGGAAGCAGCCCGGGAATCCTGGATACGCTGGCCGCGGCATACGCGGAGGCGGGGCGGTTCGACGATGCGGAGAAGACAGCCGCGGAAGCACTGCGACTCGCGCAGGCGCAGAATTCGACGGATATCGCCGGCGAAATCGAAGCGCGGCTGGTGCGCTACCGTGCCGGACAAGCATATCGCCAGCCGGCAGCCAAGTCCCAGCCGTAGACCGCCGGACCCGCAGGTCTGCAGACGGTTGCAAGTACCGATCAGACAATCGATCGGAGGAGGAGGGATTCGAACCCCCGGTACCCTTGCGAGTACACCGGTTTTCAAAACCGGCGCCATCAACCGCTCGGCCACTCCTCCAAAGGCGATTTGAACGATATTTGAACGATATTCGCCCTTTTTTCCCCTGGCTAGACCCCTAACATCAGGCCATAATCAGGGGCATGGCACGACCACGAAAATACGTCAATCAACATGGGCAACCTACCTCAATCGAGACCGGCATCAGCCGCGTTTCCGATGGCCGATTTTACACGCTCGATGAGGCAAGTAAACGGACCTACTTCAAGACGTTCGACGAGGCCAGGGACCACCTTGACGCCTCAAAGGGGTTCTCCCGCACATTTGGTGATTTACAAAAGAGATCGCCGGACATGTCCGTTGGGAACAGACGATGGCCCCTGGTATGGTCACCGCGTCGCGGGCGGTGCGGATGCCGTTGAGTCGTTGGTCATCCAGGTCTCATTTGCATCTCCAACAATCGGATGTCACGCCCGGTCATCTCCGGCAAACACACTGTTATGCATTCGCCGGCGATATCTCATCCCATGTGCAGCACACGCTGTCGCAGCAGGTCAAACTTCGCACGGCCGTACATCTGCCGTTTGATCAGCTTGAGCCGGTTGACCTGTCCCTCGACCTGACCGTTGCTCCACGTGGTCGTCAGCGCCGCATTCACGGCGTCGTAGTCCGCGCGCAGTCCGGAGGCAAACGTCTGCAGCTCGCGTGGCATGCTGCGGTCCCAGGCCCGCTGAATCCACGTGTCCAACGATTCGTCCCGACTTCTCCGAACTATTGCAGCGAAGTCACGTGCCAGCGCCACCGCGGTAGCCACCTCGGGGCAATGATGAAAGAACGCCTCAATGAATCGCCGGTCACCGCGGTCGATGTCATCGGAATCCTTCAGGAGCATCCAAGCCAATCGTTGCGCAGACGGGGGATGCACCGCCGGTGGTCTCAATGGGACATTCTCGGCGACAGTCCCTGTTGCTTCCCAGTGCGCCACGCGTCGCCGGACGCTGCAGTATGACCCCGCGAAGCCTCGCGCACGCAGTTCTCGTGCAAGTTGTGCCGCGTTGTGGCATCCCTCTGCCCAACGTCTTTGCAGGTAGTCCGTGAACGGGTCGGTCTTGCTGGCGTGCTTGCGCGCGGCGCGTTCGGGAAATCGTCCAGTGCGGATGTATCGCCCCACGGTTTCCCGATTGATGCCCATCCGCGTGGCGATCAGTCGGTGTGAGACACCCTGTTGATGCAACGCGAGCACCTGATTGTACCGTTCCATTCGCCGAGTTCGTCGATTTTCTCGAATTGTTGGACCACGGGGCAGCCGGCGCCTCCGGCTTCGGTGCGGGATATCCTCCCTGGGCGGACTTGCTTGAGGCGGTGAGCGCGCGCCAGCCAGTTCGCGGACAACGGTGACCATGGCGCGATAGCGGTGTTCGAGCAATCTGACGAGTGCCTGCTGCAGGTTCTGCATCAAGTGAAAGCGATCCGCTACCTGCATGGCTTGCGGCGCCCCGGCTGAGGCGCCCTCGGTATAGAAGCTGGCTCGGTCTCGGGTGATCACCTCGACTCCGGGATGATCCCGCAGCCAAGCCGCGACCGTCCCGGCCTGGCGGTCATCCAGCAACTCGATGGGCTGGTGGCGCTCAAGATCGCAAAGAATGGTGCCGTAACGCTGCCCCCGACGGACCGCCCAGTCATCGATGCCCAGGGCGCGCGGGGTACCCGCAACTGGAATCAACGTCCGTCGCATGCGCCGAAGCAGCGTGTCAGGGCTTGTCGGCATCCACAATCGGCCAGCCAGCCGAGCGCCGCCTTCCCCACCGCAGGTGAAGCCGATGGTGGTGAGCGCGTCTTCCAGACGACGCGTTTTGCGAGCGCGTACGGCCGCGATACCGGGGAGTCGTTCGACGAAGATTCGGCGTGGACAAGACGGTGTATCACAAAAAAACTTCCGCACTTGGAGAGTGATGCGAACTGCTCGGCCCTGCCAAGGTAGATCGCCCAGCGTTCGCAGATAAGAGCTATGCACCCTTGGAGAGGCGCGCTGGCAGACTGGGCAAGCTCCGATCGGCGTAACGGACGACACCACGATGGTGACGAGGCGGGGTTCAATGACGACGCGCTGGCAGCGCAGAGCCTCCGCCTCGGGCAAAAGCGGGTTGAACATGCCCCGGACTCCATTCCGGATTGGGCCGATCCCTCCATGGATCCGCCACTACATGATCGTAGCCCGCCATTTTCACCAAGAGTGCGGGAGAACCGCAGAACCCGGCCACCTCCGCGCGGAAGCCCAGCACGTACTGCTCGACAAACTGCTGACACTCCCGTCTAAGGCTTTCTTCCATGAGCTGCACCTGCTCGTCGCGAACGCGCCGTTCCTCGATGGCCAGCTCGATGTCCTCGACAGCGGACAGCTCAGGCGCACCGGTCACCTTGAACGCGTGCCAGCTCAGGCTGAACTTGCCCGGCAAGGCAAGAGGCAACGGGTAACACGCATCCGGAATCTCGGTGTGCTGGTTCTGCCAATGTGACCGCAGCTTCGGAAACTCCGACAGGAACTGCTGCACCGCGGCGTCGAACTCGGTGCGGATGGCTTCGAGCTGGCTGATCACGGCCTGCACCTGGTTCCAGGGGACGAAGTGTGCACTGGCGGCGGCGAACGGCCGGGAGTGTTTCTCCAGCGCATGGCGGGCCTTCTTTTCGAGCTGCTGGAAGCGCTTGCGCGTCTGGTCCGGATCGAGCAGATCCTTGGTGCCGAAGCTGGCGATGGCGCGGGCATCGATGCGGTCCGGCGTCAATTCCAGTTCGTCGGGCTCGTTGCCCGCCCGGCAGGACCAGTAGCGGCATTTGACGACGAACAGCATGCCGAGTTGGTAGAGGTTGATGGATTCCGTGTCGGACGCAGCCGTTTCGGGCTGCACGTTGGGCGCAGTCATTAACGTCATGGTGATTCTCCATTGCGGGTTTAATGTGAATTCGGGGACCACCAGAAAACCATCCGGCACCGCTGAATTCCGCGGGCAAGGATGCCAGCCAGTTCTCGCAGCCGCCCGTGGGGCTTGAGCAGGGCGGGATCGTCGAATTCGTGGCGCATGGGCGTGGTCCTCCACATTGCCCGCGACGCCAAAGCGCCCGGGTACGGCCCACGCCGACGTGCGCCTCGCGCTCGGTCGGTCGTCCGGCAGGTTGATCATGCCGCGGCGTTAGTGCCGCGGCCCTCTGCCTGTCATATACGCAGGCGGATTTCGAGATGTCGGTGGGGTGCGAAGTGTCAGGAGGCGCCCTGCCCGCCTCTACCTGACTGATTCTCAAGCGCCTCCCGACAGCTCAGTCCACGGCGGCGCAGGTACCTGCTCGCGGTAGAATGGATGCATGAACGAGGTCACCCGGATTCTCTCCGCGCTTGTAAGCGGCCAGGGGGATGCTGCGGAGCGGCTGCTGCCGCTGGTCTACGACGAACTGCGCAAGCTGGCGGCGCAGCGGTTGTCGCAGGAGAAGGCGGGGCATACGCTGGATGCGACAGCGCTCGTGCACGAGGCGTACTTGCGGCTCGTGGATGCCGAGCAGGCGCAGCAGTGGGACAGCCGGGGGCACTTTTTCGCAGCCGCCGCAGAGGCGATGCGGCGCCTGTTGATCGATAACGCCCGCCGAAAACGCGCGGAAAAGCATGGGGGTGGCTGGCATCGACTCGATGTGGCGGATCGTGAACTCGGTGTTGACTCCGCGGGGGACGATCTACTGGCCGTCAACGAAGCGTTGTCCAAGCTCGCCACACAGGCACCGGAGATTGCCAAGCTGGTCGAGCTGCGCTTTTTCGCTGGACTGACGCTTCCGCAGTCGGCGGAAGTGCTGAACATCTCACTTCGTACTGCCAATCGGCACTGGACCTACGCCCGGGCGTGGCTGCGGCGGGAGTTGGACCGCGAAGCCTGATAGAATCATGGCACGCGTCGGCGTGGGATTCCGCATTGTAGATTGTGAAGGCCTTGGACGAGCTGCAAATGGCTGACCAACCCATATCGGAGCAATCCCTTTTTCTGGCTGCGGTGGAGAAACCGCCGGGAGCAGAGCGGGCGGCGTACCTCGATGCAGCAAGCATGGGCCAGCCTGAATTGCGGACCCAGGTCGAGGCGCTGCTCGCGGCACACGAGCGGCTGCCGGCCGGCGGTGCTACCACCCAGGACAATCTCGCGCTCGACGCCTCACTGATGTTCATTGCGTCGGGCACGGTCATCGGGCGATACAAGATCCTCGAGCCCATTGGCGAAGGCGGCTTCGGCACCGTTTTCATGGCCGAGCAGATCCGCCCGGTCCAGCGCCGTGTCGCCCTCAAAATCATCAAGCCCGGGATGGACACCAAACAGGTCATCGCCCGCTTCGAGGCCGAGCAACAGGCCCTGGCGCTGATGGACCATCCCAACATCGCGAAAGTCTTCGATGCGGGCGTCACCGACGGCGGGCGTGCTTATTTCGTCATGGAGCTGGTCAAGGGGCTGCCCATTACGGCGTACTGTGATGAGCATCGCATCCCGCCGCGGCAGCGCCTCGAGCTGTTCATCCAGGTCTGCGAGGCCGTGCAGCACGCGCACCAGAAAGCCATCATCCATCGCGACCTGAAGCCCAGGAATGTGCTCATCGCCCTCTACGACGGCAAGCCGGTGCCCAAGGTGATCGACTTCGGCGTGGCCAAAGCGATCGGGCAGCGTTTGACCGAGGCCACGATGTTTACCGGCTTCGGCGACGTGGTCGGCACCCCGCAGTACATGTCGCCGGAGCAGGCGGAGTTGAATCAAATCGACGTGGACACCCGGAGCGACATCTACTCGCTGGGCGTACTACTGTACGAGTTGCTCACCGGCACGACGCCGCTGGAAGCCAGGCGTCTGAAAGAATCGGCGCTGCTGGAAGTGCTGCGCGTGATCCGCGAAGAGGAGCCGCCGCGACCGAGCACGCGGCTGACCATTACGGCGGCGGCGGAGCTGCCCGGCATCGCCGCCCGGCGCGGGCTGGAGCCCAAAGCCCTGAGCGGCATCGTCAAAGGCGACCTGGACTGGATCGTGATGAAGGCGCTGGAAAAGGACCGGCGCCGGCGCTACGAGACGGCCACCGCCCTTGCCGCCGACATCGAGCGGCATTTCACCGGTGAGCCCGTGGTCGCGGCTCCGCCGGGCCGCCTTTATAGCGTGCGGAAGTACATCTGGCGCCACCGTGCGGCGGTGCTGACAGGAACCGCCCTGGCGGGGCTGCTCGTCGCCGGCATGATCGGCACCACATGGGGAATGTTCCAGGCATGGCAGGCCACCGCGCGGGAAACCGCCCAACGCAAGACAGCCGAATTGCGTGCCGAACAGTTGCAACGGGTCTCCAGATTTCAGGCGAGCCAATTGGCCCATATCCAACCCGCCCATATGGGAACGGGCATTCGGGAGCGGATCCTGTCGCGGTTCCAACGCGAACTCGTACGCCATGGGCTCTCGGAATCAGCGATCGACGAATCTCTCGGCGAACTCGACGGAGCTTTGTCCAGAGTCAATTTTACGAACGTCGCGATGGAAACACTGGAGGAATACGTGTTCGAGCGTGCATTGCGGACGATCGATCAGGACTTCGCCGACCAGCCGCTGTTGCAAGCACAACTTCTGCAAACGACCGCCGACACGATGCACACGCTGGGGCTTCTGGCCCGCGCGACTGGGCCGCAATTGAAAGCCCTGGAGATTCGCCGTAACGAGTTGGGCAATGATGATCCCGCTACGCTGGAGTCTATGCGCATGCTGGGAGACCTGCTGCGCGCCAATGGTCGTTATCGCGACGCGTTAGAAACGATGCGCGAGGTCGTCGCGGTCGGGAAGCGGACGTTGGGGTCACACCACCCGGACACGTTGAGGTCGCTCAAGAAATTGGCGTATATCCTGGTGCATGCCGACGACCACGACGAGGCCGTGCGCGTGGTGCAGGATGCGCTGGAAGGCTGCCGCCGCGTGTTCGGGGACAAGGATCCCGAAACGTCGGAGGCATACGCCATCAAGGGGATGATGTTGCGTTGTGGTGCAGGCCGGTATCAGGAGGGCGCGGGGTGTTTGCGGACGGCCTTTGAGGGCCTGCGCGACTCGCTCGGTGACGAACACCCCGCCACGCTCCAAACGCAGCTTAATCTGGGATGGGCCGTCCTTTGGTTGGGTGAAGTGAAGGAGGCGGAGGCCCTAAATCAGGAAGCCTACGCGACGAGCCTTCGCGCGTTGGGGGACGATCATCCAAACACGCTGTTCGGACTGGACAATATGGGTTTGGTGCGGGTCGCACAGGGACGTCTCGACGAGGCCGTGGAGTACCATCGCCGGGCTCTGGAAGGTCGCCGTCGGGTTCTCGGCGAACAGCACACCGAAACTCTGCGATCGATGTGGCATTTGGGCCGGGCATTGTGGAAAGCGCGGGGCGCCGCTGAAGCCGAACCCTTGTTTCGGGAAGCTTTGGATGGCCCGAAGGATGTGTTCCCCTGGGGCAAGTGGCTCAGGCCGTACGTCCTCATCGAGTTGGCCGATATCCTTGAGGAGACGGGCCGCCTCGAAGAGTCCGAGCGGTTAAAGGCCGAAGCGGCCGCTCTGGTCCGTGGATTTGCCTTTCAGCCTTGGGGGTGCAGCACATTTGCAGTCGTCATGGTGTCCAACGCGCAAACGCTCCAGGCGATGAAACGATTCGCCGAAGCCGAATCCCGTTTGCTTGAGGCGCATGCTTTCCTGGATGGAAAGCCTGGGCCGGTACGTGCCTGGGCGCACGCCGTTAAGTCGCCGGACGATTACACGTCGGAGGCCGTTATCCGCCGTTTGGTTGAATTGTACGACGCATGGAGCGCGGCGGAACCGGAATTTGCTGCCGAAATCAGGGCCAAAGCCGCCCCATGGCGTGCCAAACTCCACGTGGCGGATGACCGCGATGGCTGACCCTGCAAAAAAGTCGCCCACAACGTATCGGCCACTTCCCGTCCGCGCCCAGGAAGTTGATCACGCATGACCTCGAACGGCGACGTCGGACCCCTGTGATCGCGCGACGGAGCGGAGCTGACATTGCGGCGTACCGGGAGACGGCCCGGCTCGACCCGAAGAACGCCGAAGACCACAACGGGCTCGGCTGGCTGTTGGCGACCGGGCAAGACGAAGTGCGCGACGGCAAGCAGGCGAGTGGCACACCAGGGCGAGTCGCTACACAGACAATGCCCTGAGAAGCCCGGCCGTGGGCAGTCCGGAGGCCGCTCCGTGGAACCGCCGCCTGACGCTGCGCCTGCTGCGCGACGAAGCCGACGCGGAGATCCGCCCGCGCCCACACCGTGGGTCGGTGACCTCACACGGTGGCTCTATCACCCCGCGATCGCGACATAGTTCCTCCCTCCCGTCCCCAGCCACGTCACTTCCGAATTGATTCCTGATTATTGTGGCACGCGCCGGCGGCGGATTCCGCATTGAAGATAGGACCGGGGCAAGTGTGATCGTTAGAGAAACATCTGATGCGGCCGGTCATTGCCGGTCTCATTCTGGCGGAGGGCGATCCATCCGCCGCATGGGTCTTCTGGTGACGCTGTGGCTGTCCACCACGCCGCCCACGAAGGCGGTGGGCGACTCGACCAGCCACGGCGTTTTTTCGACCGGTTCGCCCAGGCGCAAGGTTGAGGAAATCTGGGATCCACGAAAGCGGCCGGTGAGGCCTTGACCGTCAAGTAAGTTCCTCACCGGCCCGGCATCGCTCGCGGCGCTTGGTATGCGCGCCGGCCGCGATGTCCTTTCAACCTAACGCAGGCCGAGTGAAAGGAATAATCCCATGAGACGAGTTACACTTGTTCGATGGGTCGCCGCGCTGACGCTGGCGATCGCTCTGGCGCCCGGCGCCGCGTCCGCCCAGGAGGACGGCACGATCACGATCAGCGGCTTATTTAGCATGGACTATCTGTACGGGGAACTCGACCTGTCCATCGTCGCCCCCGGTCTCGCCGAGGTCTATGCCAACGGGCACGAACACACCTGGACGCTCACGCTTCACGGCACAACCCAGTCGCACTATTTGACCAATTGGGACAGCTTTGCCCAAGGCACGGAGATTCACGCGACGTCGTTCGACCTCGCGTTCTTCGGACCCGACGCGGCCATGCTCAACCACTTCGTGAGCGATCGCCTCGCCGAAGGAAACGTCTGGATCTATCTGGAGAACTATTACCCATACAACGGCGACGACTACGCAATCATGCACGTCGGGGTGTTGGGTGGCGGCATAGGCGAGTATTTCGAAATAGGCCACGACATAGGAGGAGCCGATACGCTCTTCCCGACCGACGCGGACGGCTACCCCGTCGTGGGGCCGGAACCGTTCTCGATCGAGCCCGATTACACCGAGCTGGGCTACTTCGATCTGTTATCGAGCACCGGTGGCGCGATCGGGTCGCTGGCTGGCCTCGTGACCTTTGAGCTGGGCTCGGGCGCTTCGTCGAGTTCTAGCGTCCTGGGCACGGCCGTGAACTACCCGGCCGGGCAGATCTCCGGGCCTCCTCAAGCCGTCATGGCGGCCGACTACAACAATGACGGGAAACTTGACCTGGCGACGGCCAACCCCGGCTTGCACTCCGTTAGCGTGCTGCTCGGCGACGGTGCGGGTGGATTTGGTGTGGCCATCGACTCTGCCGGCACCACCAACGACGCCTTCGAGCGGGCGTCGATCACGGTCGCGGACTTCAACAACGACGGCCGCCTGGATCTGGCCACGGCAATGTACTTCTATTACAACGAGGCCAGATGGGGACGCTTGGACGTGCGGCTGGGCAACGGCGATGGCACCATGCAATCGCCAACTTTGATTGCCGGAGGGTCGGGCTTGTCTGATCCGCCGCTGGCAGTGGCGGCGGGACACTTCAACCCCGACACATACTTCGACCTTTTAGTTGCCTTTGACAATAATGACGGGCAAGGGGGATTACTCCAAGTTTTTTCGGGCAATAGCCTGGGCGGCTTTACCCCGGGAGGGTTGGTGCCCAGCGGTCTGAATGCGGAGTTGACCGTGGGCGACCTCAACGCCGACGGCAACCTCGACGCGGTAGCGGTGTCCGGCGAGGGCGGCTCGCAAGGTGAAGCGTTCTTGGGCAACGGGGTCGGCGGTCTCTTGCCATCCGACGCGTACTTCACTAGTAGCTATACACTAGCGGTCGCGATGGGTGAGTTCACCGGCGACAGCATCCTCGACCTGGTCGTTTCCGGAGGGTCAGTGGAAATCTTTACTGGCCTCGGCGATGGCGCGTTTGAAGACAAGCCCATCGTACATTGGGCCAACGGCTTCGAGCATACAGGCGTAGCGGTGGCCGACTTCAATGGCGATGACAAGTTCGACGTCGTCACCAGCGATGGCGACACCGGCACCGTCAGCCTTCTGCTGGGCATCGGCGATGGCACCCTCAGCTACATCGGGGCGTTCGCCGTCGGGACATCCCCATCTGGAGTCGTGGTCGGCGACTTCAACGGCGATGGCCGGCCGGACGTGGCGGTGGCGAACAGCGGCTCGAATAATGTCTCCGTGCTGCTCAACCAGATGACGTCCTGCACCACCTTCGTCGCCCCGGATCTGGACCACGACTGCGATGTGGACGCAGACGATTTCTCTGCGTTCATTGCATGCGCCTCGGGCGCAAACGCGCCGGCGGCGCCTAGCTGCCAGTCGAGCGATTTCGACGGCGACAACGATGCCGACATGAAAGACTTCGCGATCCTCCAGCGCTGTTACGGGAACGCAGTACCAAGTTGTGTCAATTAAATAAAAGCTGGCTAACTCAAGCCGGCCTCTGTGTGCAGTCTGATATATAGACACACACTGATGATGCGGCAGCCTCGGGCTCGCGGCCAATAGCGTCTCCCGGTCTTTCGAAGGGAATTGCACGAACGCGAAAGAGCCATCCGGTGTTCGGACGGTCAGCAATCAGCAGCGCGCCTGGCAGGGCGCTGCGGGCGGAGCGTGGGTGATTACTCACCACGCACAGAACAGGAGCAGGACGATGAACGCAAATACTTTCCCAAAGGAGACTCTCATGAACGATCAGTGTCAAACTCGCGCGGGCCTGGTGCGCCGCGTCACGCTGGCTACACTCGCCGTATTCGCTGTGGTTGTGGTCATCCTCATCCCGCAGCACTCCCACGCGGATCACGGTCTGCCGCACCCGGTGCTGCTGGGTCGTGGACCGTTCATCGACTCTGTCGCGGTTCAAATCAGGGTCAAGGCGGATCATCAGCCGGTCGAGGTCATGAATGTTCTCGACGCGTCCGATGTCGCCGTTCTGCAGATCACGATCCAACCCGGGGTCACCGCACCCTGGCACACGCACTGGGGGCCGGCAATCCTGGTCAACGCCGGTCCCGGCACGCTCACGACCGTGTCGTCACACGACTGCGAGCAGCGCCAGATGCCGCCCGGTTCGGCGGTGATCGATCGCGGCGACGACCATCTGCACACGGCCATGAACATGAGCAACGAGGATGTCGTTCTGTACGTGACGTTCCTCGCCGTTCCGCCCGGCCAGGGCCCGGTGATCCCGGCCGATCCGCCCGCTGACTGCAACCCGTTCTGACAGTCGCCGTGCGTCAGGCCGGGTTGAGCGGCGATGGAAGCCCGCGGAGATTCGAGCATGAGAGCGACGAGTCGCGATGCACCGCCCTCCGGGCGTTCCGGTGGACGGGCGTGAGGGACAGTCGCCCATTTTCGGCCAACTCACGAGCCTTCGCTCCCTGACGGTCGCGGTTCTGAATGGTGGGCTGCGCCGCGAGTTGGCACAGGAACCGTATCGGGGGTCCATGTGCGAGGAGGGGCTCCGCGGCGAGTCGCGGCCGGTGAGGCCCTGACCGTCAAGTCAGTTTCTTACCGGCCCGGCATCGCTCGCGACGCTCGGTCGGCGCGCCGAGGCGATGTCCTTTCGCGCACGACGCGACCAGTACCGCCCGAGCACCATCGGCAAGAACCTGATCAGCCCGATCAATGACTACGGGACATGCTTCTCGTGCGACGGACAGGGCACGAAGACCCTGCAATTCAGCACCGCGGGGTTAACGGCGGTAGCCCGGCGATCGGAAGTAGTCGGCCATGTGCAAAGAGCGGCCGCGGCTTACGTGCGCGGGCTGCCAGGTCCGGTTTCCGTGAGGTACGCCTCCAGCGCGACGCGCCTCCGTCGAGCTTGGCCACTGACCCAGGTGGATTCTCGCGATTCAGTCCGGGTGCCTGCCGGGCAAGTATGCCGCTCCAGCCACTCGGTGATCGCCGCCACCCGTTCCGGATCGGTTTGCGAAAGCGGCCGCACATCGGGCACCGCCGCCAGCAAATGCTCGGTGGTCAGTTCGCTGCCTGCGTGGAACGCCAGCTTCAAGCCGGTAATTACAACCTGCTCGATGTCGGCGCCGGTGTAACCGTCAGTGATCTGTGCGAGCGCAGGCAGATCGAACTGGTCCGGGTCCCGCTTGCGCTTGCGCAGGTGGATCGGGAAGATCTCTTGGCGCTCGATCTCCGTGGGCAAATACACCCCGAAGATCTCGTCGATGCGGCCCTTGCGGGTGAACTCCGGTGGCAGCAACTGCACGTTGTTCGCCGTCATGATGACGTAGGCTGCACAGGTGCGTTCGCTCATCCATTTCAACACCGTACCGAATGCACGCATTCCCGCACCGGAGTCTCCCTCACGACCGACCGAGCCGAAACCTTTTTCGATTTCGTCCATCTGCACCACGCAGGGAGCCATGGCTTCGATCTGCGCTAACGCATTACGCGTGTTGGCCTCACTCTCGCCAACCCATTTGCTCATCAGGCTACCAACGTCGAACTGAATCAGCGGAATGTTCAACTCGGCTGCGGCGGACAGGCTGATTGCAGTCTTTCCGCACCCTGGTATGCCGACCAGCAGCAGGCCTCGCGGCGGATCGATGCCGAATGCCCGGGCATCGTCGCCGAAGCACGCCTTGTCGCGACGGATGTGCTGCTTGACGTTGTCGCAACCGCCGATGAGTGCCAGGCCATCCGTGGGCGGTTCGATGTACTTGAGCAGACCGCTGCGGCGGAGCACCTCGGCCTTCTCGTTCAGGATCAACTTGGCCGCATGGGCATTCAGTGACTTGTATTTTCGCAACGCCAGCGCTATGCGATCCTCGACCTGCTGCTGGGTCATGCCCCGCGCAGCGCCGACGATCGTGGGTAGCGCCTGCTCGTCGAACGGGTGACCATCCATGACGAATCGCACACACTGCTCGATGGCTGCGTTGTCGGGCAACGGGAAGCTGACCGTGGTTACGTCATTGGCCAGCGCCGCTGGCACCTCCAGATCCGGGCCCAGGAAGATCACCGTGCGACCGGTGCTGGCCAGCACATCGCGAATTTCGCACAGCCAGGCGATGACCACGTCGGCGTCCGCCTGCCTGACGCAGGGAAAGAGAATGGCGGCTGACTGCCGCGTTCCACTCTTGGCCTTGGTCAAAACGTGACATTGACGCGAAGCTGTGCCACGGGGCCGTCACCGATATCCAACCGGTTGTCGCCACGATCGCCATAGTCTTCGCCTTCATAGAAGTAGCGATCGAAGGCATAACCGATGGAAAAATCCACCGCCAGTTGCTCATTCGCCTGCCAGAGGAGCCCCGCCGCAGCGCGTTTTTCGTAATACACGAGCTGATCATCTGCGTCTCGTCGATCGTGACGCAAGTAACTTTGGTTATTCCACCCGAACAGGCCATACAGCTCAATTTCGTCGAAGAGTTTAAACCCCGCCCGCGCCCTGACGAACCGGGGAATGAAATAGCTCAGTTCGAGGTTGAGTCGCTCCGCCGGTCGGTACGCGAGATCGATTATCGGAACACCCACCAGCCCGCGAAGCGTCCGACCCCGCTCGAACTGGTATGCCACTCCGGGTATGGGGATGTTGCGCGCAAAGTCACGCACGTTCGAATAGTTGAGCAACAGCAGCCAGGCGTCACGTTTGTTGGCAGCTGGTATCCTGGCAAAGAAATTCGCGTTGACCCGTATCTCCTCGAGGCTGGCGAAAGGCAGGTCGCTCGCTGACCCGATTTCCACGTTGCCACCCGCAATCCAGTCATTGGCCAGCCTGCGCCGATGGGCGATGCCCATGCGCAGGTCCCAAAGTGAACTCGGAAAATCCTCGAACGTATCGGGCAGCACGGCCTGCGACTCGATGTTGCGGGCCCCGACCCGCGATAGAAGGGTCCATTCCTGGGCACTCGTCTGGTGCACCGGCAGGGTCATCCGTAAGTCGAAGCCTGTCATCTGGAAGCTGGCATCCTGCCCCGCCACGTCTTCCGGGAAGGTCGACTCACTGTCGAACGTCACGTGTGGCTTTTCTTCACCGAGGTTCGGCGACAGGAACTGGCGAAAAGCGACCGGCTGGCCGATTGCGCTGCGCTCGCCGAGCAGCATTGCGCTCAGTAACGCGGCGGACAACAGCAGGGGGCGCCCAACGCGCATTGGTACGCCGCGGAGCCTTCTCCGCGGTCGACTTGAGTTCCGTGCAGTCGGCATGGCAGTGGGTTTCCAGGTGGGTTTTCGCGGTTTCCTTGAACCCACCAACGGCACCTATCGAGCGCTTTTTGAAGCCTCTTGGTCCATTGAGCGCCGGAACGTTGAGCTCGAGAACGAGTGCCAGATCATCCGCGGTCATGCTACGGGTTTCAAGCGAATGAGGGCCACACGGTACGGCGGAGCCTCGATCGGCGCCGCCACGTGCAGCCGCGAGCCGGCCGCGTCCTGCCCCGACGACGTCAACGGAGAGGATACCACTCGTGCCCATTTCCGGCCCGAGCACATTGCTCAGCACCGCGGTTGCGCATCACCGTCCTCGGCCCCAAAGAAAAGTTCAGGAGGATGCCGGTAGTGTGGCCTTGAACAAGTTGCGCCTGCGCCGCCACCCCAGGAGTCGGTTCCGCAGCGCAGTCCAGAATGCCGAGCTTCTGAGGTTCTCGACAAACTCGATCATCAAGGCACTCACGTCGTCATGCTGGAAGGGAGCACCGCCGGTGTGCTCGTGCAATGCCGCAAGGAGCGCGGCAACCACATCATCAACCCCGCAACCACGGGCCGCGTTCAATACGCCAGCGAGGCGCTCACGGCCGAACAGCTCACCGGCCTCGTTGGGCGCCTCCAGGACGCCGTCGGTGATGATCAGCAACCGGTTCCCGACGGCCACACGCGTCACCCGGCGGGTGTATTTGGCGCTGGGCGCAACGGCAAGCGCCATGTCAAAGAAGCCCTCGCGCGGGTTGGGCTCCAATTGCGACCAGCGTCGCTGGGACGCCTCGTAGTACCAGGCCGGCTCGTGGCCGGCGTGGCTGATCGACAGACGGCGGGTGGGCGGAAAGTACGTAAGCATGCCGGCCGTAACGAAAGATGCGTAGTCCGCCTGACATAGACGGAGATTCAGCTTCCGCAGCACTTTTCGCTCGTCCATGCGATTCACGGAGCGGCGCAGCAGCTTGTGCATGGCTTCACTGACGGCGGCAACGCTCTCCCCGTGTCCGGTGACGTCCGCCAGGCAGACCCGGGAAATCAGCCCGGAGCCACACACGGACAGGTAGTGCACATCCCCGCCCCGGGCGCCATCACTCGCCTGCGAGAAGAGAACACCGCGTAGTCCGGGCAGCTCGATGGGACCATAGAACGAGCGATTACCGCCCCAGATCTCACTGCAGACCAGGCCAACCGCCGCGGTTCCGTCGTGGGGAGCCACGTCAACAAACGAAGCGGTGCTGGTCCTATCAGAGTTCTCGGTCATCGCACACCTGCGGGTTGATAGCCTACCGGTGACACGAGTTGTCCAAGCGTGCTGTCGAGTGCCCGGCGTAGCGTCCAGGCCCGCGCGGCAGAATCCTCGGTCTGCTCCGCCCCCGCCAATCCCTCACGCAGCGTTACCACAACTTGCGGCGGCAGGTGCAATGCCGCCAGGTCAACGAGACCTCGAGCGGTGACTTCATAGATCGCCGCACACGCCTCGGACTTCCCGGCGCTAAACAGCGGTACACCGCGATTGATCGCCAGTTGGATCAGCGCGGCCGCGGAGTCGGCCGCATCTTGGTCCACAGCTGCGCGCGGCGTTACGTTCGGGCGGTTCTTGACGGCTTTGACCCAGTCGACTTCCAGCCGAAATGGTCCGGGCTGTTCGTCTGAAATGATGAAACCGAACGCCCGGATGTCGCTGGAATTGAGCATTGGCGCGCCGCCCAACGGGCGCCCGAACGAACGCGCTTCCAGAACCTGCAGCGGGGCCCGGAGCTCTTGCCACTGCCTTGCCACGGTTGGGAAATCGTAGTAGTAGGCGCCGGCCATGATCCAGTGATCGGTCTGCACACTCAACGCATAGCGCCGGCCATCGCCGCGAACACGAAGGTGCAATTCGTCGTACGCGGAGAGGTCGAGAGCATCCGCGCAGACCCGCAGCGACGCGAAGCCGCCTTTGTTCTCCAGAGAAATGCTCCCGGAGAACTCGAGCGTGCCGGCTTCCTGCCAGCGGCCGCCGCCTGATGATTTGCCACCCATGACGGTGTCATTGACTGGCCGCCAACTCTTCACCGATTCCTGTGTTTCGAACGCGAACAGCAACCGCTCATACGGGACGACCTGCCCGTCGGCTGAGGCGGGCAGGTTGCCGATCAGCAGTGCGGCGCTGATGGTCGCGCACGTGCAGCGCAGATTCAAAGTCATCGCTGGTGTTCCTCCTGTATTGGCGGGTTGCATGCTGCCCCCGCGTGCCCCTGCCGACCACGCGTGCAGGTCTCGCCGCACGCCCGGTGCCGCCCGGTGAGCCGAAGGCGGTTTCGCGCAAACCACCGATAGCCACGGTCGAACAGCGGGCGCAGCAGCGGCCAGGCGGTGGGCGCTACCAGCCCGGCCCAGCCCACGGCCGCATACGCACGGCGGAAAACCTCCATGCCGCAGACATGCGCCCCGGACGGCAGGATACCGTGGATCTGCTCCATCGCTTGTTCAGGTGTAAGAACGCAGTCGATCAAGTTGAAGTCAAGGGCACCGATGTCTTGCAGCGCGATGCGGCCGCGACCGCGGTCCAGCCAGCGCCAGAGATCCGCTTCCCGCCGGCACAGCGGGCAGGCGCCGTCGATCAACACCTTGATCTGCCAGGCATTCACTGGGGTTCCTCGCCGTTCGTGCCGCTGCCTGAGCCGGGTGGACAGATTGTCCGCGCGAATGATACGGCGTGCCGCAGATTGTCGCCGTACGCGGAATACTGCATCCGCTCCCGCAGCTCCGCCGTCAGCATGCGCCCGCCAACCAAGACAGCGACCCCGTGTTTCTGCGCCGCCGCGTACAGGGTGGCGTAGTCTGCAAGGAATTGATGCTCCGATTCAAACGTGCTTAAACTCAGCCAGAACAACCGCGGGCGCACGTCGCGCAGGGCATCGACAAGCGTGGCCGTCGGCAGGCCACAGCCGTAGGACTGGGCGCGCCAGCCGGCCTCGCAGAGCGCAACCTCCAGCATCGTTGTCGGAAGGGAATAGGGGTCGCCGGTCAATGTCGCACCGATGGCTTGCGGAGCGTCCGGCGGCGGAGTCGGCAGGAACATCCGCATCTGATGCAACAGGCGGGTACACGTCTCAACCGCACGGCGCTCTTCGTAGATCGCCAGATTGCCGTGGGTCCACTTCACCTCCATCGCCCGAAACGCGGGCGCTACCAAGTCATCGAGTATCTCGACTGCGGAGGTTCCGGCGAGGTACAGCCCCAACACAAGGCGCCTTGCCTCGTCTTCATCCGCGGCTTCCAGCGCGGCCTGCATGGCTGTGCGTATCGCGTTGCCATCACCCGTGGTCGGTGGCGTGAAACTCGACAAGCCAAGGAGATTTGGTCGCACGAGTTGCAGGCGCCGCTCGCGCACGAACTGAACCACACCGTTCAGCGGCAAGCGGCGGTGTCCGCCGGGCGTCCTCGCCGCCGGTAGCAGGCCCTGGTCGCACCAACGTTTGAGGGAAGCCTCACTCACGCCGATCGCCTGGGCTGCCTGTCGAGTGGTTACTGCATTCGCATTCATGAGCGTTATGATCGATTATAGATGTCGATGGCCCGCTTGGCAAGTGGGCATTTCTTCAGGGATTGTTCCTACCATTTACCATTGTAAATTCTTGTTGGACAGTCATTTAAAGAGTTTTCCGCCCCAGTTGTTCCGTAGCCAGCTTGACTGGGACTAATCCGGTACTATATTAATATAAAAGATCGATTTGAGCGGTTTGTGAAAACCATATGCCTCCCGTCACGGAAAGGTTCAACGGTAACCCGGTCCCGTCGGAGACTTCTCGCCTCGTGCGCTGCGAATCCGGCACTGAATGCGTTTATCACGGTTGATAACTGACGAAGAAGCAACGCAACAACGCCTTTTGAGGAGATCTGAGAATGACGACGTGTACGAACATCACGCGGGTTTGCAGCGTATTCACCGCCCTGGCCATCCTGGCAACTCCCGCCGCGGCCCAAGAGAGGTGTGTGGCCTCCAAGAACATCGTTCAGACCGCGATCGCGGCTGGCCAGTTCAAGACACTGGTCAAAGCCGTTGAGGCTGCCGGCCTGGCAGAGACTTTGAGCGGCCCGGGGCCATACACCGTGTTTGCCCCGACCGACGAGGCGTTCGCGAAGCTGTCGAAGGGCGCGCTGGACGGGCTGCTGAAGAACCCCGAAGCGCTAAAGAGCGTGCTCCTTTATCACGTGGTCCCGGGCAAAGTGATGGCGGCGGACGTGGTCCAACGGTGATGTCGGACGCAGCATTCGGCTGGCGATTGAGCGCGGTGTCCCACTGTTCAACTCGGACATCGAACCCGCATGCAAAGTAGTTCTCTGGGATCGCTAGGCCCGCCTGTGGCGTTCGCAGGTCGATGCGGACCTCGCCCGAACCGTGTCTTATCGAGACCGTGGAGTCAATTGCTGCGGGCCGGAAGGAGAATGATCGCGTTGTCGAATGGAGGCCCTTCTCGGGGGCCGGAACGTGGGTTGGCAAAATACAGGAGCACGAAACCATGTGGATACGGCGGCTGTGGACTCTGGCATTGATCACGTTGGGCGGGTTGATCTCGAGCGGATGCGGCGCAATGACGGATGGCGGAACGCCGCCGGAGACGGTCGCGCAGGTGGACCTGGCGCGCTACGCGGGCTTGTGGTACGAGATCGCGCGGTATCCGACGAGTTTCGAGCAGGGCTGCACGGGGACAACGGCGGAATACACGCTTCGCGATGACGGCCTGGTGGGGGTGTTCAACAACTGCTTTGAGGGCAGCCTGGACGGCCCGGAGAACAACATCGAAGGCACCGCCCGCGTGGTCGAGGGTACCGGCAACGCTCAGCTGAAGGTCCGCTTCTTCCGGCTCTTCGAGGCCGACTACTGGATCCTCGACTTGGGCGATGAAGAAGACTACGGCTACGCCATCGTCGGCTCGCCGGATCGTCAATTCCTATGGTTCCTTAGCAGAACAGCACAGATGGATTCGGGCCTGTATGCCGAGTTGGTGACGTTTGTCACTGAGCAGGGATTCGACCCGAAACGGTTGGAGTTCACTGTACAGCCGGACGTCTCGACGAACGGGGAATGAGCCGCAGGCAGGTTCCCCGCGCACCAGCCGCCGGGCACTCGCGCCGGGCTGTTCCGGCGACCAAGCGGTCATGCAGCGGTGAAGGGCAAGTAGTGCGGCTGCTGGTGATGTCCTTCGGCCGGAGCGACGTGTGATCTGAAGCAGAAGGGCCCCGCCCGCCGGGTAGATCGGCGGACCGGGCGCTCCCTGTCGAACTGCTGTTACGTCACGCGGGGACTCGTTAGGTGTAAACAAGGAGCGGGTTTGATGCTCAAGGCAGCCGTCATATCGGGAACAGTTTTATTGACCTTTGCGCTTCTGGGAGCCGTCGCGCTGCTTGCCGTCGGATGCAGCCTGCACCGACCCGTGCCGCAGCCGCACGGAGCGGCAAGAACCGCGGATGCAGGCGCCAGGTCCGTTTCAACCGAGACTCAAGCCGTTTCGGACGACGCCGGAATTCCGGCGCACACACGCGTGGGGGGGGACTTGCAGGCTGTTGCAGAGTTCCTTGACGGTGAGTTTCGCAGCGGACCGTGTCGGATACCGACATCGCTGCCGGAAGGCTATCCGCCGCCGTCGCCGCCCGGCGCGATCGAGCTGAAGCGTTACCCGCTCGTTCGTCGGGCCGGCATCAGCGGAAGCATGCCACCGGATTGGGGCATGAACTTCGCGTTCTTCCCGTTGTTCAACCACATCAAGCGGCGCGACATTGCAATGACGTCGCCCGTCGAGATGAACTACGACGGCCTCGGCGAGCCCGGCGCGACCAAGCCGACCGGCTGGACCATGTCGTTCCTTTACCGCACGCCCGAGCTCGGCCCCAGCGGCATGGATTCCAATGACAAACGCGTTCTCGTTGAGGACATCGCGCCGATCACCGTGGTGGCCATCGGCCTGCGTGGCCCGTACAGGCTGGACCGGGTAAAAACCGGACTTGCGGCTCTTCGGGATTGGCTCGCGAGCCAGACTGAGTGGGAAGAGGCCGGGGCGCCCCGCGCGTTGTTCTACAATGGTCCGGAGGTGCGTTCGGGCGACAAGTGGTTGGAAGTGCAGCTCCCGGTGCGCCGTCGATAATAGGGCGAGCAAATCATCAACCGGTGCGTCCCGTCCCTTGAGGGTACGACCAGCGAAGGTCAAGCAGACAAGGGCCATGTAGGATTACCCCAGCCCGAAACCAATTGAAGCGAAGCAGGAGATCTCGAATGCTGACGTCATCCTCTCCCGCCGTGCCCCTTGCCGCAATAGCCTCCGGCTGCCTGTTTCTTGCAGGCTGTTCAAGTCCGCTGCCCTGGCCGGAAAGCCCGCTGTATGAAACACCCACGAACGATCCGAATTGGGTCGCGCCCGCAAACAAGGAAGAGGCCATGGCAGCGATGGCGGGACACTACGCCCACTACGACATCGTCGCCTACGAAGGCGAGACGGCCAACGGCCCGTTGTCCACGTTCATTGTCTCGTACGGCTACACGGACCTGGTCATCGCAGACGGAGCCCTTGTCGCGTACGACCGCTTCTGCCGTGCCGAGTATATCGCCAATCAGAACTTCGATACGATCTTTTCGGATGCAGCCACGCAGGCCATTCAGCCCCCTGGTGCAATCGTCGACGTCTATAAGGAGGAGGGGGTGTGGAAGCTATGGCGTCCTGCGACCCCAACGCTGAACGGTATCGATGGTGATCCGAACGTGCCCCTTTCAATGGACCGCAATGACCCCCTGTTGAGCGACGACGACAATGACGGAAAGCCGGGAGTGACCGTATTCGTGAACTTGTTCGGCGTCATTGACGGAGAAATCTATATTGCTCGGCGTGAGATATTCAAGAACGACTTGACGCTCTTCTCCGATGGTAGTTTGCGGGGCAGCGTCATCGACGACTCCGAACAGCTCGTGATTGGGGCATCACTTGCGATTCTGGACACGCCCAACAACCCGCCCCAGCGGCGCGATCCCGGCCTGAATCCGATCATTCTGATACCGGTCTCCGACGATATCGACACGTGCGAAGAACTCATGGCGATGCGCGATGCGCTGTTTCCGCCGGAGCCGGAGTTCTGAAATCGCGCAAGCTGCGCGTGCATAGGCGTGGCCCCAAGATGCCTGCGTCTCGGTGGATACGTTGCGCCGCTGGATCGAAACACTTGGCGGTTCGCACCACGGATTTCTGATCAAGCCATGGTTCAAAAATGTCTCGCGGTCGTTACGCAAGGAGTCCAAGTGGTTTCTGCGTGACTGGGCAGAGATCAAGAATGACGGCAGCCGGGCCGGGACTTTTGTCGGTAGCGATCAGCTCAAAGCGGTCGACGGCTGGAACGATCTGGGAAACGGCAAGTTCCAGTTGGCATATTTGCGCGATAAGGCGAAGCGGGAGGTCGATTTGGCAGTCATTCGTGACGGAATTCCCTGGTTTCTGGTCGAGGCAAAATACGGCCACGCGCCCATCGGCGATGGTCTCAAGTATTTTCAGAACGCAAGCAAGGCGCCTTTTGCGTGTCAAGTCGTCATTGATACAGAGTATGTTGATGCCGACTGTTTTGCCAGGCCGCGCGGCCCCATGGTGATCCCGGCAAAGACCTTTTTTGCGCAGATCTCCTGATGCGCACCCCATGCCCTGGAATACGCGGTGAACAGCGCACAGCGGGGCGAAAACCACCCCAAATAGAGAAAGCAGCTCAACACCTGCTAAGCCTAAGCCGCCTTGGCATCATGGTTCACGGTTACCCGGCGTTGCTCCAGCTCCAATTCGATGTCCTCGACCGGTGAAAGCTGCGGCGCGCCGGTCACCTTGAACGCGTACCAGGACAGGTTGAACTTGCCCGGCAGCGCCAACGGCAGTGGATAGCAGGCATCGGGGATCTCGGCGTGCTGCGCCTGCCATGTGGCGCGCAGCGCGGGGAACTCCGCCAGGAACTGCTCGACCGCCTGGTCGAACTCGACCTTGAGCGTTTCAAGCTGCGCAATCACGGTCTCGACCTGGTTCCACGGCACGAAGTGAGCATTGGCCGCGGCGAACGGCCGCGAGTGCTTCTCCAGCGCGTGGCGGGCTTTCTTTTCGAGCTGCTGAAAACGCTTGCGCGTCTGGTTCGGATCGAGCAGATCCTTGGTGCCGAAGCTGGCGATGGCGCGGGCATCGATGCGGTCCGGCGTCAGTTCCAGTTCGTCGGGTTCGTTGCCCGCCCGGCATGACCAGTAGCGGCATTTGACGACAAAAAGCATGCCGAGCTGGTAGAGGTTGATGGGTTCGCTTGCAGGCGCAGCCATATCGGGCTGCGCGTTGGGCGCAGTTAATATTGACATCAAGTTTCTCCGCTTTGGTTTTGGTAGGAAGTTGCAGATCAAATTGTTGACACGGGAAGTGAGTTCGCAATACGCGCGGTAATGACAAAGATTACACGTGTCCGCTGACACAACCACCATGACGCGAGCAAGCGTATGGGCGCGGACTTTCGCAATGCCCGCGACGCCATCATGTCTCGGTATGGCCCACGCCGACGTGCGCTTCGCGCTTGGTCGGTCGTCTGGCAGGTCGCTTTTGCCGCCGCGTTGATGCGGCGCCCTCTGCCTGTTATGTTCGCAGGCGGATTTTGAGATGTTGGAAGGGGAGCGAAAAAAACATCAACTCTTCTGCGCGCAATCAGGCCCCGCCCGCCGGGTGTGCCGACGAACGGGGCGTAATATCGAACGCTCGGTCGGGTGCGTCCGGTCATTCGTTGATCGAATTCGAAAGGGCCTAATTTGGACCGGTCATTGACACCGAAAACAACGCGTAGTCAGCCAAATCGACATCGCCGTCCCCATCTAGGTCCCCGAGCGTTTGATACTCGTACGCCCCCATGTCGACAGTCACCGGCACAAGCAAGGCTGCGATCCCCGAATCCGGGACTGACGGATCGTCGAGCACGCGACCGCCGCCATCGAGATCGACGAATAAGCCGGCCGGCAACGCTGACGTATCGGCCGAATCAACGCAAGGTGATCCAGCTCCGAGCCGAAGATAACCGTCTGCAAAGAGAGGGTCCTCTGCGATATTCCCATCGCCGGCGAGCAGGTACAATCCTTGAATTGCGCTGTGCGAGACTACGATTTCGTTTCCCACTTCGTTGTGAACTTGGGCCGATTCGTCACTGCCACCGGAATCAGAATTGCCCCATAGGATGCAGTTAATCAGGGTCAACGAGCTGCCGGCATTGTTAATAATGCCACCTCCCCGGTCCCCAGCTTCGTTATCTGCGATCGTGCAATTCACGAGCGTGGGGTTGCTTGAATTGCTGTAGATCCCCGCACCGTTATTATTGGAAGTGTTGTGCTGAAAAACGCTATTGATGATCGTCGGGCTTCCATTGCGAATGAAGACGCCCGCACCGCCGTAATTCCCAACTACGTGGTTGTTACGAACAATGCAATTAATTACCGTGGGCGAGGCTCCGACGATTAGGATTCCGCCCCCCACTTCACCCCCGGGGACAACTGCTGCGTCTCCAGTTCCATTTATGATCGAAAAGCCCATGAGCTGAGCTGGAGACTCCTCGCCGCTGTCGAAGCGCACAACGCTGCCAGCCAAGCCACTTCCATCAATGGTCGTCAGCTTGGGCCCTCTTGCACTCCTCACTTCGACCGCTTTTCCATCAAAATCGACGAGCTCATTGTAGGTTCCGGCTTCAACCCAGCAGGTGTCGCCATTTGAAGATGCGTCCATGCATTCCTGGATCAAGCAAAAGGGATCGACCAAAGAACCGGTCGCCCCAATCTGGCAATCTTGGATATTTACATGCCTCGTTGTTTGGGCTAACACGCTCACTGCTGTGCCTTGCAATGCCGCCAAGGCGAGAATCGTTGCAAGTACGTTTCCATGATTCTTCATGACCGGTTTCCTTTCCACATTCTCCAGAAGCACCGACATCGTCTCGTAGCCACCCCACGAGTCGCATTGGCCAGCGTCATGTGCGGGAGCGTCTGAGCATTCCCGGGGCTTACGTGAGCATTAGCAGTCCGCAGCATCACGCGAGTGCCAGCGAGACTGGCTCGCCCTGTCCCTCTGTCATGCGTTGTTCCGCCGACCAGGCGGCAATGGGAACGCGAAACGGTACCGAAGTTGGTGTGGGATGCGGCAAGGGCCCCGGTTGAGACCGACAACTGGCGATGGGAGAAAGGGCCGCCAAGGCGTGCGGCCTCCCACGCTGTGGGCGCGGCTCACGGTGCCTTTGCCCTTTGGAGAGCGGCACTTTTGTCGCCGGTGGTCCTGGAAATGGCACCCACCCCGCGTCAAAGGCATGATACAATGCGCTCCTGCGTGAATTCTGGTGGATTGTGAACAACGATGACGGATCACACGAAAGTAGGCCAGATTACCCAGCTTCTCAAGGCAGCCAATAAAGGCGATGCGAATGCTCGAGAGCGACTTTGGCGCCTGGTCTACTCCGAACTGCGCTCGATAGCGCAAGCACACCTCGCACAAGAGGCCAGGCGGGGTGCTACCCAGCGTACAACCCTCATCCACGAGGCATACCTGCGGCTCGGTGGCCAGGCGTTTGAGAATCGTCGGCATTTCTTTGCAGCGGCTGCGGAGGCGATGCGGCGCATTTGCGTGGATGACGCACGTAAAAGAAAGCGGCTGAAACGCGGGGGCGGCCGAGCGCCCGGATCGCTCGCAGACGAGCCGTCGGTCCTGGCTTTGGACCCGCTGCAAGTCATCGCAGTTAATGAGGCGCTGAACACGCTCGAGAGGCTCGCGCCGCGTCAGGCTAGAATCGTCATGCTGCGGTATTTTGGCGGGCTGACGGTTGAGGAGGCCGCGGAGGCGATGGAGCTTTCTTCGAAGACAGCTGGGAATGAATGGCGACTCGCGCGGGCATGGCTGTACCGCGAGCTGGCCGAGTAACGAGGTACGCATGACTGATCAGCCCGCACGCTGCACGACTTCGGGGGATTTCGCGTCGCTCGGAGAGATTTAAGCATGGTTGACGGACAATGGGAGCGTGTCCAGGCGATTTTTGACGAAGCTGCTAGACGCTCGAAGGACGAGCAAGTGGCATTCCTGCAAGTCGCCTGCGGTGGAGACGCCGCGCTATTTGCGGAGGTTAGTTCTTTGCTGGCATGCGACGAGGTTGCACCTCGAGATTTCCTAGAACCGGCGAAAGCCCGGCAAGCTGAGTGCCTCAAATGCGATACGGACTCGCTCGATCGGTTGATTGACGCGACTATTGGCCAGTATCGAGTACGCAGCGTAATCGGCCACGGAGGAATGGGAGCGGTCTACCTGGCGGAGCAGGCGAACCTCAAACGGAATGTCGCTCTTAAGGTGATGAGGTGCGGCGTTGCCTCGGCATCAGCCTTGCGGAGATTCGAGCTTGAAGGACAGGTACTCTCGCGGCTCCACCATCCCCACATCGCCCAAGTGTATGAAGCTGGAATTCACGCCTTGGGGACCATCACAGGCGGTGAAGATATTCCCTACTTTGCGATGGAGCTGGTTCTCGGCGCGCATTCGATCACCGCATACGCACATGAGAAAGCGCTCAGCATACCTGAGCGTGTCGAGCTGTTCCTTGCGGCTTGTGACGCCGTGCATCATGGCCACCAAAAGGGCGTTATGCATCGCGACCTCAAGCCCGGAAACATCCTTGTCGATGCGGATGGGCACGTGAAAGTCATCGATTTTGGCGTGGCCCGCTCGACTGACGCGGACATTGCCATAACTACGCAGATCACAGAGTTAGGCCAGCTTATCGGAACTGTTCAGTACATGAGCCCCGAGCAGTTCGCCGCTGATTCGGACGCCATTGACATCCGCAGCGATGTGTACGCACTCGGCACCGTGCTTTACGAGCTGCTTACCGAGAGGTTACCGTACAGTATTTCCAACATGACAATTCACGCGGCGGGACGGGTCATCTGTGAGCAGGAACCGGCCAATCCGGCCCTGTTTAATCGAAGTCTGCGCGGTAACCTGGAGACGATCATCCTGAAGGCAATTGCAAAGGAACGCAGCAAGCGGTACCAGTCCGCCGGCCAGCTCGCAGACGACCTTCGCCGGCACTGTAATGGCGAGCCTATTGACGCGCGACCACCAACCGTCTGGGTCCGAGTCGTGCGCTGGGCGACAAGGCACCCGAAAAAGGTGACCGCAGGGGCGAGCGTGTTGATGGCCTGCGCGATTGTGGGCGCAACGTTGCTTAGCGTGCGGATTTTGCATCAGCGCCCGGCTCGCCTGGTTCTTCTGAAAACCCCCCAAAAACAATGGCATAATGCGGGATATTCTGCGCAGCTGCTATCCGTGACAGGGGACATCCTCGAGGAATGGAAAGGAGCCGCCGATAACGCTATCAGTGGTGCTACCTTATTGCAAATGCCGCAAAACGGACGATCTGCGCAACTTGCCCTGATTGGCTTTGGTGCCGAGTACGAAGGCAGGAATCGAGGCGCGCTCTGTGCTTTTGATGTTGAGAATCCTAAACAGCCTATTTGGGTTATTCGGATTGAACCGGCAGATTGCCTTCCGGCTCTGTCTGATCCTGAAGTCACGGCAACCGACTGGTACCTGCAGTGCTTTCGTGTATTTAACATTTTTCCGAAAAGACCGGGTGACGAGGTCGTCTGCACCTTCAGCAGCAAGTACGCTGCCCGCATACTTCGCGTTTATGGCCTGGATAAAGCCCTGTTATACCAAGTCTGGTACAACGGCGCCGTAGGCGATGTTGGGTGGCTTTCCGCATCCAGACTGCTCATTATCATCGGCGATAACGCTGCCGCGAACGCGTTGGAGCGAGGGATGAAGTGTGCTGGTCGCGCCTATCCGCGCGTGTTGCTTGCCGTGCGGCCAGAACAGGGGTTTATCCGCAACGAGTTCATAACAGAGGAGCCGGGTGAAGGCTTGAATCCGGTGTGGGTGCGGTGCCTTGGGCCCGACTGGGCACAGGAGATAGTGACTTCCTGGCGCTTGCACGAACGCACGTCGGAAAGGAGTGACGCCACAACTGCCGTGCGCGTCGCTGCGGGATTTTACCTTGGTGACGATTTTAGCGTGAGCTGGGACGTTGACGAATCAGGGGAGGAAATCCCGGGGTCGCGTGCCGTGTCCAACGAGTATCAGCAAAACCAAGTTGCCCTCGAGCCGACTGACCCACGGCGACTCCCCGATCCCCGGTCTGTGGTGCTCGTTCCACTCCCGCCGGTGATCGAAACCAGCACAAACGGCGAAAGCACTGTGAAGTGACGCGCGCCGATTCGCCGACCAAACCAAGCCCACCACATCGAGCAGCCTCGCACCTTGGCTGTCGGACACCTGTGCAAGGCAGGATAGCCAGTCCGGGTACACGAGGACGACAGTCGGACGACCGCATCGCGCCGGTTTCGGTTTCGCTCAATCGTCCGTTCGAGTCCCCGAAACGGTCCGAACGCAACCGGGCTGTCAACAAACTCGACCTGTTAGGCGCGAGAGCGGGAGAGTTCGAGAGTTTTTCGCAAGGGGTCGATGGCAACCGGCACGATTGCCTTCGGGGTGATGAAGACAGCGGAAAAAACCGAGAGCACGGGCGAAATCAGTCCCGCACCTATACGGCTGATTTCGTCGCGAGTTACGGCGATTCCCAAACGAACCGGACTTGGCCCCAATCTGCAAACAAGAAATGCCCGCGAAACTCAGTCGCTGGCCGGATCTCCCCGAAAGCAACCGTTTCGAAGATTGGCTAGCCCGGATTTTGCAGTGCGCCGCGAAAAGGCGCGTGTCTTCAGTGGGAGTCGATACCCACCCGGCAACTGTCGCTCCAGCCGGTAGCAATCGGAGCGGCCGTGGAGGTAACGAAGCGGCTGGAGCCTTCGATGTAGAGGGTCGCATGGCGACTTGGCGAGCTGACAGGCCGTAACGCGAGTGAACGTCGAGCAGACCTCGAAAAGGGTGATGCGGAAGCCGACCCGGCTGTGATACGGGGAAGGCCGCTGCCGTGGAGACCTGAGCCCCGTGCCTGGGCGAGAATAGGGCAGAGCGACGCGGCTCCACGGTTCCGCCGGGGAAGTGACGACGGCATGCCAGCAAAGGAGACACAGCGCAACGCGGGAAGCCCGGCGCGGTGAAGGGCGTGACCTTCAACTGAACTCCCGCAAGGGACAGGTCAGGCTGCGTCGGGTGGCGGAGAGGCTCGTAGTACCGGCGAAGCCGGGTAATGCCGGTGGAGGGAAGGGGCCTCAGTTCAGGGAAACGCAGGAAGCGGCAAGAGCCAGGAGATTGGCATGAGCCTATCAACTCCGTCGACGGTTCGGAAGCTGCAGGAGGCGTTGCATGCGAAAGCGAAGGGATCGCCTGACTTTCGGTTCTATGCTCTGTACGACAAGCTGTATCGCGAGGACATCCTGGTCCACGCCTATGCGTGCTGCAAGGCCAATGGCGGGGCACCCGGTGTGGACGACCAGAACTTCGCGGACATCGAAGCGTACGGGCTCGAACGCTGGCTGGGCGAACTGACGGAAGAACTCAGGAACAAGACGTACCGTCCGCAAGCGGTCCGTCGGGTGTGGATACCCAAGTCCGACGGTAAACGACGGCCGTTGGGAATTCCTACCGTTCGGGATCGCGTAGCTCAGACGGCAGCAGTGCTGGTCTTGGGACCTATCTTCGAGGCCGACCTGCCGCCGGAACAGTTTGCCTACCGACCCGAGCGCAGCGCATTGGACGCGGTTCGCAAGGTCCACTCGTTGCTGAATACCGGGCATACCGAAGTGGTCGACGCGGATCTCAGCGGGTACTTCGACACCATCCCGCACAGTGACTTGTTGAAGTCGCTGGCCCGTCGAATCAGTGACCGACACCTGCTGCATCTGATCAAGATGTGGTTGGAGATGCCGGTCGAAGAGTGCGATGGGCGCGGGCATAGGCATCGGACAACCCGTAACGAGAACGAGCATCGCGGCACGCCGCAAGGCGCCCCGCTCTCGCCGCTGCTGGCCAACGTGTACATGCGTCGGTTCGTTTGGGGTTGGCGGCTTCTGGGCTACGAAAAGCACCTGGGCGCTGAGATCGTCAACTACGCAGATGATTTTGTGATCTGTTGTCGCGGTACGGCGATCGAAGCCATGGCTGCGATGCGACGGATGATGGGACATGCGACCCTCTACATCGAAGGCTCCAGCCGCTTCGTTACCTCCACGGCCGCTCCGATTGCTACCGGCTGGAGCGACAGTTGCCGGGTGGGTATCGACTCCCACTGAAGACACGCGCCTTTTCGCGGCGCACTGAAATATGCGGGCTAAACCCGGTGGGTTTCGGTGAAGTGCCAGATGGTCCGTTCGGCGAGCAGTTGAGACAGCGTGCCTCATGAAGCGCTGTGCTGAACCGCGCCGTCAAACCAAAGCGCTGACGAAGCTGTCGATCACGGGCCATCGGCAGCAACGTCGGTACCGTTCATCCCGAACGGATCGGCGATTAGTTCTGAAAACTCTACAAGACGGAACAGGCTCGAGTCCGGCAGCGATTGGGAGTAAGTTTCATTCAAACGCGCAATTCCATCACTATCGAGTTGCGATTCTGGCAGCTTCTGTCCGTCGGTCGTGATGCGCCAACCGGCGGAGCCGACGATGCCATTACCATCATGAAAGTTCAAGTTGACCCGGACGCTAGACAAGTTATTGCGATATCCTTTCGGCTCATGCAGCTTAACATCTGCCCAAACCTTGGTGCTCAGCGGCCACGCAAAGCGGTACCATTCTGGCTGGGGTGTATCGAAGTCGGGCGAAGTTGCGTTCAGTACTTTTCCACCTCGCGGCGGGCCAGGAACGCGCAGATACCAGCGGTAAATGCGGTCTTTTTCAGGCCGAACGGCGAAGACAACCGGTAGTGCGTCTTGGCCCGCCGCAACTCCCTGTATGCCGATCTCACGGCTCCATGGAAAATGCGTGCAATATGCTGCGCTGACGATCAGCAGCCCTTCCGCCTTGAACCAGCAGACACTTTCCATCGGGCCGTCGTGCCAAATCTGGTAAAGGGGCTTTCCATCTTCCATGGACAGTATGCGCAGAACCCTGGGTGAGAACTCGCTTATTGAATACACTGCAATAATCTCGTCTCCCGGTGGCTCGTCAAAAACATCGGCCAGCGTGAGATACTGAAGGTATGCGCTGGAGGCTTGGTAGCGACGCTCGGTCTCGTTCTGATGGAACTCATCGAATAGCATATGCTGCTCTTCGAAAGCATCTGCCCAGACCACTTCTTGCAGCAGCGCGTCGGCGTTGTACGCACGCAGACAACTGGGCTGCGCGGCATTGTCAGGAGAGAGCACTCCGACGAGCGCCAATCTTCCTTGCTTGTGTGGAACGAGATCGCCCCACGCAATAATCTTGCCTGGACCGCTGCTCCTTATCGGAGTGCCGATCATCCGGCGATTCATGGACGCCAGTTGCACGTCTTGGCCTCTTAGCAGCGGGTAATCGCGGTCGCCTACAGGAGCGGGAATCACCTCCAGATGATGCGGCCGCCGTAACATGAAATACAATGAGAGCTGGGTCGCGGCGACCGCGACTGCGAGCATGACAGCGCAGGCCGTCGCGGTTGCTCGCTTGGGATACTTGATCGCCCAGCGCGCTGCCAGGGTCCACGCGCTCGTCTTGCGTGCCTCAATCGGCTCGCGGTGAAGATAGCGGCGCAGATCTTGCCCAAGGTGGTGAGCCGTCGCATACCGTTTTTCCGCATTCTTTTCGAGCGCTTTGAGAACGATCGTCTCCAGGTCGCCCCGCAGTCTCCTGTTCAGCGTGCTCAGCCGCGTCGGCGCGGCTTCGCAGATCACCCTCGCGGCTTCATGGATCGGCGCTCGCCGTACGTCGTACGGCACCCGATCAACCAGCAGTTCGTAGAGCAGCACGCCCAGCGCATAAACGTCGCTGCGAATGTCCACACGCATCGGATCGGCGGCGGTCTGCTCCGGACTCATGTACTGGAGCGTCCCGAGAAGCTGGCCCACGTCGGTGTGCAGCGTGGTCTGCGCCACGTCGGAGTCCGTGGCCCGGGCGATGCCGAAGTCAATCACCTTCACCTGCCCGCCGGGTTCCACCAGCACGTTGTCCGGCTTGATGTCCCGGTGAATCACGGCCTGCTGATGGCCGAATTGCACGGCGTCGCAGGCCTGAAGGAACAGCTCCACCCGCGCCGGAATGGAAAGGCTGTGCGAGCGCGCGTACTCGGTAATGGGCAGCGCCCCCGCCAGATACTCCATGACGAAGTATGGCCGGTGCAGACCTTCTTCTGAGAAGGTACCGGCGTGGTGAATCTGCGCGATGCCGGGATGCCGCAGTCGGCCGAGAAGCTGCGCCTCGAACTCGAAACGCCGCAGCGTCTGGCGCGAGACCACTCCCGAGCGCATCAGCTTCAGCGCTACCGTTCTGCGCGGTGACGCCTGCTCCGCCTGGTAAACGACACCCATCCCCCCGGAGGCGATCACGTTGGTGACGCGGTAATCGCCGATACTTCGGCCAATCAAGGGATCATCGCGCCCGTCTTCAGCGATTGGGTCTGCCGAGTTGACCGGTGTGATGGCAGGCGCATCCGCGAGAAAGCCCTGCGGCAGCCGGGACTCGTAGTCCAGCAGCTTCTCGACGGCCCGTCGCAGGTCAGCGTCCCCTGCGCACAGCTTGTCCAGAAGCTCGGCGCGCTGGTCGGGCGCGCAGTCCAGCGCCGCGGCAAAGACGTCATGGATGCGAACGGTTGGGGCCTCGCTCATGGTCTTGCTTCGCGATCGGGGCGTCAGCGGCGCGCGTCAAGTGCAGGTGCAGCCAGGTTCGCGCGACTCGCCAGTGGTTGTCCACGGTGCGGGGCGACACCCCCAGCGCCTCCGCGGTTTCCTGTACCGTCAGGCCCGCAAAGTAGCGCAGTTTGACCACCTCGGCGCGCACGGGATCGGCCTCGGAGAATCTGGCTAGCGCGTCGTTCACAGCCAGCAGCTCCGCCCAGTCTTCATCGCGCGATTCGGGCTCCGATTCGAGCGAGCCGTGCTGTACGCCGCCGCCGCGCTTCAGACTGTTTCTGGTACGTGCGTAATCCACCCTGATGCGACGCATCGCCTCCGCGGCCGCGGCGAAGAAGTGCCGCCGGTTCTCAAAGTGGATGGCTTTCGGCCCGATCAGCCGCAGGTAGGCCTCATGCACCAAGGCAGTCGGCTGCAGGCCTTGCGTTCGTGGTTCGCCCCGCATCTGGGCCGTCGCCAGCCGACGCAGCTCCTCATATACCCGCGCCCACAGACGGTCGATCGCATCTTGCCGGCCGTCGGCAGCTGCGGCGAGCAACTCCGTCAATGGCCTGTCTGCAGCCTCAGACCGCACACCCAACCCTTCACTCGACCGGAAGTGATTCGCCAGTGTCCCCATCTTACCGAGCAAGTGCCATGTCAATCAACTCGCCGTTGGTTTTCTGTGCTTTGCGCCCGCGTTGCCCCAAAGGCCGCCGTCATTCTCCAGCCCATGACCTGAATGTCGTGCTCGCTTGCGTGAAGTGAGGTCGATTTCCGCATGTGCTCTCGCCCGGCAAGCCAGCGTCTCTGCCGGGCGCTGTCAGATTGGGTACCCGAACGAACCTGCAACCAAATTACTGAGATCCCTTGAACCATCTTTGGAGACGTCGCGATGAGAATGAGAACGATGAAAACCGCTGCAGCTTTTGCTCTGGCCATATTGCTGACTCTCCGAGCGTCGGCTGAACCGTGGGAGCCTGCGCCGTCGCTGAATCTGCCTCGGCAGTTTTTCGGCACCGCCGTCGACGCTGCGGGGAATATCTGGGTGGTTGGCGGCTGGAACCGAACCAGTGGGTGTGGGCTCTCGGCCGGGCCTATCTTCGACAGCATTGAGGTCCTCTGGTTCGATGGGGACAACTACGCGCCGACCTGGGACTTGACCTCCATTGTAATGCCGACTCCTCGATGTCTTCACACAGTCGTCATTTCTCAGCATTACCTCTACGTTCTAGGTGGTCTGAGCGAGTTTGCCATCGAGTCCTGTCCACCGCTGGCGACTGTCGACCGTTACGATTTGAACTCAGGCACTTGGAGCAGTACCGCCGTACCTGCACTTCCTGTTCCAACTCTCGATGGGGCGGCAATCGTCGACGGTTCCGGCCGCATCTGGTATCTCGGCGGACAAGTATCATGCCTTCCCAATACCTTCTCCGATCGCGTAGACATCTTCGACCCGGCGCATCCGGAACTCGGCTGGCAGAGTGGCCCGGCGCTGAACGTTGCGCGCGCGCGATTTGGATGTGTGCTTGACGACGGCTGCCACATCAATGCGCTGGGCGGCTACGGCGATGCGGACCACATTCAATCGATCGAGCGCATCGACACCTGCGGGACTGACGGGTGGGAAATCATCGCGGATTCAATTCCATCTCCCACCACGAACGACGATCAGTCTGTGATCGGTGCGGACGGACACATTTACGTCGTCGCCGGATGGGTCGCCCACACCTATACGAACCGCGTCGTTCGCCGGAATCAACATACGGAAGCCTGGGAGACGATGGAGTCGCTGCTCACCGCCCGCACAGCGCATCGGGTTGTGCTTGGCCACGACAACCATATGTACGCTCTGGGCGGAAGCGTTGCCGGCTGCAACTCCACGACGAACGTAGAAAAGTCGCTTACTCCTCCAGACACCGATGACGACGGTGTTCTTGACGTTGCTGACAATTGCCCAATAGACGCCAACGCGGAGCAGGCTGATTTCGATGGCGACGGACTTGGAGATGCATGTGATGCAGACATCGACGATGACGGCGTGCCCAATGAACTGGACGCCTGCAACTTCACGCCACCTGGCGCACCGATCATCGATGATCCGGAAAGCTGCCTATACGGCACCTTGCGTTTCGACGCGGACGGCGACTGCGACGTCGACCTGCAGGACTTTGTGCTGTTCGAGCTGGAGATGACCGGGCCAAACTGAATGAATTGAGTAACGACGCGTTGAGAACGGATGCACCCGACCGTGCGTCCAGACTGAATGCCCCGTCCGCCAATCTTCCTCGGCGGGCGGGGCGGTTGCATATTTGAATGTCAAGCCAATCAAACAGTAACAAGCCGTTGACGCCCCTGTCCTTTGCTCGTTGCAGCCTCCGGCTGAACCAGTCGTTCACCCGCCGCCTTCGTATGTCGCTCCAGCCATTCCGTGATCGCTGCGACCCGCCTTGGATCGGTCTGTGAAAGCGGCCGGACGTCTGTTACCCCAGCCAGCAGGTGCTCCGTTGCCAACTCGCTGCCCGCATGAAATGCCTGCTTGAGCGCCGTGATGACCACCTGCTCGATATCCGCTCCGGTGTAGTCGTTGGTGGCTGCGGCCAACCCATCCAAGTTAAACTGCTCCGGACCACGCCTGCGCTTGCGCAGATGAATACCGAAAATCTCCCGCCGTTCGGTCTCGGTGGGCAAGTAAACGCCGAAGATCTCATCGATCCGGCCCTTGCGGGTGAACTCCGGCGGCAGCAATTGCACATTGTTCGCCGTCATGATCACGTACGCCGGGCAGGTGCGTTCGCTCATCCACTTCAGCACCGTGCCGAACGCGCGCATGCCCGCACCCGAGTCACCATCACGACCGACGGAACCGAAGCCCTTCTCGATCTCGTCCATCTGCACGACACAGGGTGACATGGCCTCGATCTGCTGAAGCGCGCTGCGGGCGTTGGCTTCGCTTTCGCCGACCCACTTGCTCATCAGGCTGCCGACATCGAACTGGATGAGCGGCATGCCCAGTTCCTGGGCCGCGGCCAGGCTGATCGCCGTCTTGCCGCAGCCCGGAACGCCGACGAGCAGCAGACCTCGCGGCGGATCAATTCCGAACGCGCGCGCGTCATTTCCGAAGCACGCCTTGTCGCGTCGGATGTGCGCCTTCACGGCCTCACAACCGCCGATCTGCTGGAGCCCGCCTTCAGGCGGTTCCAAGTACTTGAGCAGTCCCGACCGGCGGAGCACTTCGGCCTTTTCATGCAGGATCAGATTGGCAGCGTCGCCGTTCAGCGTCTTGAACCTGCGCAGGGCCAGCGCGGTGCGGTCCTCGACCTGCTGCTGGGTCATGCCCCGGCAGGCCGACACGATCTGCGGAAGGACGGCGTCTTCGAAGTCGTGCCCGTCCATGACAAACCGCACCGACCGCTCGATCGCAGCATCGTCCGGCAGCGGGAAGTCGACGGTCGTGATGTCGTTGGCAAGCGTGGCTGGCATGCCGAGGTCGGGGCCGAGGAAGATCACCGTGCGCCCGGTGCTGGCCAGAACGTCACGTATCTCGCAGAGCCAGGCGATGACCACGTCGGCGTAGGGGTATGTCTTGTGCTGCAGGTAGAACCCGAAGTCTTTCAGCACGAAGATCGTGTTTTCCGGCAGATCGAGAATCTCCTGGGCCACCTTCTGGGGGTCAGGCTGTCCAGATTGGACACCACCAACTTGCGGGGACGATGGGGACGCCAGGGACAGCAGATCGCCATCGACATCCCGCCATCCAGTCGCTTGGCTCCAGGTGCAGACCTGGCGTCCGCCGTCGGGCAGATCGCTGATCATGGCCTTCAACTCTGCCAGGAACCGCGTGGTCTCGGTTGTCGAACAATGCAGAAACGCATGGCCGGACAGGATGTAGTCGGCCAGCGATGTGTGGAATAGATGCGAATTCATCAACTTTCTCCATCGGGGGGATAAACAGTTGAAAAGACGTACTGGAGTCGGTCGCGATCGCGTCCAACCCGCGGAGTGAGTCATGACCCGCCAAGATCGAACACACTGATCAGCTTGGATTCGTTCTGGGCGGTTCCACAAGATCACGCCGATGTGCATCGACGGCTGCCAGTGGGCGCATGCTGCAGGACAGCCATCAGTCTCCCAGTTCATTATGCCGCAGATGTACCTTAAATTAAGCTGCGAGACACCGGGGGCGAAATCCTGGCATGACGATGTGTGAGAGCGCTATCGTTCGAGAAATGACGCATGATTGCATGGCAACGTGGGAAAGAAGTTGCTTGATCCTTTCGCAGGCAGCGGGTCAACGCCCGCTGTGGCACGCAAGCTGCGAGGAAATGGGTTGGCTTCGAGCTGTCGGAAAAAAACGCGGCGGCGGCGATCGCGAAGATCAAGAACTTTCGCCCGGGCGATGCGTTGGCTGATTGAACAAGTCACCCCAACACAAAGAAATAGCCCCCGGAATGCCATGAGCACGCCGGGGGCGATTGTGTTTCATCAAAATGGACACTTCTCCACCACCACAGTCACTATGGCTGGCAACTTGGGGTCTCCGTTGGATACCGACACCCACGGGTTGAGGCGGTTCAGACTGCGTACGCGGAAGAGTTTGGGCTGTCCCACTTTACCACGATTGAAGCGCACCCGCTGTGAGGGAGAATGCTGGTCGCAGGTAAACTGGATGGTGACTTTGTCGTTATCGAAGGTGTCTTGGATGTTCTCTTTGCGAAAGTCCTCCGGGAATGCCTCACACATCAGCTCGAGTGGGTTAATATTGCAACCCTTGCGGGGCTGTACGGCAAACATGATGGTCTGGACTTCCATAACGGGGCTCTTAATCAAGACTGGTTCGTCCATGTAATCGACCTCCTTCAGCGCGTTGGCGCGTAGCGCCGCTGCGCAGAATGTTTTGTATCACCGTGCAGGCACGTTGCCCGCACCGGGCGCTGCATTAGTGGGTCAGTAGGTCGAGTAGGGGAAATACCGAGGAATTGACGTTAGCGGCTGGCCACTTGGGGGCTCTGCCGATGGCAGATACTACGCAGGGGGTTCGGGGATGTCAACGTCAGGTGCTGCTTTCGCCCTGCCGATCACGTATCCCACGGTGCCAGCCCCCAGGGCGAGCACACCCGCCCCCACCCAGGGGAACGGTTGTTTACGTGCCGGAGTCGTTAGCCGCTGTGGGCTGCGATTCGCACCCCTTGAGTCGCGATTCTGGTACGGGCATACACCGTTTGGATGCTGGTGAGGTCCGTAGCCATGATGATAATGGTATTCCCCGGTGCTGCGGTTGCGGTGGCCACCGCGTGAATCGGTTCCACCGGAATGGGCGTAGGCTGCCGCCACGACGCACACAAGCAGCAGCATCGAAACCAGGCAACGGGCAAGCATGTTGTTTCCCCTGTAACGATGGCCCCGACCTGCCATCGGCGCAGTGTGGAGATTGACTTGGCCGAGTGCGATGGTATCGCGTAGGCTGAGGGTTATTGGACTGTTTGAAGGGGGTGTTGGTAGGGTGTTCTAGTCGGGTAGGGCACATGTGGGGTAAAGGCCGTTTTTGACCTATTCACGGGGGGTGGCGTGTTAGGAAGACTCCCTAACATTGCCTGTGAAATTCAATCGTTCAAATTTGAACTAAATGGGGGTTTTGTACGGGGTTTTTGCGTGTTTTTGGGGGTTTAGTTCAGAGTTTAGTTCAAATTTGCGTTTCAAAACCGGCGCCATCAACCGCTCGGCCACTCCTCCAAATGTTTGATGGCCCATTGCCGAGAGCAGCATTTGGGCGGGCTTCCGCAGTGCCTGCGAGGCCAGGTCGGAATGCCCGCTCGAGTTCTCGGGTGTGAGCCGGCTTCTGGCCGCCTTTTCGTGTGCGGCTTCATTGCGACAGGTCCCAATACCACCCATCGACGAGCAGGGGAGCTTACCGGTCGGGATTCAGCCGGGCAAGCCGTGGTTGGGCACGTGCGGACGGTATGCGTACGAGGTGTACCGGCTGACGGAAGTGCCCGGTAACCTGTGAGAAACACGTCGGACACGCTGTTTGGAAGTGGGGATTCCTTGAATCCTGAGCGCAAATTCCGCTAGAATCAGCCGAACTACTCCGCCCGCAACCGGGGGTCGCGCAGCGTAGGGCTGCCGCTGGGCGGAATGTTTGGGGAAACTCCGCGCTAGGATCAGGACGCGGACGGGAATCGGAGGGGGCCCTTCTTATCGCCAACCGGATCACTGCAAGACACCAGGGATTCGATCGAAGCGCTTTGGATTTGCGTGCATTGCGCTTCGGTTGCCGGTGAGCTTGCGTGACGCGGATTCTGGCGGTTCATCGTCGATCGCCGAAACCGGCAACGCCGGGTGCGGCTGGGCGGGGCGGCATCCTTCGGCTGCAAGTGTGGGGGGAACACCGGCATGCACAGGCCATCATTCATCGTTTTCAGCCTGCTGACAGCGATCGTCTGCGTCAACAGCGCGGCGACCGAGCGTGGAACCTGTACGCCGGCGTGGAGCGTCGTGGTCGGCCAGCCGGGCATCACCGGCGGGTTGAACCCGGCTGTTCGTGCCCTGGCGGTCTACGACGACGGCAGCGGGCCGGCGCTCTTCGTTGGCGGTCTGTTTCTGAATGGCGGCGGAACGGCGGCCAACAATATCGTAAAGTGGAACGGATCGACCTGGACCGCGCTTTCGACGGGGACGAACGAGCAAGTCAATGCATTGGCTGTCTACAGCGGCCAACTTTACGCCGGTGGATCTTTTACCGCGGCCGGCGGCGTGAGTCGCAACTTTGTGGCCCGCTGGAACGGATCCGCTTGGAACGGGCTGGGGGTAGGTACACAGCTCACGGTGAATGCACTGACGGTGCATGATGGCAACCTTTACGTGGGTGGCCTGTTCACCCAGGCGGGTGGAGCGAGCGCATTGCGCGTGGCCAGCTGGAATGGAACGACGTGGTCGCCACTTGCGGTCGGTATGTTTAACGGTGTCAACGGACCAGTGAACGCGCTGGCGGGAACAACTGCGGCATCCGCGGTCGGGCCGGGCCTGTATGTCGCGGGGAGCTTTGGAACGGCGACGACGGTCAGTGCAAGCAACATCGCGAAATGGACGGGATCGGCCTGGCAGGCGCTGGGCACCGGCCTGAATGCGAACGCTCAGGCGCTGGCCATTTTCAACGACGGAACTGGAGACGCCGTTTATGTCGGAGGAGCATTCCTGACCGCCGGCGGAAACACTGTCAATTATATCGCGAAATGGAACGGCTCGACCTGGTCGGCGCTGGCCGGCGGGATGAATGGGCCGGTGCAGGCCCTGGCTGTGTTTGACGATGGCAACGGCGCTGCGCTGTACGCCGCCGGGTCATTCACGAATGCAGGAGGAGTTACCGCGAATCATATCGCGAAGTGGAATGGGAGCGCGTGGTCGGCGCTGGGCTCCGGCACCAGCGGTGACGTGCTCGCGCTGCACGCCTCGACGGCGGCGTCCGGCGTCGGCTCCGCGCTTTTTGTCGGCGGGTTCTTCCTGCAGGCGGGCGGCGCGTCGGCGGTGCGGCTTGCGCAATGGGGCGGCTGTGAGGTCATTAACGACTGCAATAACAACGGCATTCCGGATCAGGATGAGTTGGCCGGCAACGACTGCAACAGTAACCTGATTCCCGACGACTGTGAACTTTTCGAAAACGACTGCAACAACAACGAAATTCCCGACGAATGCGACGAGGACTGCAACAACAACGGCCTGCCCGATGGATGTGAGTCGTTCCCGGACTGCAACAACAGCGGCGTGCCGGACAGTTGCGAGCTCTTCGACAACGATTGCAACAACAACCAGATTCCCGACGAGTGCGATCCGGACTGCAACGGCAACCTCATTCCCGATGCGTGCGAGGGCGGACCCGACTGCAACAACAACGACGTGCCCGACGAATGCGAACTCGTGGGCAATGACTGCAATGCCAACAACGTGCCGGATGAGTGCGACGAGGACTGCGACGACAACGGCACGCCGGACGACTGCGAAGCCATCGTCGACTGCAACAACAACCTGATCCACGACGCGTGCGAGCTTGTCGGCAATGACTGCAACGTGAACGGCGTGCCGGATGAGTGCGATTCGGACTGCGATTCGAACGGGCTGCCCGACGATTGCGAGCCGCTGATTGACTGTAACCTGAATCTCATTCCCGATCAGTGCGAACCCGACTGCAACTCGAACGGCATCGCGGATGAATGCGACATCGATCCCGGACCCAGCTTTGATTTCAACCTCAACGGCATCCCGGACGAATGTGAGGCGGATTGCCAGCCCAACGGCGTGCCAGACTTCATCGACATCGAGTTCGTCAGCGAGGACTGCAACGCCAACGAGATTCCGGACGAGTGCGAAGTGGGCGATGCGGACGGTGACGGCGACATCGACGCGGCGGATCATGCCGCGCTGGTGGCATGCTTGACCGGTCCGGAATGCGACGCGCTGGCGTGCCCCACGCCGGCGTATCTCGATCCGTGCTGCGCTCTGTTGGACATGGATGGTGACGGCGATGTCGATCTGCAGGACGGCGCAGAACTGGCCGCACAGATGACGCCTCCGTGAAGCAGCGGCGGGGGAGTCGGTGGGTTGCGGCAGGCGGCTGCCGGTTCGGCTGATCTTTGTCTAGCCGACGGCGAACGCCGGTTGGGAAAGTAAACATGAGTCGTATTTCCGCGCGAGTGCTTTTTCCGGTCGTGCTGCTGGCAATTGGCGGGACGATCGGCGCGCATTCGGCAGCCGCGGCCCTATTGGACTTCGCCGGGCTGACGTTCGACACGGCCGCCGGCCCGGATCAGGCAGGCCCGCTGAATGCGGGTGCATCGCCTGTCATCGTCGGAGACGCCACCGTCGATCCAGGCCCCGTGCTGGCGCCCGGCCCGTTCACCTTTCCAGTCGCGGATCCTGTCGCGGCTGGATTTGACGGCACACTTTGCACCGGCACGCTTGCGCAGGTCTCATCCAACGCATTTCACGCGGTGACACTCGGTGATGCCGACGGTCTGACGCGGCACGGCGTCGAACTGCTGTTCGATTCGAACGGGCCGCTGGTGGATCTGCCCGGCGCTGACATCGTCGTGTATGCGCTGGGCGAGGCGGGCAATCCGAGCGGCATTATCGTGCGCGCGCGGGAGGCGACGACCAACGGCTGGTCGCCGTGGGTTTACCGCGCGCCGGTGGCGTATGCGCTGCTTCCGGACGCGACTTCGAACGGCGCGTTCGCGTTTGTGTACGATCTCAACCACTTCGGACTTGGGCCTGGGGCGCAAATAGATGCGGTCGCGGTCGCGAACCTGCGCCCGGAAGATCGTATCGCCGGCGGCGGTGGCGTGGTCGGCGAAGGCATCGTGCTGCCGGAAGACGGCGGCGAGACGAGCGCGATCATGCCGGACCCCGGGCCGATCGCGTGGTATTCCGCGTATGGTGCGGGACATTGCCGGGCCGACGTGCTTTTTGTGGGAGCGCTGGACTGCGCGCTGGCTCCTGGCACCGCAGGCGACTGCAACGGCGACGGTGTGACGGACCGGTGCCAATTCTCAGCGGCGGATTGCGACTCCAACGGCGTGCCGGATCCGTGCGATCCGGACTGCAACACGAACGGAGTCGCGGACGCATGCGAGTCGTTCAGCGACTGCAATGCCAATGGTATTCCCGACGAGTGCGAGCTCGCAGAGAACGACTGCGATGCGAACGGCGTCCCGGACGAGTGCGATCCGGACTGTGACCAGAACGGCGTAGCCGATGCATGTGAATCGTCGGCTGACTGCAATACGAATGCGATCGCCGATGCCTGCGAATTGGCCGCGGGCAGCAGCACGGACTGCGACGGCAACGGTCAGCCGGATGAGTGTGATCTGGCCGTGTCCGTGGAATTGCTGAACGCGGGATTCTCGGGCGGGCTGCCGGCTGGCTGGTCGGCGACCGGATTGTGGCACGTCACGGCGGCGTGTTCCGCCGCGGATGCGTGCGACCCGCCGACCTGGGCGTATTTCGGGTTTGATGCCGCCTGCAACTTCAACAACTTCGCGCGCGTGCAAGGGGACTTGATCGCCGCGGGGGTAGTGATTCCCGCGGACGCGCTGAGCGCGACGCTGCACTATTGCTCGCGCTATGCCGGCGAGCGCGGCTCCGCCGAGTTTCCGCCGTTCGGGTTTGACCGCGCGTGGGTTACAGTGAACGGCATACTGGTGGACGACGTGGGCGTTTCCAGTCTGCTTGACCGCTGGATGGAACGGACGGTGGATCTCAGCGGCTACGCGGGTCAGTCGGTCAACCTGCGCTGGCGTTTCGACTCGATCGACCCCAACAATAACGCGCTGCTTGGCTGGCAGATCGATGATGTGAGTCTGGTCGTTGCATATTCAAACGATTGCAACACGAACGGCGTTCCTGACGAATGCGACACGGACTGCGATACCAACGGCGTGCCGGACGACTGCGAGTTTTTTGTGGACTGCAACGCGAGCGGCGTTCCGGACACGTGCGAACTGGCCAATAACGATTGCAACGACAATGGCATTCCAGACGAATGTGACACGGATTGTGACAGCAACGGCCATGTCGATGTCTGCGAAACGGGGTATGCGGACTGCAACAGCAACGGTTCATTCGATGTATGCGAGCTGGCGGACAACGACTGCGATGCGAATGGCATTCCGGACGAATGTGATGTTGATTGCAACTCAAACGGTACGCCTGACGCCTGCGAAGTTCTGACCGACTGCAACGCGAATGAGATACCGGACGAATGTGAGCTGGCTGGCAACGATTGCAACGCGAACGGGATCCCCGACGAGTGCGACAGCGACTGCAATTCCAGCGGAGTCGCGGATGATTGCGAGCTGGCCGGGAACGACTGCAACTCGAACGGCGTGCCGGATGAGTGCGACACTGACTGCGACTCCAGCGGTGTGCCGGATGGTTGCGAGAGCTTCGTGGATTGCAACAGCAACGGGATTCCCGACGCTTGCGAGCTTGCGGGCAACGACTGCAATGCCAACGGTGTACCCGACGAGTGCGAACTGGACTGCAACGACAACGGCACAGCCGACGAGTGTGAGGCGTTCACGGACTGCAACGGCAATGGCGTTCCCGACGAGTGTGACGCCGCCCAGGGCGACTGCAATAGCAACGGCGTGCCCGATGGATGCGAGCCGGACTGCGATTCCAGCGGCATCCCCGACACGTGCGAAGCGCTGGCGGACTGCAACACGAACGGCACACCCGATGTGTGCGAAATCTTCACGGACTGCAACACGAATGGTGTGCCAGACGAATGCGAACTTGAGGCCAACGACTGCGATTCGAACGGGGTGCCGGACGAATGCGACACGGACTGCGACAGTAATGGCCAGGTCGACGTGTGCGAGGCGGCGTTTGCCGATTGCAACGGCAACGGTGCGCACGATCTCTGCGAACTGGGCAGCAACGATTGCGATAGCAATGGCGTGCCCGATGAATGCGACATCGACTGCGACAGCAATGGTCAGCCGGACGCATGCGATTTGTTCGCCGATTGCAACAGTAACGGGGTACCGGACGAATGTGAACTGGTGGGCAACGACTGCAACAAGAATGGTGTGCCTGATGCGTGCGACACGGACTGCAATTCCAACGGACAACCAGACGATTGTGAAAGTTTCGCGGACTGCAACGGCAATGGCGTGCCGGACGAATGTGAACTGGCGGGTAACGACTGCAACGGCAACGGCGTGCCCGACGAATGCGAGGCGGACTGCAACACCAACGGAATCGCCGATGACTGTGAAGTGTTCGCCGACTGCAACAGCAACGGGGTTCCTGACGAGTGCGACGCCGCGCTGGCTGACTGCAACGACAACGGAATCCCCGACGACTGCGAGTCAGCTGTCGACTGCAATGGGAATGCGATTCCTGATGAGTGCGAACTGGCGGGCAACGACTGCAATTCCAATGGTGTCCCCGATGAGTGCGACGCGGACTGCAACAGCAATGGAATCCCGGACGCGTGCGAGTCCGTTGCGGACTGCAACACAAGCGGCGTACCCGATGAATGCGAGCTGACCGGCAACGACTGCAACAGCAACGGTGTTCCCGACGAGTGCGACGCGGACTGCAACCTGAACGGGATGCCGGACGTGTGCGAGGTCTTCAGCGATTGCAACAGCAATGGCGTTCCGGATGAGTGCGACGCCGCGCTTGCGGATTGCAACAGCAACGGCATACCCGACGAATGCGAGGCGGACTGCAACTCCAACGGTGCGCCGGACGTATGCGAGACCTTCGCGGACTGTAATGCCAACGGCGTACCGGACGAATGCGAACTGAGCGGCAATGATTGCGATTCCAACGGCGTCCCAGACGAGTGCGATGCGGACTGCAATGCGAATGGCACTCCCGATTCCTGCGATTTGTTCGCCGATTGCAACAGTAACGGGGTACCGGACGAATGTGAACTGGTGGGCAACGACTGCAATAGTAACGGTGTTCCCGATGAGTGCGACGCGGACTGCAACAGCAATGGAATCCCGGACGAGTGTGAGTCCAACGCGGACTGCAACACGAACGGCGTGCCTGATGAGTGCGAGCTGATAGATAACGACTGCGATGTCAACGGAGTTCCCGACGAGTGCGACATTGCGGCGGGCTCAGCGGTGGACTGCGATGGCAACGGCGTGATCGACGATTGCGAACTGGCTGAACCACAGACGGTGGACTGTAATACGAACGGCGTGCTCGACGCGTGCGAGGTGGACTGCAACAGCAACGGGATGCCGGACGATTGCGACATTGCGTTTGGGGGCTTTGCGGACTTCAATCAGAACGGTGTGCCGGACGTGTGTGATCCAGACTGCAATGGCAACGGATACCCGGACTTCATCGACATCGCTTTTCACTTGTCACCGGACTGCAACGCGAACGGCATTCCCGATGAGTGCGTGCCGCCGGAGGTAGACGTGAACGAGAACGGCGTTCCGGATGCTTGCGAGGGGAGTGGTGATTGTGCGGACGGCGATGGCGACGTGGACCTCGCGGACTACGCGGACATGCCCGGCTGTCTGGTCGGGCCGGACCTGCCACGCCCGGATGGTTGCGACTGTTTCGATTTCGATGAAGACGGCGACGTGGACCTGATGGACTTCGGCCGCATGCAGGTGTTATTCACTGGCCCGCTATAAACTTGTACGAATGCAGCTCAGCCGGGCCGTCCGACGCGGGGGAGTTCAAGCGTCAGGGCTTTTTCTGTCCGCGCCAGACGAGCAGCCGCTGGGGTATGGACGGCTCGGTGGGGCCGGGCGCGGTTTCCACAGCCAGGCCGCTGCCCGTTGCGATATCGGGCACACCATCGCCGTCAATATCCGCGATCACCACGCCGGTTGTCGCGGCCAGGCCGGTATCCGGCAGTCCGCTGCCGGTCAGGTGGCGGAACCGACCGGTGCCGTCGCCGAACAATGGGAAAACCCCGCGCACGAACCCGCCGTCCTTGGACAGGCGGCCGGAACAGACGATGTCGAGCTTGCCGTCGCCGTCAAGATCGCCCAGATCAAGTCCGATGGCGCCGCCGAGCATGTCGGGAAACACGTCCGGCGCCTTGGCCCATGAGCGGTCCGCCTGTTGCAGGTAAACCTCCGGCCCATCGACCCAGTTGGCGATGGCGAAGTCGAGCAGGCCGTCCTGATTGATGTCACCCACGGCGAGTCCGGTGTAGATGCCGCGCATGATCGGGCTGGGCAGACCCTGCGACGCTTCCGTGAAGGTTCCGTCGCCTTGGCCGTGCCATACGCGCGGTCCATCCGCGAACGACGCCACCAGATCCAGCGTGCCGTCGCCGTTGAAGTCCGCCAACTCGACGCGGGTGGCCCACTCATCTTGGGGCAAACCCGTTCCGGTCAGCCGCCTCCAGTTCTCGCCGGTACCGTCGCCCAGGTAAACGTGAATGCCGCCGCGATCGGATGCGCCGGCGACGATGTCCCAATGGCCGTCCTTGTTCACGTCGCCCAGGACGAGGTCCTCAGCGCCCATGTACATCGTCTTGCGATCAGGATCGGTGGTCAGGTCATCGGGATACATCTGCCGCGTCACCATGCGCCAATTGCCCTGGCTGTCACCGAAATAGACGAAAATGCCGTTGCAGTGGTCGGCTGCGGCCAGGTCCAGGAATCCGTCGCCATTGAGGTCAGCCAGGTCAACACCGCCGCCGCACGAGCGTTCGCCGGGATCGAGTCCCTCGGAAGCCAAACGCCATGCGCCGTCTTTCGAGCCGAACCAGAAGCGCGGACCATCTCCCAGGTTGTTCACGCGCAGGCGGGGAATCGCGGCCAGGTCGCGCACGTCGTCGCCGTTCAGGTCGACCAGCACCGGGTCGCACTTCCACATGCCGGCGTCCGGCAATCCGGTCATGAACGGGGTATAGGCCACAGGCGACGGCCCCGTCGGAAGTGGCGCCGCGGAGCGCTCCGGCGGGGATGATTCAGCCGTCGTCACAGGCGTGCTTTGAATCTCGCCCGCGGTTTGCATTTTGCGTGACTTGCAGCCGGTCATCAATGCGGCGACCAGCGCCGCGGTCAGGAATATGCGCATCATCGGTGGATAGATCCTCGCCGGTCAGAGACCGGCAATCCCAAATCGGTTGATACTGCCCTTCAGGCCCATGCGCCTGCGTCGAGCCGTAAGCTCGCCAGAGAAGTCGTCGCGCAGCGCCCGCGGAGCGTGCAGGTGACTACCACGCGCAGCACCCGCGGAGCGTGCAGGTGGGCTTACGCTAAACGCGGAACCAGCCGCGGTCAACCGGCGCGCTTGACGTCCAGGTACCATTCACCTTCGTATTTCACCCATTCCTCGCGAACGGTCGCGTCGCGCGCGGGCAGCTTGGTCAGGCTGGGATCGTTGAGCTTGTGGTGTACGGTGACGCGCACCACGCCTGCGCTGTCCTTGACTTCGACCCAGTGTACGTTGCAGTCGAGGTACTCGAAGAGCGAGTGAGTTTCGGCGAATACGGTCGGATCGATGCCTTCGCGATCTCGGGGATCGACCAATTCAAAGAGCGCCGGCCAGTCCTTGTTCACGCGTGCCTGCCACGAGGCGTCAAACCGCGCGCGCAGATCCGCTTCGCCGGCGGCATCGCGCAATGCTGGCGAATCGGGATACTCGTCCAGCTCCTTTGCCGGAACCGGCATCCACTCGCCATCGACGCGCCGCCATCGTTCCCAGCGCTGGGTGGTGACCGGCGTCGCCGTCGGAAACCGCCGCATCGACGTGGTTACTTCCAGTTGGACCCAACCCCAGTCTTTCTCCGATAGGACTTCGCCAACGGTCGCGGAATGCACGCGGAATGGGTCCTCGTTGCGGAAGTATTCGCAGAAACTTTCCTGCGTCACGCCTTCGCTGCCGCGCGTCGATTCGAAAAGGAACGCCGTGGCGCAGTCTTCCTCGACGCGGGCGCGCCACAACGTCCCCGCCCGCTCGGTCAGCGTCTGCGGCTGCGGAGCCGCATCGGCGGCGGCTGGCGGCCGTCGTTCAGTCCCGAACGGCTGGCGAATTTCGCCCCGCCGGCATCCGGCGGAGGACAGCACAGCCAGCATGGCGATGACGGACAGGCTTGCGATCAGAGATTGTGCCGGTGAGTTCCACCGGTTTGGCCGCTGACAGACGACCGCGGATGCAGGCTGCACCACGCACAGCGCCAATGGAGCGTGCGGCTGTACTCTTGCCGGCACCGCGCGGCGACAATTGGATGACGACTCAGGGAAGATCATCATGGAACAGATTCCCACCTAGGCGCAGCCCTCCGGGCTAAGCGAGAGACAATAGTGATGCGGCACAGCCGCCGCTTGTAGCCCCGACGCGGGTATGTGCGAGGCGAACAGTGCACTCAGGGCTTTCGACCCTGATTGCACCGAGCCAACGCGAAGCCCAATCCCCGCGGTCAGCACCCCGGAACCGACACGTACACCGGCGGCACCCGGGTTCACTGTAATCGGAGATTTTCGCCGGGGACCTTCACCCGGAGCGGCCAGCGCCGCGCCTGCGGGACGCTGCCAGGTGGCCTACGGCGAGCCCAGTATAGCCTGAGCGGCTGCGAAGTCAGCAAGGTCAATGTCACCGTCCGCGTCGAGGTCGAAAACCTCGCGGCAGGTCGGCAGGCACGACTCGGCCAGGGATGGGTCAGCCTGGTCTGGTCCGGTGAGGCATTCCGGGAAACCCGCGAAGTCGTGCTGGTCGGCATCGCCATCTCCGTCGAAGTCGAAAAGCCCCAGATCGTCGCACGCGTCGGGCAGACCGTTTGCGTTGCAGTCGGGGTCGCAGGCGTCGGCGAGCTGATTGGCGTTGCAGTCCGGGCTCGTCCCGTCGGCGATCGCGCAGCGGTCGAGCACGCCGCTTTCCGCGCAATCGGCCGCAAGCAGGATCGCCAGACCGGCGCCCGTTCCGGCGGACAGGTTGAGGGAACTCACAAACTGCACCGCGCCGGTCTGCCGCGAAATCCGGTAAATCGAGCCGTCGGTGCCCAGGCCGTACAGCGCGCCGCTGACCAGGTCGGTGGCCATGTCGCCCAGCGAGACTTCCAGAAGCTCCGGCAGGTCCGCCCCCGCGCCCGTATCCGGATCGACGAAGAAGATACGGCGCTCGCTTTGGCTTGCCCCGATCAGCCGGCGGGTGCGGTCGTCGAAGGTCAGGCTGACCCAGTCGGTGGGCGATTCGCCGGGAAGCGCGCTGACCAGCGTGGTGGCGCCTGTTGCGAGATTGACGCGATAGAGCCCGCCATCGCCCGCGCTTGCAAACATTCGACCCGTGGTCCAGTCGTAGGCCAGTTCGATCACCGGCCGGTCGAGTTCGATCGTGCGAACAACCTGGCCGGTGAAGACATTCAGTTCAAGAAGCCTTGCCTGATCCTGATCGGCGGTGATGACCTGGCCGAGACCATCGAACACGGTCATTCCGCGATCATTGCCGATCGCCGGGAGCGCTGCGGCTATGGGCGCGCCTGCGGCGGGATTGTCGGGATCGAAGCGCCGCACGTGGCTGACTTCGCCCGCGCCGGCATTTTCCAGCAGAAAGTAACGCTGAGCGAGTTCGCAGGCATCGGGGACGCTGTTGGTGTCGCAGTCGGCGGCGCTGCCGTCGGCAATATCGCACGCATCCAGCCGGCCGTTGGTGTCGCAGTCCTGCGCGCTGCCCGCGGCCAGCTCGCACGTGTCGGGGATCCGGTTGTCGTTGCAGTCACCTGCGGGGTCTTCGCATTCGTCCGGCACGGCGTTCGCGTTGCAGTCGTGGCTGGTGCCCGCGGCGATGTCGCAGTCATCGGGGACGGCGTTGGTGTTGCAGTCGGGGCTGCACTCGTCGGGTACGCCGTCCTGGTTGCAGTCCAGGCTGGTGCCGGCGGTGAGGTCGCAGATGTCGAGCGTGCCGTTGCCGTTGCAGTCACCGGCGGCGAGTTGGCATTCGTCTGGAACGCAGTTTGAATCACAGTCGGCGCTGGTTCCGTCGGCGAGATCAAGGGCGTCCGCGATGCCGTTCGTGTTGCAGTCGGTCGCGGGGTCGCATTCGTCGGGTGTGGCATTCTGGTCACAGTCGCGGCTGGTGCCGGCAGCGATGTCCAGGTCATCGGTGACGCCGTTGGCGTTGCAGTCGTAGGCGAATTCGAACGCGCCGGCGTCAGCCGCACCGACTTCGCGCGCGCCGCCGTCACGGTCGATGGGCACGCTTTCCGCGGTGTCACCATCGCCGTCGAGATCGAAGACGTCGGACGGAAGTTCGGCGAAGTCGGCGAAATCCACACAAGGCGAATCGCCGGTGATTCGCCCGTCGGCGTCGGCAAAGAGAGGGTCCGCGCCGGTGTTGGTCGGGCCGCCGAAGAGGCCGTCCCAGGACTGCATGAGGGTGTGGCGGACGACGAGCATCTCGTTCAGGCCGTGCGAGAGGGCGGCGCGGGCGGCTGATGAGAGATTGCGTTCCGGCGGGCAGAAGTTTCGGGGCGCGGCGATCTGGTCTTCCAGGTTGAACGGCGCCGCGTCGAGATTGTCCCACAGCACGCAATTGAGAAAACTGGCATTCGCAGGGCAGCCCATGCCCTCGTTCGAGCGGGTGAAAACGCCGCCTCCGCGATCCCCAGCGGTGTTGTTCAGAAACGTGCAGTTGATGAAGCGCGCAGCACCGCGCGCGCTGTACGCGCCGCCGCCGCTGCCCGCCGTGGTATTGCCGCGAAACACGCAATTGACCAGCGTGGGCGCGCCCAGGTCGTTGTACAGCCCGCCGCCAGATACATGCGCCGCATTTTCGCGAATCGTGCAGTTGATCAGAACGGGACTGCTGTCTTCGCCTTCGATGAGCAAGCCGCCGCCGAAGCGATTCAGGGCGTTGAGCCGGGCGTTGCCCCCGGTGATGGTGACGCCTTCCAGTAACGCGGTCGCGTTCGCGCCGCTGCCGGTCACGACGTGAAAAACATTGTCGGCACTGTCTCCTGGGACTCCGATATCGCCGCTGAGGATGGTGACATTAGCGGCGAGTTCGCGTTCATTGAGGGAATTCTCAAATCCGCCGAATCCGCCGTGGATAGCCAGGCCGCTGCGGAGTTGAAAGGTTGCCAATGGATCCCCGCCGGCGGTGGGGCGATAGGTCCCTGACGCCACCCAGATTTCTGTGATTGCGGGGTTTCCCGCGGCCGCCAACAGCGCGTCGCGCAATTCAGGATATGCGTCTGGCCAACTGCCGCCGTTGCCCGCGCCGCTGGCGGAGGCGTCCACGAAGCGCACCGCCGCACCGGCTGGTGCGCACAGCAACATCGCAAGTGCCGACGCCCGGACCGCCGCCCACGCACCCAAGGCGCAAGCGCGGCGCAGACCCTTTCCCACGCTTTCCGGCATTCTTCCCCACTCCGCACGAATGTACCGCCGGCCCGCGCGCAACCCGCCTGCAGGCGCTTGTTCGACAAACGCGCCCGCGAAAGCGCCGGAGGCGCAGTGGCATCCTTATGGTTGCGACGGAGGCGGTGCGAAGCGATCGCGCTTCGCACCGCGGCCTCCGCTTGTCGCATCGAACCGCCGCGTGGGGTCAGGACGCGGCGATTCGTGATTCACGCACGTGCACGATGCACCCGAGACCTAACGGGCGCCGTTGGTTGCGCCCTGGTTGCGGCGAGATCCAATCGTGTCGATCTGCGATTCCGGCACGATCACTTCCTCGACCGGCCGCTCAGGCGGCGGAACACCCTGGATGTCCGCCTGGATGACGGCATTCTCGCGGCCGAGGCCGATGAGGTTCATGCCGGCGATTTCGTTCTCGCCGCTGGCCACGAAACGCATGTACTTGGCGACCACGCCCAGAATCGCCGCACGCTCGCTGACGATATCCCGCGGATCGGCGCCGAGCGGCAGGCCGTCGCCTTGGTCGTAGTCGAAGTTGCAAAGCTGGCTGGCGAGTCCGTCGATCTGCGCCTTACCCTTGTTGGTCTGCAGGTTTTCGCGCAGGAAGTGGTTGGGCACGCCGTAGCTGGTGAAGAGCCGCTGATCCCAGCAGGTGATGCACAGGTCCAGGCCGGTGAACTTGACCTCGTTCTGGTTCCAGATGGTGAAACTTGCCTTGGTGGTCACCGGGCCGTCCGTCTCCTGCCTCAGGTCCGCCGAAACCGGGAACAGCGTCAAGTCGGTGTTCAACTCGATGGGGGACCCATCCCTGGAAAAGGCCTGCGCGCCGGTCGCGTAGAAATCGAGCAGCAGCAATTCATACGGCGGGCAGTATTCGACGCCGTCGAGATTGAGCACGCCCGGGGTGCCGGTGACCGCGCCGTGTACGACGTTGATGGCCTGCGAGGCCCACGCGGTGTATTCCCAAGCGCTGCCGAGGGCGTAGTTCACGATGACCGCGTCACCCTTGAGGTGGTTCCAGCGAATTTCTTCGCCGACGCTGTTCACCGCCCAGCCCACGATGTATCCGCGGAGAATGCGGTCGCCACTGCCTTCCGGATCGGGCCGACCCGGCGGCACGCCGGGGTCGAGGATGGTGAACGGCGACACGCCGCCGGTGGCTGGAAGACCCGTGGCCGCGGACCAGAACGTCGGCTGATTCGCCGTCAGGCAGATTTCCACGTCCGCCCAGTTCCAACCCGGATGAAAACGCTCGGTGGGCGTCGCGGCCAGCGGCGGATCACCGTTGATGAAGTACATCTGCACGCAGACGTCCTCGGGATAATCGTTGGTCAGGTCGAGGAACGTGTCCTGGATGAGTTGTCCGCTGGTGTTCCAGCGCAGATCCACTTTCGAGAAGATCAGCAGGCTGCCCTTTTCGCTGTTGCTCATGCGGCAGTCGCTCGGCGGTGGCGGCTGGCTGTTGACGAAGGTGCAGGTTACGGTCTCACCCGAGTCGACGTTGATCGTCGCCGTGCGCGTGGCGACGTTGCCGGTCGACGGAATACCGCCGCCGTCGCTGTCTACGCAAGTTACGCTGGTGAGGTTGTATCCGCCGGGGAACGCGGCCGGATCGGTCTCGGTGACCGAATAGCTGCCCGGCAGCACGTTGTTATAAACCTGCGATCCGCCGTGATTCAGGGCGAAAAAGTTGGGGAAGCCGACATTGCCGTTGAACTGGAAACCGGCGCCGCCCGGCGGCACGGTGATCTTGTTGATGACGACCGTCCCGTTGATCGGACCGGGCAAGATGGCAAACGACGCGCACAACCAGTCGAGCGAAGCGGGGAACGGCGGGCCGGCGCCCGGACCCGAGATGATCTCAAACGTGATACTGTTCGCACCCGCCGGTACGACCACGGAACTGGACACCGTGTCCCACTGCGGACCGTCGGTGTTGCCCAGCAGGTCGACGATGTTGGTCACGTTGCCGCCGGTGGTGATGCGGATGACGCTGCCCACATTGACGTCCACGCTGGCGACGAAAAGAACCACATCGGCCTGGCGATCAAACCCGGCCGGCGCGAAGTTGAACGTCTGTGGAACGGTCGCGTTCAGCGGCGGGGCGAAATTGCGGAAAGCCAGGTCGCTACCGTCACGCAGCGCGATCTGCGCCGGAGGCGTGCCGTCGTCGTAGATCACCAGGATGCCGGCACCGTTGTCCGCCGACGCGAAATCAAACCCGTCGATGGCGAAGGTCGCCGGAATGGGGTCGAACCAGTTGTTGGCAAACGACAGGGCGGTGATGTCCGCGCGGTACGCGTGGGCCCACGCCTGAAACGGCGCGGCGAAGAACAGTGTCGGCCCGCCGATGAGCTGCCCCAGGACGGGCACGCCGTTGACGTTGATGGAGTTGTCGCCGGTCGCTGGGCTGTCCGCGAAGCCTTCCCAGTAGAGCAGAACCTGCTTGATGGTGACGCCCAGCGGCAGGTTCAGATTGATGACGCCGGGTCCGTTGAACGTGCCCACACCCGCGCCCACGATGTGCGTTCCCGGCGCCAGCGGCGGCAGACTCGGCGGACCGAGAATCTCCGTACCGTCCGCCCGCGCTTCCACGGCGCACAACCCGAGGCCCGCGCCGCAGACGAGCAGCGCGCAGGCTGCCCTGTAAGGCGCACTCCGAAGTACCGCGTTCATTTCCCAAGCTCCTTTCGGCAGTCAGTCAGCCGGGGCTTGCGCCGAAAGGCGGCACGTGCCGCGATGCGGTACCGAGCCTGGCTGCCGTGTCCCAAACTGTTCGTGTCCTAATCCGTACGTTTCCCCAATCCTCGTTCAATTCTGAACCTCGGGTCGCTCGGGGGGAGGCGACCCAAGGTGATCCACCAATATCAAGCCATTCTGCGTGCCGATGCCGCCGAGCGTTTCACCCGCGGCGTCACACGCGTCCGGTCGGAAGCACATCTGCCGTGCCACCACGCCGACCAGTGCGGCCGCTTCACTGACCACGTCGCGCGGATCGGCCCCCAGGGGGAGTCCGTCGCCCGGGTCGAAGTTTCGATCGCACACCTGGCTGGCCAGGCCGTCGACCCGCGCCCAGCCCGCGTCCGTCTGCAGGTTGACGCGCAGGAAGTGGTTGGGCACGCCGTAGGCGGTGAACAGATGCTGGTCCCAGCAGGTGACACAGCGATCCAGACCGGTGAACTTCACCTCGTTCTGGTTCCAGATGGTGAAGCTCGCCTTCGTGGTCACCGGCCCGCCGGTCTCCTGCCGCAGGTCCATCGTCAGCGGCATCAGGGTCAGATCGGTGTCATGGGGAATTCCTGTCGCGCCCGGACCCAGCGGGGCGCCGTTGGCGAACTGCGTGCCGGTCGCCTGGAAGTTGAAAACGAGCAAGTCGAAACCGCTGTCGTATTCCAGCCCGTTCAAGTGCAGTTCACCCGGAGTGCCGGACTGGGCGCCGTGCGGGATCGCGGGATTGACGATTTGGAACCCGTAAGTCCGGTATTCCCAAGCGGTGCCGTCGGCGTAATTCACCAGCATGGCGCTGCCGCTCAGGTGGTTCCAGCGGATCTCGCGGCCCAGGCTGTCCACCGCGTACGCGACGACATAACCGCGCAGCAAGCGCTGTCCCGGGTGCTCCGGATCAGGCCGGCCGGGCGGCGCGCCCGGATCGAGAACGGTCAACGGCGAGACACCACCCGCACCCGGCGTGCCGTTGAGCGCGGACCAGTACGTCGGCTGATTTCCGGTGAGCGCGATGCCCACGTCCACCCAGTTCCAGCCGGGATGTGCCCGTTCGACGAGGTTGCCGCCGCTGTACACAGCGCTGGTGGGAAGGTCGCCGTTGACGAAGTACATCTGCACAAAGACCGAGTCGGGATGGTCATTCACCAGCGACAGGTACGTGTCCTGCACGACCTGACCGGCTGCATCCCAGCGAAGCTCGACCTTGGGATAAATCAAAAGGCTCCCCTTCTGCGAGGTGCTTGCCCGCCCGGCGGGCAACTGCACGCACTCGGCGCGATCCTCATCGCAGGCCATTCCCAGCCCGCAGGGCATGTCCACGCCGGTGCAGGTGCCGCCGACGCAGGAATCGCCGATTGTGCAATTGATGCCGTCGCTGCACGCAGCCCCCTCGTTCGCTGGAACAGCCACACAAAGACCCGATGTGCCGATGCACGTCCCTATATTACAGTCATTATCCAGGTTTGAACAGTCTTTGGGGATGCCGCCGCAGATTCCAGCCACACAGGAATCGCCCTCCGAGCAGGCGTCGCCGTCGTCGCACGGACCCCCTTCGTTGGCCGGTGCGGCCTCACAAACGCCGGTGACGGCGTTGCACACGCCGACGTTGCAGGCATCCGAGAGCGCCGAACAGTCCTTGGACTGGCCGACGCACACACCGGCTGCACAGGCATCGTCCTCGGTACACGGGTCGCCATCGTCGCAGACGCCGCTTTCATTAAGCGGCTGGGCAAGGCAGACACCTGTCAAGGCGTCGCAAACGCCGACGTTGCAGGCGTCGTCCAGGGCGGAGCAGTCAACCGGGGTTCCGGCGCAGCCGCCCGCCGAGCACACGTCATTTTCGGTGCAGTTGTCGCCGTCGTCGCAGGCGCCGCCCTCGTTCGCGGGAACCGTTTCGCAGAGGCCGCTGGTGCCCGCGCAGATGCCGACATTGCAGGCGTCATCCAGGGCGGAGCAATCGACCGGGTTCCCTTGGCAAGCGCCGGCGAGGCAGGTGTCGGCGATCGTGCAGCCGTCGCCGTCGTCGCAGGCGCCGCCCTCGTTCGCGGGCAGGGCGGTGCAGATACCGCTGGTTCCGATGCACTCACCGATCAGGCAGGCGTCATTCAGCGCGGAGCAATCCATGGGCGCACCGACGCATGCGCCCGCCAGGCAGTTGTCATCGACGGTGCAGCCGTCGCCGTCGTCACATCCGCCGCCGTCGTTGATCGGAACGGCTGCGCACAATCCGGTGGACGACACACACTCGCCGACGTTGCAGGCGTCATCCAGCGCGGAGCAATCCAACGGAGCTCCCGCGCAGACACCCAGCGCACAGATGTCGTCAACCGTACACAGGTCGTCGTCGCTGCATGCGCCGCCTTCATTGACGGAGACGGCAGCGCACAGGCCGGTCGACGATACGCATTCGCCGACGTTGCACGCGTCGTCCAGGGCGGAGCAGTCACGCGCCGTGCCGGCACAGACGCCAAGTGCGCAAGTGTCGTCCAGCGTACACAGGTCGCCATCGTCGCAATCGTCGCCTTCGTTCACCGGAGTGACTGCGCACAGGCCGGTGGAGGAGACACAGGCGCCGACGTTGCAGGCGTCGTTCAGTCCGGAACAGTCGACCGGCGCGCCGGCGCAGGCTCCGCCGGCGCATACGTCATTCGACGTGCAGAGATCGCCGTCGTCGCACGCGCCGCCTTCGTTGGCCGGAACCACGGCGCAGACGCCGGTCGTGCCAACGCACTCGCCCAAGTTGCAGGCGTTGTTCAGACCGGAGCAGTCGAGCGGTTCGCCGGCGCAGAAGCCGGACGAGCAGGCGTCGTTGGTCGTGCATCCGTTGCCATCGTCGCACAAAGTGCCGTCGGTGCGCGGCTGCGTGGTGCAGACACCGGAGGTGAGGTCACAGACGCCGATGTTGCACGCATCGTCGAGCGGCGAGCAGTCCAGCGGGACGCCGGCGCAGACACCGCCGGTACACGAGTCAGCCAGTGTGCACGGATCTCCATCGTCACAAGTGCCGCCATCGTCGCGCGGCACGATAAGGCAGTTGCCGGTGAGTTCATCGCAGACGCCGACGTTACACGCGTCGTCCAGCGTGGAGCAATCGACAGGCGCGCCGGCGCAGGCGCCGCTTGCGCAGGCGTCATTCGCCGTGCAGTGATCGCCGTCGTCGCAGGTTCCGCCCTCGTTGGCCGGCTGGGCGGCGCAGAGACCCGTCGAGTCAATGCAGACGCCGACGTTGCAGGCATCGGTCAGCGAAGAGCAATCGACCGCTGCGCCGGCGCAAGTTCCGCCAGCGCAGGCATCATTCGACGTGCACAGGTTGCCGTCGTCGCACGCAGCGCCCTCGTTGGCCGGCTGGGCCGCACAAAGGCCCGTGGAGTCGACACACACGCCGACATTGCAGGCGTCGGTCAGGCCTGAGCAGTCAACCGGCGTGCCGGCGCACGCGCCGCCGGCGCATGAATCGCCCGTCGTGCAGAGGTTGCCGTCGTTGCACGTGCCGCCCTCGTTGGCCGGTTGGGCCGCGCACAGGCCGGTGGAATCGACGCACACGCCGACGTTGCACGCGTTGTTCAGCGCCGAGCAGTCGAGAGGCGTTCCGGCGCATGCGCCATTCGCGCAGGCGTCGTTTGTCGTACACAGATCGCCGTCGTCGCAGGTGCCGCCTTCATGGGTCGGCTGAGCGGCGCATACCCCGGTTGTGTCGATGCACACGCCGATGTTGCACGCGTCGTTCAACCCTGAGCAATCAACCGGAGTTCCGGCGCACACGCCGCCGGCGCAGAGATCATTCGAGGTACACAGGTTGCCGTCGTCGCAGGCGCCGCCTTCGCTGGCCGGCTGGGCCGCGCATTCGCCGGTCGCGGCGACGCACACACCGACATTGCAGGCGTTATTCATGGCCGAGCAATCGCGCGGCGTTCCCGCGCACGTTCCGCCGGCGCAAGTATCGTTGATCGTGCAAAGATCACCGTCGTCGCATGCGCCGCCCTCATTGGTCGGTTGGGCTGCGCACAGACCGGATGAATCGATGCAGACGCCGATATTGCAGGAATCGTTGAGTGTCGAGCAATCGAGCGGCGTTCCGGCGCATACTCCGTTGGCGCAAGCGTCGTTGATCGTACAAAGATCGCCGTCATCGCACGCGCCGCCTTCATTGGCCGGCTGGGCTTCGCAAAAGCCGCTTGTACCCACACAAACACCAACATCGCACGAATCCGAGAGCCCCGAGCAGTCGAGCGGGGCTCCGCCGCAAGTACCCGCGGCGCAGACGTCGTTGATCGTGCAGGCATCGCCGTCGTCGCACGTGCCGCCTTCGTTGGCCGGCTGGGCTTCGCAGATGCCGCTGGTGCCGACGCACACGCCGATGTTGCACGCGTCGCCCTGGTCGCTGCAATCCTTGGCAGTGCCGGCGCAAGCGCCGGCGGCGCACAGGTCGTTTTCCGTGCAGGCGTCGCCGTCATCGCACGTTGCGCCATCGGTTCGAGCAGAGCGCACGCAGGTGCCGGTGCCGGCATCGCAGACGCCGATGTTGCAATCGTCATCCAGCCCGGAACAGTCGAGCGGTTCACCGGCGCACGTGCCGCCGGCGCAGGTATCGTTGACCGTACAGGCATCGCCGTCGTCGCAGGTTCCGCCTTCGTTGGCGGGGGTCGCGGCGCAGGCGCCGTTCGTGCCCACGCATGCGCCGACATTGCAGGCGTCATCCAGATTGGAGCAATCGATCGCCTGACCGCGGCAGATGCCGCCTTCGCACTGGTCATCGCGGGTGCAGGCATCGCCGTCGTCGCATGGCGCGCTCTCGTTCGCGGGGCTGACGGTGCAGATTCCGGTGGTGCCGAGGCACACGCCGACGAGGCATGCATGATCCAACGTGGAGCAGTCTTTCGGCTCGCCGTGGCAGGCGCCACCCGAGCAGGCATCACCCACCGTGCAGCCATTGCCGTCATCGCAGAGACCGCCCTCATTGGCGGGAAGCGTGTCGCACGTACCCGTCAGCGGGTTGCACGCACCGGTCTGGCAGGCGTTGTCGATGAATGAGCAGTCGGCAGCGAGCCCGGCGCACACGCCGTTGGAGCAGAAGTCGTTCAGACTGCACGCGTCGCTGTCGTCGCAGTCACCGCCTTCGTTCGATGGTTCCGCGACGCAATTGCCGGTTTCAGGATTGCACACGCCGGTGTTGCACGCATCGTTGAGACTCGAGCAGTTTGGCGTGTCGCCGGTGCAAACGCCGTTGGCGCAGGCTTCGTTCGTGGTGCACAGGTCTTCGTCGGTGCATGCGCCGCCATCATTCAACGGCAGCTTGACGCATCCGCCCTGCTGTTCATCACACAAGCCAGCGTTGCATGTGTCGTCGAGGTCGGCGCAGTCGCGCTCGAAGCCGACGCACGCGCCATTCCAGCAAAAGTCGTCGATCGTGCAGGCGAAGCCGTCTTCGCACGCGCCGCCTGTGTTCGCGGGAATCGTGCGGCACTGCCCGTTTGCCGGGTTGCACGCCCCGACCACGCAAATGCCGTTCAGGCTTGAACAATTCCTCGGCGTGCCGACACATACGCCGTTAACGCACGCGTCGTTGATTGTGCACAGGTTGCCGTCGCTGCACGCACCGCCGCCGGGTTCGCACGTGTCGGGAATTCCGTTGTTGTTGCAGTCGCTGCCCGCCAAGTCGCAGACGTCCGGCCGGTTGTTGCCGTTGCAGTCCTCCGCCAGTCCGCACGCCGCCGGGTACGCGTTGGCGCAGCCGCCGTTCAGTGCAGCGCAGCTCACGTCGCAGACGTCCGGAACGCTGTTCAGGTCGCAGTCGGCGAAAATTCCATTGCTCACCACCAGTCCGGCGGTGATCCAGGCCAGCGACGCGGGAATGTCTCCGGCTGCGTTGGTCTTCGAGATCACCTGCGCGGTCACCGAAGCGACCCCGGGCGGAATCGTGATCGGCAGGGCGAGCGTGTCCCACTCGGGCCCGTCCGCGGACTGGAAGAGATCGTTGTAGATTGTGGTGATTCCGCCGATGGTTACGCGCAACTCGCTCGGCCTGCCGGGATCGGCATCGCCCACGAACAGGTGCAGCACTGCACTGCGGGCCAGCGCCGCGGGCGGAACCGTCAACGTCTGCGCCACGGTGGTGTTCAGCGGCGGCGTGAACCAGTTGAAAGCCAGGTCATGGCCATCCACCAGCGTGAAGTGAACGAGTTGCGTGCCGTCATCGTATATGACAATGACGCCCACGCCGTCGTTCTGTACGTTGTAGTCCATCCCGTCGATCACCAGCGTGTTGGCCCCCGGTACAACCAGGTTCAATCCGGTGATGTCGGCGCGGTAGGCGCTGCCCCAGCGGTTGTTCACGAAGAGCGTGGGACCGCCGATCAGCACGCCCGTCACTTCCACGCCGTTGACGGAGATGTTGGAATCGCCAATTGCCGCACCGGCCGCGATGGCATACTGTACATCCTGGGTGGTCAGCGACCCCATCGGGTCGGTCCCGCCGTCGAGGGTCTTGGGCTGGTTCGTGGTGACATCCGGCCGGGCGTAGGTGGGCCGGGCGATGGGCTTGGGCGCGTTATCCAGGGCAGCTCCGGTGCCGTTGACGGCGCTGTCGTCGCGGCCGAATCCGGCCCAGTAGATCAGGACCTGTTCGACACTTGCGCCGGCTGGCACGGTGAACTCAATCACACCGCCGCCGCTGGTGGTGCCGGCGCCCGCCGCAACGATACCGGTGCCGGGTGCGATCGGGATGCTCGGCGGACCGAGCGTTTCCGTCCCGTTGCCGCGTGCGGCAGCCGCCACCAGCGCCGCGATGAGCATCGCGAGCGCCGGCGAGCGCTTGGCGATTGCGTGACTGCTCCACATGGCCTTCCCCCCAACACGATCCCGGCGGAGGACAATTTCGCTGTCCGTTGCCGGTTGTTCGTCTCTCACGTTTCGCCGGCGCGCGAGCGACCCGCCCGCGTGCAGGACCCAAGGTCCGTGCAGCGCCGCCGTTGCGTTTCACCCTGCGTACCCAGCGTCGTGTCGCCGATTTCAGATGGATTTCACCGCATCATGCGGTGCGCGGTTCAGGCAGTTTTCGGACAAGATGCACTGCGCTGTCCGCTCAGCGGCGTTTCCCCTAAACGCCCCAAGCGTCATGCGACCAAGCTTCGTCGGGGGGTACGGCTGATCGGCCGGCAAAACCTGGCGGAGGGTTCAAGTCACTGTGCCCTGCGCCGCGTTTCGGTCGAAGCCGCGTTGCGAAGCTTGCGATCGCAAACCGCGATCAAGATGCCTGTTGCGCTATTCGCCGCGCTTCAGGCGAAGGACAGCAAGGGTAAAGCCTAGGCATCGGCAACCTGAGTCGGCGATGCGTGTCGGCTTTACCCCCGCTCATCCTGTGCAGCGCCGAGTTTCCAGGGCTTTGCACTGCGCAACTCTACCGCAGTCAAGCCAAGGGCGACCGGCGCTGAATTCCTGGCGGGGCCGGAACGTCACCCGGACGTTCCGGCCCCGGAAATCACCCAAACTGCACTTACGTCAACTGCATTACGGGAGCGTCGTCGCGGACTTGACCGGGACGCGCGAGGGAGCCGGAGCAAGGTCGTCGACCGGCTTCTCCGGCGGCGGCGTGCCCTGGATGTCCGAACGGATCGTTGCGGACTGCTCGCCCATACCGACCAGGTTCATACCCGCGGTGGCATAGTCACCCGAGCTGAACGTCAGGTGCTTGGCAACCACGCCCAGCAGCGACGAAGCCACGCTGACGATGTCGCGCGGGTCGGCGCCGAGGGGCAGACCATCGCCCTGGTCGTAGTTGAAGTCGCACAGCTGGCTGGCCAGACCGTCGATCTGGGCCTTGCCCTTGTCCGTCTGCAGGTTGGCCCGCAGGAAGTGGTTGGGCACGCCGTAGTAGCTCAGCAGCGTCTGATCCCAGCAGGTGATGCAGCGATCGAGACCGGTGAGCTTGACTTCGTTCTGATTCCACACGGTGAAGCTGGCCTTGGTCGTGACCGGGCCATCGGTTTCCTGACGCAGGTCGGCGCTGACCGGGAAGAGGGTCAGGTCGGTGTCGAGCGTCACGCTGTTGTTCGGGCCGGACAGGGCCGACGAGCCAACGGCGTAGAAGTCGAGCAGCAGCAGGTCGAAGCTGGCTTCGTAGTCCTGGGCGAAGGCGCCGGGACCGATCTGCAGCGTGCCGTGCGGGGCCGCGAGCAGCGCGCCGTGCGCAAACGTGGTGAGCGCCGGGAACGCCCAGCTGGTGTATTCCCAAGCGGTGCCCAGCAGATAGTTCACGATGACCACGTCACCCTTGAGGTGGTTCCAGCGGATTTCCTGGCCGGTGCTCGTCACCGCCCAAGCGATGATGTAACCGCGCAGGATGCGGTCGCTCGAACCCTCGATGTAGTCCGGACGGCCCGGGGGGGTGCCGGGATCGAGGATGGTGAACGGCGACACGCCGTGCGGGTAACCGGTCGCCGCCGACCAGTAGGTGGGCTGGTTCGCGGTGAGGTCGATGCCGACGTCCACCCAGTTCCAGCCGTAGTGCGCGCGCTCGATGAGTGCGCCGCCGGCGTCGTACACCGCCGGAAGGGCCGCGTCACCGTTCACGAAGTACATCTGGACCTTGACGTCTTCCGGATAGTCGTTCGTGATGTCGATAAACGTGTCCTGGATGAGGTTGCCGGCCGCGTCCCAACGCAGCTCGACCTTGCTGAAGATCAGCAAGCTGCCCTTCTGCGACGCGCCGACGCGCGCCAGGGCGGGGGTGGCGAGCAGGGCCGTAGCCAAGCCGCATACGATAAGATTACGCTTCATCTGCCTTTCTCCTTTTACTTACCGCGGTACCGAAATATGTCGTACTTTCCGTAAAGTACTTCGTGCAATCCTACCTCATGGTTCGCAAGCGCCCCGTTCCATCAACAACCGCTTCGGTGGATTGGGATTTCACAAACGGTGCGCTTCCCACCAAACGCGCCAACGTTCCGTGCCCACCTCCTTTCCGACCCCATACTCGCAACGGAACTGCTTTTCCCCCGTTGCGACTCACCCATCGCGGCACACCGCGCTTCGACAGTGTGCGAGATGCTGAGGAACACACCCGGTCCCGCTGGTCAAGGCATTGACCGCAGCGGCTCGGATGCGCGTCTTTATTGTGCTTCAGCCCGTGCCTGTCGTTGCGTCCATCGTTGCGGACGCCCGGTCAACATGCCCCGGTGGACAGGCGGCCCGTCGGCAATTGCCGCGGACGGCGATAGGAGACTTTGAGAGCTGTGGCGCGAGTGAACGATGCGGCCCGATGAACCACTGTTCCCCCGCCTACCCAGTGCCCCCGGAATGGGTCGTTGAAAACCACAACCCGAAAGCTCGAACAACCCGAACAGTCCAATGTCCCCTCCGTCGCCGACTTATTCCCTCCGTCTTCGTTAAGTGGTCTTTCCCCTCATCTACAAAACGCCAGATTGGTGTATCACTTCGAGGTGTATCCAATTCACGACCGCCGATTCTACCAAACTCCCAAACGAAATTCACCTTTATCTTTTACAGCCAGTGCCGATCCAACGCAAACCGCATAAACCGCCCAGAAACGCCAGGCAATCGGCCGAAAGGACTGCGCGACCGATACAGTTGTCCAAACGTGCGCGTCTTAACCCTGCGCAGATAGACATGCCGCCCGAGATCTTTCCCCTTCAAACGACAGAGCCGATACCATGAATCCGTGCCCGGAGATATGGGACATCCGTGCCGCTGACACGAGAGCGAATATAGGCTATCTGGCCGGGCATGTCAACCGTATGTTCGCGAATTCAATGGCGACTTCTTCGACACTGAGTGGCAACCTGATGGTTAGTGTCGCAAGGAAATGTTAAAATGGGACCTTTTGCGGTGGCCACCATCGCTATTGTGGCAACTAAACCTGTCTCTCCCTGCGTCGCGGAAACTACCCAAAGCGCCCAGTCCGAGAAGATTTACAGCTGGCCGCGTTTCCTGCTTGTTTCGCGCAGGCAGGTCTGATATATTCGGCGGCCGAGAGAGGATCCGTCGTTTGGGAGAGAGAAGAGTGCACCCGCCTGTTGGGCCAGCGATCTATTCGTTGCGCCGTAAGCCACGCGTTATCGCGGCGTCGTCTCTTTCTCTTTGGATATACCGGCTCCTCTTCGGCTGACGTCCCCGGTGGACCAGCCAGGGTCGCGATGGCTGCGCGCTTGAATTGTGCGTTGACTTCGCGGCGGAAGTGCTGGCGCCGCGCAGCATCGGGCCTGTGCGACGCAGGTGGAGGGAGAGACCATGCGACGTATTCTGGTTTTCGTGGCGGCTGCCTGGCTGCCCACGATATTCACAGCACCGCGTGCGGACGCCGCCAATCTGAATTTTCAGATCGACACGGTGCAGAGCTACATGTCGTTGTCGGGGATCATCCGCAGAACCGCGGGTGGGTTTTCCAACATCAACCAGCCGGTCAGCGGCAGCTTGAACACGCAATACGGCGGCCACCTGCTGACGGACAGCGATCTGTCGCAGATCGTGTTCACTGGCGGCATGGCGGACGCGCTGCCCAACGGCACGTACGAGCCCGGACCGGCGCTGGGAGACTACGGCCTTTCCGCGTCGTTGCCTTCGCCGGAAGGCAGCATGCTGGCGGCGATTCGCGGTTTCACGTTCCAGATGAACGGGCTGGCCGCGCCGCTGTTCACGGGTTTTGATCTTTCAACGGTGACCGTCACCGCGACGGGTGGAACATTCGAGGCGAACAACCTGCCGACTGTTTCCCTGGTGGGAACGACGGCGTCACTGGTTGCGGGAACGGGAACATTGTTCGAATCAGGCGACCTGCGAACGCTGAACCTGCCCTTGACACTGGCCTTTGAAAAGCCCATCCCGGGCGGCAAGTATTCGCTTGAGTTCACCCTTTCCGGGCTCATCGTTTCGACTCACACCGTCCCCGAGCCGGCGAGTGGCATCCTGCTGTTTCTTGGTGCTGCGGGCGTGTTGCGACGGTCACGCCGCGGGGCTGACCGCGAGATCACGGCGCCAATGAGAATCGCGATTCCCGCGGGGCATTGCCGCCGGAGCGGCTGACCCCGCGTGTGGGGTTCGCCGACCAGCGGAGCAGGATGCGGTAAACCCACTCCACCTCTTCATTGCACTCGATTTTCGCGGCGATCTCTTCGGCAGTGCGCGGCACCCGTTCGGCGTCGAGGGCGGCGCGCACTTGCGTCTGCAGCTCGATATAGCGCCCCGCGGCGCGCTTGCCCGCTTCCACCCCCGGCTGATGGTATGCGTTGATGTTCACCAGCGCGGCATACAGGCCGACCGCGCGTTCATAAAGTGCGATGAGCGCCCCAACCGTTCGCGGCGTCACCGCGTCGATGGTGATGGTGATCGACTCCCGCCCGTTTCCGGAGAGCGCTTCACGCGTGCCCAGGAGGAATCCGCCCAAGTAGTCGCCGCAGGTTGCGCCGGGGTCCACTTCAAGCGACCGGCCGGCGCGGTCCGCGAGCACGTCGATCAGTGTCACATGAAAGTTGTTCAGCCCATCGCGCAATTGCTGAACGTACGCATGCTGATCGGTCGAACCCTTGTTGCCATACACCGCGATACCTTCGTGCACGATCTTTCCGGCCAGGTCGCGCTCCTTGCCCAGAGATTCCATGATAAGTTGCTGCAGGTAACGGGCGAAGAGCGCGAGGCGATCCTTGTATGGAATAATGACCATGTCGCGAAGGCCGCGCTGCGCCGCGTCGAGCCACAGCAAGGCCAGCAGCGCAGCGGGGTTGCTCCGCGCGTCCGGCTGTCGCGTCTGCGCATCCATGTTGCGCGCGCCTTCGATCAGGCCGGCTGTGTCCAGACCCTGCAGCGCGGCGGGCAGCAGGCCCACGGCGGCGAGTTGAGACGTCCGTCCGCCGACCCAGTCCCACATGGGAAAGGACGCGAGCCATCTTTCGCGCCGGCGAGTTTCGTAGAGCGCGCTGCCCGCGCCGGTGACGGCCACCGCGTGCCGCGGAAAATCGAGCCCAGCGCGGCGAAAGGCCTCGGCGGCCTCAAGCATCCCGTTGCGCGTTTCTTTCGTTCCGCCTGATTTGGAAATCACCAGGACCAGCGTGCGCGCCAGGCCAGCCCCCAACGTGGCGAACACGCGATCGAAGCCGTCCGGGTCGGTGTTGTCGAGAAACGTCAGCCGCATGCGATCACCGGGACCGCCCAGAGCGTCAGCGACGAACTGCGGGCCCAGCGCCGATCCACCGATGCCGATGATCAGCAGGTTTTCGAACGTGCCGCCGGCCGGCGGGGCGATGCGCCCGCCATGTACGTCCGCGGCGAACGCACGGATCTGCTCCTGCACGGCGCGGATTTCCCGCCGGATGTCATCGTTTGGCGCGAGTTCCGGCGCGCGCAGCCAGTAGTGCCCGACCATCCGCCCCTCGTCCGGGTTGGCCAGCGCGCCAGCTTCGAGTTCACGCATCGCCGTAAACGCGCGGGCGAGCGCGCCGGCATGTTTCGCGAAAAGCCCGTCCGCGAAGCGCATGCGTGAAATGTCGAGCGTCAGGCCGACCTGCGGGCAATCGCACAGGTAATGATGGAAGCGTTCCCAGTCCGCGCGCGTGGTCATCGTCTTTTCTTTCCGGATCTTTCGGCGATGGGGCGGATCTTCGCCAGCACTTCCCAGTCGGTGTAGGCCTCATGCCGCATGAAGGCGAGCATAGCGTCGCGCGTCTGCTCGCGGGTCGCTTTCCGGGCGGAGAGCACGCGCTTGCTGAACGTGAAATCGTCCGGGCATTGCTGCGCGGGGACGCGCACGAGCTCGTCCTCCAGCGCGGCGAAGAAGTTCAGCGCTGCGAGGTCCGCCCACACATCGTTCAGCCGGGCGTCGATGTCTTCGCTGCGCGGCAGAGCCAGGTAGTCCTCGATTGACTCATCACCGGCAAGTTCGACCCAGACCGCTCCGCGGCAGTGCGTCTCAAAGTAGGCCGGTGGAACCCGCTTGGCCACGAGCCGAAAGCGCTCCTCGGGGAGCATTCCGCGAAAACCGTCCCAATGGAATGTGAGGCACATCCGCTGCCAGCGCGGACTGTGCGCCACCGTCACCGCCATGCCCGGACAGGACTTGTCCAGCATGTCCTGCAATTCCCGCGCAAGCGCTGCGTGATCTTTTTCTGAGGGCATGATCGTCCGGGGTTTTCGTGAATGGCGGGCAGCCGACCGCGAGCGGCTGCACGCGCCAACGGAACCAGCCGGGAGCATACCAGCGCGCCCCGGGGCGGCATAGTGGGTTCAGTTGATTCGGCCGCTCGAGTTGGGCGCGAGAATCTGATTGGTCTTGCGATTCCAGGTAAAACGCGGTCCCTTGAACGAGCTGAACCGGTTGCGCTGGTCGAACAATTCCGCCGGCGCGCCTTCAGAGCCGAAGATCTCCAGCGCGCCGGTATCGCGCGCGTAGGTGATGCGCTGGGCGATGGCGGAGATGCCCGAGTCGGCGAAGTGCACCTGCCCCTCGGCGATGAACGCGTCGACTTCAGTACCGCTCATCGGGCTGGTGCCGGCGTTTTCCACGGCGGGCGCGTCATCGCGTGCGAACTGGACCGACAGCTTCTGGCAGATCAACGAGGCCTCACGACCGCGCCCGCGATCGGCCTCAGCCTGGCCGAGGATCTCCGCGGCGTGCTTCATTTTCGCGCCGGTGGAGTGTTCAAGCCGGACGTTGCCTTCGAATTCCGCGAGTGACTGCGCGTCGTGGTAGCTCATGGACTTCTGCCAGGCGAGGAAGGTCTGCGAGGCTTCGCCGCCCAGCGTGCGGCCGAAGGGCGAAGTTTCCTGCGATGCCGCCCGATTCTCGTCGGGACCGCGCGCTGCGCCGGCCTTGCGATAGTCCTCGATAAGCAGAGTTCCGCCGCCGTCGATGTGCATCTGACGTTGGCGCAGGTCGACCGCGAGAATGGGCCCGGTGAAATGGACGCGGCTCTTGAGCGAATGCTGCGCGTCGTGATTCGCCGTTTGTCCGGAGACATCGCCGGCGGCATAGATGTAGACGGGCTTTTTCTCCACGTTTGGCCCGGTGAAGCTGATCCGCTGCGGTTCTTCGCCGCCCTTGGTGCGGTCGATGATCGGCTGCAGCACCCACCAGTCTTCCGCGCTGCGCGCGTTGGCGGCGAGGGCGACGCCATCGGCAGGGGCTGCGTCGACGAAATCGATGCGCAGGCTGGCGCACTGGAAGCCGCTGCGTTCCGTTTCGGTGCGAACCCCGCCGCGGAAAATGGCCTCATTGCGTCCACCGTTGAAGGCCATGCGTTCGGTCCACTGGATGCCGACGATGAGTGGTTCGTCGAGCATGCGGCCGTCGATGTCCTGCCGGCTGGGAAAGGTCATGCGGCCCGCGCCCTCGACTGTCGCCGTCTGCGCGACGGCGTCGAAAGGTATGGGCGTTGGGGCCGAAATCGAGAACGTGCCCAGCGCCACAAACGCCCGGCCGTCGGCTCGCGGAGTGACCAGCCCGGATTGGATTTCCCGGCCGTTGCGGAATCGGCATTCCAGCAGTTCGCAATCGATTTCCAACTGTTGGCGCGGGTCACGGACCTCGGCGTCGCCGACGGCCTTCAGCCGGCGCAAGCCGGGGGAATAGTCGCGCTGCGCGGAATAGTGCGTCTCCACCGCGGCCCAATCGATGGTATCGGGATCGTCGCCCCGATCCGCCGCGGCCTTGCGGGCCAGCGACAGGTTGAACGGTGCCTTCTGCCGCGGCAACTCGAGCAACTCGAAATCCAAGTGAAGGCTCTCGCGAGCACTGATGTACCGTGGTCCCTGTGCGGCGACGACCTCGTCGAACGCGCGGACGGCGGTGGGGTATTGTTTGCCGTTGGAATCGAGATCGAAATCGATTTCGACGCGTTGCCCGCGGAACTGCTCGTCGCCGCGGGTCATGCGCACCTGGCCGGTGAAAACGGCGGAACGCAGCATTTCCCGCTCAACCGCCTGCGATTCGCCGGTTCGCGGATCGAATCGGTCGACGCTGCGGACATCGAAGCCCGCGACCACTTCGTCTTCGAAGAGCACTTCAAACGGCACATCCGAGTTCGCGCCGTCTCCGGCAGACAGTCCGGCGATTGAGCTTTCTCCACGTTGGCCCGCCGCCACCAGGCGCCCGCCCGGCCCGCGCGCCGAAGCCCGTCGCGCCGCGCGATCCAGCATGATTTCCCGCCCGGAGAGTTCGCCGCCATCTTCCAGCCGGACGTACGCGGGGAATTCCGCGGTGCCGGTCAATTCGACGGCCTCCGATTCGTTGCGATAGACCAGCTTGCGGCATTCAACATGCCGGCCGCCGTCGTCGACCTCCACGCGGTCGCCCGTCGCGGTCAGGTGCACACGCTGCGGTCGCGGCGCTTGTCCTTCCGGCAGGGGCGGAAGCCGTTCCGAATTGATTTTCAACGGCCCGCTCCAGGTCAGTTCGATGCGGCCCGTCGGGACTTTCGCGGCAGACGGCTTCGCCGGTTGGTCCGCGGGCGAGTTTACGTCGTCGGCGACGGGCGCCTGGCGCGCCATTTCGCGCTCGCGCTGGCTGAAATCGAAGAGCAGCCGCAGATAGTCCGCCGACAACCGGCCGGCGGGCGTGTCGCCCTGGTACTCTTGAACGCGCACCGCGTTCTCGAAAACGGCGGTGTAGACGTCGGTGGGGCGTTCGCGCGGGCGGCGCGGTTCGTCTTCCGCGAGCAGCGGCGGCAAGTCGGCGTTGTCCGCGGCGGGCACGGGAGTCGGTGTCGGCGTAGGGGGCGGGGTGATCGTTGGTGGCGGGGGCGCGGATTCGCCCGGCGGAGCGGCGCTCATCTCCGACACGCGAAAGCGATCATCGAGATTCCACACCACGATCCGTTCGCCTTCGGAGACGTTGAGTTCTTCGACCCGGCTTTCAAGTTCGTTGTAGCGCACACTCAGGCCCCGGCCCTGGATTTCCGCTTCCGCCGAGCGGACGTGAAACGGTCCGGCGGTTTCGACGCGCGCGAATTCCAGGTCGAAGAAGAGGTCGTCCATCTCGAGTTCGATGTAGCGGCCGGCCTCATCGGCCACGGATGAAGCGCCGCTCGTTGTGATGTCGGCGAGCGCCTTGCGCTGCGCGTGCGTCAGGCGGTCGATGGTGATGTGTACATCGCCCTGCAGTTCCGCATTGCGGATTTCCAGGCGGGCCAAGTTGGCCGAGCGGCGCTCGATCACGCCGCGACTGCCGCGCAGGTCGATGATCTGGCCGCCCGGCGTGCTGATGCGGATGCGCGGTGTCACCACCTCGAGCTTGTGACCGCTATCGCCAAGCGGACGCCACTCCGCGGCCACCAGCCGGCCGCGTGAATTCCCGTCGTGGTCATAGATCTCGCAGCGCATCTCGCCGCCGCCGGGGACCTCCACCTCGCGGTTGGCGCCGAGCGTGATTCCGGCGCCATTGGGGCGCGACGGCGCGGCGGTCGGCGGCGCCGGCGCGGGCGTTGGCGAGGGTCCGCCGATCACGATGGGAGCGGTCTGCGTCTCGCGATACTGGTAGGCCAGGAAAAGCGCCGCCGCGATCGCCAGCGAAATGACTGCAAGGACTATGGTTCTCAATTGACGTGTGCGCATGGTCGCGGGTCGTCCGGGCTGTTGTCTTCGGTTGGCAATTGCATCGACGCGGTCACCGGCCCGGGCGCATGAAGCCTTGCCGAGAGCCAGGGACATGAGCCTTGCAATGGCGGACCCGGCAGGCCAGCCCAACGTCGCATCAACTCCCGACCGCGCAGGGGGATTCTAACGCAGGAGGCGGTCGGCGAAAAGCACGGATGCGCGTGCTTGGCCAAGCTGGGCAAAGGTGCAATCTGACGGGCGGGTCTTACAATCCCTGACATGGCTGACCTGGTTTACCTGGATAATAACGCCACGACGCGACCGCTCGACGCCGTGGTCCGCGCGGTGGTTTCGCTGGTAGAAGACGCGTACGCGAATCCATCGAGCGTACACCAGTTCGGCCAGACGGTCCGCCATCGCATCGAATGCGCGCGCGCCCAGGTTGCCGAGATGATCGGGGCGGATGCGCGGGAGATCGTATTCACGTCCGGCGGGACGGAGAGCATCAACCTGGCTATTCGCGGCACACTGGCAATGCGGCCGCAGCATCGGCGCCTGGTGACCTCGTCGGTCGAGCACAGCGCTACGCAGCGGCTGGCAGATCAATTGGCGCGCGAGGGCTACGATGTGGTCGAGGTGGCGGTGGATTCCGCGGGGCGGCTTGAACTCGACGCGCTGGCAGACGCGATCTCCGACCAGACGGCGCTGGTGTCGCTGCTCTGGGCGAACAACGAAACGGGCGTGCTGTTTGATGTTGATGCGGTGGCGCAGTTGACCGAGGAGCGCGGCGTGCCTTTGCACCTGGATGCGGTGCAGGCAGTCGGCAAGACGCCGGTCGATGTCCGCCGGGTTCCGTGCGCGCTGCTGAGCATGTCGGCGCACAAGTTCCACGGGCCCAAGGGCGCGGGCGCGCTGTACTTGCGCAAGCGCACGCGGCTGCGCCCACTCATCGTGGGCGGGCGGCAGGAGCGCGATCTGCGCGGCGGCACGGAGAACACGGCGGCGCTGGTGGGCATGGGTGTCGCGGCGGAGGCGGTGAAGTCGGCGGGCGCTGACGAGTCGGCGCGGATCGCGGGACTGCGCGATCGACTGGAGGCGGGCGTGATTTCGGGCGTGCCCGGCGCACGGGTGAACGGCGCGGGCGCGCCGCGAATTCCCAACACGGCCAACATCGGCTTTCCGGGCGTGCAGGCGGAAGGGCTGCTGATCCTGCTCAGCGAGCGCGGCGTGTGCGCATCAGCCGGGGCAGCGTGCAGCAGCGGATCGCTCGAGCCATCGCACGTGCTTCGCGCCATGCAGGTGCCGACGGAGCTCGCGCATGGCAGTCTGCGTTTCAGCCTGTCGCGTTTCACCACGGCGTCGGAAGTCGATCGCGTGGTCGCGCTGCTCCCGGAACTGGTCGGGCGGCTGGCGGCGATTTCGAAGTAATGGTCGTTTACGGTAGCGCGCCGGAATTTGTTTTTCACGGCCCGCTCCCTTACGGTCGCGGCTCGGATCTGTAGCTCGTCATCGCGCACCCTGATTGGGAATAACAGTTCATGTGAACGGAGGAACCTGCTGTTGAACGACGTGCGATTGGCCATCATCGGAGGCACCGGCCTGGGTGAAGTACTTGCCAACCGGCCCGGTACAGTGAAGCTTTACGTGGATACGCCGTTCGGCGCGCCCAGCGGGCCGATCCTGCTGGGCGACTGGCACGGCCTGCGGGTCGCGTTCATCAATCGCCATGGTCCCGGCCACGTGTGCCCGCCATCCGCGGTGCCGTACCGCGCGAACATCTTCGCGCTCAAGCAGCTCGGCGTAACGCACATCCTGGCCAGCGGCGCGGTCGGCAGCCTGCGCGACGAGATCGCGCCGCAGCACCTGGTGATCTGCGATCAGGTCATCGACAAGACCAGCCGGCGGGCGGGGACTTTTTTTGACGACGGCATGGCGGTGCACGTGGAGCTGGCGGAGCCGTTCTGCCCGGTACTACGCCAAGTGCTGTTGGCATGCGCGGCCGACGTTGACACGCACGTTCACACGCAGGGAACCTACGTGGTCATGGAGGGGCCGCAGTTTTCCACCCGCGCCGAATCGCTCATGCACCGGCAGTGGGGCGGCGACGTGATCGGCATGACTTGCATGCCGGAGGCAAAGCTTGCGCGCGAGGCGGAAATCGCGTACGCCCTCGTGGCACTGTCCACTGATTACGACTGCTGGCGCGCGCCGGAGCACGTACTCGACAAGCAGGCGCTGCTCGCGGAGATCATTGGGAATCTGAAACGGGCCACCGAGCATGCGACCCGGCTGATTGATGCATGCGTTCGCAGGCTCGCCGCCGGCCCGCTACCGGCATCGCCCGCGCACACCGCACTGGAACTGGCCATCTGGTCGCAGAAGAATCAAGTGACGCCGGACCAGGTGCGTCGTCTGGCGCCGCTGGTCGGCCGCTACTTTGCCGATATACCCCGCTAGGGGACGGCACGCGGCCGACGCGCCGGGGCCGGCCCACCCATGCACCGAGGTTCATGGCCAATGGTTCGGTCCGGTGCGCATCGGCGGAGCGCTGCTGTGCGATGTGGAATCCCACGAATGTATCCCGCGACGATGTTCATCGTCGCCGCCGCCGCGGCTCTTGCGGTCCGCGCCGAGCCGCCCGCGCGCCGCGTCGATGAACTTCCCGCCAGCGTTCACCTGAATGAGAGCCTCAGCGCCGCCGAAACGCTGGCACGCGCCCGCCAGCTCGCGGATCGTGGCGATTGGGAATCCGCAGCGCGCCTGCTCGACGAAGTCGCCGGCGAGTTCGGCGACACGCTCGTGCGCGGCGACGATGGCGTGCGCTTCGCGCTGATCGAACGCGTGCGCCGCGAGATTCTCACCTGGCCGCCCGAAGGGCGAAGCGTCTACCAGACGGTGGTCGATCGCGCGGCGGATGCGGCGCTCGCCCGCGGGCTTCGCGACAAGGACCTTCCCGCGCTGTTGCGCGCGCTGGATCGGTACTTTGCGAGTTCATCCGGAGCGCAGCTTGGCGAGGTCGCCGCGGAGTTGGCGCTCGAAGACGGCGAGTTCGCATTGGCCCGCCGCGTGTATGGCATGCTGTTCGAAGAGCACGCGCAGCGCGATTCTCGCGGACCATACTGGCGCGCGATGATGGCGGTCGCGGATGCGCTGGCCGGTGACCACGCTGCGGTGGATGCCTATCTGGCGACGGGCGCGCAGACGCCGGTGCGCTGGGTGGGTCGCGACCTGCCCGTCGGCGAACTCATCGCGGAGATTCTCGCAAGTTATCAGCTCACATCGCCCGCCGCCGGCGATGCGTGGCCGATCTTCGGCGGCGGACCGCGGCGTGACGGCGTTGGCGCGTGGGGTGTCGAGCGCTTCTCGGTGCTCTGGCAATGGCAAGAGCCGGTAGCCACGGCCGAGAGCGGGAATCGTTCCATTTTCGAATACGGCTTCGCCGCGCGGGGGGACGAACGTCGCCGGCTGGCTGCCCACGCGGTGTGCGCGAATGGCCAGATCGTCGTGCAGGATGCCTTTCACGTTCGTACACTGCGCGTCGCATCGGGCGCTCCGGCTTGGCGCTTTGACGGCACACCGACGGGCGGAGGCGGGCTGGACGCGCTGCACGACGACGAGGACGCCGCGCCCTGGTACAGCCCCACGCTGGCCAACCGCCGGGTTTACGCCGTGCTCGGCGGGCACCTCACGCCCTACTACGGAACCCAAGCGCCCACCGATCACACGGCTGTGGTCTGCCTCGACGCCGAAAGCGGGCGGGAGATTTGGCGCTACACCGGCGAGGCCGATGAACTGCCGCGCCTGACCGTCGAGTTTGACGGATCTCCCCTGGTCCGGCGCAGCGGCGTCTATGTCGTTGAACGCCGGCGCCGCAGCTTCGGGTTCGAGGACTGCGTGCTGACCGCGCTGGACCTGGACGATGGCGCACCCGTGTGGCGAACGCATTTGGGCAGCGCGTCCATCGGCGGCTTCGGCGAACGCCGGCCGACCATGTCCATCTCCGCCGCCGTGGACGATTCTATCCTGGTCGCCACCAACCTTGGAACGATCGCCGCTGTCGCTGCGCACACCGGCGCGGTGCGCTGGCTGCGCGCATATGCCGGACACATCAGCCCGTTGCCTGCGGCGCGACTGCCTTGGCGGCACAATCCGCTGATCGTGGACGGCGATCGCCTCATCTGCTCGCCGCATGATTACCATGGTGTGCTGGTGCTGGGGCGGCAAACCGGCGTGATGCTACGGCAAATCCCCGCGGATGACCTGGGTGGCGCGGAGTACGTGATCGGTGCGCGCGGCGGTCTGCTTTATACCGCCGGACGCGAGGTCGTGGCGTACGATCTGGAGCGCGGAGAGCGCGTCTGGACGGCGGAACTGCCCATTGACGAGCGGCTCTACGGACGTGGTGTGTTGACCGATCGCGCCGTGCTGGTTCCGCTTGAACACAGTCTGGGCATGTTTGATCGGCAAAGCGGACAACGGACACTGAAGGCCTGGGAGGGGGGGCACGCGGGGGGCAACTTGCTGGCCGTCGCGGACCGCCTGCTGGTGGTTTCTCCCAATCGTATCACGGCGTACGCCGACACCGCGTACGTCTGGGAGCAACTGCGGGGGCGAATGGCGGCGGCGCCGACGGAGGTCGAGCCCGTGCTTGACGTTACTGAGCTTGCGCTGCGCACGGATCGTCTGCCCGAAGGTCTGCAGGCTCTGGCGGAGGCGATTCGTCGCGCCGAGCCGGCAGGGGTAACCCCGGTGGATTCGCTCGGTCGCCGAATCTTCGAGAATCACCTGGTTGCGGCTGGTCAGATGGCCAGCGCAGGCGACGCCTATCCGTCCGACGCGGTGAAGCGGATGTATCTCGCAGGGCTGAACTGGGCGGCAAGCGCGGGCGCGCGGCTGCAATGTCGCGCGGCGCTCGCAACCTGGTTGACCACTCACGACGAACCTGCGTCCGCGGTCGATACATGGCAGGCAATCCTGGCCGACGATGCCGCGCGCGACCTGACCACGGGCGTTCCAGGCGAAGTTCCCGCCCGGCGCTGGTGCCGCCAGCAGATCGACCGGATGATCGCCGCGCATGGCAAAGGCGTGTACAGCCGGCACGAATTGCTTGCCACGGAGCGGCTGAACGCGGCTCAGACGGCGGGAGATGCGGACGGTCTGCGCGCGGTGGCAAATGAATTTCCCAATGCGCAAGCTGCGCCCGCGGCGCTGATCCTGCTGGGCGATTGGCAGCGCGCCGCGGGAGAGTATGCCGCGGCGCGCTCTTCATACTTGCGCGCGTCGAACATACTTGATCGATCCGCAGCAACCGCGGCGCAGGCCGAAATCTGTCTGCGGCTCGCGGACTGCGCGCGGGCGGAGAATCGCCTTGCGCTGGCGCAAGCCTGGATCGATCGCGGAGAAGCTCGCTGGCCCAATGCCCAGCCGGCGCTTGCCGGCCGAACATACACATGGACGCAGTACCGTACCGAAACTGTCACACCTGATTCATCGCCGCAGCGCAGAGCCCCAATCTGGTCCGACGCGCCCAGCCGCGCACCGGTACTGCACCTGTCCTCCGAGGGCGGCGCGCAGTTGCTGACACTGCGGCCCACGACCGACGCGTTTGACCGGTTTTTCGCTTATGCCGACGGCGGAATCCGCGCATATCGGCCAGGCGACGCCGCGATGCTGTGGGCACAGCCGGCCGTGTCCGCGCGCGCGCCGCTGCTCTTGCGGGCCGATTCACGGCATGCGGTTTTCGCGACAGGATTCGAGGTATTTTCCGTCGCCGCTGACGACGGGACGCGCACCTGGTCCGTCGGCGCTGAACCTGCGGAAGTTGACTCGGCAGGCGCGGATCATGAGGATTTTCCACGGCAGCGCTATTTCCTGGCGGATGGCGCGCAGGTGCTGGCCGTCCGTCCCGATGGCGCGGCGGTGAGTCTGGACATGGCGACCGGTGAAGTCCGATGGTCGCACAAGCTGATGCATGCGCCCGGCGGCGCGCTTGCGGCGTGGGAAGATCGATTCGTGTATCCGACGTCGGCGACGCCGGAACCGTCCGCGTGCGTTTGTGCGTGCGCGACTGGCCGGCTGCTGCACGTGCTGACCGCGCCGGATAGCCTGCCCGTACTCCAGGTGCTCGCGGCTGACGCGGGTCCGATCCTGTTGGTCACCGCCGGGGCGGTTACAGCGTTCGACGATGACGCGGCGCAGGTGTGGAGCCATGCGGCGGCGAAGCGCCTGTCTTCCGGCAGCGTGTTGATCGACATCGACGGCGTGTATGTCTCGCCGGACGGCCAGTCGCTCACCAAACTCGCGCTTGCCGACGGCGAACCGCTCTGGAGTGTTTCGGCTGACCGGCTGGATCGTGCGGGTCACTTCACGCTTGCGCTGGTTCGGCATCGCGTGGTGGTCGCCACGGCGGACTCGATCAATGTCTTTGACCCAGCGAACGGCCACCGGCTTTCTACCTTGCGCCTCGGCGAAGACCAGCGCATCGACCGCTGGGAGATCCTGGCAGACCATCTGGTCGGTCTGCGTTTTGAGAACGCCACGACTGTCGCCGTGATACTCGTCGACCCAGGTGATTCCGCCGGTGTGGCGCCGGCATCGCTGCGCTACGCGATTCCCGCTGGGCGCGCCGACACCGTTGAAATCGCAGACGACGCGCTGATCGTCTCCGGCGGTGGGGCGGTCGTGTCTTTTGTTGGATCGTCGAAAACCAGCACCGGCAGGGGCGCGCCGCATCCGTGAAAAGCCGAAGCTGCACCGCGGATGGCCACTAGCGCGCGACGCACAAACGCACTGTCCAAACGCCCCGCAGGGGGTCAGGAACGCCCTGGAATTACGAATTCTCGATTTCGCAGGGTTATCCTGCTTGACGTCGGCGTTATTGCCGATACTATGCAGGCATGATGACACCGCCTTAACGGGCCTCCACTGGCGAAGCACCGACGGTCGACCCACCGCCAACGATTTGCTGCCGGATCAGTTGCGTATCGAACAGGAAATTGAAGTCCTGCTCCGCAGTCCGACCAGCGAACAACGCTTCCGGGCATCCTGTATCAAAACGAACGAAGAACCGACGCCTGGGTTCAGGACAATGTGCGGCAAGGTTGCCGTACGCTGAATCTCGGGACGTCTGACCGCAGGCTGAGTGTTGCGGCATGTGCCGGATGCAATGTGCGTCCAGACATCTCAGCCCACTACGAAATCAAGAGGAGTAGTCATTGAGTTTCAAAGAATTACGCTTGGCGGAACCGCTTACCCGCGCGGTAATGGCAGCCGGCTACACAACGCCGACCCCTATTCAGATTGACGCGATACCGGCTGTGCTGGCCGGACGGGATGTGATGGGTCTGGCCCAAACCGGCACCGGCAAAACCGCCGCCTTTGCGCTGCCCATGATCCAGCGATTGCTGGAGGGTCGCGGCGCGCACGGCAAATCGGAGCCGGGCGCAGGAAGGGGCCCGCGCGGGCCGCGGGCGCTGGTGCTGAGCCCGACCCGTGAACTGGCGCAGCAAGTCGGCGAGAGCTTTGCGACCTACGGCCGATTTGCGGCGTTGCGCACGGCGGTGATCGTCGGCGGTGTGAGTCAGCAGGCGCAAGTGCGGGCCATGCGCGCGGGCGCCGATGTGCTCGTCGCCACGCCGGGCCGGCTGATCGACCTCATGGGCCAGCAGATCGTCCCGCTGGGGCAGGTCGAGATGCTGGTGCTCGATGAGGCGGATCGCATGCTTGACGTCGGTTTCCTGCCGGCGATCCGGAGGATCATGGCGCAGATTCCCAAGGCGCGCCAGACGTTGATGTTCTCCGCCACCATGCCGCCGGCCATTGCTGAGCTTTCGCGGGAAATTCTGCGGAACCCCGTGCAGGTGCAGGTCGCGAAGGTGGCTTCGGCTGAACCGAAGATCGAGCATTGGGTGCATTTTGTCGAGCAGGCTGAAAAGCCCGCTTTGCTCACGTCGTTGCTGCGTGAGGATCCCAAACAGCGTACGCTCGTCTTCACCCGCACGAAGCGAGGGGCTGACCGGCTCGTGAAATATCTGGAGCGCTCAGGTCTGCCCGCAGCCGCCATGCACGGCAACAAGGGACAGGGCGCGCGCATGCAGGCCCTGGCGAACTTCCGTTCGGCGCAAACGCCCGTGCTGATCGCCACCGACATCGCCGCACGCGGCCTGCACGTCGACGACATTGCCCGCGTGATCAACTACGATCTGACCACCGAGCCGGAAACCTACGTTCATCGCGCGGGTCGGACGGGGCGCGCGGGCGCGAGCGGAATCGCCTTATCGTTTTGCACAAGCGCGGATCATGACAGCCTGCGGGCGATCGAGCGTCTGCTGCGCAGTCCGTTGAAGCGCACGGCGGCGCAGGCGGGGCATGCGATTGCCGCACCGATGCCCGGATCAAAATCGCGCAAGACCGGGCGTCCCGCGCAAGGCTCTGGGAGGAGAGGAATAGGCGCGGTTCACGCGAGAATGGTGCACGTGATCACAAACAGGCTGCCTCGTCGCCTGAATCACACGTTGCAGCCCGTGATACGGGGCGATCGACGCCGGAGTCGGCCAAGCCGGCCAGTTCACGCCGGCGCCGCGGCGACCGCCGCCTTGGCGGCCGAATCGACCGCACTTGTTCCGTCGGCGCGGCCTGGTGAGTCGAGGCCGCTCCTGGTAAAGCATGCATGACCCGCGATTCGTCGCTTGATTTGTCTCCTGATTCGCCATGAGCCTGTCGAACGAGATTGGCCGCCGTCGCACGTTTGCGATCATTTCGCACCCGGACGCGGGCAAGACCACGCTCACCGAGAAGTTTCTGCTTTATGGCGGCGCGGTTCAGCTCGCCGGATCGGTCACCGCGCGCAAAAGCCAGCGGGCCACCGCGTCCGACTGGATGGAGCTGGAGCGCAAGCGCGGCATCTCGATCAGCTCGACCGTGCTCCAGTTCGAGTACGGCGGCTTCTGCATTAATCTGCTGGACACGCCTGGGCACCAGGATTTTTCGGAGGACACCTATCGCGTGCTCACCGCGGTCGATGCGGCGGTCATGGTCATTGACGCGGGCAAGGGCATTGAGTCGCAGACGCGCAAGCTGTTTGAGATCTGCCGGCGGCGGGGTGTGCCGATCTTCACCTTCATGAACAAGCTCGACCGGCCGACGCGCGATCCGCTCGAACTGCTCGACGAACTCGAAAGCGTGCTGGGCATGCACGCCTATCCGGTGAATTGGCCGTTAGGCACGGGATTCGGTTTCACGGGCGTCATCGAACGCTTCACCCGCCAGGTGCACCTGTTCGACGCGGCCACCCAAGGGCAGCACAAACCGGGGCTGGGTAAATCGGGTCTGGGCCGCGCTACCGCCACCGTTGCCGCGCTGGCCGATGATCGTGTGCGCGCGGCGGTAGGGGACGTGGCGCACGAGACGACGCTGGAAGAGTTGGCCATGCTTGATTCCGCCGGGGCGGCGTTTGATCCCGCGGCGGTGCTGCGCGGCGAGCTAACGCCGGTGTTCTTCGGCAGCGCCAGCAATAATTTTGGCGTGCAACTGCTGCTTGATGGGTTTCTCAAGTATTCGTCTGCACCGCGGCCGCGCGCCGTGCGCGGGGCACTGCTCGACCCCGCCGCCAGGCCATTCTCCGGCTTCATCTTCAAGATGCAGGCGAACATGGACCCGCGGCACCGCGACTGCCTTGCGTTCGTCCGCGTCTGCTCCGGGCGATTTGAACGTGACATGACTGTCACGCACCATCGCAGCGGAAAAAAAGTGCGCCTCTCAAACTCCCACAAACTCTTCGGCCGCGAGCGCGAGACAGTGGACGAAGCATTCGCCGGCGACATCATCGGCGTCATCGGCCAGCCGGAGTTCCGCGTCGGCGACACGCTGACGGAGGATCCCGCAATCGTATTTCACGCGCTGCCGCGGTTTGCCCCCGAGCATTTCGCCTACCTGCATAGCACCGGGGCGGCGCAGCAGAAGCGCTTTCGCGCAGGGCTGGCTCAGCTTCTGCAGGAAGGCGTGATCCAAGTTCTGGAGGTGGACAACGCCGCCCAGAAGCTGCCGCTGCTCGGCGCGGTGGGTCCGCTGCAGTTCGACGTCGTGCAGTACCGCCTGCAAAGCGAGTACGGGGCCGAGTCGCGGCTCGTCGCCGCGCCGTGGGCATGCATGCGCTGGATCGATCCCCGGGTGTCCGCGGAAACGCTGCGCAGCGCGACGCTGCTGGGTGGTTCGACGTTCGCCACAGACTCCGATGATCGCCGCGTGGTGCTCTTCCCGAGCGATTGGGAACTGAACTATTTCGCCGGTCAGCACGCGCATATCCCCCTTGCCGACGTTCCCTTCACCGATGATGGCCACGAATCCCTGGTACACGATGCCGGCGACCAGAGCGAACCGACCGCCTGTCAGCCCGTCGAATGAGTGCGCCGCCTGGACCCGGGTTGCGTCCCGTTCAAACACAATTTCGGAACCTCGCCGACGCTTGGTCTGCAAGTCCACGGCTCACGCGCAGATTGCGCCCCACTCGACGGGTTGCCGATTTCGGGCCTGGTGAGGTGTTGTGCGATGTTTTCAACTGTTGCTCGTCGAATGCCGCGGCATAATGGACGGGCGAAAGGTTGGACCATGTGCCGATGTTCAACGTGAGGTGACGATCCTGTGATGGCGAATCTGGTGACAATGTTGGCGACGACAGGTGCGACCGCGGAGGCGGCGGCCTGGTGGCATCCCTGGGTCACTCTGCTCATGCTCATGGTCATGCTGGTCGCACTGGTGCGCAACCTGGTCCCGCCGGATGTCGCGTTCATGGGCGGGCTGGTGGTGGTTGTGACCGTGGGGATCATCACCCCGGAGGAGGCCTTCAAGGGGCTGAGCAACCCGGGGCTGATCACCGTCGGGGCGTTGTTCATCGTGGCAGCGGGCCTGCGCGAGACCGGGGCGCTGCACGTGGCGGTCACGCGTGTGCTGGGGGCGGACACAGGCCTGCGCGCGGCGATCGCGCGGTTGATGTTTCCCGCGGCTGGCATGTCCGCGTTCGTGAACAACACGCCGATCGTCGCGATGTTGATGCCCGAGGTGCTGAGCTGGTGCCGCAAGCGCCAGTTCGCCCCATCGAAACTGCTTATCCCGCTCTCTTACGCGACGATTCTGGGCGGCGTGTGCACGCTGATCGGCACGAGCACGAACATCGTGATCTCCGGGATGATGGTGGACGCGCATCAGCCGATGGCGCCGCTGTCCATGTTTGAATTGGCCAAAGTGGGCGTGCCGATCGCGCTGATTGGAATCTTCTTCGTCGTGCTGTTCGGCGACCGGCTGCTGCCGGGGCGCAAGGAGCTCATCGACCAGTTGGGTGAGACACAGCGCGAATACATTGTCGAGATGATCGTGCAGTCGACATGCCCGTACATCGGCAAGACGGTGCAGCAGGCGGGGTTGCGCAACCTGCCGGGCCTGTTCCTCATCGAGATCGACCGCGCGGGCCAGATCCTGACGCCGGTTAAGCCGACAGCGGTATTGGAAAAGGATGATCGGCTCGTGTTCACCGGGATGGTGCGAACGATCATCGACCTTCACCGTATTCCTGGACTGTTGCCCGCGGAGGAAACCAAGTACGTGATCGGACCGTCGCAGCGGCGTTCACGCCGGCTGTGCGAGGCGGTGGTGAGCAGTTCATTTCCCGAATTGGGAAAGTCGATCCGAAATTCGGATTTCCGCACGCGCTATGACGCCGTCGTGGTTGCGGTTCATCGCAACGGCGCGCGTCTGCGCAGGAAGATCGGCGACATCGTCCTTCGCCCCGGCGACACGCTGCTGCTGCAGGTCGGCGAGCACTTCGAGCGCACGTTTCGCGGCAACACAGACTTTTTCCTGGTATCCGAAGTGCAGGATAGCGCGCCCGTGCGCCACGAGCGCGCGACCATTGCCCTGGGAATCCTCGGCGTTGTCGTGCTGCTTCTGTCCACGCAGGATTACACGGGCATGTCCACGGCTGTTGCAGCGCTCATCGGCTCCGGACTGATGGTGGCCACGCGTTGCGTTTCCATCGGCAACGCCCGGCGTTCGGTGGACTGGCAGGTGCTGGTTGTGATCTTCGCGGCGCTGGGATTCGGCACGGCGATAGAGCGCTCGACGCTTGCGTCCACGGGGGCCAGCGCCGTGGTCAATGTCGCGCAGACATTCGGCGGGCAGATCGGCGTGTTCATCGCGGTGTATTTTCTGACCAGCCTGCTCACCGAGATCATCTCCAACATCGGCGCGGCGGCGATCCTGTTTCCCATCGCGGTGGCCGTGGCCGACGCCCTGGGTGTGGATGCGCGGCCATTCGCGATCGCCATCGCGATCGCGGCGTCGGCCAGCTTCGCCACGCCGATCGGTTACCAGACGAACCTGATGGTGTATGGCCCCGGCGGATACCGATTTAGTGATTTCTTGCGGATTGGCATCCCGATGAATCTGCTGGTGATGATCCTGGCGGCTGTGATCATCCCGATTTTCTGGCCATTGACCAAGTTGGCGGCAGTGGCGCCCTAAAGCCGCGGGCCGCAACGAGCCCGGGCTCGCGGGAACGGCGGCGCGGTCGACATTTCCGGCGGGTTTGACCTATAATTCACCCACTGAGGAGATTCGCCATGCACAAGCGCGACGGCCTTTCGGCAACGCACGAGATGTACCTGAAGATCGTGTACCAGCTTGAGCAGTCGGGCGATCCCGCGCGCGTCGGGCAGATGGCCAAGGGGCTTGGCGTTCATCCTTCGACAGTTTCAGCGGTCGTGCGGACTCTGGATCGCATGGGCTTGCTCACGCATGACCGCTACGGCGTGGTCCGGCTGACGGAACTGGGGTCACGGCTCGCGGAATGTGTGGTGCGCCGGTTCGATGTTCTTCGCCGGTTTTTCGAAGACGCGCTGGGCATGGCCGCGGAGGAAGCGGAGGTCGAAGCCTGCGAGACCGAACATGTGCTCAATGCGGCGACCATCGGGCGAATTGAGCGGCTGGTTGGCGACCTGTCCGAAATGAAGTACCGCCCATCACGCGCGTTCACCCCCGCCGACGCGGAGGTTTGCCGGGAGTGCATCACAGCCGGCGAGTGTGCCGCAGCCGCGGCACTACACCTCGAGCACCCCCAGCAACCGGCAGTTGAACGCTGAATTCGCTGCGTCCAGTCAGAATTGAATCTTTACGGCCCCGTCAACCTGCGCGTTACAAACGGACCTAGGCCCGATAAATCGGGGGCTTTATAGGTCGTGTAGGGATTGCGACCGGTTGCAATGCCCGCATTATTGGGTCAGAGAACGCATATTTTCCTGGTATACCCTGTAGTCCGTACGTAGAATGGACACGTGTGGTAGACTGGGGGTAGAGGGCGTCGTCCAGCGTGGCTGAACGCGGTCGGGTTTTCAGGCCAACGGGGTGACACGGCGTGTGCCGAGTGCGCGCAAAGTCTAACGGTTTCACTTTGCTGGAACTGATGGTGGTGGTTTCCATCATCGCGCTGTTGATGGGTCTGCTTCTGCCCTCGTTGCGCAACGCACGCGATCAATCCAAGCAGGTCGTCTGCCGCAAGAACCTGAGCAACATCTGGCGCGGAATCGTCGTCTACGCGGTGAACAACAACGACCGCGCGCCATACATCGAGTCGCTTGATCCCAAGAACGATCCTTTTGATCCGCGTTTTCCCACGATGGTCGGCAATGTGCTTGGCCCGTACGTGGAGCGCTGGTCGTTCGTTTGCCCGTCCGCGGTTGCGGGTTATCCCGAAACCGATCCCGAGTCAAAACGGAAGTGGAAACTGACGTACGACTTCAGCACGCCGGATCGACCGGTAAGAGCGGCCGCGCGCGGACTTCCGTACGATTCCTCGCCAGGCGCGCATTCCGGCCAGTTGCCCGATCCAGCCATCCGCAATGAGTATCATTTTGACGGCCGTCCGTTCCGCATGCTCACCATCAAACCGGGAACGTTGGCGGCTTCCGCAGGTGGCGCACCGCCGGGTGGCGGCGGAGTGAAGGCCGAGATCATCTGGACGACGACGGCGCCGCTGGTCGCGGACACCCTTGGTGAAGAGAAGCCCGGCGACATCCTTGCCGGGCGTCCACGGTATCCGCATCGCGGCGTGGTGCGGCGTCAGACCGACGTGTTCCGCACGCTGATGACCACTTCCGACCCCCGGCTGGTGACGTCGCGCCGCCCCGGGTATTACCACCTGCACGCCGAAGGCGACAACTCACAGGTCTTCCTCACGCGGGTCAGCCCGGACACCAATTCCGACGATTGACGCGTCTTTCCGCAGAGGATTCGCAAGTGTTAACGCGGGATTTCAGCGCGCTAGCACCGCTGTGGCCCAGGTGGACGGGTCGATGTACCAGTACAGGTCGTCGCCCACGGTGAGGCACTGCTGGCCGAGTTCTCGATCCTCCAGCATATAGAAAAACCCAATGCGCGGGTGCTCTGCCGGATCGAACCCGGCGAGCGCTGTCGCCGGCAGATGGGCCTCGATCTGGTAGCCGGTCGATTCAACCCGCGCGGCGATGGCGATGGCGCCCGGCGTTACCGCCGGGGCGTCGGCCTGAGCGCGCTGCAGGGGCGCTGAACCCGCGGCGGCCTGGCGTCCGCCGGAACCGCCGCCCGTGGGCAGCAGGTAGAACTGCTGGCAGTGGCGCGAGGCGCGGCGGATGGAACGCGTGTCGCGCATGTCCGTGCAGATGCGCAGGTTGTCGCCTTTCCAGAAGGTCTTGGGGTTGCACTCCAGCGGTCTGCGTTTTCCTGTTACGCGACAGGCGACAGCGATACCGGATTCATTCCAAGAGGCCCAAACCTCGCCGAAGGCGGTCTGCCCGTCGACCTCTCCAAGATCAGGCAGCAGATGTTCGTCCTTCCAGTCGGCAAGATCGCCGGTGATGCGCGGTGTCTTCGCCACATAACGCAGCGGAAACTCGAAGTCGAACAGGAATCGGTTGGGCACAAGTTGGGTCATGCGGATCGCTCCGTCGATTTCGATGACACTCGCATATTGCGAACGCGCGCCGCCATCTGCCGGGAGACCGTCTGCAACTGGCCGGCATCCAGATTGTCGAGCGAACGCAGCCAGAAAAAGACTTCGTCGTATCCGCGTTGGGCGCGCATCTGCGGTTCGACGCCCAATCGATCCATCTGCGTGGGTGTCACGGAACCGCGCGGGACCATGAGGTGCAGGCGGAGCCCGTGCGGCTGGGTCGTCGCGATCGATGCGACGGGTTCGCCGTCCAGCAGCAACACGACGACGACCTTGCGCGACCAGTCGACGGTGAGGCCAGGCAGGAGCCGGCTGAGCCTGCCGATGATTCCGGGCAGCAGCGCGGGCTTCCAGCGGATGACCTTGTGCTTGTGGTGTATGCCCTTTTGCGATAGGTGCCACTGCTTGGGGTTGACCTTCCAGGGTTCGGAGGTGAGCGGATCGGCCTGGGCAGTCGCGATAGTCTTGAAATAGGCGGCAGACGATTTTTTCAAGAGGTCCGTGAATGCCTGTTTGTTCAGGTCTTTTTGATCATGCATCTGAATGCGCACGTCGAACCAACCCTGGCCGGCGGGGCGGATGTGAATGCGCTCGTTGCCGCTGTAGATCGGCAGGTCGTCGCGGGTGTCGAGCGGCTTGATGCCGAGCTTTTTAACCAGCTCGGGCACGGTGAACAGTTGCCCCGGCACGCGCAGGGACAGGTCGAGTTGCGTCGAGCCCCGGGTGCGGGCGTGCAGGAACCACGGCGTGGACGACCCCGGGGCCTTTACTTCAACGGTGGAGGGGCTGTTCCAGTTGGCTGGCTCGAAGCCCTCGATCTTCTCTGCGGAATCAACCACCCAAGCAAGCAATTGGGGATCCCACGATGCACGTTTGCCGTGGTGATCGAGATGCGTTTCCAGATGCCATTTGCGCCCGTCGGACTGCCAGGGCATGCGTGCGTCCACGCCGGCGTCGTCGAGCCGCAGTGGCTTTTCCAGATCGGCGTCGATGGATGCCTGCTTTTTTGCGTCGAACGCGACACGTTCGCTGTACGGTCCGGCTGCCAAAATGGAGGCAAGCGCTTTGCCGGTGTGCGACTCGGGCACTCCGAGCAAGTCCTCCGGCGTACACGCAGCGACGAGATTCCCGCCAGCGTGACCGGCTTCGGGACCGAGGTCGATCAGCCAGTCGGCGTTCTTGATCACGTCGAGGTTATGTTCAATGCATACCACACCGTTGCCCAGATCGACGAGGCGATGGAGTACGAGCAAGAGCTTGCGCAGGTCTTCAAAGTGCAGGCCGGTGGTCGGTTCGTCGAGGACGTATAGTGTCTTTCCGGTCGCCGGTCGGCCCAGTTCAGCCGCCAGTTTCACACGTTGAGCCTCGCCGCCGGACAGCGTGGGCGCCGGCTGGCCGAGCTGGAGATATCCCAAGCCAACGTCGTCCAGCGTCTGCAACATGCGCCGCAGCTTGGGTACCGAAGCAAACAGCTCCAGCGCTTCGCTGATGCGCATGTCCAGCACGTCGGCAATGCTGCGGCCCTTGAAGGCGACTTCGAGCGTCTCGGCCGTGTAGCGCTTGCCGCCGCAGGCGTCGCACGTGATCCACACATCGGGCAGAAAGTGCATTTCGATGCACTTCTGGCCCATGCCTTCGCATGCTTCGCAGCGCCCACCGGGCCGGTTGAAGCTGAAGCGGTTGATGTTGTAGCCGCGGACTTTGCTCTCGGGCAGGCGGGCGTACAACTCACGGACCAGGTCGAAGAGACCGGTGTAGGTGGCGGGGTTGCTCGTCGGGCTGTTGCCAATCGGCGATTGATCGACGTTGATCACCTTGTCGACAAGCTCGACGCCGCGGATGGCGCGATGTCCGCCCGCTACGACGCGGGCACGGTGAATGCGGGCAGCGAGCGCGTTGTACAGCACTTCGCTGACCAGCGAGCTCTTGCCGCTGCCAGACACACCGGTGACGCAGACCAACCGGCCAAGCGGGATGGCGACGTCGATCTCCTTGAGGTTGTGGTGGAACGCGCCCTCGATGGCGAGCCAGCGATCGGGCGTTGGGTCTTTGTCATCAGGACACACCGGGCGGCGATTGCTGGGAATCGCGATGGCCTGTTTGCCGGAAAGATATTGCCCGGTGAGCGAGGCGCGCAGCGTCCTGAGCTTCGCCGGTGCGGCGGCTGCGGTAACCCGACCACCGAAATCTCCTGCGCCGGGGCCAAAGTCGAGCACGTGGTCGGCACTGGCGATGACTTCGCGGTCGTGCTCGACGATCAGCAGCGTGTTGCCCAGGTCACGTAGCTTCTTCAGCGCGGCGATCAGCCGGTGGTTGTCGCGCGGGTGCAGGCCGATGGTCGGCTCGTCGAGCACGTAAAGCACACCGGTCAGGCCGCTGCCGATCTGTGACGCCAGGCGGATACGCTGCGATTCTCCGCCGGAAAGCGTGGGCGCGGAGCGGCCCAACGTGAGGTAGTCGAGGCCCACATCGACCAGGAAGGTCAGCCGGGCGATGATTTCGTGCAGCAGTTCGCCGGCGACCTTGCGCTGGCGGACGTCGAGACGCAGGTTCTTGAAAAATACCAAGGAAGCCGCGAGCGGCATTTCGCAGACCTGCGGGATCGTGACGTCATTCAGGTGCATTTCGCGGGCTTCTGGGCGCAGGCGGCTGCCGCGGCATGCCTCGCAAGGCACGTCGGTGACCAGGTCTTCGAGCTTCTTGCGGTATTGCCAGCTCGCGCGCGTGGCCCGGTCAATCGCCGGAAAGAAGCCGCGCCAGCGGATGCGTACGCCGCTGGACTTGGGCACAGTGATCCATTCTTCATCGCCGCCTTGCAGAAAGGCCAAGCGCTGGCCCTCCGTCAATTCATTCCATGGTCGCGACGTATCGAAGCCGAGTCGGTCGGCGACCGCGGACACCAGTTTGCCTAAGAGCGATCCGCCTTTGATTTTTCCCCATGCGCCGACCGCGCCGTCGAGCAGGCTGCGGGTGGGGTGGGTGATGATGGCGGCTGGGCTGGCGCCGAGCTGCACGCCCAGGCCCTCGCACGACTCGCACCAGCCGCGGCGGGTATTGAACGAAAGGTGGTGGGGGGTGAGTTCTTCGTAGCTGGTTCCGCAGGTACTGCAGGAGAGTAACTGGCTGAAGCGCAGGTCGGTTGTTGCGGCCCGCTCCCTTACGGTCGCGGCTCTGTTGAGTTCCGTTTCTTCGACGACCTGGACGATCATGACGCCGGCGCCGAGCGCGAGGGCCTGTTCGACGCTGTCGGCCAGGCGGCTCGATTGCGCGTGGCGCACGACGATGCGATCGACAACCAGTTCGACGCGGTGGCGTTTGCGATGATCGACCGGGACACCTTCGTCAAGTGCGTGTACTTTGCCGTCGACGCGGACCCGCTGGTAGCCGTTCTGCTTTTCGCGGGCGAACAGCGTTGCGTAGGTCTCCGAGCCGCTGCGTTCGATGGGCGCGAGCAGCAGGGCCTTCGTGCCTTCGCCGAGCGCGAGCACCCGTTCGACGATTTCGTCGGCGGTCTGCGTACCGATGGGCACGCGGCACTTCGGGCAATGCGGCGTGCCGATCCGCGCCCAGAGCACGCGTATGTAGTCGTAGATTTCCGTGACCGTGCCCACGGTCGAGCGCGGCGATCGGCTTGCCGCCTTTTGCTCGATGCAGATCGCCGGCGACAAGCCGGAGACGTGCTCGACCTTGGGTTTTTGCAACTGGCCGAGAAACTGGCGGGCGTAAGCGGATAGCGATTCGACGTAGCGGCGCTGGCCTTCGGCGTAGACCGTGTCGATGGCCAGGCTGCTCTTGCCGCTGCCGGACAGCCCGCTGACGATGGTGGTTTTTTCTCGCGGGATCGAGACGGTGATGTCCTTGAGATTGTGCTGCTTCGCCCCGACGACGGTGATATCCTTGATTCGATCGTTGACCGGGGACTTGGCGGCTCGCGATTTCCCGCCCCCGCCCGTCGCGAACGCCTGCGGCCTGCCGGTGAGCACCGCGCGCAGCACTTGGCCGGTGTGGCTGGCCTGGACCTTGGCGACGTCCTCGGGCGTGCCTTCCGCGACGATGGTGCCGCCGCCGGCGCCACCTTCGGGTCCGAGGTCAATCACCCAGTCGGCGGTCTTGATCACGTCGGTGTTGTGCTCGATGACCACGACGGTGTTGCCTGCGTCGACGAATCCATGGAGCACCGCGAGCAGCCGCTTGATGTCGGCGAAGTGCAGACCGGTGGTGGGCTCATCGAGCAAATACAGCGTGCGGCCGGTTGATCGCTTGACCAGTTCGCGAGCGAGCTTGATGCGCTGGGCCTCGCCGCCGGAGAGGGTGGTCGAGGATTGGCCGAGCTTGATGTAATCGAGGCCCACGTCGTGCAGCGTCTGGAGCATGGCGGCGACCTTGGGGATATTCCCAAAGTGATCGAGGGCCTGCTGCACATCCATGTCGAGCACGTCGAAGATGCTCTTGCCCTTGAAAAGCACTTGCAGCGTTTCGCGGCTGAAACGCTTGCCGGCGCATACCGGGCAGGTGACCCATACGTCGGCGAGGAAATCCATCTCCATCTTGGTGGCGCCGTTGCCTTCGCAGGCTTCGCAGCGCCCGCCGCCCTTGGCCCCGGAGGGCACGTTGAAGCTGAAGCGGCCCGGCTTGTAGCCGCGGACCTTCGCGTCGGGCGCGAGGGCGTAGAGGCCGCGGATCTCGTCGAAGAGCTTGATGTAGGTCGCGGGATTGGAGCGCGGGGTGCGGCCGATGGGCGTTTGGTCGATGTCGATGACCTTGTCGAGGTGCTCGAGGCCGAAAATGCTTTCGTGCTTGCCGGGGAGGGTTTTCTCGGCGCCGTTCAGGTCGGCCGCGAGCTGTTCGTAGAGAATGTCGTTGACCAGCGAGCTCTTGCCGCTGCCGGAGACGCCGGTAACGCAAACGAACCGCCCGAGGGGAATGTGTACGTCGATGGATTTGAGGTTGTTGTGCGCAGCACGGACGACGGTGAGCCAGTTCACCGCGCCCTCACCTTGCGAAGACGGTGCCTTTGGTCCAGGCGCAATGCGCGTTGTGTCGGTGGCTCTTTGCTTTCGCACAGTGCTCTTGTTGGGGGTCTTGCCCATGTATGTCAGTGATTGTCCGGGTCAATCGGGTGAGCAATATTCCATCCGACGAAACAATTCGGGATTACCAGCCGATTCCTCCGGCAAAGTAAGAGCGATCTCGCCATACCAAATCGGCAGTTTGGGATCAACATAGTGTAGAAAGAACGCAGCCACCGAACGCTTGGGCGTGTTGTCGATGATCTGTTCCAACCAGGGGGCCTGTCGATTCTCGGGTTTGCCAGCTCCGTGGCCAAATGCTCCCCAATCGATGTCGCTCGCAGGTCCATCGTATTCAACGACGACCAACCACGCGTTGTCCCAATTGCCGCGGAGCTGTTCGCGCCAGGCCGCGAGTTCCTCCCCGGCGTAGCCTGGAATTGAGACGTCGCGCTCAAATCCGACGCTGTTGAACGGTACGCGGTGAAGAGCGATAACGCGCATTCGTGATTTGGATTTCATTGTACAAGGCTCCATGACAATGCCCTGAAAGGGCAATCTATGCCAGCCCAGGGCAACGCCCTGGGTACGCATGGCATCACGCAGTCCCCCAAGCCCTGAAAGGGCGCTCTAACCCCACCGATGTGACAATGACCTCAATCCCAAACATATCGTTCATCAAACTCCACAGCATGCTTGCGGAACAACTCGCGCAATTCATCCTGAAACGACATCCGCCAATGATGTTCTTCCTGGTTTGCGACGTACTCCAATACTGCGGCGACATTGGATTGGCTCACCGAGAATACTCCATAGCCGTGTTGCCAATAGAATTTCGCCAGCATCCCGCCTTTGGACTTGATCCATCGCGACGTGCTTCGTTTGACTTCTTCGACCACATCGCATAGCGCTCTGTTCTTGGACAACACACACAATATGTGGACATGATCGGGCATGGAATTGATGATCAATGCCGGCGACTCGCACGATTGCAGGACCGACGCTGCGTACGCGTGGAATTCGGCGCGCACAGCGTCCGTCAAGTATGGATAGCGATCCTTCGTCGCGAAGACGATGTGGACGAGCAACTTGGACAGCGATTGGGCCATTTCTTCGTATGTTTAGAGCGCCCTTTCAGGGCTTCAATTCACTTGCGCGCCGAACACACCCAGGGCGTTGCCCTGGGCTTTCATAGATGGCCCTTTCAGGGCCGGGGCCTTGTGCGCGCGTTCTCATCTGTTGCGCTTTGGTCTGCTCCCGCTTTGTTGCATTCTTGTTCGCTTGGGTGTCTTGTTAAGTGTCCGGGGTGCGACCGGCCGGCGCCGTTTGGGAATTGCAATTTCCTCCTTGCCCGTCAGATACCTCCCCGTCACCGAGCGCTTCGACCTGGCCACCTGCTCGAACGTGCCGCTGGCCACGACCTCGCCGCCGCGGACGCCTGGGCCGGGGCCGAAATCGACGAGCACGTCGGCTGCCCGCATGGTCTCCTCGTCGTGCTCGACCACGATCACCGTGTTGCCGAGATCGCGCAGGCGCTTCAAAGACTCCAGCAGCATGGCATTGTCCCGCGGGTGGAGTCCGATGCTCGGCTCGTCCAGAATGTACAGCACGCCGACCAGCCCTGCCCCGATCTGCGACGCCAGGCGGATGCGCTGCGACTCACCGCCGGAAAGCGTGGGGGCTGTGCGGTCAAGCGTGAGATAGTGCAGGCCCACGTCCGTCAGGAACTTCAGCCGTCCGCGAACTTCCTTGAGCACTTCTTCCGCGATGTGCGCCTGCGTTGCATTCAGCTCCAGCTTCGCAAGGAACTCCGCCGCGTCGCCGATGGTCATTTCCGTCAGGTCGGGCAGTGACCTGCCGGCGAGCTTCACCGCCCGGGCCTGCGGGTTCAGCCGGGCACCGCCGCACGCGTGACACGTCGCCTGTCGCATGTACTTTTCGTAGTACGAGCGAACGAAACTCGAATTGGCTTTCTTGTACTTGGCGTGCAGCTCGGCTACGATGCCCTCGAACAATCCGCCGTGCTTCCACACCCCGCGACGCATCTTCCAGGTGTACGTGATATGCTGTTCGCCGGTACCGAAAAGCAGCGCGTCGCGCGCCTTTTTGGGCAGGTCTTTCCAAGGGGTTTTCAAATCGAATCCGACCGCGTCGGCCACGCCCTGGTAGATGTGCCGACGCCAGCGACCGATTCGCGTGCGCATCGGCTCGATAGCCAGATTGAGAAAACTCTTCCGCGAATCGGGGACGAGCAGTTCCGCGTCAAAATCAAAGCGCGTGCCCAGGCCGTCGCAGTTCAGGCACATGCCGGTCGGCGAGTTGAAGCTGAAAAGCTGGGGACTGGGCGGGTCGAAGCTGAGGTTGCAGCGCGTGCAGGCGTACTGCGAGGAGAGCAGGATATCCCCTTTTTCGGCACCTTTACCGGCACCCTTTTCCGTTCCCTTGTCCGTGGATTCGGTCGCGGCGATCAGCGTGCCTTCGCCGAGCACCAGCGCCTGATCCACTGCTTCTGCTAGACGATTGCGCGAAGTCGCCGGCAGCGTGATGCGGTCGATCACAATCTCGATGTGATGCCGGATGTTGCGGCCAAGTTTCGGATCGTCGCTGAGGCGAACGATCTCGCCGTCTACGCGGGCCCGGGCGTAGCCGCGTTTGAGCATGTCCGCGAACAGGTCGCGATACTCGCCTTTCTGACCGCGCACCACCGGAGCGAGCACGGTCACATGCGTGCCGCGCGGGAGCGTCAGAATCCGCCCGACGATTTGCTCGCGGGTCTGAGCCGAGATCGGCTGACCGCATTGCGTGCAGTGTTGCGTGCCCACGCGGGCGAAGAGCACGCGCAGGTAGTCGTGAATCTGCGTGACCGTGCCGACAGTGCTCCGCGGGTTCCAGCCGCCGCCTGCCTGCTGGATCGAGATCGACGGGCTGAGGCCAGTGATCAGGTCGACATCCGGCTTGGCGAGCTGGCCCATGAACTGCCGGGCGTAGGCACTGAGCGATTCGATGTACCGCCGCTGGCCTTCGGCATAGAGCGTGTCGAACGCGAAGCTGCTCTTGCCGCTGCCGGACACGCCGGTGAAGCAGATCAGCCGGTTGCGCGGCAGGGTCAGCGAGACATTGCGCAGGTTGTGCTCGCGAGCACCCTTGACGGTGATCGAACGGGTTTCCATCGGGAGACAGTCTCAACCAGGGGACCGCGAGAGACGTGGATTATACGTAGCAGCACGCCGCCGGCCAATGGCGTTCGAGGTTTATTGGCCTGTCCCAGGTTCAGGCGGCACCGCGGCTGGCGGAGTCGATGTGGGCGCCACGGGAGCTTGCGGCGGCTCCGGGGGGAATCGCGTGCGCCAATCGCGCATGGTATTGTCGAAGCCAACCCAGAACACGCGCCAATACCCCTTCTCGCGAACCAGGCGCACGAGGGCGACGACGCCGCTGTTGGGCCCGGCGGTCGCAGGGTCGGGATGATCGAGGTTGATATACACGTTGGCGAACTCGGTTTTGGCCACCGGCTGAAGGGGGTATTCGATGTGCATGCGCTGGGCTACGTCGGGAAATGCGCCGGAAAAACTTGCCCGGTAATGACCGAGCGTCGGGGCCCAGTAATGCACCACGCGGTAAAGCCGTTCGAGTTGCGTCTGCTCGCTGCGCGCGTTGCCCGCCGACTTCTGCTTGATGTATTCCGGCGCGCAGACGGCGAACTGCGTGTCGAGCGCGGACTCGCGCTTCGCGCGATCGCCACCGGCTGCGTAGTCATCCACGATGGCGCGCAGGAGCACGAACACGACTTCGCGCGGAGCGGTGTTCTCATCCAGGGTAAGGCCATACGCGTTGACGGGTCCGACCTGCGGATCGCGGATTTCGTGGCCCACCAGGCGGGCGTCGCGCCCACAGCCACCGGCAGGCATCAACATCACGGCCACGGCGGCAATGACCGCAACCGCGGTGACGCCACGTCCTGTGGGGATTCGCGAGTGCGGAATCATCGCGGGGCAGTGTACCCCTGCGTCAAGCGATTGCAATCACGGTTTGCGTAGCGCAGGTATCCTTGTGACGCGACGCATGGGGTAGTAGACTCGGCCTGACGCCCGGTGGCCCGAGGCGATCGCCGCGGCGAGCGGAGGGTGGGTTGATGGCGGAATTCAGCGACAACCTGTGGGCGCCCTGGCGCATGGCTTACATCCGCTCGCTCGACGAGGAGCGCGAGGCTTGCGGCCAGTGCTTTCTGTGCGCCTATGGCGATTCCGTCGAGGATGATGCGTCGAATCACGTGGTGTGGCGCGGCACGACCTGCTACGTGGTGATGAACCGGTTTCCGTATACCAACGGGCACCTGATGGTCGCGCCGTTGCGGCACATTGGCGATCCTGCGGAACTGCAGCATGATGAGGTCGTGGAACTGGCGACGCTGACCTACCAGTGCATCGATCTTCTGCGGCGCGCGTTTCACGCAGAAGGTTTCAACATCGGGGCGAATCTGGGCCGCTGTGCGGGCGCGGGTTTGCCGGATCATCTGCACCATCACGTTGTAGCACGCTGGAGCGGCGACACGAACTACATGGCGATTCTTGGTGGCGTGCGGGTGATTCCCGACGGTCTGGACGAGACCTATGCCGAATTGACCAGGGTTGCCAAGGACATGGGTCTGCGAAAGTGAAGTCCGAAGTGTACTCTTGCGTTGTTCCTCGCGAATGTCGAGATTGGAACGCTGTTTCATGTGCGAGACCATTACTCAACTCGTTGAAGCCGTGAGGCACAATGGCTTCCACGCAGTGCCGCATAGTCTTTATCGCGAACGCATGGTCGTGGGCAAGAGATGGACGGACCGCGGATTGACGGGTAACACGTTTTGGATTGCCCGATGGAATTCTTCGTGGTGGATTGGACCATGGGGAGGGCACGTATACCGCCTTTCGCAAGAGCATTCTGTACTGGAAGTCATCCTCGCGTGCCTCAAAAGTTCGGATAAGACACTTGGAGACTTCGCCGCGTCTGTGCGTAGCCAATTTGGCCTTGAGCCCGCGTCTGATGTAGAAGTGGACGAAATGTTTGCGGCGAGCATGCAGCGCGATGGGTAATTGGATCAGCCAGTTACCTCAGGCAGGCGTATTCAGGAACGATAATGGCTGAGCGTACGCGAGAACTTGCCACTTACGCCGCTGATTCCGACGCGTCGCGCGGGCGGGTCTACGAGGAACCGCCCTGCGAACTGCTGGATGTGTATGCCTTCGATCGCCGGCGGGTGTGCAACAGCGCCGCGTTTCGCCGCCTGGAATACAAGACGCAGGCGTTTGTCACGCTTGAAGATGATCATTTCCGCACGCGATTGACGCACACGCTGGAGGTCGCGGGCGTATCGCGCACGCTGGCTGTGGCGCTCAACGTTTGCGAGGCGTTGGCCGAGACGATCGCGCTGGCCCACGATCTGGGCCATCCCCCGTTCGGCCATGCCGGCGAAATGGCCCTGCGCGAACTGATGAACGGCCATGGCGGGTTCGAGCACAACCTGCACTCGCTGCGCGTGGTGGATTTCCTCGAACACCCGTACCCCGAATTCCGCGGGCTGAACCTCACCTACGAAGTCCGCGAGGGGCTGGTCAAGCACACCACGCGCTACGACAAGCCAGCCGAGGTCGCGGCCAAAGATCCGGCGCTGTGGGATCTGCTCGACAGTGGCCCGCTGCCGACGGTCGAGGGGCAGATCGCCTGCGTGGCGGATCGCGTGGCGTACGACTGTCATGACCTGGAGGACGCGATTGCGGCTGAGCTGGTTCACGAGGATGAGCTGCGTGACGTGCGCCTGTGGGCGGAGGCGGCTGGCCCGGTGCGCGGCGCGCACCCGCAGCGTCCGCTGCTGGCGATTCGCCGGCCGGTGCTAGACCGGTTGCAGCAGCTCTTGCTCGCGGACGTGATCGCGGAAACCGATCGGCGGGTAGCGGAGGCCGCGCCCAGCCTGGTCGACGATGTGCGCGCGGAGTCGCGCAGCGTGGTGGGTTTTTCGCAAGAGATGGCCGAGCGGGCGAACGAGCTGGAGGCTTTCATGGCCGAGCGGGTGTATCGTCATCACCGGCTGGTGCGGATGGACGCGAAGGCCCGGCGCTTCATCGAGCGGTTGTTCGAGGCGTACATTGCCAGCCCGAACATGCTGCCGCCGCGTTTCGCCGCGCGCATCGACGAGCAGGGCGTCCACCGGGTGGTCTGCGACTACATCGCGGGCATGACCGACCGGTTCTGCCAGGATGACTACCGGCGGTTGTTCGAGCCGTTCGAGCGGGTTTAGGGCAACGCACGCGTTTCCTTTGACAGTAGTACGTGACGTCAGACTCGATTGAATTGTATGAGACCGTCATCGCCCGTGCCCAGATTACTCGCCCTCTGCTACTACGTCTTTTTTACGCTTTCCGGCAGCGCGGGAATTGCCTTGGCAGTGTTTGCGGTGTGGGACTGGATCACTCATCCCAATCCAGAACTCACGGATTCCTCGGCCGTGATTGCTGCGTGTGTATTGATGATAGGCTTTTCCATATATGGCCTGTTCTATCGCAAGCGTTATTTCCAGCGTGTATTCGGCGGAGATCCAATCCTGGTTGCCTTCGGCAGCAACAGCCGGAGCTTAAACGTTCAATTGGGTGGTGCTCTGGTTGCAATTGGCATCTTGGGCACTTGGCTTTCCGGGCGATTCACCGGTGACCGGTGGGTGATCCCGATTGGAATGTTGAGTTGGGGCGCCGTGCAGGTTTTGTACGGTTTGACCCAGCCCGCCAACAGGAAGCGAACTGCGAAACGCGAACCGTGACTCGGTAGCAGTTTGCAGGTGAATCCTCCGCCTGCGCGGGCGCTCGTTGCAATCACCTACGGGTCACTCAATCTGCTCAAACTTACCAAAGCGCATCGAACCGGCCGACCCAAAATGGATCGGTATAGGGGTGCTTTCGATCCGAACTGGCGGATGTGCGGCTGTGGGCGGAGAACGTGGCAACAGTGCGGGCGGCGTTCATGGCTGAGCGGGTTTATCGTCATCACCGGCTGGTGCGGATGGATGCGAAGGCCCGGCGTTTCATTGAGCGGCTGTTCGAGGCGTACGTGGCAAGTCCGAACATGCTGCCGCCGCGTTTTGCCGCGCGCATTGACGAGCAGGGTGTGCATCGCGTGGTCTGCGACTACATCGCGGGCATGACCGACCGGTTCTGCCAGGATGACTACCGGCGGTTGTTCGAGCCGTTCGAGCGGGTGTAGCAGCACAGCGCATTTTTCAAATTCTTCGGGATGGGCATACCCGCCGGACTTATGCCTGAAATAATAGTGGGCATAGGCCACTCCACATATCCATAACATATCACACCAAAGTCTTTCAGTTTGAGGCGCTGACAACATTTGATGGCCAATGTTTCCTGGCTGAACCAGGGAAGGCAGCGCCGGGTTTCATCGTGGTAGTGTCAAACTGAATGCTTCTGTCAGACCCGTGTCGCTGCCGGTTATTCAGCATCAGAAGCATCGGTGAGTACACCCCGGAGGCGGATCCCCGGCGGGCTGGCGCAGTACGGTTGCGGCGCGTTCTGTGGTGTTTGGCCCGTTCGGAGGTGTGTGGATTCAGGCTGTAAGACAGGCGGATCATTGGGAGGATTGGACCATGCAGGCGAGTGATATTCGGCGATTGACGGCGGTCATCGCGGCGGTTTCCGCCGGCCAGGCTGCTTTTGGTGCTTCCCTCACTCAGCGGATCGTCGAACGTGACACGGCGGCTACGAACTACACGGCTGTTCCGGGTGAGATTGTCATCTATGAGATTCGCGGTGAGCTGGACAGCCCGTTCAACAATGACGGCCTGGCTTTGTGGAATGCTTCGCTGAACTTCATGTTCTCCGCATTCCTGGAAAACAACCTGATCGTGGTCCGGCCGCTCGATGGTTCGATGGCCAGCTTTGTTTTCACCGGTCCGGACGGATACGGCGGCACGTCCGCGGGCATCGCGCTTAACCAGATCGGCGGGGGACAGGATTCGTTGGGCGACGTGGCGCTGCACGTCGCCGAGCCACCATTCGACGGCGGATCCGGCGAACAGGTGCTGGCGCTGGGGGCCTACCAGGTACCTTACGCTTCGCCCGTCGGCGAAACGCACATGCTCACGCTCAGTGAAGGATCCGCAAGCGTATTGAGCCAGGGATGGACTCCGGAAGAGGGTTTTGTCCAGTCGATTCCCGTGGATCAGTTTGAGGGCCTGTTGACCATCGCCGTAACGGAGGGCGACTGCAACGAAAACGGCATCCCGGACGCCCAGGATATCGCCTTCGGCGATAGCGCCGATTGCGACGGCGATGCCCGCCCGGACGATTGCGAACTCGACTGCAATGGCAACGGGGTGGTTGACGACTGCGACATCATGATCGACCCAGCGCTCGATTCCGATGCCGACGGTTTCATTGACGCCTGTGTTGCTGTACTCGCGGGTGATTGCGACGCGAACAACCTGGTCGACGCCGCCGATTACCAAAACCTGCTCGCGTGCATGAATGGGCCCGCCGGCGGACTGGTCGGTCCTGCGTGTGCGTGTTTCGACATCGACGGCAGCGACAGCGTGGACATGGCCGATTTCGCGGTCGTTCAACGCAATTTCGGCAAAAAGCAGACGATATTGTGCTATACGAAGGCTGGCTGCGAGACCGGGTCGTATATCGGTTCGACGGAGACGAAGGCGGATTGTACCGCGGCGGTGATCGGTGGAAAGTCATGCCGCGAAGGGCTCTTCGGGGATTGCATCAGCCCGTGCAAGTAGCGGGCCTCGTGGAGTATGAATTCACTCGGCGGGCTGTTGGATGCCGAACTTCTCTAGCCGGTAGCGGAGCTGGTCGCGGCTGATGTGGAGGAGTTTGGCTGCCTGGGTCTGGTTGTTGTTCGTGCGGCGCATGGCCTCGCGGCAGAGGTGCTCTTCCACCTTGGCCAGGTCGATTCCGGCTGTCGGCAGGCGCAGGCCGTCGACGCCTTCGCCGTTGCCGCCGTCGTCGAGCCGTCCGAGGGCCAAGTCCTTGGTTTCGATCTGCTCAGATTTGCATAGCAGGGTGGCCCTTTCGATCACGTTGCGCAGCTCGCGGACGTTGCCCTCCCAGGGGTAATGAAGCAGCCGCTGGTAGGCTTCTTCGCTGACGCCGGTCACCTGCTTTTTGAACTCGCGTGCGAAGTGCGAAACGAAGTTCTGCGTCAGCATGCGGATGTCGTTGCCGCGCTCGCGCAGCGGCGGAAGGTACACCGGCACAACGTTCAGCCGGTAGTACAGGTCCTCGCGGAACTTGCCCTCGCGAATTGCTTTCTCGATGTCGCGGTTGGTCGCCGCGATCACGCGCACGTCGACGGAGATGTCGTCGGTGCCGCCGACCCGGCGAAACGCCCTTTCTTCGAGAAAACGCAGCAGTTTCGCCTGCAGCGCCGGCGGCATGTCGCCCACTTCGTCGAGGAACACGGTGCCGCCGTCGGCCAGTTCAAGCAGACCCTTCTTCTGCTGTCGCGCGTCGGTGAAAGCGCCGCGCTCGTGCCCGAACAACTCGCTTTCCAGCAGCGTCTCCGACAACGCCGTGCAGGTGATGTTCATGAAGCGCTTGTGCGCCCGGTTGGAATTGTGGTGAATGATCCGCGCGGCCAAGTCCTTGCCCGTGCCGCTCTCGCCGCGCACGAACACGGTGGACGCGCCGCTCTGGGCGATGTCGCGGAGCAGCTCGAATACGCGCACCATCGAATCGTCCTGGCCGATCATCTTGTCGAAGCCGTATTCGCGCTGCAGGTTGCCGCGCAGCTCGCGCACCTGCCGGCGCAGCTCGGTCGTCTCCAGGCCCTTCTGGATGGTGAACATCAGCTCGTCCATGTTGAACGGCTTGGCCACGTAGTCGAACGCGCCGATGCGAATGGCCTCGACCGCCTGCTCGAGCCGGCTGAATGCGGTGATCATGATGACCACCGATTCCGTGTCTTTCGCGCGGATCTTGCGGAGCACGTCGAGCCCGGTCATGTCGGGCAGCTTGTAGTCGAGCAAGATGAGGTCATAGTTCTGGTGCGCGTGCTTGTCGAGGCCCGAGGCCGCGTCCGCGACCTCGTCAACGACGTAACCCTGGCCCTCGAGCTTCTGGCGCAGCGACCAGCGGATGAGCGATTCGTCTTCGATGATCAGCACGCGAATCTTCATGGCTGTTCGGCCGCTCCGGCTGTGGGCGCGTTTGGGCGATCCAGGGGCAGTTCCACCGTAACGGTCGTTCCGCGATGTCGTTCGCTGGTCACGCGGATGCGGCCGCCGTGCGCATCGACGATCTGCTTGCAGATGCTCAGGCCGAGTCCCGTGCCCTTCGTCTTGGTGGTGTGGAACGGCTCAAAGGCCCGCGCCAGCACCTCCGGCGTCATGCCCAGTCCATTGTCCGCGATCACCATGCGGATGCAACCGTCGCACGCGGTGGTCACTGTCACCTTGTCGCCCTCGCTCGAGGCGTCCGCCGCGTTCAGCAACAGATTCATGATGACCTGTTCAAGCTGACGTTCGTCGGCCTGGACGCGCGGCAGCGAACCCTCGCGTGCATGGCGCACGCGGATGCGCCGCAAAGCCGGCTCCTCGCGCAGCACATTCAGCACGCGCGCGATCAACTCGTTGAGGTCCAGGCTCACCCGCGCCGGCGCGCGCGGCCGGGAATAGACCAGCAGATCGCGGACCGTGGCGTCCAGCCGGTCGATCTGGGCGAGCATTTCGTCGATGACCCGGCGATGCGAACTCTCCGCCGGAAGCGTGCCGCGGATGATCTGGATGGCGCCGCTGATGCCGGCGAGCGGATTCTTGATGGCGTGGGCGAGCGACGCAGCGAGCTGCCCGATGTGCGCGAAGTGCTCGGTCCGCGTGAGCTTTTCCTCCATCGCCTCGCGTTCCTGATGCTGGATGCGCTGCGCGTACTGCGCCTTGTACGCTTCCAGCATCGACCCCAGCTCGAGGGCCAGGAGCTTGTGTACGGCCTCCACGGCCAGTTGGGGCTCCGCGACACCTTTCGCGGCCAGGATTTGCGTGGTCAATTCCTGCCGAATGATCTGCATCGCGGTGATCATGTAATGCTGCGGCAATGAGACTTCGACATGCACCTGGCCCACACGGATGGCTTGGGCAAAGTGCGCGGCGCCATATTCGCCGCTGAACAGGCCCGTCAGCCATTCCACCAGCCGCAAGCGCTGCCGCGCGATCTGTGCCTCGCCGTCGGTGAACAGCCGCAGGGCATCCGGATCGCGGCGTATCGCCTCGTAGAATTTGTCAGCGACAACTTCCAGCTTGCCCGCGAGCGGCTTGCGCAGGGCGCGGAGAATCTCGGCGTCTTGGTCGTCAAAGCCGACGAATAACTGCATGGCACGGTGATCGTCGCGTGTCATAGGCGTACGGCTTGCTAATCGCCCTCCGGCTGGCGCCCTGAGTGGACAACTTGCGCTAACTCGTTGACCATCAACGGATTATAACGAGCTGCGCCGCGGCCCGCCAACTATCGGGCTTCGGACTCGGCTGACCTGCCCGCCCTTCGATCAGGTGGGCTGGCCCCGCAAGCGGGTGCGAGAAAATCCGCATCCGGTCCGGCGTTTCTGATCGATTCCGCCTCCATGGGCACATCATGCCAGCCTGACCTCCCGACCGACTTGGCACATCGCTTGCCATCTGATCGCTGAGATCGGGCTGAGTCGGCGGACGCAGTTTGCCCGGCCCGATCTCCCAACGTAAATGGGGCTTGTCGTGCTGCTGCAAGATCAACGATTATGTACGTCGCGGAACGGCGCGCTGTGTCTGCCCTGGGAAGTTCCGGGAACGATCGTCGCGCTCGGTGCGGAATCCAAGGGCGCTTACTGCGTGCTCCACGGACGGCAGACGCGGCTGAGCGACTCATTCGGTTCGCTGACCGATCCGCGAAACTATCGGGCGTATCGGGAGGCGCTCCACGAGGAGCTGGCATCGGCCGATTTGCCTGTACTTGCAGTGGTGCGCGATCTGCACCCGCACTATGTGACCGCGGACGCGCTGCCCACATCGACTCTGCCGGTGCTGGCGGTACAGCACCATCACGCCCACGTGGCCGCATGCCTGGCGGAACATGGCATACGCGAACCGGCGGTGGGTGTGTGCTGCGACGGCGCAGGTTATGGGCCCGATGGTGCGAGCTGGGGTGGGGAAATCCTATACGTGACCGCTCAAGCCTTTGTTCGCGCCGCGCACCTGCGCTACCTTCGCCTGCCCGGCTCCGACGCCGCCGCGATCGAGTGCTGGCGGCCGGCTTGGGGACTCGTGCGTCAGGCGTATGGGGACCATGTGCCGGACAGTGTGCGGGCCACATTTCATCGGGTTTCCGCGGATGACCTGAACTTCGCCGATGGCATGCTGGCGCGCGGGGTGCAATGCCCGCAAACCTCAAGCCTGGGTCGGCTGTTCGACGCCTTGGCCTACCTGCTGGGTATCGCCCAATGTAACACGTTTGAGGCGGAAGCGGCGCGCGGGCTGCAGGCGCAGGCCGAAGCCCTCTTCTCCGGCCGCCTGCTGCCGATGGACGTCCACGAGCATGATGGCCTGAAGGTGATGGACTTTGCCCCGGCTGTGCGCGAACTGATGCGCCGCAGACACGCGGGCGATGACCTCGCACAACTCTCGGCCGATGTCCATGAGACCATCGCCGCAGCGCTGGCAGTCCGCGCCGTGGAAGCGGCCAACCGGTTCCAGACCCAGCGTGTCGTGCTCTCCGGGGGATGCGTGGCGAACCGACTGCTCGTGCGCCGGCTGCGTCATCGTCTATTGACCTGCAAGCTCGAAGTGCTCGAGCATCAACGAACCTCCTGCGGCGATGCGAGCCTGGCGCTGGGTCAGGCGTATGTCGCTGCCGCGCACTTCGCAACCGCTTGAATGGAGTGCGAATCCTCATGTGCCTTGCAGTACCGGGAAAGATTATTGCACTCGATGATGCGGAGGCGACGGTCGACTTCCAGGGCAGCCGTGTGCGGGTCAGCGTTCTTCTGACGCCGGATGCCGGGCTCGGCGATTGGGTGCTGGTGCACGCCGGCTTCGCCATCAGCCGCTTGAATGAGGCGGAGGCTCGCACCACCTGGGAGTACCTTTCGCAGGGCGAGGTCTATGATGAACTCGGCGCAGCCTTGGCCGCGAGCTTTGCGGAAACGCCGGAGACGGAGTCCGCGTCATGAACCCGGACGTCTGTCACAGCCTGTTGTGCGAGATTCGCGATCTGGCGAGTAGATTGCCGCGCGTGCAACTCATGGAAGTGTGCGGCACCCACACGGTCGCGCTCTTCCGCACAGGAGTCAAGTCGCTGCTGCCGGAGAACATCGTGCTGCTCAGCGGACCGGGCTGCCCGGTGTGCGTGACCGCACAAGGCTACATTGACGCCGCCTGCGCGTTGGCCGATCAGCCGGGGGTCATCATCTGCACATATGGCGACATGGTACGCGTACCCGGCCGCGGCGGAAGTCTTGAACAACAGCGCGCCCGCGGCGCACGGGTGCGCGTCGTGTATTCCGCGCGCGAAGCCGTGCACCTGGCCGCGACAGCGCCCGACGCGGAGATTGTGTTCCTGGCCGTGGGGTTTGAGACCACGGCACCAGCGACGGCTGCCGCCTTGCTCGAAGCGGAGAACCTGGGTCTGCGCAACTTCAGCGTTCTGACGGCGCACAAGCTGGTTGTGCCCGCGATCGAAGCGCTGTTGTCGAGCGGCGATGTGCCCATCGATGGGTTTCTGTGCCCTGGACATGTCGGCGTGATCATCGGGTCCGATGCATTTGAGCCGATTGTCGTGCATCATCGCAAGCCGTGCGTCGTCGCCGGATTCGAGCCAGCCGGCATGTTGCACGGCATTGCCGCGCTCTTGAAGCAGATTGCGCGGGGAATCGCCCGCGTTCAAAACGTGTACCCGGTGGCCGTGGGCTCCCAGGGCAACCGCGTCGCTCAGGCCATCCTGCAGCGCGTGTTTGAACCCGCGCCGGCGCGCTGGCGAGCGATGGGCGAACTTCCGGCCAGCGGCTTGCGCTTGCGGCGATGTTTCGACCGGTTTGACGCGTGGCGGCGTTTCGACCTGGCCGAGGGCGATGACTACGACCCGCCGGGATGCCGCTGCGGCGAGGTCATTCAAGGGAAAACACAACCGGCGGAATGCGTTCTTTTCGGGAGGGCCTGCACGCCGCTGAATCCGATCGGCCCGTGCATGGTCAGCAGCGAAGGAACTTGCGCCGCGTGGTACAAGTATCACCGGCTCGCGGTGGGAGTTTGATATGCCCTTGATTGCACCGACTGCCTCTGCGAAGGAATGCGTGCTGCTTGCCCATGGCGGCGGCGGCCAGTTGACCGCGCGCCTGCTCACCGAACACATCCTTCCGCACCTGGCCAATCGCCTGCTTGATCCGCTCACCGACGGTGCCGTGCTCGCACCGATGAGCGGTCGGCCCGTATTTACCACCGATGCCTTTGTGGTTCAACCGCTGGAGTTCCCTGGCGGCGATATTGGCCGGCTCGCGGTCTGCGGCACGGTGAACGATCTGGCAGTGATGGGCGCGGTCCCGCGCGCGCTGTCACTGGCGCTGGTGATCGAAGAAGGTTTCTCTCTGGCGGCACTGGACCGCATTGTGGCGTCGATCGCGCAGGCGGCGCGCGAGGCCAACGTGCTGATCGCCACCGGCGACACGAAGGTCATCGAACGGCGCGGCGGCGATGGGCTGATCATCACCACGGCGGGAATAGGGGAATTGCCAGATGGCGTGAACTGGGATCCGGCGCGCGTGGTCGCGGGCGACAAGGTACTGGTGACCGGCCGTCTGGCGGAGCACGGACTGACCATCATGACCGTGCGCGAGGGCATCGAGATCACCAGCGAGCTGCGCAGCGACGCCGCGCCGCTCAACGGACTCATAACGCAGATGCGCGCCACCGGGGCGGATATCAAGTTCATGCGCGACCCGACGCGCGGCGGCGTGGCGGGTGTGCTTTGCGACATCGTCGAACATTGCGGCCTGAGTATTCACCTGCGCGACCAGGCGCTACCGGTCTCGGCGGTGGCCCGGCATACCGCGGAGTTGCTGGGGCTGGATGTGCTGACCGTGGCCAACGAGGGCAAGTGCGTTGTTGTCGTGGCGGCCGACGATGCCCAGCGTGTGCTCAGCACGTGCCGGGCGCATCCGCTGGGGCGGCACGCGGCGATCGTGGGCGAAGTCGTCGACGTGGCCCCGCCGCTGGTCGAGCTGCATACCGCCGTCGGCGGGGCGCGCATCGTGCAGCGGCCATATGGTGAAGAGTTGCCGCGGATCTGTTGATGCGCCGCGGATAACTCGCGGAATGGTGAGTCATGCACGAGTTTTCGCTCGCCAGTGCGTTGTGCGACGTGGTCCTCGAAACGGCGCGGGCTCATGCCGCAGTGTGCGTGCGCGGCGTCCGCTGCCGAGTGGGCGTATTGCGGCAGATCGTACCCGAACTGATGCGCACGGCATTCACCGCATGCGCCGCGGGGACCTTGGCGGAAAGTGCCGAACTCGAGCTGGAAATCGATCCCGCGCATGGATCCTGCCGGTCATGCGGCTGGCAGCAGGCGGTTGACGAGGTGGTTGTGCTTTGCCCGCGTTGCGGCAGCGGCGATACCGCAATCGCCGGCGGCAATGACCTGATGGTCATGGCCATCACCATCGACCAGGAGGCCGATCATGGAAATCCCAGTATTGCGGCAAGTTCTTGCGGCGAACGACGCCACCGCGGATGACACGCGCCGGCTGCTGGCGGCGCACAACGTGGCCATGATCAACATCATGGGCGGCGCGGGTTGTGGAAAGACGTCGCTGCTCGAACGGATTTTGCCGCGTCTCGGAACGCGGCTGCGCTGCGCCGTGCTCGAAGGCGACATCACCACGACGCGCGACGCCGAACGCATCGCCCGACTGGGCGTGCCCGTCGTGCAGTTGCAGACCGACGGATGCTGCCATCTCGACGCCTGGCTTGTACACGCCGGACTGCGCAAGTTACCGCTCGACGCACTCGACTTGGTTCTCGTCGAAAACGTCGGCAACCTGGTCTGTCCCGCCGAGTTCGACATCGGCGAACACGCCCGCCTGGCGGTGCTCAGCCTGATGGAAGGGGACGACAAGCCGGCGAAGTACCCGCTGCTTTTCTCGCGGGCGTCGGCGGTGGCCTTCAGCAAGTGCGACCTCGCGGCGCACGCCCGATTCGACATGGCGCTGGCGCGGCGGGATATTTTCCGGGTGAACGCGGAGGTGCCCATGATCGAAGCCGGTTTCGACCTACCGGGGGACGACGAGGTCGCCGTCTGGATCGCCGATGTACACCGCCAGGTCGCGGCGGGCCTCGCAGTGACAGGTGTGTAGCGCCTGTCAGCCGGGCCTATTCGGCTGTGCAGGCGGCGGGAATATTCCCCATGGGATGCGCGGACGAGGTGACCTACGTTTCAGCGGCAGCCGCATTGCGGCATGTGCCGCGGGGTGCGCGCATTTTCATCGGCAGTGGGGCTGCCGCGCCGCTGACCTTGATCGCGGAACTTGCGCGGCATCCCCAGCGCTTTGTCGACCACGAAGTCGTCTCGATCCTGACGCTGGGCGACGCGCCGTTCGCCGACCCCGTGTTGGCGGCCCATTTTCGCCACAACGCGCTCTTCATCGGTCCGAATGTTCGCGCGGCGGTCGAACAGGGCGCCGCGGACTACACGCCGATGTTCCTGTCCGAAATCCCGCGCATGTTCCGCAGCCGGCGCATGCCGCTCCAGGTGGCGCTCGTGTCGGTGGCCCCGCCGCAGGGAGGAATGTGCAACCTTGGCGTCAGCGTCGATATTGTGAAAGCAGCGATTGAGTCCGCGGAACTGGTCATTGCCGAGGTCAATCCGCGTATGCCGCGGCTCGCCGGCGCCGGGGCGGTGCCGGCCGAACGATTCGATCACTTCGTCCTGGGCGAACACGAACTCCCGGAAATGCCCCAACGCGAGGCGGATCCATTCGCCGAGGACATCGGCCGACACGTGCGCGGACTGGTTCGCGACGGCGACACGCTGCAGATCGGCATCGGCTCGATTCCCGATCGCGTACTCCGCCTGCTCGACGAGCGCAACGATCTGGGAATCCATACCGAAATGCTCAGTGACGCCTACGTCGCGCTCGCAGAGAAAGGTGTCATCACCAACGCGAAGAAGTCCATTCACCGCAACCGGACCGTGGCCAGCTTCCTGCTCGGCACACGCGAAATCTACGAGCACGCGCGGGCGCACGCCGGCACCATCGAGCTACACCCCAGCGATCACGTGAACGACCCCTACGTCATCGGCCAGATTGACAACATGGTGGCGGTGAACACGGCGCTGCAGCTTGATCTCACCGGGCAGGTGTGCAGCGATTCGATCGGCGAGCGCTTTTACAGTGGCATCGGTGGACAGGTGGATTTTCTGCGCGGGGCGGCGCGGTCACGCGGCGGGCGGCCGATCATCGCGCTGTCCAGCACGACACGCGACGGCACGCTGTCTCGCATAGTGCCGCGGCTGGACCCTGGTGCCGGAGTGGTCACCACGCGCGGCGACGTGCACTACGTGGTCACGGAGTACGGCGTGGCCTACCTGCACGGCAAGACGGTGCGCGAGCGGGCGTTGGCGCTCATCGAGATCGCCCACCCGAAGTTTCGGCCGTGGCTGCTGGGCGAAGCGAAGGGCAGGCGGCTGGTGTACCTCGACCAGATCGAGCCGGTGATGCGCGCGCCGGTATATCCCGAGCGCTTCGAGCGCGAGGTCGCCGACAAACGCGGCGAGCGACTCACGCTGCGGCCGGTGCGCGCGACAGACGAGAGCCGGCTGCACGATCTGTACTACGCGATGAGCGACGAATCGCTGTACAAGCGCTTCTTCCAGGTGAAGAATGTGATGCCCCATGCGACGTTGCAGAAGCTGTGCAACGTCGATTACGAACAACAGATGTCCATCGTCGCGTGCAGCGGTCCGCCGGAAGCGCCGCGCATTGTCGGCGCGGCCAGCTACACCCTGGATCCCGCGGGTCAGACCGCCGATGTCGCATTCGTGGTGGACGACCGCGAGCAAGGCCGCGGCATCGGTCGGCTGCTGCTTTGCCATCTGATGGATATCGCGCGAAAAAAGGGTGTTGCCGCGTTCACCGCGGACGTGCTGGTCACGAACGGCGCGATGCTGCACCTTTTCGATTTGGTCGGCGGCGCACCCTGTGCGGAAGCCCAGGACGGCATCGCCCTGTACCGCATTCCGTTGCAGTAAGTGACCGTCGTCGCACAGGCCGTGTGTGCCTGCGCGCACCGCGGGCCGCGCCGGCTTCGTGCCCGACACGGCCCGCGGGTACTATTCAGTCTGCACCAATGGGCATCAACCGAACTTCGGAGCGATGCCCAGGCTCTTGCGCACCACGGTCAACTGCCCCGTGTGCATTCCCTCGTGCCAGGCCAGCGAATGCGCCAGTTGGCCGAATGTGGGTGCGAACGACAGCAAGGCCTCGGGTAGCGGCGCCCGTGCCTGCGCGTCGGTCAGCGAACGAAACCACGCGATCAATTCCTCGCGCCGCGCGCCCAGGTGGTCGCGGAGAAAGGCCGGCGACGGATACGCCGACGGATCATCGACCGGCTGGGAACCCATGCCAAACAGCTCATCCCAGTCCGCGGGGATCCGGGTTGCCATACCCGCCACCGCGGTCAGGAAGTAGTTGTCGGTATGGGCGAGGTGCCCCGCAATCCACGCCGCATGGTTGGCGCTGGCGATCGGCTGGTGCGTCCAGCGATCCTCCGGGACATCTTCCAGCATGCCCAGCAGCGCCTTGCGGGAGAACGTCAGCACAATGAGACCGCTTTCCACGATTGTCTTGCTCATGTTGACCGTGACTCCAAGCAAGTGGTCCGGGACCGCGTGCCTTCACCGCGCGCCACTCTACATGCGCGTGTAGGTGATCTCGAGGGCCTTGAACTCCTTGCCGTCGGGACCGGTCTTGTACATCTCGAATACGTGCTCGTTCTTGGACTTTTCCTTGCACACGTTGCGCATTTGCCACTTCGTGCCCATCGGGTCGACCGATTCGCCTTGACTGACCAGCGTCTTCGACGATTCGTCCCACGCGCCTTCAAAGGTCAGCCAGCCCGTGGTCATCGAGTCCATCCAGAGCGAGATGTGCTTCTTCGTGGTGTTGTCGTACCCGCTGAAACCGCGCCCCTCGAACGGCTGTCCCATCGCTTCGCCGTTGAACACCTCTTCGAGGAAGCGACCGCCTAGAATGGTCTTGAACTCGGAAGTGCCGTAGCTCACCTCCGGATCGCCAGGGCCGTGCCAGAACTTCACTTCAGCCTTCCACTTGCCGACCATCGCGGCCATTTTCTCGTGCTCAGGGCCGACGGCGCCAGCCTTCATCCAAGCTTCGTGCATCGCCTTTTCTTCCGGCGACATTTCCGGCTGGCCGGGCTTCTCGTCCGAACGGACGATCGTCACCGCTGCACAAAGCGCCAAAACTGCTGAACAGCCGATCACCCAATGCTTCAACTTCATGGTTATTCCTCCAGGTGGTTTATGAGAACCAAGCCCAAACTTGGCCCGACAGAATCAACGAGGTGACATCCTAACAATCGCCAAACATCGCGTCAACCGCACCCGAGATTCACCGACAACTTCTTGCGCCAACCGCGGTTGCCGCACGGATTGGAGGAGCGTCGAGCCTGGCAGTTCCAGTGGGGGTTTAAACTGGTCGATGTGCGGTGCCAATACTTCCGATGTGCTGGATGCGCGCTGCGCCGTTGTTGCATCCTGAGGTCGTCGGATCCCTCAATGCCTGCGGTTCGTCATCCCGCGGATCAGTTTTCCGCGCCATGCCCGCGCAGTCTTTGGGTGGTGCGGGGCACATTTGCGGCGTATCGCGGCTGCGTATGGTTGCCGTTTTCCACTATAATGGTAATGCGCGACATCGGATCACTGGCAGGTATAGGGGCTTCGTGACCTTGGATCGCGCAAGTCAGCCTGAGAGCTGATTAAGGGAAAATCGTTAGAGAGAGAGCCACCGGCGGCGGTGGATTCTCTCTCTTTTTTTTCAGGTGCTGACCCATCTGCGGAAATCCACAGGTCACGCACACCAGTTAACCCGGTCTGCAAGGCGCACAGGAGATGCTTCCATGATGATGCACGGCAGGAAATCAATCGCGGGAATTTGCACCATGCTGTTGTTTACGGCTGCGAGCCTTGCCGGCCCGCCGCAGTATGCTGTGATTGACCTGGGAACGCTGGGCGGCACAGCCAGCCGGGCCTCGGGCCTGAATGATCTCGGGCAGGTCACCGGCTGGTCGCAGACCGCGGCCGGCGGCGATGACCGGGCGTACTACTGGTCGCCGGAGACCGGCATGCTTAACCTCGGAACGCTTGGCGGCACCCGCAGCCTGGCGTACGACATCAACAACGCGGGGCAGGTGGTGGGGCAGGCGAAGCTCAGTTCCGGCTTTTGGCGCGGCTTCATGTGGCAGCTATCGACCGGCATCACCGACCTGGGCACGCCGTCGGGCACGATCGACTCGGTGGCACGGGCACTGAACGGTTCGGGTCAGGCGGTGGGCTTCGCGTACCCCAGCTCTGGAAATCCAAGAGCGTTGCGCCGTGTGGGAAACTCATGGCAGACACTTCCGACGCTGGGCGGAACCTACGGCGCGGGGCAGGCGATCAACGCGGCTGGGCACGTGGTTGGATCAGCCGGAATGGCGGGTGACGCGCTGAAGGACGCGGTGATGTGGGACGGCGGCGTGGTCAACGATTTGGGCCGGCTGCCGGGCTGGAGCTGGGCCTCAGGTCTGGACATCAACGACTTCGACGAGGTCGTCGGCTGGTCGGGCCACAACTACGACATGGATGGTCACGCGTTTCGGTGGTCAGGCGGGGTGATGAGCGACCTGGGCACGCTGGGCGGATCGACCAGCCGGGCGTATGCGATCAACAACGCGGGGCTGGTGACCGGAGCCTCGATGACCGCGAGCGGGGCGCAATGGCACGCGTTTCTGTACTACGATGACGTGATGTACGATCTGAACGATCTGGTGTTGAACGCGCCGGGTTGGGAAATCCTAGACGCACAAGACATCAACGCATCAGGGCAGATCGTGGGCAACGTGTTGATCGGCGGACAGATCCACGCGTACCTGGCGACGCCCATCCCCGAGCCGGGCGCGCTGGCGCTGCTTGCGGCAGGTGCGATCTTTGTGCTGGGCCGCCGCGCTACGCCGCGGGATTCGTGATCTTTCCGACAAAGAGCCAGCTTCCCGTGACTTCGTTGCGAATTGCAAAAAGAAATGGGTGGTCGACGCGTACCGTTGGCGTGATCGACGTGCGCATCATGACCACACCGGTGGCGGCTGCGGCTTCAGTGCCTTCCTCGTTGACCTCGACGAAGGCCTCGTGCACGACGCGGGAGATGAACAGGTCGTTGCGGCCGGTCATTCCGGAAAAATCCGCGCCGGCGCCGAAGGCCGCTTTCATCCCCAACACGCCGAGTACATTGGCGAGGTCGAAACGAGAGCGGAAGCGAAACTTCGGCATGTACAGGACAATTTCTTCCGCTTGTGCCGCGGTAAACCAGCCTTCAACTCGGCTGGGGGTGATCTTGGCGACGACGTCGGCGAGCCCGTCGGGTTTATCGGGAAGAATGACAAGCATGGAAACCTTTTCACCGCGATAAGGCAGGCGGATAACCTGCACGCCGTCGGAGCGGGCCATTCGAAACGTGCCGCGCTGCGTCATGGTCTCCACTTCGACCGATTGCGTTGGCGAAACCTGAAATGCCGCCTCGTCGGTCATTCCGGCGTCGAACTCGGTGGCCCAGGCGCCCTTGAAGTAGACCGCGTTGGTCAGCACCAGGCGCGTGTCGGCGTTCACGTCGCCGGCCTTGAGCAGCTCAGTGATCTTGTCCCGGGTGTGGCTGGCGACCCAAGTGTTGATGGTCTGTCGCGCAGGCTCGGTGGCGCCCACGAAATCGACCGTACTCAATCCGCCGCCATAGTGGCGCTGGGTTAACTCAAGGTACTCCGGCAGGAATCCGTAGTCTTTCTGCCCCCACAGGGCGTTGGCCACGGCGAGTTCGACGCCGTCGCTTGTCGCCGACTGGTCCGCGCGGATCAACTCACCAAACGCCGCGTGCAGCCGTTCGGGCGGAAGTTCAAAGCGCAGCGCGCGCGCCATTTCTTCAGCACACGCCCCGCGCGCGCCCGCGTACGTCATGCCCAGCGCCGTCGAGATGCTGTAGGGCGACAGGAACACGTTTTCGCCGTCTTCCGGCAGCGCGCGGAACAGGTCGAGCGCGAAGGCACGCTGGGCGCCGGCGAGTTGCAGGGCGTCTACCGAAGCGGCGAGCGGGGGGGACGCGTTCGCGAGCCGCATCGCACACAACGCGGCACCGGCAAATGCTCCGAGGGCAATAGGGTTGAATCGGTTCATTGACAGCATCCTTTTTGAGGGCGGCGATCCGCCGCCTGGCGAGCGATTGTGGCGGGGGCGCCAGGCAACGGCAAGTAACCCGCGGAAATCACTCGACGCGGTCCGTCGGCGTGTGGTAGAAGACGGGCGCGTGGCGTAGCCCACCGTGCGCGGGCAGGGCTCCCCGGCGCGATCACGATGCGCCACGGAAGGATCAACCGATGCAGCAGGAGGCGATTCAAATCAACCACGATCACGACCGATCGGGCGCGCAGCGCGGCGCGGTTTGGTGGGGATTGGGTTCGGTCGTCATCATTTTGGCGGTGTGGCTGGCATTCTGGTGGCAGACGCGCATCCAGTTGGAAGACGCGCTGATCACCTACCGCTACGCCGCGAATCTCGCGCAAGGTGAGGGATTCGTATTCAACCACGGGGAGCGGGTGCTGGGCACGAGCACGCCGTTGCTCACGCTGCTGCTCGCCCTGGGCGGCATGCTCTTCGGCGTAGGGCACATCCCGCTGATTTCCACGATATTGGGATTGACCGCGGGCGTGGTCGCGGCGGTGGCGCTGCACCGGCTGTTGCGGGTCGCCGGAGTCGGGCCGCGGTGGACCGCGGTCACCGTGCTCGCGGCGTACCTGCATCCCGTGATCGTGTGGACGACGACGGGCGGGATGGAGACGCCGCTGGTGCTCTGTTTCATGTCGCTGAGCCTGCTGTCGGCGGTGCGCAGCCGGTGGTCCGCAGCGGCGACCTGGTGCGCGCTGCTTGTGCTCACTCGGCCGGATGGGGCGATCTGGGCGGGGCTGATCGTACTGGTGGCGATTATCGGTGCCGCGCGCGCCGGTGGTGGACGGGCGCTGCGCCCTTTGCTGGCTTTCGGTGTACCGGTGGCTGTTTGGGCCGGATTCGCGACGGTGTATTTCGGTTCGCCGATCCCGCATTCGCTGACGGCGAAGCGCGCCCTGGAACTGGTGTATTCGGCGGAGCGCGCACCGCTCGAAGAGCTGCACGCCTATGGAGACTGGTTCCTCAAGAACCTCTGGCTTCCGCATTCCTATGGACACATTCTCATCCGGCATCAGGTCTGGGCGTGGCTGGCGCTGCTGGTGATGGGCGCGCTGGGCATCGCGCGGCGCGCACAGTGCGCCAGCCCCGACGGTACTGCCACAGACATGACGGCCGATTCAGAATCGCCGCCCGCGTGGTCCGCGCTGATGGTGTTGCCCGTGTTCATCGTGGCGTTCTGCGCCGCGTTCTACCTGGGCAGCGCGCCGCGATTTCCCTGGTATGCTTCTCCCTTGATCTGGGCGTCAGTCACGCTGGGTATGCTCGGCCTGTGGGAATTGTGGGTGCTGTTTTCGCTGTATTGGCGCGAGTTCAACCTGTCGCGCTGGGGGCTTGCCGCATTGGGGTCGCTCGTTGCGGTCGGGCTGGGTCTGTCGCTGGCGAATCGCGGGCTGGTCATGTATCGCCAGCAGCGCGACAATCAGATGAACGAGAACGGATTGCGCCGCGCGCTGGGCGAGTGGCTCGCGGAGCGCGCCGCGCCGGACGACGTGATCGCGACCGAAGCGATCGGCTACCAGGGGTATTATTCCGGCCGGCGGCTGGTGGACCTGGCCGGGCTGATCAGTCCGGAAGTCGTTACGATCATGCGCGGCAGCAAATCGCACGCGGAAACGTTTCACCGCGTGCTCAAGGAGATTGAACCGAAGTTCGTCGTTCTGCGTTCGTTCGAAGTGCGCGACAACCGGCACTTCCACGGAGGCATGTTGTTTGATTCCCGCGAACAGGAGCAGTACTTCCGCACGCACTATGGCGTCGTACACGAAATGACCGCGCCGAAGCCTGACGCGGACTTTTGGAAGGACATGGCGGGACTGACGGTGTACCAGCGCCGGCAGCAGGTTCCCATAAGCCCAGAACCTGCGGCTGCGGAAGACTGACCACACGGATTGCGTCCGCGGCCGATGCGCCCAGCGCCCAGCCGCCTGGCAGGGCCATGTTGCGGTTTGCACTTGCAAAGAGGCGTTTGGAGCATCTAGACTATAGTGGCTGGCGGCGATATCACCGCGTTGGTCCGGATGGTCCGGGGCGCGATGACGTGCACGATCGGCATGAATTGAGAAAAGGCCAGCCGAAGGGCGAGTGGCCCACAACGAGGAGGTGCCGTCTTCCCACAAAGTGAAGCACTACATCCTGAGTCATTTCAACCGGCGCCGTTCACTTCCGGCCTGCAGGCAAGCGTGCTGATGCTCAATGCGCATTACATGGCGCTGCGGGTGATTTCTGCGCGTCGCGCATTCTCGCTGCTGTTCAAGGAGCACGGCGACCTGGGCCCGGTCGCGGAGATCGTCCACGTCGAGGACGGCCGGTACATCTCGTATAACTTCGCGGACTGGGCCGAGCTCAGCCGCTTCCGGCGCGAGTTCGAGCCTGCCGAGCACGACTGGGTCCGCACGGTGCACTTCGACGTCGCCGTGCCGCGAATCATCCGCGTGCTGACCTACAACCGTGTGCCCAAGCAGCAGGTGAAGTTCAATCGCCGTAACATCTACGCGCGCGATCGCAACCGCTGCCAGTACTGCGGCAAGCGATACGCCACCGCCGACCTGAGCCTGGACCATGTCGTCCCGCGTTCGCAGGGCGGCGGCACCACTTGGGAAAACCTCGTGTGCTGCTGTCTGAAGTGCAACGTGCGTAAAGGCGGCCGTACGCCAACGCAGGCGCACATGCGGCTGATTTCCATGCCGTCCAAGCCGACGCGCAGCCCGGTGATCAGCATCAAGCTGTCCGAGGCGCGCTACCGGTCGTGGAAGCAGTTCCTCGATCACGCGTACTGGAATGTCGAACTGACCTGATTCGGCGGCAGGCGAAAAACACGGGCGGACGCGGGAAGGCGATGCTTTCCCGCGTCCGCCCGATTGCTTTTGGAATCGCTACTGCGGCCCAGTGAGGATGTTGTTGAGCGCGCTCCAGTCGGCCAAGTCGACTTCCTGGTTACCCAAGTCGACGTTGGCACAGCCGCACGCGGTCTCCACGAGCACATTCACGCCAAAACAGGCGGTGAAGCGCTGCATGTCCACCAGGTCGAAGTCTCCGTCGCCATCCATGTCCCCCGGGGCGTTGGCACACGTCGGGCAGCTGCCCTCCGCCGGAACGCTGAGCGTGGCGGGCAGGCTGAACGCCGAACAGAATGGATCGGAAACCACGGCCCGCAGGTGAAATTGCCGGCCGTCGTCAGCCGGCTCGACGTCGTGCAGCGTCAGCGTGTTTGTCGTCGTGCCCGAAAGCCGGATGTCGTCATTCAGCAATGTGACGCCTTCGTACCAGCGGAAGATCAGCGGCAGCGGACTTTCCGCGGATGCCTCAAACACCGCATCGCCGCCCGAATCCACACACGCATCGACGGGTTGTTGCGTGATCACAGGGTCGACCAACGCGAGCACGCCCGCCGTGGTCACCGCCTCCGCCTCCACAATGCAGTCGTTCCAGACGCGACAGGTGTACACGCCGCTGTCATCGCCGGTGGCATCGTCGATTTCCAACTGCGCGGATTGCGTTCCGAAGATGTGCGCATCGTCCTGCAGGTCGAAGCCGTCGCGGCTCCATTGATAGATCGCCCCTGCTGGGTCGTTGACTGAAACCTTGAAGACCACCGTCTGCCCCGCGCCCGCGCACCCGCTCACGGGGGATTGCGTCAGCAGGGACACGGTAATGTCCGTCGGCAGGACGTCGAGCGAGGCAATGGTGCTGAGCGCATCCACGCAGCCGAAGGTCACGCGGCAACGGTATGTGCTCAGATCGCCCCCGTCGGCTGCCGGGTCGATGGTGAGTGTCGACGTCCCGGTGCCCGAATACGCCCCGCTCTCCGCCAGGATTTGTCCGTTGCGCAGCCATTGGTACGCGGTTGCGCCGGGTGCGGTCACCGAGAATGAAGCGGCGGCGTCCGGGCAGCGTTGCAGGTGACCGGGTCCGGTGATGGTTGTCGCAAGATCGGCCGAATCGCACTCGTCCGGCCGGCTGTTGCCGTTGCAATCGTTGGCAACCAGTTGACATTCGTCCGGAACACCATCGAGATTGCAGTCGTCGCTGATTCCGCTGGGGCCCACGTCGCACAAGTCGGGTACGCCATTGGCGTTGCAGTCGGGGGACTGGCCGCTCGCGATGTCGCAACTGTCCGGAATCTCGTTGGCATTGCAGTCGAGCGCGGCGCCTTCGGCAATGTCGCAATCGTCGGGCGTCCCGTTGTCATTGCAGTCGCGCGGACCGAGTTCGCACTCATCGGGCAATTCGTTGAGATTGCAGTCTTCACTCGTGCCCTGGGCGATATCCAGCTCGTCATCGATTCCGTTGCCGTTGCAGTCGCCGAACTCCAGACGTCCGATGTATGTGCCCCAGATGTTTGTCGCGTGTCCGTATTCCTGGATCGTCCAGAGGCGCAGCTCGTTGTCCGGATCGAGCGAGGTGAGGCTGTAGTCGCCCCAGCGGTTACGCCCGACGGAATCGATGTTGTTCTGCGCGGCGACACCGGCCTTAAGCAGCGCGGGAATACCCATTTCGCCCGGTGGATCCTGGGCGAGCCGGCCGGTGTAGTAACCCGCCGCGAACTCGGCGGCGCTCGATCCTGAAAACCCCATCACGGCGTCGCCGCGCAGGTTGACCGCGATCGACGGGAAATAATAATGGCGTACGCTGTCGCTGATCGTGCCGGATTGGATGAGCGACGGCGGGTTGGTGTGCGGGTTGATCTCATACCAGCGGCACGCGGCGCGCCCACCCACGCTCACGGTATGCGCCGTCCAGATCGATCCATCACGGTACACGGCGTTCATCAGTCGCGTGTCCACCGTGTCCAGCGGCGTCGAACTGCCCAGCGCCGGCGCGTCCGGCGCGGTGCTGTGCGACGGAATCGACACAAAGCCCACCTGGTTCAGCGTTGGCGAGTTCAGCGGGCCGGAGACCTGACGCACGCGCAGCGAATTGCCCGACGAACGCGAGATCAGAAACTCGCCGCCGGAACTGCCGTAGGTGTGCGCCGGCTGAATCGCCTGCTCATAAGGCAACGCTCGAAACGCGGTCACCGCGCCCAGGCTGGGAACCGGCGCAACCAGCGGCGACTTGTCGATGACAAAGGCCGACATGCTGCAGCCGACCATGTACGCGGTGATGTAGACGCCGGACGCGTCGACCCCCAAGGTGGGATAATCCGGCCAGCAGCTTGCGTCCGAACCCGATGCCGTCAGGAACTCCGCTTTGAACCACGCACCCGTTGGGTCGCTTGATGTGGACACCGCGAGTTGGATCGTGGCCCCCGCACTGAACTGCGTCGAAATCGCGATCCAGCGGTCACTGTGCTGATCGTAAAGTACGCGCGGGTCTCCGTTGGTGGCAAACGGGGAGAACAACCCGTTCAGCGAGATATTCACCAGACGCGCGCCCGTCGCCTTGTTGTACACGCCGAAGTTGCGATTGACGATGGCGACGAAATGATTCGGACCGACCGCGCCACAGGTGTCAGGTGGATAGGAAAAACTTCCCGAATCGCCGCGGATCGGACCCTGAAAACTCTGTTCGAGATCGGGAATCGTACCCAGCCCGCCGCGTGTGCCGCCGGGGGCCGTGTCGTCCGCGGGCGCCGGCTTGACGACACCCGGCGATTGCGGCGCAGGCACGCCGGCAGCGGAATCAAAGTCGCCGGTACCGGTTTCCCAGGTCAGTTCGGCGTATTCCGAGCCGGTCAAAACCTGGCCGTAGGTTGCGTCCTCGAAATCGAGCACGACCATCCGGGCCTGCTCGCGCGTGCCGGTCCTGGGCGGAATCGTGAAGGAAAGGTCGTCCAGCGCGTACCAGCCGCCGCCGTTGAGCACCGGGACTGCCTCAACGATCATGCGATCGACCCCGTCCAGACCGATCTCGAACCACGTTGGGTTTTCGCCAATATCCTCAAACCACTCGGTCGTCCCGACGTGCCGCTCGCCCAGGTAGCCGAGCACGCGGATGCCGCGGGTCCACGCCCCGGCGCCGGCCTGGCCCGCCACATAAGCCCCGTGAAGGTTGACCGTACGCGGGAAGCGAATGGCCATCCGCGTGTCGCCCCACTCATTAACCAGGTTGTGCTCGCCGGAATGGGGAAAATACGTGGCACGGGCGGATGGAATGACCCAGCGCCCCTGCGCTCCATTGCGCTCGCCCTTCGGCGGCGCTGGCGGCAAGGTGCGATCGCGAGCGATCATGTCGAACATCGATTCGACGACGCCCTGGCGGATGGCCGACGAGTCCAGCGGTTCGCCTGCGATACGCTCGGCAACGGCAGCTTCATCCGCGAATGCGGCAGGCGGAAAACCGATCGACAGAGCCAACGTGAGCACGACAGCGTAGCAACGCATGAAGTCAGCCTTCTGGTATGTACGGACGGCGCCGGGGCCATCGGCGCGGTTCCTGGCCTTCGGGCGTCGCCGCCCTGCGCGGCTCCTCGCCCTCCCTGCGATCGCCCGGCGAATACTTGTCGCCGCCGTCTGACTTGCGGCGACAGGCGCGAATTGCTTCAGTTCGGACCACCGATCAGCAATTCCAGATCGGCCCAGTCGCTCAGGTTGACGATGACGTCGTTGTCGTCGAGATTCGCACACGCGCATTCCGGGTCGACCACGACGTCCGCACCGTAGCATAATGTGAACATCTGCATGTCCACCAGGTCAAAATCGCCGTCTCCGTCCATGTCGCCGGCTGGTCCTGGACAGGCCGGACACTGGCCCGCGGTCATCACCGAAAGCGTGGCCGGCGAGCTGTACGTCGTGCAGAACGGGTCCCCCACGATTGCCCGCAGGCGAAACTGTCGGCCGTTGTCAGCGAGTTGGGCATTGAGCACGGTCAGCGTGTCCGTCGTGGTACCGGAGAACTTGACGCCGTCAGACAGCAGCGTGACGCCTTCATACCAGCGATAGATGAACGAAAGCGGACTGCTCGCCTCGCCATGGAACACTGCATTCTGGCCGACTTCCGCGCACTTGCTCTGCGGATTGACGTTGAACACCGGGTCGGCGAATTGCACGATGCCGGTGGTGGACGCCTCCTCGCCGGGTCCAATGCACGGGTTCGACACAACGCACGTGTAAGCGCCGCTGTCGGCGCCGGTCGTGCTCGTGATTTGCAGCGTCGCGGAGGTCGCACCGCTGATCCGCCCGCCATTTGTCAGCACATCGCCGTCCTTGCTCCACTGATAGGTGGCCTGGCTGCCGTCGCTGGCCTGAACCTGCAGGACCATGACGCCACCGGCTGCACAGCCGGTCAGCGGTGAAGGCGTGAGCAGGCCGAGGGCCAGCTCGTTGGACACGCCGTCAAGCGTCGCAGTTGTGCTGCGGACCGTATGGCAGCCAAAGCTGACGTCGCAGGAATACGTGGTGTTGTCGTCTCCCGAAGCCACGGGGTCGATGAACAGCGTGTGCGATTGCGCACCGGAGATCGCGCCGCCGTTAACCAGCGCCTGCGTTCCGTTGCGATACCACTGGTAGCCGGTCGCGCCCGGGGCGGAGACGCTAAACGTTGCCGATTCGCCGAAACAGGGTGACTGGTTCTGCGGATTGCTGATCGTCTGGGCGAGCGCCGCACGGTCGCACACGTCGAGCACCAGGTTGCCGTCGCAGTCGTTGCCCGCGAGCTGGCACTCGTCCGGAATCTGGTCGTCGTTGCAGTCGTCGCTCAATCCGCAACCCGGCACGTTGCAGCCGACCAGATTGCAGTTGATGTCGCAGGAGTCATCCAGCCCGTTCAGATTGCAGTCGATGGAAGCGCCGCTGATGGTCATGCTGTAATCGGCGCGCGTGTCACTGGCGAGATACACGCGCAGGTAAAACACCGCGGGCGGTCCCGGGTTGTTGAAGGTGAATGACTCGTTATTGGTTGTGCTGGTGCCCGACGCCACCACGGCGCCGCCGCACGCGTTGTAAAGCTGCATGTTGATGTTGCCGTTGTTGTGCAGAAACGTCAGGTTGACATTGAGCGGCTGGCTGATGCCTACCGAGAGGCGGTACCAGTCCTCGTCCAGGCTCTTGACCACGAGGTTGTTGAACGTGCCGCTGCCCAGGTCGATGGCGGAAGCGCACGAATCGTTGTTTTCGTAAACGTCGTCGCTGCCCGCGGCCAAGAAGCCGGAGATCTGCGCGTAGTATTCCTGGAAGCGTCCGTAGTAGACAGGGTTTGTTGGGAAATCACAATTGGTGGCGCCAAAGCCGAAACTCAGGTCGCCGAACAGCAGTTGCGTCGCGGGCGTTGCCCCGTCGGTCCAGATGCCCGACCCGCTCGATCCGCCGTCGATCGTGCCCACCCCCTGATTGAAGCTGACCCGCTGGTACCCGGCGACGTTGTTGCTGAACTTCGTGCCGCGCGCGTACCGTTTCCAACTGCCTTGCGGGTGGGAAATCGAGTGTACGGTGACGCCGCTGTTGATGTTCGCGGTCGTCCAGCCGGTCCAGAACACGCCGGTGGGCAGGGCCCCATTCAGCATGAGCAGCGTCCAGTCGCGCCCGCTGCTGAAGCTGTCGCCGGCGAGATACGTGGCGCTGCCACTGAACACCGAGGCGCCCAGCGCGCCGTTGCACGAGGCCGTCTGATAGAACCAGCGGCACGACAAAGTGCTCGCGACCGTCTGGTTTTCGATACAATGGTTGGCGGTCAGGAAATACGGCGTGAGGTCGGCGTTCTGCGTGGCCAGCAACTGTCCCGTGCAGACATAGCCCACGCCGCCATCTACGAACGACATCTGTGCGACCGAATAGCTCACGCTTTCCCACGTCGGCCACTGCGGTGCGCAGCGCACATCGACCATGCAGGCCAGCGTGGCCCGCGTGCCCGCATCGTCATCGAGCATGCGATAATTGTGGCTGATCTCGTCAATCTCGAACGGCGTTTCAATCGCCGCACCAGCCGGCAGGTAGAGTTCGATGTGGACGGTGTCGCCGGTCACTGGGTGCGTCCAGAATGAACCGTCGCCATTCGGACCCTGGCCCTCGATCGGCGACATGGCGGTCTGTGCATCCTGCGGAGCGTAGTAATAGAGCGCCGCGCCTGCAGGCAGGTCCAGGTTGCCAAGATGAACGCGCAGCGATTTCGCGCCTTCAGAAACAATGGACGCGGTCCACACCCGGCCGCCATCGGCTGCGGCGTGCCACTCACCCAGCACCGGGTTTTCCACGTAACGGCTGACGCCGACTCGCTTGCGCCCAATCAGCCCGCTTTTCTCCGCGTCTTCGGCGAGGTACTCAGAGACATCCAGCAGCGGAAGACGCATTTCCGGGAATACAAGCACTCCGCGCAAGTTCAGCCGTTCAGAGGGCAGCACCACCGGCTCCGCGACCGGCTGAAAGTTGCGCGGCCAGCCGACGCCCAGACACTCAACCGGATCCGCGGCCAGCACAGCGTTCTCTTCCCCGGGCGCCTCCCCAAGGGCGGTTCCCGTGGAAATAGCCATTGCGACCAATCCCAGGCGCCATACCCGCCAGCCGCGTTGTGCTGCGATCATCGACATGATTCGTGTTCCCTTTGTCGAACTGCGTTACTGCCCGGCGCCGCCCGCGCATGGGTTTCGCCGCACGCCCATGCCCACGAACGAAGTGACGTGCGGCAACATGGACTGCCCGGCAGGTAGACCGTTTCTTATACGGAAAACCGCGAATTACCCCTGTGCGACCACCTGCGTAGTATAGCCCGCGTGAAAAGGTGATTCAACGAGCGTCCGGGAAAGACAGATCACATCCCGTGCTCCTGAGGCCTGTATGCAGAAACGGTTGTCCGACGTGTGTCGGATCCATATCTGCTGTTCGCAGCGCGGCCGGCTCGGGTCAATCTCAGCAGCGTACCGCCTGGTGCTGCTGCGCGGATCAGTTCGGACCACTCAATAACGCCGATAACGCTGACCAGTCGTCCAGGTCGATGACGTTGTTGCTGTCCTCCACGTTTGCGCAGGCGCACTCGGTGTTCACCGTGACATCCTTGCCGAAGCATACGGTAAATCCCTGCAGATCGAACAGGTCGTAATCGCCGTCGTTGTCCAGGTCGCCGGCCGCGCCGCAGTTCGTCGGACATTCGCCGACCGGCAATGCGGTCAGCACCGTGTCTGCGCTGTAATTCGAGCAGAACGGATCGCCTTCAACCAGGCGCAGGCGGAACGTGCGGCCGTTGTCGCCGGGCTGCACGTCGCTCAGCGTCAAAGTGTTGGTCGACACGCCGGAAATCCGCCCGCCATTGCTCAATGGCGTTGCGCCTTCGTACCAGAGGTAGAAGTCCGGTTGCGGGTCCGCGGCCTGCGCGGCGAACACCGCGTTCGATCCATACTCGGCGCACACGCTCGCCGGGGGCTGCTCGGCAAAGGACGCCGTAATGCGCAGCTCACCGACGGCCGTCGGCGTGTCGACGTCGCAGGCGTTGCTGACCGTGCAGGTGTAGAAGCCGACATCGGCGCCGGTGGCCGGGTTGATCTCGACGCGTGGTCCGTTGGCCCCGGTAATATGGCCGCCGTTGACCAGGTCATTGCCGTTGAGACTCCACTGGAAGGTTACCGCGGTGGAATCGTTCACCGACACCTCGAAGGCGGCGATGGTCGCGCCGGCGCTGGCGCAGGTCTGGATCGGCGAG